>PJEL010000229.1_pt1 | contig 68312 bp, 59 predicted proteins | sample 1853271 | NCBI WGS metagenome assembly PJEL01 (sample SAMN08108733, study PRJNA415343) | Invertebrate metagenome, whole genome shotgun sequencing project. | host: Globobulimina | place: Sweden: Gullmar Fjord | collected 2015-08
CGTGGCCGGACGCCCGGATCTCTCCGAAACACTGCAGGCTGGGCTCGCCGGGGATCGAAAGACCGGGGTCCTGCTCGCGCTGCTGGATCGCAAAGAGCTCGCGGCCGAGGCGGCTGAGATTCTCGCCACTTCGAAGCAGGACCGCATCCTCGAAGGGTTGGTGAAACGAGACGACCTGTCGACCTCCACCCGACTTCGCCTGGCGCGATCCGGTCGTCCGAAGCCCCTGCAATCGCTGACCGCAGCCGACGTCGCCGTGCACGATCTGGCCGGGCTCGCCGAGGCCACCGATCTCGTCGAGGCCCGCCGCCTCGTGGCCGAACACCCGCAGACGCCTCCCGAGCTCCTAGAGGCCTTGGCCTCAGATCCAGAGATCGCCATTCGACACCTCGTAGCTGAACATCCCGCGTTGCCTCTGGTGGCCATGGAGCCGCTGATCGCCGCGGAGGATCCGAGCATCCTCCGCAGCCTCGCGCACCGGGCAAATGCCCCAGCCAAGCTGCTGAAGCGACTGGCCAGACTGGGCGGGGACGTCCACAAAATCGTGCTTCGACGCCCGGACTGCCCACCCACCCTGCTCGAAGAGGCTGCCAACGATCCCGCACTGCACAGCATCGTCGCCCGCCACGAGGATGTGAGCGAGGCCACTCTGGTGGTCCTGGCCGCCCGAACCCAGGATCCCGAAACGGTCTCGGCACTGCTGGGCCAACCGCGGACCGATGCCCTGGACCGCGCCCTCGCGACAGCTGCATCCGCCAGGCTCAGACTAGCTGCGGTTCGTCGCGGTCCACCCTCCGACGCGCTGCCGGATCTCGCCGCCGACTCCGATGTCGAGGTCAGGCGGGCGATCTCGAAGATGGACGATCTACCGGCCGAACTGGCGATTGTACTCTCACGGGACGCAGATGAAGCAGTGCAGGCCTCTCTGGAGGGACACCCTGCCCTGGTGCGACGTCGGCGCCTCCGCATGGCGGCCTTCGCTGCGGTGGCAACCGTGCTGATCGTCTGCGCCGGTGGCGTGGGCACGGTCTTGCTGGGCCTGGGCTGGGCGGCCACTCTGTAGTCAGCCAGAGCGAGCAGCGAGCCCACCGAGTGCGTTGCCGAGATCGTCGAGGGCCTCGGAGGAAACCGAGTCATTGGCCAGCTTTGACCGGATCCCTTCGAGGGTGTCCCGGCCGTTGGCGAGGGCCAGTGCGCCCATGAGCACGTTGGTGATCTGGCGCGCATCGCGGAGCTTGAGGATGTGCCCTTCGGGGAGCACGGACGCCCACTGCGCGAGCACCACCTCGTCGGAGTAGGACCGGTACTGGGCGGCCCGCCTCTCCGGATCGGGCTCGAAATCAAAGCTGCAAACGTTGATATCGCTCGCCTCTCCCGTCTCCTTGTTCGGCGAGCTGACGCCCTCGTGGAACTGCAGCTCCCCACCGCACTCGATCTCCACCCGAAACGGCGTCGGCTTGCAGTCCTCCTCGTGGAAAGCGTAGTTTCGAACAAAGACCTTGTAGGTCCCAGCCGGCGCCGTTCCGCTCGCCCAGCGGGTGTTCTCGACCGGCGTGTTGGTCTCTCCGCGCACATTGCGATCCACGTCCAGCACCCCTCCGCACGCCGATTCCTTGTGGGAGAAATAGATCTGCTCTCCCGACGGGGTGATGACGTGCAGATCGAGGTCGTTTCGGTTGTCCCAGACCAGCGACACGCGCACGTCGACATCGCCGTGTTGCCCTCCCGCATCGAGCACGCGCTTGCGGATCTCGGCGTCGATGTCGGACTTGCGCTCCTCCATCGATTTCCCCGGATAGATGAGGAAGATATGGAACTTTTCTCCGAGTGCAGCGAACGCCGCGGCGCTGTTCACGTCGGCATCCTCCTGTCCGAGGATCGAGGCGCGGTGGGCTCCGGAGACGTGGGGATAGAAGCCCTCGTCGCCGACGAAGAAGAAGAAACCCTTGCCGCCCTCGCCCGCACCCAACCGCACGCAGTCGGTGCCGCTGTAGTACCAGGCCGCCAGCTCGTAGCTCTCCTGCCCCGTGCCGCCGCCGCCCTCCTCGATCCAGATGTTCGAGAGCACCTTGTCGAGGCGATTATCCCCTTCGAACTGACCGACTTGCAGGGGAGCCACGTCCGAGAAAGCGTCTCCGACCGCGGCGAAGCTGATGCCCGGACCGTCGACGTAGCCGCGCTGCTCCAAACGATCCATGAGCGTCGGGAGCTGCTCGTAGAGGCGCTTGGTGTCGTCGCCCCGTGAGCGCGTGACATCCATCGCCACTACGATCGGCGTGACGTTGTTCACCTCCCGGTGGCCCGCCTTTGGGTCCAAGGTGGTGTGCACGGCGTCGCGGGCGACCCACTGGGGTTCCGATGACCGGTTTTCGTGGGCGATGTCCTGGCTGTAGTGTCCGTGTCCCATGCTTCCTCCGCGCAAGCCGCAATGTACAATGCGCGACCGCGAGGAGGAGCAGCATTGGGGTACTCGGACTGGAGTGACGCCGCGTATCGCGACGTGAGCAGCGGCCGCACATCGACGCCGAGCGCGGAGATCTTTCGCGGCGAAGCGAGCATCGACCCCCTCATGGACCCTCGCGGGGTGACGGCACGCGAGGCCCGCGACAGCGAGCACCACCCCAACTCCGTGCCGATCATCGTCGCGTTCGACGTCACCGGCTCCATGGGAGACATCCCCACCCGCTTCGCACAGGAGATGCTCGGAACCCTGATGACGAGCCTGGTGGAGCACGGCTGGGTGACCGATCCACAGGTTCTCATCGCCGCAATTGGCGACGCCGTGTCGGACCGCGCCCCCCTTCAGATCGGCCAGTTCGAGAGCGGCCTCGAGATGGACATGTGGCTGACGCGGCTGTGGCTGGAGGGCAAGGGCGGAGACATTCCGGAGTCCTACACCCTCGCCCACTGGTTCGCCGCCTACCACACCGCTACCGACGCATGGGAGCAGAGGGAAAAGCGAGGATACCTGTTCACTATCGGCGATGCTCCTCACAAACCGCTCCAGCCCAGTCACATCCAGCGCGTGTTTGGAGGCAAGCCAGAGCAGCCCACCGACAGCGCCTCGGTCATCGCTGCGGCCGCCGAGCGCTACCACCTCTTCCACATCCAGGTGGCCCGAGGCAGAGCCCCCGATCCGGCGTCCGTGCAGGACTGGACTCAGCTCCTCGGCGATCGACTCCTCATCCTCGACCACACCGAGGCGATCTGCGACCTCATCGGAGTGGTGATGGGGATCCGCGAACAGACCGTCACCCCCGAAGACGCCCAGGGCCTGCTGGTGGGGGCCGGAATGGCCGCATCCGCCGCATCCCGGGTGGTTCGGAGTCTCGCCTGACCATGCGCGTCCTGTTCTGCGAGAGCTGCGGCGCCCCCATGGACGCACCGTGGGCCGAGCTCGTCGTCGTGTGCCGACACTGCGGAGCCGAGAACCTGCCCGGACGACCCGGAGCTCCCGTGCCTCCGCGCATGCCTGTCGATGGGCGTCCGCGCCTGAACCTCGGAGGTCGAACCTACGTCATCGAGGGCCGCCTCGGCCAGGGTTCGTCCTGCACCGTCTACCGCGGACGCTGGGTCGTGCGCCTCGGAGAGCTGGTGGTGATCAAGGTCCTCACCGCCCTCGAGGATGCCGACGCCGTCCGCCGCGAGTGGGACACGCTCAAGCAGCTCCAGAAGAGCACCGTGGAGGGCGCCGACCACTTCGTCACCCGCCTGCCGGTGCCGGTTGCCCACGGCCTCATCGATTCCGATCACCCCCGTCTGACCTCGGTTTTTGGCTGGAAGAGCGGCTTCGTACACACCCTGGAGGAGGTCGGAGAGCAGCACAGCAGCGGCGTTCCCCTGCCCGTCCTGGTGTGGCTCCTGAAGCGCCTGCTCGAGCTCCTCGGCTTCGTGCATCGATCCGGCTTCGTGCACGGTGCGGTCGTGCCCGATCACGTGCTCGTGCATCCGCGGGATCACGGCGCCATGCTCATCGGCTGGACGGTCGCCACCCCGTGGTCCACGGGACGGTCCCAAAGACTGCGAGCGATCCCCCGGAAATGGGAGGCCCTCTACGACGGTTCACGACAGGCAACACCAGCTCTCGACGTCGCTATGGCCTGTCGCTGTGCGCGAACCGTCGCTGGCTGGCACCTCGCCGACGCCATCCGCACGCCCCCGGTCGAGGCGGTCCTGCAGCGCGGGATCTCCGGAGAAGTCGACGACGCCTGGGCACTCCGGGACGAGCTCGTCCAGGCCTCGGCCGAGGCGCTCGGTCCCCCGGCCTACCACCCGATTGCCATGCCTGGCTGGCGAGGATGACCAATGGGCTACGGTGAGTACAGTCACGCCGCGCATCTCGCTCTGACGACGGCGCGCAGTCCGGCAAGCCCGGTGTTCGAACAGCGGGCCTGTCATCCGCTCATGGATCCCCGCGGCGTCGTGCGAGAGAGCTGTGACAGCGACGAGCATCCCGACTCTCTGGGCGTGGTATTCGCCCTCGATGTGACAGGTTCCATGGGAGATATTCCCAGGCGCCTCGCCACAAGCACCCTGCCCGACTTCATGAGCGCGCTCCTCGATGCCGGCGTCCGCGACCCCCAGATCTGCTTCATGGCGGTCGGCCACGCCGGGCAGGATCGCGCCCCGCTCCAGGTCGGGCAGTTCGAGTCCAGCGAGGTCCTCATCGACCAGTGGCTCACCCGCATCTATCTGGAGGGTGGAGGCGCCGGAGATCACGAAGCCTACGAGCTCGCGATGTACTTTGCGGCCCGCCACATCCGACTCCAGAGCGTGGAGCGACGAGGGCGGCGCGGCCTGCTCTTCCTCACCGGAGATGTCGCCCCCAATCCGGCACTCTCGCGGATCGAGGTCGAGCGCATCATCGGCGACGAGCTGGAATCCGACGTGCCGATTCGCCTCCTGATCGAGGAGCTCCAGCGCACCTTCGAGCCGTTCTTCCTGATGGCGCCCGGCTCTCCGCGGGGGATCGAGCGAGCGTGGCGCGATCTGCTCGGAGACCGCGTCGTCCGCCTCGAACACGCCGACGACACCGCCTTTGTGGCCTCGGGCCTCGTCGCCCTCCTCGAGGGAGCGGCGGGATCGCTGAAGGCCCTCGTGAAGCGTTTGCAGATCGCCGGCCTCTCGCGGAAGCGGTCCGCCCGGATCGCCAGGTCTCTGGTGCCCTTTGCCGCGAGCATCGGGCGCGACGATGCGCCCGCACCTCCCGGACGAGACACCGAGCTACCCCGCGGCAATCCCCCCAGTGGCCTGAAGCGGTGAAGCGCGAAGCCTGGGCCGTCGTCGACCTCGGTTTCGGGGACGCCGGCAAGGGAAGCCTCACCGACTTCCTGGTTCGGGACCGAAGTGCCGAGCTCGTGGTCCGCTTCAACGGAGGAGCGCAGGCCGGCCACAACGTGATCACGGAGGATGGTCGCCACCACACGTTTTCCCAGTTCTGCGCTGGTACTTTCGCCGGAGCACGGGGGCTGTTGGGGCCCGATTTCCTCCTGCATCCCCTCGGCATGTCCGTGGAGGCGGCGCACCTCGAACTGGTCGGCGTACCGGAACCATGGGCACTCACCGAGGTCGATCGCACCGCCCGAGTCATCACCCCCTTTCAGCAGGCGGCTGGGCGAGTTCGCGAGGTTCTACGAGGTGATGCCAGACATGGATCGTGCGGCGTCGGCATCGGCGAGTGTGCGGCGGACAGCCTCGACCACCCCGAGGAGATCCTCCGCGCCGGAGACCTGTCCCACGAGGCAAAGATCCGCCGTATACTCGGTATCCAACGGGAGAGAAAGCGTGCCGAGCTCCGAAGTCTGGGCGCCGAGGACCTCTCCCTGTTCGAGGATCAAGGCCTGATCGACCGCGTCGTCGATGCCTGGAGAGAGGTGGCCTCGCAACTGCGCCTCCTGGACTCCGACGCGGTACTGTCCCGAATTGCCGAGGTCCCCCGTGTGATCTTCGAAGGTGCCCAGGGGGTCCTGCTCGACGAGACCTGGGGATTTCACCCCCACACCACCTGGAGTGACTGCACTTTGGCCGGCGCCCTCGCCCTGGTCGGCGACCGACCGGTGAGGCGGCTCGGCGTCACCCGAGCCTATGGCGTGCGCCACGGACCCGGGCCGTTTCCCACCGAGGGTGGAGTGCCCTCCCAGGAGGAACACAACGCCGATGACGGCCACCAAGGCCACTTTCGCACCGGTGCCCTCGACGGAGTGTTGCTCCGCTACGGGATCGAAGCCTGCGAGGTCGACAACCTCGCCGTCACTTGCCTGGACCACCCGCGGGCGAGTGTGTGCGATGCCTACGACAGCGCCGATCGCGGCATCGTTCGCTCATTGACCGCCGGAGATCCCTCGGATCTCGGACACCGGCAGCGCCTGGGAGCCTGGCTGCGAACGGTGAAACCAGTGCTCTCCCACAGAGAACCGGTGGCCTTTATCGAGGAAGTTACTGGGGTTTCGGTGTGCATACGGAGCCGAGGGCCCGTGGCGAGCCACAAGTCCTGGGAGGGAACATGAACACACTCGGCCCGATCCTGCTCCGGCCGGACAACCTCACGCCTCCAACCCGCACGCCCTGGGGAGGCCACAAGATCCGGGCCATCAAAGCGGGCCTGCTCACGCCGAGTGAGGACGTCGTCGGTGAGTCCTGGGAGATCTCGGTCGAACCCCACTTCCCCAGCGTCTGCGACGGGACCGACTCCACGCTCCACGACTGGCTCCGGTCCAACCCGACTGCCCTCGGGCGTGAGGCCAGACGCGGCACAGCGCTCCTGGTGAAGCTGCTCGACGCCGCCCAGAACCTCTCGGTACAGGTGCACCCGTCGGACGACTATCCAGGTCTGAAGCCAAATCAGGCCGGGAAGCCCGAGTCCTGGTACGTCGTGGACCGCTCCGAGGGGGCCGGCCTGTACTTCGGCCTCGGACCCGGGGTCACTCGTGAGCAGATCGCCGCTGCCCTCACCAGTGGGGCCGATGTGTCACAGCTCCTGCACTTTCTGCCGGTAGAACCTGGTGATTTTCTGGTCATCGACGCCGGAACCGTGCACGCGGTCGGCGCGGGCGTGACATTGGTCGAGCCCCAGCACGTCGCACCGGGCCGCCATGGGGTGACCTACCGGTTCTGGGACTGGAACCGGCGATTCGACGAACACGGCAAGCAAGATCCCGGCGGACGACCGCGGCAGCTCCATGTCGAGGACGCCCTTGACGTCACCGACTGGGAGAGTCCCCGTGCCGAGGAGCTGCTCGCCACTGCACGTTTCCGCGCTGGACCGGCAGATCGCCACGGCGCCCCCACGATTCTCGGTCTCTGTGGCGGGCAATCAGCGGCGCTACACTGCAAACACTTGGTTGTGAGCCGACTCACAGGAACCGGCGCGATCGCTCTGGGTGCCGCCGATGTGCTTCGCGGGCTCACGGTTCTGGAGGGCACCGTCACCTTCTGCACCGGCCTGGTTGTCGGACGGGGTCGATCTGCGGTGATCCCCGCGGGGTTTGCCGGCGAGCTCATGCTGGATGGCGCCCATAGTTTGCTTTCGAGCTGTTGAACGTTCGGGCCGTCCACTCAGGCGTCCGCCGCCGTCTGGGGCTTCGGGAGGGACTCGAGTGCCGCGGATGCCTCATATGCCGCGAGTTGGTCACGGACGGCTTCCTGCTCCTCGGAACTGAGCCTCGCGTAGGGCAGCGCATCGTTCGGCAGCGCCGCTATGGCCTCCGCCATTACAGCGGTTCTTCCTATGTCGAAGGCCCGACCGAGGACGGCGATTGCACCCTCAACTGGCGACTTCCCCGCCGCGCACAGGGATGCTGTCGCCGACACGATCGTCGTCCCCGCGATCACGCTCCAGTCGGGCGAGAGCACATCCAGGCGATGGCGTTCATCGACGTCCAGGAGAACGGCCTGCACGAGCCGATGGCAGATCACCCAGCTGGTCACGGGTAGGGCGGCCAGCGGAGCAACCTCTGTCTTGGCCACTGGGGGCCCAAGCAGCACCTCTAGGAGCTCGGTGATGCTGCCGGCCGTCTGGCTGTCGATGCGTCGTGTGCCCTCGCCGAGCTCATGCCAGCGTCCCCCGGCGATGAGATTCGCGAACCAAGCATCGGCGTACTGGCTGTCGAGGTCGAATGCACGGCCATACGCATCGTGAGCGACGTCCGCTCGTCGTAGAGCCAAGGCTGCGTGACCGACTTGAGACCATGCCTGCGCCTGTTCCGGTTGCATCTCCGACCAAGCCCGGGCGTACACAAGTCGGTCCTCATTGCGACCCAGCATCAGCGCCTGTTTGGTAGCGGCCATTGCGAGCTCCCAGGTCATCGGAACCGAGGTTGCTGCGGCCAGAGCCCGTTCGTGCTGACCGAGCGCGTCGGCGCCGATAGCCAAGACAAGTGCGCGCTCGGCGGAGTCCTCGATGCAAGTCAGGTGCATCTCGAGCACTTCGTCGAAGCTCTCCCCAGCCGTGCGGAGAGCGATGACATGTTGGAGCCTGTCCGCCGCAGTGAGACTCGCCATGGGCATAGCGGAGACAACCTCCAAAGTGAGCTCTGTGAGCTCTGTGTCGAGGAGCTGGGCCACGAGACCGGGCGCCTGAGCCAGGGCGCCGGGCCGGTTCCGAAGCGCGTCTCGAGCACACTCCGCCAGCTCCTCGGCGCGACCGGCCTCGATGAGCGCCAGCAGCAATGCCCCGTACGCGTCGTCACAGTCGTTGTCCTGCAGGAGAAGGCGCGCCGCCGCGATAGCTTGGTCGTGCTCTCCCTTCGCACTGAGCTGTCGGATCCGATTCACGGAGGCGTCGGCGTGTCGCCCGGGCGATGGCGTCGCGACCTCGATCCACCCAGGCGCGCCCAGATCAATGGCCCGGACCTTGGCCTCCTCGACACCCAAGAAGTCGACGATGAACCTGGCGAAAGCAAGGCCACCTTCTCGCCTCTTCATGGAACGCGCCAGCCGATGTAGTCGATCTGCAAGGGAATAGAAGACCTCCCGTGAGACACGCGTCTTGGTGACCAGCCCCTCCTTGAACAGCTTCCGAAGATGAGTCGATGTGGTGCGGTCGTCCTGAAAGGCCCGTTCTGCCACCTCGCGGGCCGATAGCGGCGTCCAGCTCTCCGCCAGCTGCTCGACGACCGCACGTTGCCCGATCGACAGCCGGGACATCTGCTGCTGGTAGTAGGGCGTGAGCGTCTCGGCCAGATCATAGAGGGCGAGCATGAGGTCTTTGAGTGCGCCGTCACGCATGAACGGGAACACGAGGATGAGCGCCCGGGGCATGCCCCCCGTCAACCGATGAATCGCGCGGGCTTGGACGCGGCCCGCTGGCGTCTTCAAGTGCTCGACGAGGTCTTGCGCGTCGTGCAGAATGGCCAACTTGCGCAGCACCTCTCGGCATTGCTCGGCATCTAGCGGACCGAGTCGAAGGTTGGAGGGGAAGCTCCCATAGAACGGCTCGGTGTGCTTCGAGAGGGTGGTCGGGTACGTGCAGCTGCTCGCCAGGACACTCCAGTTCCGTCGTTCCTCGAGGATGGCTCGAAGCCGCTTGCGTCCGTCCAGCCCCAGTGCGCGGAGCAGCTCATCCAGGTTCTCCAACACGATGAGGAGCGAGCGCCCATCGGTCGCCTCGTCGAGCATGGCCAGCGCCCGTTGCTCGCCTTCGGCCGGCCTCCCGCGGACCCGCTGGAGCTGCCTCTGTTGGGTTGCCCGAACTCCGGGTGGCCCGTCGATGCAACTCAGGATCTGCGCGAGCAACCCGAGCAAGGAAGACACGTGCTCCTCCTCGTCGAGAACAGCAAAGGCGCCTTGTTCTCGGCATTTTTGCCTGATTCGATGCACGGTGAGAGCGATGAGGTGGCTCTTGCCACAGCCGCGTGGTCCGCGAATGAGCTCGTAGCGGCCGGCGCCGACTGTCAGCGATTTTTCGATGCGATCTACCAAGGCCGCAAGCTCGAGGTGGCGGCCGACGAGCTGCCGTTCCAGATCCTCGGCTTCGACCCGCCTCGGTGAAAACGATGAGGACCGCGGCGCCCTCACAGGCCCCGCTCCAGCTTCCAGTAGCGAAGCAAGAAGTTGCGGTGGAAACGAAACTTACCTCCATCTCTCTGGACGTACCGGTCTCGACGTAGCTCGCGCAGGATCTCGGTGACTTGGCTGCGGCCTGAACCTCCGCACGTGACCAGGAGGTGATCCACGGTCAGGCCGCCCTCGCTTCGCGCGATCGCGTCCAGAACTCGACCAGCAAGATCGGGATCCTCGGTGCGAAAAGAGAGCCGCTCGATGTAGTGGCAGAGCTCGAAGGGATCGTCGGCGGACTCGAGGTAGCGCTCGAACTGCTCGTTGGCTGCGCTCGCCGTCCATGCCTGGCCGTAGGCAAGGCCCTGAACAACGTGCTGCATCAAGAAAGGGTGGCCTTCGCACAGGATCGCGATGCTGATCACGAGATCTTCCGGTACATCGCCTGTCATGCTCCCCTTGAGCAACGCGCGAGAGAGCAGGAGTGCCGCTGACTCTGCGAGGACATCGACGACTTCTTTCTTCATGTCGTTGGTCGGATCCCCGGTGTAGCCGACTTCTCGCAGGTCGCCGATGACCTCGTCGAGACCAATTGATCCGGTGAACACCATCCGGACACGGTTGTGCTCGGAGCGAAGGCCTCGCAGCCGGTCGAGCAGCGCCATTGCTTCTGAGGGGTGGCCACTTCGCGAGATGGCCTCGATGTAGGACGGAAATTCGTCCCAGAAGAGCACGACCAAGCTGTCCTCGAGCTCCGCGAAGGCCTGCAGTTCTTTGAAGATGCCGTTCAACCAGTCTCGCCACTCGGCCTCTTTCAAGTCGATCTTCAAGCCAGCAATCTCGACCTGTCCGAATAGTCTGGTTGCCCACTGGTGCAGATTGGTCTGCAGCTGCGTCTCGCCTTGAAGAAGGGCCGACACCGCATCGTAGAGCATTCGAACCAGGTCAATGGCGCGATTCGCCCCCTCGAGAGTTCGCGACGAACAGACGAAGCCGTCGGGTGCAAAAGCCACCATGCGCGTGCACACAGAGCTCTTTCCACTTCGACGTGGCGCGACAAACACCACGCTCTGTTTGCTCAGCGTGTTCCAGGACCGCCGAATCAAGTCGTCGCGACCGATGACTTGTTGTGGAGTGAGAGTTCCACCCGCATTCGCTTCGATGGACTCGGGAGGTGGAGGCAGTTCGATCTTCATGGCGACATCTATCGCCAAAGTCAACGATCGTCAATATCAACGATCGTGATCGTTGACGGGTTCGCTCGAGATCAGCTGGAGCAAAGGCACGACGCGAGCGTTCGGGCCATCCCGTACACGCGGCGGCGACGGGCGAACTACACTGACCCCATGCGTTGCCTGCTCCCCCTGATCGTACTGACCGCCTGTAACACGGGTTCAACGCCACTCACCGACACAACCCCCGCCGGAGCGGCCGTCGACATCGAGGCCGGGCTCGTCGGCTTCAGCTCCACCCTTCCCCTGGTGTTCATCGACACCCACAGCGTCCCAATCGACAAGCAGAGCGACCAGATCCACCACCCGGTGACCGCAACCTTCATTGACACCGATCCGGCCACCGGTCGAGCCGCCATCGACGGCCCTGTGAACTTCGCTGGCCCAGCGGGAATGCACATACGAGGTGCATCTTCGAGGGAGTACGCCAAGAAACAGTACAAGATTGAGACCTGGGACGCCGACGGAAACGACCAGGCGGTGGCGCTCTTCGGCATGCCCGAGGAGGCCGACTGGATCCTGCACGCGCCCTACTCCGACAAGACGCTGATGCGGAACCACCTGATCTACAAGTGGAGCAACGACATCGGCCGATATGCCCCTCGAACCCGACTTGTCGAAGTGTTCATGGTCCAGGACTCCGGGATTTTCGGCAGAGACGACTACCGCGGGATCTACCTACTCACCGAGAAGATCGAGCGAGACGGCGACCGAGTGGACATCGACAAGCTGCTTCCGGAGGACGCTGTCGAGCCCGAGATCACTGGCGGCTACCTCCTCAAGAAGGACTGGCTGGAGGAGGACGACTACTTCGAAACCGACCGCTACGAGGACAGCATCATCTTTGTAGACCCGTCCGTGGACGAGCTCACGAATGCCCAGAAGACATGGATTGAAGACCACTTCAACTCGTTCGAGGACGCTCTGGCCGGCCCCGACTTCACCGATCCGGTCGCGGGCTATGGGCCGTTCATCGATGCCGACTCCTTCCACGACCACCATCTGCTGGTCGAGATGGCCCGAAACGTCGACGGCTTTGTGCTCTCCACCTTCCTCTCCAAGGACCGGGAGGGGCCAATCACTATGGGGCCGATCTGGGACTACAACGGATCGTTGGGCAACGCCGACTACTTCCAGAGCTTCGAGATCGCCGGCTGGCACCACGAGTTCCAAGAGGGCGACGAGAGCTTCCCGGCCGACAATCCAAACGGATATCGTTGGTACGAGCGGATGTTCGAGGATCCCGCATACGAGGCTCGATACGCCGAGCGCTGGCGTGAGCACCGCGAGGGACCGCTCTCCACCGACAAGATGATGGCCGACATCGACGAGGTCGTGGCGCTCCTCACCGACAACGGCGCCACCGAGAACGCCGTACAGCGAAACTTCGAAGCCTGGCCCATCCTCGATGAGTATGTGTGGCCGAACTACCTGTGTTGTGGCACCTATGAGGACCAGGTCGACTGGCTCAAAGAGTGGCTCACAGGCCGAGTTGCATGGATGGACACCCAGCTCTGACGACGCCCGCTGCCCAGCCCTTGGCGCCCAATCACCACGACGATGCCACCTCGACTGCGCCCGTCAAGGAGCAGGAGGGGGTGAGCCGAAGGCGAGGGGAACAGCGCAGCGCTCCCCCTACAATTGGAGACATGGGCGCGTGAGCCGACAGGGGCGCTCGGAGATCGACCCGCGGCCGCGGTCGGCAGTCCCGGGGTCCTCGAATCCGATCCCTACCCGGTCCGCGACCACCTCCCGAGCCTACGCAACATCAAACGCCACGTCTCGTTCGACGTTGAACTCCGGCGGCCTGCCCGGCACTCGCCCCCCGGACCTCCCGGCGCACCAGAAGCGCTCAACCTCACCGATCGGCACCGCGAGGCCTTCCGCGTACGGACGAACCCGTACAGCGTCCGAGCCGCCCATCGCTTAGTGGAGTGAAATGGCAGAGCCCGATCCTTATGCCTACCTGGACTACCGCGTCTTCCTGGAGGCCTGGTTCGAGCAAAAGAAGACGACAAACCCACGTTTCAGTCATCGCGCCGTCGCCAGCAGCGTCGGTGAGCGCAGCCCGAGCTTCCTCGCCGATGTGATCAAGGGTCGGCGAAACCTGACTTCGGTTCGTCGCGACGCGCTGGCCACCTTGATTGGACTGGAGCCCGACGAGCGCGATTGGTTCGAACTCCTGGTCGCCCTCGATCAAGCGGCGGACCTGAACGAGCGCGGGCGGATCTGGGAAAAGATGGCCGGCACCAAGCGTTTTCGAGAGGCCCGGCAGCTCGAAGGCGACAGCTTCAGCTACCTCACTCACTGGTACTACTCGGCCATTCGCGAGCTGGTCCGTCGACCCGACTTCAGAGAAGACCCCGCCTGGATCTGCAAGGCCCTCAGTCCCGAGGTCACTGCCGATGAGGCCGCCGAGGCCCTGCGCGCGCTGTGGGCGCTGGGAATGCTCACGCGGGACGAGAACGGGCGGGTGAACCAGGCCGAAGGGTCCATCGCCACGCCGCGTCAGATCGCCGGGTTGGCGGCTCACAACTACCATGCAGGAATGCTGACTCTCGCCGTGGACGGGATCCGCTCCTTCCCGTCCACCGAGCGGCACTATGTTGGAGTCACCGTCTGTGTTCCCGAGGCCGCTATTCCCAATCTGAAGAAGGAACTCAACTGGTTCGCGTCCCACCTACTCGAGCTGTGCGAGACCGCCGATGGCGACCCCGAGCGGGTCTACCAGCTCCACCTCGCCATGTTGCCGCTCTCGAAGTCCCACGAGGAAGTCGATCCATGAGGTCTGCAGCTATCGCCCTCGCTCTCCTTGGCTGTCACCCCGACGGGGACACCGACGCCGGTACCATCGTCGGGAACCCCGGGGACGGGATGGTCGTGGTCGCTCCCTCCGATGAGATCACCTACATCGAGGCCGCCGGCTACCTCAACCACGTGGAGTTCGTCGCCTGCGATGACGAAACGATGGAGCACGTGGATGTAGACGACGAGGTCGACATGCTCGATCCGCTAGTCCTCCCCTTCCCTTCCGGCCGCTGGTGCGAGCTCAATATGGAGTGGGATGGCGAGCTCTACTTCTCGGGAGACGGGGTCGACAACAACGACTTCGAGGCGATTCTCGAGGTCTACGAGGTGCTCACCTTCGGCGACTTCACGATCGAAGAGGATGGCGCCTACATCACCGAGATCGGCTTTCCCGACTGGCTGTCGGCGGTCGCACTGGGAATGGTGGCCGACGAGACGACGTACATCGAGATCGGAGATGATCTGCACGAAGACCTGGTCGGCAAAGTAGAGGGACACTGCGCTACTTTCGCTGACGCGGATCTCGACGGAGAGCTCTCCGAGGACGAGCGGGAGGCCGGTCCAATCACAGCGGGAGAAGACCGTGAGGATCAGCCCCCGCCTCCAGAAGAGGAGGAAGAGGGCGTCACTACGTCAAAGACCAAGGGCTGTCGCCAGAGCGGGGCCTCGTGGCTGGTTTTCCTTCCGCTGGTGTGGTTCCGCCGCCGCAAAGACTAGTTTCTGCCTGGGTGTACGCGACGTCACGTACACCATTCGCCGCAGGTTCCGGCTATCCTTCAGGCCGCGAGGAACTCCATGAAACCAGCACTCTGGATTGCTTTGTTCAGCCTCACAGCTTGTGCGGGCAGCGTCGGCATCGACGACGCTGTAACACCCGTTGAAACTGGGACTACGTCGGGAACAACCTCTGGCAGTGGCTGGGGACCGGGCGGCGGGGGTGGGGACGGCACCGAGACGACGTACACCGAGGAGGATGAAGCGTTCCGCGAGGTGTGGGGAGAGCTCGAGATGCCCGGAGGAGAGCCCGAGGAAGGAGCCTGGGGATTCTTCAACTTCGACCCGGACAACGGCGGTGTAGTCTGTGAGTTCGAGGGCGAGATCCTCGACGCGACCGCCACGGACTGCCCGGACTGTGAGTTCGCTTGGGAAGTCCGTCTCGGTCAGGTCGAGATCCTGGAGGAGTCGGGAGCCGGATGCGCAGGGGTTCCCGAGCTGGCCTGGGCCGGCACTTCTGTGAGGTTCGGGCACAGCGATCCCGACACGCTTTACGCGGATTTCGGGAGCGGCTGGGAACGGGCTGGATACTCCGAACGCGAGGAAAGCTCTTGGTTCTTCGAGATCGGGGAAGAGGACTGACGATCACCTCGGACGGGTGATCCCCGTCGCGACCGGGCCGACGGGAGGAAGGAAACCCGCCTGACGAGCCACCCTCTCGTTGAGTGCGCGCAGCGCCTGGGCATCGTTGGGATCCACGCCTTGTTCTTCGATCCCTCTCGCCAAGAGGGTCACGACCACCCGCAGCGTGCAGACGTGGGCGAACTCCTCACCGAAGATCTCGCGGTCGAGGTACCGCAGATAGCGGGCGATCTGGCCGGTTCCGTGCAGCTCGGCGACCGGCGCTGTCTGGATGCAGTTCAGAACCTCGATCAGTGTCTTTTCCCCTATGTTTCCGTATCCAGTCGCCGCTCCGAGCAGGGGGCAGAGGCAGAGCTCACCGTCCGCCTGGATACGCAGGCTCGGATGGGGACGGAAGAAGTTCTTACAGCGCAGAAACGAAGGATCGACCTGATCTAGCATGATGCGCCCCTCTCCCGGCGGAAGGGTAGCTCCGTTGCCAACACCGATGAGGTTGCTCACATAGTTCATGTCGTCGGCAAACAGGCGAGCCACTCGCTCGGACGGGGACCCCATGTCTCCGTAAAGTGCGCCAGAGACCTCTGTCATCCACCGCAGAATAGCGGCCTCTTTGCTCCACGGCGTCGACCCGAGCAGGGAGACCTGGGGCGTGAGTCCAGCGGTCCTCACGGCATCGAAACAACCGAGTATTCGATCGTGCAAACCGGGAACATCTCGCATGGCGTCGTGCACCTCGGCCGGTCCATCGAGGCTGAAGACGACATGGGTGAGCCCGGCCTCCGCGAGGGCGTCGATGTAGGCAGAAGAATCCGAATAGCGTTGGTTTGCCGCCAAGAACTCCGCTTCGCCCAGGAACCACCCGCTCGTCAAGACCGCCGACGAAGCGCCCTCATAGGTGGCGATGTGCCGCACCACGTCGAGCCAGCCCTTGCCGTACAGGGTCACCTCTCCGCCGATGAAGTCGAAGCGCCTCACGCCGATGGCCATCATCAGATCGACGGCTTCGACCAGGCGATCCAGACGGGACGCCGTGGCCGGTCGAACTCCGCCATTTCGACAGTGCTGACAGTCGAGGTTGCACAGGGTCGTGAATTCGAAGATCAGACGCTGGACATTCTCCAGGGGATTCCTTCGATAGCGGAGACGCAGCTCAGTCAGATCGGGCGCGGGACCTATCTCGACAAGCCAGCCACGCTCGACCAGCCTGGCCTGCAGCGGCCCCCCATCCGCGGGCAACACCAGGGACTCCCACGTTCGCGCCAGCGCCGAGAGTTCGGGCTGTGTCTCGATAAGCCCCATGTCACAGTGGGCGATGAACTCACTGATCAGCCGATGACCGTAGTTTGTGAGCGCAAGGAACATCTCCCTCGCTACCCCTTGATTGGAGTCGTCGGAGACTCGATGGCCTGGAGCCAGAGCGACCGCCAGTCTCCCGTCGCCTGGAGATCAGCCAAGACCGAGTTCAGGCCCCACTGAAGCCGATTGATGAACAGGTACTCGGGCGGCATACTCGTCCGGAATTTGTTTGGGTTCTTCGCGATCATTCTCGAGTAGGATCGCTCGACGTGTTCCCGGGTGTAGGTGTACGGCGTCGTACTGAGCACGGGCTCGTACAGGTACACCATCACCTCCCACTGATAGTTCCAGTCGAAGCGCTGTTCGTTCTTGGCGAGGCCGAGATCCATCCAGCTGGTTCGGAAGCCCTCCTTGTCCCCTTCCATGATCGCGCGGGCATTGGCCTTCCACGCCTCGATCAGCTTGGGTTCGAAGCCGCGCACACACCCAAAATCCAAGAACGTCACCTCGCCATTCGACCCGAAGAGGTAGTTTCCAGGGTGAGGATCCGCATTGTAGATGCAGTGGCGAAAAAGGCTCTGGAAGCACACCTCGAAGATTCGGGCGCCAGCCAGGTTCCTTTCCTCCGGAGAGGCCAGCGCGAGGAAGGCCTGAAACGACGCCCCTGGGTCGAAGACGGTGGTCAGCACTCGCCGAGAGGACCGCGCCGCCACGATCTCCGGCACTTCGCACCCGGGGAACGGCTCGACGATGCGCTGGTACAATTGCTGATTCGCCGCCTCTACTTGGTAGTCACACTCCTCGCGCACTCGGTCCCCGAGCTCGGCCAACACCGCCCGCCCACTGGCCGCGGAAGGCAAGAGCAAGGTGCGCAATGCGGGACCAACGAAACGAAGGTCTTCGGCAATTGTGTCCTCGATCCCTGGGTATTGGACCTTGACCGCGACAGTTCTCCCCTCATATTGTGCCCTGTGAACCTGCCCTATCGAAGCTGCGGCGAACGGTGTGGTCTCGATGCCATCGAAGAGATCCGCGACGTCGCCTTTGAGCTGTTCCTCGACGAAGGGACGGATCTCCGCCCAGGGCAGCGGTTCTGTGCCGGCCTGCAGTGCCTGGAGCTTCTCCTGTATCCGCGGGTCGACCACACCGCTGATGTAGCTCAAGAGCTGCCCTACCTTCTGGGGAAGCCCTTTCTGGTTGCCAAGCAGGTCCAGCAGCTGTTCGGCCGCCTCATAGACCTGGTCGTCATCGGCACCCACGCCCACGCGCCGCAGCCCCGCCTTGACCGAGTGCTTGGCGAGCGCCGAGCCGGTCTGGAGGGCTCGTCGTCGAAAACCACGAGGTAGTGACAAACGCTTTTTGCTCACGACGGACCCAGGTCAGGCGGCACCCTGGTAATCCAGGAGCGCCGAGCCGGCCTGTTCAGAGCGCCTCGCACACAAATGGCGAGGGTTGGTCGCAGGGAGAGTCGTTCCAGCGGCCGCTCGTAGTCAGCATCTCGCCGCAGTCCTCACCGGCCGGGCCGTAGCCCATCCAGTCGTTGGGCTCGCCGTTGTTCCAGTGCTCGAAGTCGACGGGATCGCCGTTCGACCACTCCCAGACCCCCTCCACAGCCTGATCGCTCAGGCCGAAGAACCAGGTCCACCCACCCAAGTTGTCGATTGCGTTGTGCACCCAGTCGTTCTCGGCCTGGTCGTTGATGGCGGCGAGATCCATTCCCGCCGTGAGGCAGATCGTGTGAGCCTGAGACCAGTTCGCGTCGTCCTCACAGAAGGAGTAAAGCACGCCCTCGTACTCGCGGGTTTCGCACGGGCAAACATCGTTCTCGTCGACGACCTCGTCACAGTTGTCGTCGACGCCGTTGCAGCGCTCGTCGGCGTTCGGGTTGATGGCGGCGTTGTTGTCGTCACAGTCCTCGTCCACGTCGAAACCATCGCTGTCGGCGTCCGTGCCACTAGCGGTGACGGTGTCGTCGTCGTCTCCGGAGTTGTCGTCGTCGTCTCCAGAAACGACGCCGGAGTCGTAGTCGTCGACCGCTCCGACGTTGGCAGTGCCCGGCTCGCAGCCGAGCAGCAGCCCAGTGAGCAGCCATGCACAGCGCATTCTCGACTCCTTCAGGGGGACTGTCGATCAGCATAGACGGCCGGTCCGCAGAAGTACAGTATCTACGGCGCCCACACGTCGATGTAGCGCACCTCGCACTCGGGTGCGGCGTCGGCGCCTTCCTGGATCCAGCCGTCGGTCTTCACCTCCCAAGCGTAGTCGCCACCCCTGCTACTCAGCTCACGGCAGCAGGATTCGTCCTCGACGATGGTGCACAAGACCTCACCGTTGATCGTGACCAGCGCTCTGGCCTCGGTCTGGTTGACGATGCAGAGCGTGCCGAGATGCTGCTCGACACAGGTGTCATCGTCGGGGTCGTAGCCATCCGTGTCCCCTTCTCCGTCGCAGGCGAGTGAAAAGCCGACGTTGATGATGACAAGGGAAGCGAGAAGAATCTTGAGACGAACAGGCATTGGGCCTCCTTGTCTCTGTCATTGCCGCCAGGTGTCCGTGGCGGACAAAGATCAGTCCACGACCTCGACCCGCTCATAGGCATCGGGCCGGCGCGCGCGCAAGAAGGGCAGCGCGCTGCGAACCTCCTCGAGACGCTGCCGATCGAAGTGACCGCGCACGATCTCGGGCTCCCGACCTGCACTCGCCGCCACTGTGCCGAACGGATCCACCCACATTGAGTGACCCCAGGCGGGATAGCCGACCTCGGGATGAGGCGCGGCCGAACACCCAGCCATGTACACGGTGTTCTCCACGGCCCGGCAGCGAAGCTGGAGCTCCCAGTGGACCGGCCCGGTGGTGGTGTTGAAGGCAGCGGGAAGCAGCACGACGTCGGCACCGAGCAGCGCCATCTCGCGGAAAGGCTCGGGGAAACGCACATCGAAACAGATGGCCACACCGATTGTTCCCAGCTCGGTTTGCACGACCGAGAAGCCGTCCCCCGCCGCGAGGAAGTCCGACTCGGTGAAGGTGATGCCACCCGGGATGTCCACGTCGAAGAGGTGAACTTTGCGGTGGGTGAGCAAGAGCTCTCCAGCCGGGTTCCACAGGGTGGCGGTGTTGTAGACACGACCGTCGTGAAGCTCGGGTATCGAGCCACCGAGCAGGTAGATGCCGTGACGACGCGCCATCGCGGAGAGCCGCGCGCAGCTGGGTCCGTCGGGCACACACTCGGCCACCGACGGCCAGTCCTGCACCTCGTAGGACGTGTTGAAGAGCTCCGGCAGCATCACCAACTCGGCCCCCTCGGCAGCCCGCGCCACGGCGGCCTCGGCCGCGAGCAGGTTTTCCTCTTTTCGGGGCGTCACCGCGAACTGGACGAGCGCAAGATCCCACTGATCCACATGACCTCCTGGCTGGGCAACCACTGTATCGCCACGCCGTACAGGTGTGGCTGTGCACGCTTAAGGAAGTGCGCGGAGTTGTAAGGGAGCTCCCCAAACACGAGTGAGTAGGTTCATCACACCTTCAGTCCGGTGGTGATCATGATGTACGGCACGCTCTCTCTGCTCGTTGGCGCTCTCATCGTCCTTGCCGTGTTCGGCGGGATCGCAGGCACAGCCCTGGTGACGGCGTTTTGGTTCTGGCGAGCGAATCGAAACGCCCGCCTCGCCGTCGAACAGGCGCACGCCAACCTCCCGGAGCCGACCCCGCCATCGCTCCAGGAGCTCGATCGCGCAGTTCCACTGCGGTTCTTCGGGCAGGGCATCCACTTCATGCTCTCCGGAGGCCAGGACTACGGCTACTTCCCGGCCCACGCACCCGCGTCGGTGCTGTCGAGCTCGTGGGGCATCAATGACAGCGAGGGGCGGACGCGATCACTTGGAACAACCTCGGCAACGTGCTGACGGATCTCGGCCGCGGTGGAAAGTCGCCGGCCGGTGGCTGCCACTCCGGACCACGCTGCAGGCAATCGCTGTCGATGACGAAGACGTGCTGCTCTCCGTGGCCCCAGAGGTCAGAGTGCCGGCGCGTGTCTTGCTTGGCCAGCTCCGCTGACGTGCCGCAGCTACCGGCTTCAGGACCGGGTTACAGTCGTGCGGTCGGGAGCTGTTGATGGCAAACAAGAACGTCGAGACGTTCACCCTCCGGGTGTCCATCGCGTGTCCCTCCTGCCGTGAACCGATGGCCGTGAACCGACTGGCGCTCGATGCCGCCTGCCCCAGCTGCCAGACCAACCACCGCCTGGGCCGGGGATTCTGGGAGACGGTGTGTACCCGAGAGGCGTTCGCCCATGCACTGAGCCTGGATCTCGGCGAGACGCGGCAAGCCACCGAGTTCGGAGGATGGGAAACCCGCCACAGCATGGGCCGCGACGTGCCACAGTGCGCCGGTTGCGGAGAAGAGCTCGATCCCACCGCGGACGAGCTCCGATGCGGTGGATGCGACCTGGTGATGCCGAAGCGACCGGCCAGCGACCTCGAGCGCGAACTGCTGTCACAGCTCACCCATGTACTCAACGAGTCCGAGCCGGGAGACGGGTCGGGCGCGGCCTCGTTTGCCTGCACCAGCTGCGGGGCTGCCCTCGAGACGAGCCGCTCGTCGCCCGATGTCCGCTGCGCCTACTGCGGGGCCACGAACCGGCAGGCCGACTGGCGAAAAGGCGCTCAGAACGCCGTGCTTCTCTATCTACTCGCCGAGCTGTCAAAGAAACAACGTCGGGCGCTCCTCCACTACGACGACGGGGACGACGACTCCGCAAAGATGTCCATCACCCAGATGGCCCGCAGCAACGACTGGGAGATCCGACAACAGGCCGCCAGATCCCGACAGTGTCCTCCGCAGCTGCTCGAGGTGCTCGCCAGCGACAGCGACTCTGACGTGCGAAAAGCCGTCGCTGCGAACCCGAACCTCACCGCCAAACTGGCCGGAAAAGTGGCTTCTGACGAGTACTACGGCGTGAGGCAGGCCCTGGCGGCGAACCCGATCGTGCCCGAAGAGGTCCTGCTTGCGCTGGTCGCTGACGAGTCGGACAGAGACGTCATCAACGCCCTCAGCCGGCGGGGCCTCGGGCCGCGCCTGCTCGAAGCCATGGCTACTGCCTCGGACTCCGATGCTCGAAAGGTCGCCGCACAGAGCCCGGCGATCGAGGTGCGCTGGCTCGAAGAACTCGCCCATGACGACGACTACGAGGTCCGCGTCGCGGTGGTGAACAATCTACGCACACCGCAGCGCACCCTCGTGGAGATCGCGAGCAGCGACCATGACAGCGACGTACTCAAGGCAATGCGCAAACGCCCCGACGTGGGCCAGGAGGTGCTCAGGGCGCTGGCCTGCTCCGACAGCAACTCGGCCAAAGCAGTGGCAGCGCGACACCCCGACACGCCGGCAAAGCTGCTCGCGTCAATGGCGGCTGAGTGGGACAACGACGTTCGCCGTGCGGTGGCGCGCCACGCGAACACGCCCCCCGGAACGCTGGTGGCGCTGGGCAACGACAGCGATGTGGGTGTAGCGAGGGCCGCACAGAACAACGCGAACTACGCGGCAGCTCGATCGCGGCGGCTGAAGATCCGGCTGGCCGGAGCGGCGATGTTGGTGTTCTCGGCGCTCTTGGTAGCGGGCGGGACGGCCCTGGTGTTCCTGTCGATGGCCGCGCTTCGGTGGATGGGAATCATCGAAGGTGCGCGACCCTGGCAGTGGTTCTGACAGACGCCGCGCGCTTGGGTCCTTTCGACCTGTACCGGCCCATTGGCTCCGGGGGCATGGGTGCAGTGTGGAGTGGCCAACATCGGGCCGAGGGGCTCCCGGTGGCGGTCAAGGTGGTCGCGGCTCGTGGATCCCACTTCGAGGATGCGTTCCGCAACGAGGTGCGGGCTGTGGCGGCTCTCGATCATCCCGGTATCATCATGGTTTTCGACCATGGCGTGATTGGGCCGAAGGTCGAACAGGCGACTGGAGGTGCCCTCGCCGCCGACAGCCCCTACCTGGTCATGGAGCTTGCATCGGGGGGATCGCTGGAGCCGTGCCGAAGCTGGACTGAGCTCTCAGAGGTACTGCATCAGCTGCTCGCCGCCCTCGCTCATGCCCACGCCCGCGGGGTCATCCATCGCGACCTCAAACCCTCCAACGTGCTGTGGAGTGAACCCGGGGGGAGGCTGCGTCTCACCGACTTCGGCATCGCGGCCGTCGGAGATCGCCTGCTCCCCGAAGGACTGCGCCGCTCGGGCACGCCCGAGTTCATGGCACCAGAGCAGATCGAGGGCCGTCGCCAGGACGAGGGGCCGTGGACCGACCTGTACGCACTCGGCTTCCTGACCTGGATGCTGGCCTGCGGTGAGGTCCCGGTGCAGGGCACCACTCGCGAAGTGCTCGTCTCCCACCTCGCCAGTCGCATACCCGCCTTGCGACCTCGGTTTCCGGTCCCGAGAGGGCTCGAGGAGTGGGTGGAGCAGCTCGCAGCTCGCCACATCGAGGACCGCTTCGACTGTGCTGCGGCGGCCCGGAGTGCGCTGGATCTGCTGGGCAGCGCCCAGGGCGAAACCCATATCGCCGGGCCGGATCCCACCCACGACAGCAAGACCTTCGTGATCGACGACGACAACGTGCCCGCGGCGCTCGATGCCACGAGCCACACGCCACCATCCACTTCGGTGCCCGTTCCCATCGACTTCGGGAATGCAGGCCCGCACACAGGACGCCATCTGCTCGGAGCCGGGCTGGGTCTGTTCGGCCTGCGCGCCCTGCCATTGACGGGCCGCACCCAAGAGCGACATAGGCTCTGGGCCGATCTGGTCGAGACCGCGAGACACGGCCGAGCTCGGGCAGTCGTCCTCCGCGGACCCGCGGGCACTGGGAAGTCACGGCTGGCGCTGTGGCTGAAGCAGCGCGCCCACGAACTGGCTGGCGTTCGCACGATGGTTGCGTCCTTCGGCCCTCACAGCGATGCTGCCGACGCCCTGGGCCGCGCACTCGCCGGCGTCCGGGTCCAGCCCGAAGGCCCCGACGCAGCAAGGGATCTCCGCACCTGGCTTGGTGGTGACGACCTTCCCGCTGCGCCCCGACGCCACTCCGTGATTGGCCAGGTATTACGCCGCATGACCTCGCCCGGGCGCCCCGCGGTGCTGTGGCTCGACGACGTGCCCTGGGCCATGGGCGCTCTGGAGCTGACCAGGCGACTCCTCGACGGCAGAGACCTCCCTGGGTTGGTGGTGCTGACGGTCCGGGAAGAGCTCCTGGCCGACAGCGCCGACGCAAGCGCCGAGCTGGACCAACTGCAGGAACACCCGCGGTGCCGAACCGTGAGGGTCGACCCGCTCTCGGCTGCCGATCAAGCGGCGTTGGTTGGTGATCTGCTCGGTCTGCGCGGCGATCTGGCGGCCATGGTTCGGGAGCGCACGGCAGGCAACCCGCTCTTCGCAGTGCAGCTCGTGGGGGACTGGGTGCAGCGCGGGATCCTCGAACCCACAACCGGAGGTTTTGCCCTCCGCCACGGCGCCACCGCCGAGCTTCCCGACGATCTACACGCCGTCTGGTCGGAGCGCGCGTCCGAGGCGCTCGACAGCCAACCGGAATCAGTGCGAGACGCGGTCGAGTCCGCAGCGGCACTGGACCACGTGGTCACCGAGCGGGAGTGGGCGGCCCTGGGCGCAGACCTCTCAGTGCCAGATCCGGCCGCAATCGTGGATCGCCTGGTCGGCAGACACTTGGCGCGACGAGTACCTGGGGGTTGGTCCTTTGTGCACGGCATGCTCCGGGAGAGCCTGCAGAGGCTAGCGAGAGAAAAAGGGCGGTGGCAAGCGCATAATCTGCGCTGCGCGGATCTCGTGGACACACCGGAGCGAGAGGGCGTACACCGCTACGAGGCCGGAGAAGAGGCCGCCGCTACCAACCTTCTCCTGCGCGGCGCGGGGCGATGCCGACGCCGGGGCGCCTATCACCGTGCCCTGGACCTGGCCGAGCTCGCCGAAGAAGCTGCGGGACACGTGCACGAAGACCACACCGCGCGCTCGTCAGCACTCACCGAACAAGCTCAGATCCTGCGCCATCTCGGCCGCCCGCAGGAGGGCATCCTCCTGGCCAGAGCAGCCATCGAAGCCCCGGGCCTGATTCCCCACGTGCGGGCAATGGGCCTGAGCGAGCTCGCCAACTGCCTCATTGACAGCGGCGATCCGCACGGAGCCATCGAGCACCTGAAGGACGCGGTCGCGGCGGCCGAGGGCACCGCCAAGAAGGCCGAAGCCCTGCGCAGCCTCGGCACGGCGAAGCGGAACATTGGGGCGCTCACCGAGGCAGACGACGCCTACCGCGCCGCGCTCGAGCTCTCCCCGGCGGCTGGGGGCGCACTGGCTGACTGCCTGCGGGGCAGGATGGCAATTGCTCTGCAGACAGGCCGCCACCAGGAGGCCCGCGGGCTCGCCGACCAGCTGAAGCAAGTGGACGATAGTGACTTCCCCCTCGAGGCGCCCTACACCAACAACCTGATGGCCGGCCTCTGCGCCATCGAGGGCGACACAGACGGAACCATCCACCACCTCGAGCGCGCACTCGCTGCCGCCGAGGAGTATGCGCTGGTGAGCATCGCCTTCCAGACCCGAGTCAACCTGGCCTTGGTCCTCGTCGATCAGGGAGAAGACCAGCGCGCCACCGAGGCTCTGGAACGTGCGCTACGAACAGCCAGCTTGGGCATGGTCAGGGCGGTCGCACACCTTGCTGCGGCCGTCCTCGCAGCCCGACGAGACGCCGACGAGACCTGGGACCAGGCTCTCGATGCCGCCGAGGATGTCCTTTGCAGCGGCCATATCGCCGACCCAGAAGCTGCCAACCGAGCAAGGCAAGCAGCGGAGGAGGCCATGCGCCGGGGCTGGCCAGAGCGTGCCCGACGCGCTGGGAAGCTGGCGCTGGACCAGTGGACCACCCTGGGCATCACTCGCGAAGTGCGCGCTGCCGAGGAGACCCTGCGTCTCTGGGGCGGTGGCTGAGCCTGGCTATCTCGCGCCGGCGAGGTCGGGGTCGACCCCATGCCTGACCCAGTCGAGGGCGGCCTGCTTCCAGTTTGGGTTCTGCGAAGCGTCCACGTACCGCTCCCACTGATAGATGCCGGTCTCCTTGGCGATGCGCCGGAACTGACCACACGTCACGGCATTCGCGAGGATCACCGCAGAGCGCGCCATGCCCTTGGACTTGTACAGCTTCTGACCCTTCTGCATCGGCGCCTGCGCATCGGCCGGCAGGGGCTTGAGGGTGCGCATGTCAATGAGTACGCCGAATTTCCTGGAGACCCCGGCCAGGGCCTTCTCTGAGTCGAGCGCCCACTGTTCCATCTCAGGGCCCCTGATGAACCCGCCAAAGGAGAGGTGAAATCCGAAGTTGGTCCGTCTGATCTTGTACATGTATTCTTCTCCAGGGACGCTCGATTGCGCCTACCCCCATGAGAATCGGCTCCTCAGGCCCAGGTGTTGAGGACTTTGTCGTCGTGATCCGGTGACGCCTGGTTAGGCCTGGACCATGAGACGAACGACCACCAGACTCACACTTCGCGAGTGGCGACCGACCGACGCCGCCTCGCTGCACGCCTTCGAGAGCGACCCCAAGGTAGCGGCCCTGCAGAGCTACGAACCCAAGACCCTGGCCCAGTGCGAGACCTACATCACCGACATGATCGCGCTGGGCGGGGAAGAGCCTCGTGTCATCTATGACCTGGCCATCGAGCACCGTGCAGAGGTCGTCGGGCGCGTCGGGATGCGGCGCTGCGACCACGAGAATCTCCAAGGGGCACTCTGGTATGTCGTCGCTCCACGGGTCTGGGGCACGGGTATCGCAACGGAGGCGACGCGTGAGGTCGTGGACTTCGCCTTTGGAGAGCTCGGACTGCATCGCTTGTACGCCGACTGTGACCCAGAGAACGCCGCTTCGAGGCGAGTTGTCGAGAAGCTGGGCTTCCGCCTCGAGGCCCATCACATCGCCAACGCCTGGTTCAAGGGGCGGTGGTGCGACTCGCTCATTCTGGCGATGCTGCAGAGTGACTGGGACGCTGCTCGCTAGGCGGCACACACGGGATAGCGGCGTAGTAAAGCCAGAATCGCCAGCAACATCCACATCTGTGCGCCACCGCCGGATGTGGAGCAGCCGCAGCCCCCGCTCTCCTCGTCCTCAGGAGTGGAGGGATCCCCTGTTGTGTCGCCGAGTCCGGTGTCAGTCACACCCGTGTCCGTCGAACCCGTGGTGGTGTCGCAATCCGGGTCGACAGCTTCACAGTAGTCGTCGCACTCACCGTCTCCGTACCAGCCGTTCGCCTCGCACAGATCGCGCGTCCCGTGCACCGCCTCCACCTGGTCGAGGATCCAGGGCATGGCCACGTCCACTCGGGTGCTGCCCTGGGCTCCCGTGCAGTCTGGATCGGACCACTGGTGTACCGCCCACTGCACCACGTCGAGGCCGTCCTGGCCGTACTGGGGTCCGCCCGAGTCCCCGCTGCAGACGTGTCCCTCGCCCTGGGCGGTGTCGGACCAGGCGACGAGCACGTTTCCGCGCACCTCCTCCAAGGTGAGCTCGGTCGACAGCCGATCTCCGATGCTTCCACCGCCGCCGTACTCCGTCTGGCCATACCCCACCGACACCAACGGCTCTCCGAGGTCGCCGTCATCGAGGGGCTCGTTGCGCAGTCGGGTGGCGCGGACCGGTGCGTCGGAAGTGAGGATCACCGTGGCAAAATCCCAGGTGTTGGGGTCGTTGCGGGGGTCGGAATCGAAGACATAGGACGGGTGGACCGCAGCGTCGGAGAGCAGGCGAATGTCGTCGGGGTCGAAGGCGTCCTGGCCGAAGTGCACCTGACCGGCGACAAACCTGTCGAAGTCCACTCCTTCGACACAGTGGGCCGCGGTGAGCACCACCTGGGGCGCGATGACGCTGCCAGTGCAGTTGAGGTAGACCCCGTCGTAGGCCGGCGTCGGAGTCATGACCGCCACCGTCGCCTCGAAGTCCGATTCGGGCGTGCCGTTGACCATCCGCAGGGTGAGAGCGAGCAGGAAGAGCTGCATGGCGACAGTCTACATGGCAGCCCATGGGGGTCGAAGCCGGGCGGCCGGGCTAGGCTTCAGCCTGGAGAGAGTGATGTCCCCAAGCATTCGGTATCTCGAAGGCCACCGCGTCTATCTTCGACCCCTCGAACACAGCGATCTCGAGCGCTGCCACCAGTGGATCAACGCGCCCGAGGTTCGGCCCTTCCTGCTGATGATCTGGCCCATGGACATGAAGGCCGAGCAGGCGTGGTTCGACAGCCTCCCGCGCGGGCCGCAGCCAAGCGCCCTGATGTTCGCCATCGTCCTGCGCGAAGACGACCGTCACATCGGAAACACCAGCCTTCACGCCATCGACTGGCTCAATCGAAGAGGAGAGAGCGGCTCTATGATCCCAGACCCGGCGCTTCGCGGTCGCGGCTACGGTGCCGAGGCGAAGGCGCTGCTGCTCGACTACCTCTTCGACACCCTGGGGCTGCACCGCGTCGACTCACAGACTCTCGCCTACAACGAGGCCAGCGCCCGCCACCTTCGCAACTGCGGCTTCACCGAAGAGGGCCTCTTGCGCAAGGCGATCTTCCGAGGTGGAGAATGGCACGACCTGATCCAGTTCGGCATCCTCGCCGATGAGTGGCGCCAGGTTCGAGCAAAGGTCTGGGAGCGAATCCGAGCGAAGTAGCGCTAGCCGCTGAAGCTCGCTGTGATCTCGACTACTCCGCGGTGGCCAGCTGGATGCGGGCGCCGTCGAGCCTGCTGCTAAGAACCCCCGCAAGATGCTCCATGAATGCAAAGCCAAAAGCTGTGTTGGTGTGACAGAGTTCCCGCATCGTAGCGGCGTCGATGACAACGAGCTCGGTCGCGCGAGACGCCCCACAATCCCAGCGACGCAGATAGGGCTGGATCATCGCCGACCACCCGAGCAGGTCGCCGGCAATCAGGGTCTCGACAACCGCGATCTGGTCGTCTCCGAGCTCCTGGGTAATCACGACCTGACCCGACTTGAGGATGAACAGCTGATCCGATGGATCTCCTTCCTGGAACAGCCGTTCATTGGCCTTGACGGAGCGTTCCTGGGCTGCCAGGGCAATCGCGGCCAGGGTCTCTTCGTCCGCCGCCGCGAAGTAGGGGTAACGCCTCAGGACTTCCTTTGAGATCATGCAAACTCCCGGTTTTCGATTAGAGTGATGACGTGGTCCACCACGCGCGGAACCGCGGAGCGGACCGGGTCGGTACAGCGCTCACTGAAAGTATGGCAGTCGGCAGCTTCGACGGCGAACAGCTTGATGTGTTCGTCTTCGGGGAGCACCGCTCCAGCGCGACGTCCAACGGCCAGAGCCAACGGCAAGGTCATGTCGTGGGCGGATCCACTGTGGGCGGTCGGCAGCTCACCGACTCGGAGCTCGTAAATCGTGCCCGGCTCTCCCCCAGTGCAGATCGCGTCGACGACGACGGCCTGCCGGTATCCGACCATGCGCTCCATCAGGCGCAGTCCACCACAGGTGTCGTCGTCGATCACCACATCGGTTCGACCGGCGAGTCGCTCCCGCAGCTGCGCCGCCACCTCCAGCCCCACTGCGTCGTCGCTCAACAACGAGTTGCCGAGCCCGATCACCAGGATTGGCTGGGCGGAATCCACGTCACATATTCTTCGACAGGCGCCGGATCTCGTTGCCCTCGGGATCGCGCAGGGTCACCTCGAGGGGCATCTGTCCCGGCAGGTTGTGAGTGGCACACGACATGCACGGATCATAGGCCCGAAACGCCATCTCGACCTGGTTGAGGAGGCCTTCGGAGACCTCGCCCTTGTGGATCAGCGCCTTGGCTGCCTTGCCCACCGACATGTGCATGGGGGCGAAGTTGTTGGTGGTCCCCACGATGAGGTTCACCGCCGTGAGCACTCCGCGCTCGTCGGTCTTGTAGTGATGGGTGAGCGTTCCCCGCGGCGCCTCCAAGCAGCCCACGCCCTCGGAGGGTGCGGTGGTGGGGAGCGTTCGGAAGGTGTCTCCCGTGATCTCCGGATCGGCGGCCAGCTCGAGCCACCGCTCGGTCGCGTAGAGCAGCTCAATGAGGCGCGCCCAGTGAGTGGCCAGGGTGTGGTGCACCGGCTTGCCGCCCAGGGTCGCGTAGAAGCGCTCGTACTCCGCCTGCGCCAGTGGCGTGGCCATGCCGTCCGCCGCGTTCAGCCGGGCCAGGGGCGTCGCCTTGTACACGCCGGAGTCCTTGCCGTCAACATAGCCCTTCCACCCGACCTTTTTCAGGTATGGGACCTTCATGTACGTCCAGGGCTCGACGCGCTCGGCGATGTGCTCTTGGTACGTGGAAGGGTCGTATTTGAGCAGCTCAGCGCCGTCGGGGTCGACCACTCGCACCTTGCCGTCGTAGAAGTTCACGCAGTTGTTGTCATCAACCATGCCCATATTGTGGGTGCGATGCACAAAACCATCGTTCTTGATCAGCGCTACGTAGTCCGGGTTGCCGAGCACGACGCTGTCGAAGATCGAGAGCGAGAACTTGGCAAACTCCAGCGCATCGCGCCCCAGAGTCTCGATCTCGTCGCGCTGCTCGTCGTTGATCCCTCGGCTCACACCTCCCGGTAGGCCCCAGTTCGGGTTGATCTTTCGGCCGCCCATCATCTCGATGAGGTGGTGTCCGTCCCTCCGCATCTTCAGGACCTTGCCGGCGGTGTCCATGCCGACCGCCTCGATGACCCCGATCAAGTTCCGTTTGGCCTTCGGAGCGGTAGGTCCAACCACGAAGTCTGGTCCACCGAGGGCATAGAAATGCGTGGTGTGGTCGGTGGCGTAGAAGATCGAGTAGAAGAGCTCCCGCAGCTTCTTGGCGGTGGGGGGTGGGTCAACGTGGAAGAGCGCATCCAGCGCCTTTGTCGATGCCAGGTGATGGGCCTCGGGACAGACGCCGCAGATCCGCGAGGTGAGGTTCGGCATGTCCTCGGCCAGCCTGCCCAGACAGAACTTCTCGAAGCCGCGAAGCTCCGGAATCTGCAGATAGGCGGCGGAAACCTCGCCGTCTTCGTCCAGGAAGATGTCGATCTTGCCATGCCCCTCGAGGCGGGTGATCGGGTCGATGCTGATGCGTCGCATGATTACTCGGAGGTTGTCGTGGAGCGCCCGAGGAGGCTATTAGGCAGCGAGAACCGGTAGAATGTGCCGACGGGATCTGGGATCCCTTCCTCGATGATCCGCCGGACCTCTGCCGGGTCGTCTGAGTCGATGACGGAGGCCAGCGCCGAGATCATCCTCGCACCAATGTCGCCAGCGCCCTCGGCCGGCCCGTAACACCCGATGCACGGGGAGTTCACGCCGGGACACCGCGCCTCACAACCCGCCCGCGTCGCGATGCCGCAGCAGATGAGCCCCTGCTCCAGCAGGCAGGTGTCGGGGTCGGGCACCATCTCCCAGGTTCGCAGGAAACGGGTCACCTTCTTCTGGTCGCGGGTCCGTGGGCACTCTGCGCACACCGTGGTGTTGCTGCCGATGACGCTCCCGGCCGGTGGCAGCTCGCCAGCGATGATTGCGGTGACCGCGTCGAGGATTCGATCTGCTTCCGGTGGACAGCCCGGTAGGTAGTAGTCGACCTTTACCGTCTGGGCGAGGGTCTGCACGCCGTCCCAGAACTCCGGGAGCGTGAGCACATTCCCTCCTTCGACGGAGGAGGGACGGGGAAACACTCGAGCCGCGTTGTCGTTGGACGGCGCGTCGACGTACACGGTCTCGAAGATGGACTCGCGATCGTGCAGGTTCGCCAGGCCCGGGATGCCGCCCTGTTGTGCGCAGGCGCCATAGGCCACCAACACCTTGCTCTTTCGCCGCATCAGATGCGCCATCTCCTCCTGCTCGCTGTTGCGGATCGAGCCGTTGAAGAGGCACACGTCGATCTCGCCGTCGGCCATCGCCTCGACGTCTTCGCGCTTCGGGTCCATGATGCACGGACAAAACACCAGGTCGAAAGCCCCCAAAACGTCCAAGATCTTCTCGTTGACCGACAGCACGGAGATCTCACAGCCACCGCACGCAGCGGCCCAGTAGATCGCGAGCTTGCCCTTGTCGCTCATGACGTGCCTCCTGCGACTTGTCGCGGACCGAGCGCCTTGAGCTGCGCCACGAACTCGTCGATGGCAGCCGCGAGCTGCACTCCCTCGGAGGCGGAAGCCCACTGGAGCCGCACTCGCTCGGGCTCGACCCCCAGTCCGACCAGAGTGTGCTTGAGCAGCTCGACCCGCCGCATCGTCTTTTGGTTCTGCTCGAGGTAGTGGCACTCGCCTGGGTGGCAGCCCGCAATCAGGACGCCGTCAGCGCCCATCGCCAGGGCCTTCATCACGAAGGCCGGGTCGATCCGCCCGCTGCACATGACCCGAATGACACGCACATTTGGCGCGTACTTGATGCGTGCCGAGCCGGCGAGATCGGCGGCCCGATACGAGCACCAGTTGCAGAAGAAGCCGACGATCCGTGGCTCGAAGGAAACGGTCTCTTTCATGACCCCTCCACGACGGCGGCGCGCAGGTCGAATAGCACGCCCTCGATCTCCGCCTCGATCTGCTGGTTGCTGAAGTGCGCCCCGGAGATGATGCCCGCCGGACAGGCGGCCACGCAGGTGCCACAGCCCTTGCACAGCGCGACGTTGATGGTGCTCACGTTCTCGTCTGCGAGGAAGTCGATGGCGCTGTAGGGACACTGCTCGCTGCAGATCCTGCAGCCCGAACACCTGTCCTGGTCGATGCACGCAACGATCGGCTCGATCTCCACCGTCTTGCGTGAGATCATGGACAGGATGCGTGCTGCGGCGGCTGCCCCCTGGACCACAGAAGCGGGGATGTCCTTCGGTCCCTGACAGGCCCCCGCGACAAACACGCCATCGGTCATGGTAGCGACCGGATCGAGCTTCGGATGGCGTTCGGTGAACCACCCGTTCGAGCTGCACGAGATGCCGGTCTTCAGCGCGAGCTCGTTGGCGTCGTGGCGGGGCTCGATGGCGCTCATGAGGATGACCATGTCCACCGCGAACCGCCGCTGCTTGCCGATCAGGGTGTCTTCGACCTGGACGATGACCTTGCCCTCTTCGCCCGGGTAGCGGTCCGCATCGGTGACCTCGGCCACCTTGCCGCGCACAAAGTGCATGCCCTCCTCGAGGAGCCGATCGTAGAACTCCTCGTAGCCCTTTTGGTTGGCGCGGATGTCGATGTAGAAGCTGGTGACTTCGGCGGCCGTCTTCTCTCGCACGAGGTGACCGAACTTCAGCGCCGCCATGCAACAAATACCGGAGCAATGCGGGTTGTGGTTGAGGTCGCGGCTACCAACACAGTGCACGATAGCGACGGACTTCGGCACAGTGACGCCGTCGCGCAGCACGATCTTGCCGTCGGTGGGCCCGGCGGAGTTGCACATCCGCTCGAACTCCAGCGACGTGAACACGTTGGCCACCCGCCCATAGGCGTACTGAGAGGCTTTTCGACTGTCGAACAGATCCCAGCCCGTCGCCAGCACCACGTTGCCGACCTGCACGGTCAAGGTCTCGTCTTTCTGGTCGAAGTCGATGGCGCCGGTGGGACACAGCTTGGCGCAGGCTCCGCACTTGCCGCGCTCGAACCAGATGCAGCTCTCGGTGTCGATGACCGGGTACTTGGGGACCGACTGCGGGAAGGGCTGGTAGATCGCCTTGCGATAGCCGAGGCCGGCCTCGAACTTCTCGTCGATGACCTTCTTGGGGCACTTCTGGATGCACAGGGCGCATCCCGTGCAGTCCTCCTCGTTGAGCTTGCGGGCGCGCTTGCGGATCCGCGCCTCGAAGTTGCCGACGAATCCAGTGAGTTCTTCGAGCTCCGAGTAGGTGAGCAGCTCGACGTTGGGGTGCTGGTCGATGTCGGACATGCGGGGAGTAAGGATGCAGGCCGAACAATCGAGGGTGGGGAAGGTCTTGTCGAACTGGGCCATGTGGCCGCCGATGCTGGGCTCCCTCTCGAGCAGATAGACCTTGTGGCCGGCGTCGGCGAGCTCGAGGGCCGCCTGGATTCCGGCGATGCCAGCTCCAACAACGAGCGTCGCGGGATTGACGTCGACGTGGCTGACCTCCAGGGGCTGCTGGAGCTTGACCCGCTCGACGGCACCCGCAACCAGCGCTTTGGACTTGGCGGTGGCGGCGGCGTTGTCGGCCGTGACCCACGCCACCTGTTCGCGCAGGTTGGTCATCTGCATCAGGTAGGGATTGAGGCCCGCAGCGGAGCACGCCCTGCGAAAGGTGCGCTCGTGCAGATGTGGCGAGCAGGCCGCGATGACCACCCTCGTCAGCCCGCTCTCCTGGATGTCGTCCTTGATCAGGTCCTGACCGAGGGCCGAGCACATGAAGCGATTATCCCGCGCCACCTCGACGTCGGACAGGGACGTACCCGCCCAGCTCGCGACCTCCGCAACGTCGACCTTGCTGGCGATGTTGCTACCGCAATGACAGACATAAACGCCGACTTTCTCCGCCACTTTGGCCTCCATCACTTTGGCCCGGGCATGGGCAGCTCACTGGAGTTCCGCCGGCCCCGACGAGGCTTGGAAGCCCCGGCGGGTTCGGCAAGCCGCTTGTCGATAACAGGCTTGGCAGCGATGATTTCCTTGCCAAGGCCGAGGGTTTTCGGTGCGATGCCCATCGCGAGCCCGATCAGCTGGGTGAAAAACAGCACCGGCGTCGCAAAGTCAGTGTTGAAGGCATTGTTCACCCGCCCCTGGTAGGCGTCGAGGTTGAGCTGACACATCGGGCACAGGCAAGCAATGACATCGGCGTGGGCATCGTCGGCGGTGTGCATGAGCCGCCGAATCAGTTCGTTGGACTGGCCCTCGGAGAGCTGCGACATGTGCCCGCCGCAGCAGTGGGTGCGCAGGGGGTAGTCGACCACGGTGCAGCCAAGCCAGCGCATGACCTCGTCGAGCTGCACCGGGTGTTCGGTGTCGTCGGTGGCGTCGCCCGGTCGCACAACCTGGCAGCCGGTGTAAGCGGCGACCCTCAGACCCTGGAGAGGCGCAGTCACCTTGGCCTCGAGCGCCTGCTGACCGAAGTCTTCGTAGATGACGCTCAGGAGGTGTCGAACCCGCAGCCGGCCGGGCTCGTAGGCCAATCCCCCGGCGGCCAAGGCCTGGCTGATCTTGTCGCGATAGCCCGGGTGGGTTCGCATGATCTTGTCGGTCTTGTACAAGTTGAGGTAGCAGGAGGCACAGGGCGCAACGAGCTCGTCGACCCCGGCATCGGTGCGGGCGAGATTGCGGGCCACCAGCGCGTACGCCGACAGCTGGTCGAGGGTGGCGGTCTCGGTGGCTCCACAGCAGTTCCAGTCGTCCACCACCGACAGCTCGATCTCGAGTTCCTTGCAGACCGCCTGCACCGAAAGATCGTATGCCACGGAGGTGCTCTCGAGGGAGCACCCGGGATAGAAACCGAGCTTCACGATTCACCTCCCAGCTCGCGGGCCTTGTCGAGGATCGCGCGTAGCTCGTCGATGTTGCGGATCCGCGTGGGTTGCAGCTGGAGACGCCCGCGCCTGAACATCGAGAGCCCCAGCGGCCCCAGGCCCAGCAGCTGAGTCGGCTTGCGAGTCAGGTAGAAGCGACTCGCGATGCCCAGCTCGAAGCTACGGCCGAAGCGCTCGATGTAGCGGTTGAAGCTGCGTGCCAGCGCGACCGCGTCGACGTTGGCCCCGGTCTCGACCGCCAAGCGCTTGAGCGTGTACATCACCTCGGTAATCGGGATCTGCTTCGGACATCGTACGGTGCAAAAGTAGCAGGAGACGCAGGTCCACATCGTGTTTGAAGCCAGCACTTCGTTGCGCTCTCCCGCGGCTATGAGGGCAAACAACCGCCTGGGCGTGTGGTCCATGTCGGCGCCGCTGGGACAGGACCCGCCACAGGTGCCGCACTGAAGGCAAGATCGCAGGCGATCTCCCTCGGGTGTGGCTTTGGTGACCTCGTCGATGAAGCTGACGTTGTTGTCCGGGGCTTCCATGCGCCACCCCCTCACACAAAACGTAGCCGGGGCGCAGATTTGAATCATCGGTCATTGGATGGACATCCACCGCACCTCACTCAACCTTGCCTTATGTACAACAAAAAGCCGCTACGAACCCCACTGTGTACCTTGCTTAACAAGCAAATGGCTATCACTGCGCCTGGGGCTCTCGGACGATCGGCGCGACGGCCCGCAGCCTGTTCACGCGTGGGTTGGGCGAGCGATACTGCACCTCGAAAACATCCCGCATCATCTCCACCTGAGTGGCAAAGGCCCAGGGGAGGTCGTAGGTCTGACCTGGCAAGAGCATTGTGTAGTCGGAACCCATCTCATACCCGAGCCAACCGGGGTAGAGGTGCTGACCCCGGAGCTTCAGCATGACGCCCCGTCCCTCGAAGAGCAGCGCCTCGTCGCTGACGTTGTGAACCGTGAGCGCGATGTACTCGTTCATGTCGACGGGACCCTCAGGTAGAGGCCTCAGCTGGCGGATCTCCAGCTCGAGGGAGGGCAAGACGTCGATGGTGAGCTCATGGCTGCGAACGAGACCCTCGTTGACCCCCCAGAGGAAGGGCACCTGATACCAGGCTTGTTCCTCGTTGTTGAAGAACTCGTATTCAAAACTGTATTCCAGCGCGATGGTGTATCTCCCGGGCGGGAGCTCCCGAAACCTCTCGGAATCGATGGAGTGCGGCGGAATCGGCCTCGTCTCACCGGGCGGCACCACAAATGTCTGCCCCTCGAGCCAGCGCGTCTCCCAACCGCACCCGTACACCGGTGGCAGCGAACCAGGCCCAACCACATCCCAGCGATATTCCACCAGTCGCCAGCCGCCGGACCGGTCGCTGGGCTTCACCAACCGAACCGGTCGCCCCCTGTCGTTGACGAAGGCCGCCTCGATGGTCCACTCACTCCCCGCGAGCACCTCATGGGCCGTGGGCACGAGCTCGATGCGTACGCCCCCGAGCTGGTCGCCGCTGACCAAAACAGTGGCGACGACGACGATGGCGACTGCCCCAGCGGCGGCGACTCTCCAGGAAGACATGGCCTATTGGACCACACCACCCCGTCCAGGTGCCCGACAATCCGCAGGTTCCTCCGTAGACAGCGATCCACAGCGGTTCGACGGACGAACGCCGAGGATCTCCAAGAGGAGGTGTAGTCTTTTTGACCGACTCCAAGGGCCTGCTGTTCGTCATACAATCCGACCGAACGTTCGAACGGTTCCGCCCATGCTCCGCCTCGAAAATCCCGGCAAGAGAGCCCCCACCTTCGACGAGAAGTCGCTCAAGCTCCTCGACGCCGCCGCCAAGGTCTTTTCGGCCGAGGGCTATGACAAGGCTTCCATGCGGAGGATCGGTGCCGAAGCCCAGCTCAGCCTGGCGGGGATCTACCACTACGTGGCCGGCAAAGAAGAGCTGCTCTACTGGATCCAGTTCCGCACTTTCGACTCACTGCTCCAGGGTCTCGAAAAGAGCCTCGAAGGCGTCGAATGTCCCCGCGAGCGCCTCGGTACGGCGGTCCGGAACCACGTGCGGCACTTCGGCAAGAACATGCACCAGCTCAAGGTCTGCGCCCGGGAGATCGGCGCCCTCGAGGGAGAGGCCTACACCGAGGTCCACGACCGCCGCCGGTCCTATTTCGAGGCCGTACACGCCGTGGTCAAGGAGCTTCCGGCCAAGGCCGATGCCCTCGATCCGTGGCTCGCGACCGCGAACCTGTTCGGCATGATCAACTGGTTCTATCAGTGGTATGACCCGAAGCGCAGCCGAGTGAGCCTGGACGCTCTCGCCGCGCAACAGACCGCTCTTTTTTTAGGTGGCTACGCCGCCACCGCCTCCAGCGAAGACAACAGGGGTGACGAGTGAGGTACGCAGAAACAGGGTTCAACCTCGAGGTCGACTTGACCCGAGGAAGCATCGAGCGGGTGGCTACCGACCCCGCCCTGACCGAGCTGCACTTGGGAGGGCTGGGGACCAACGCCAAGCTCTTGTGGGACAGGATCCCTCCGGAGACCGAGCCATTCTCCCCGGACAACCTGCTTGTCTTCGGAACCGGTCTGTTGGCGGGCACCCCCTGCCCGGGCACGAACAGAACGGTCATCTCGTCGATCTCGCCGCAGACCAAGCTGTTTGCGTTCTCGATGATGGGGGGCTTCTGGGGCCCAGAGCTCAAGCACGCCGGCTACGACAAGGTCGTGATTCGCGGCAAGTCCGACAAGCTCGTCTACCTGTGGATCAAGGACGACAAGGTCGAGATCCGCGACGCCAAGCATTTCAAGGGACTGGGCACGCTCGAGACCGCCGAGCTCATCCGCCAAGAGCTCGAGGAGCCCGACGCCGCGGTCGCCTCCATCGGTCTGGCCGGTGAGAACCGAGTGCTGTTCGCCTCCATCGAGCAGGGCCGCTCCAGCGCCAGCCGCCTGGGCATGGGCGCCATCATGGGAGACAAGGGGCTCAAGGCCATTGCGGTCAAGGGCAGCGGTGACATCCAGATCGCCGACCCCATGAAGTTCCTCAAGATGTGCAACGACGCGCTCCAGTACATCAAGATCCGCGAGAAGAACCCGATCAAGGGCGTCATGACGATCGTGCAGGGCCTCGGATCTCCCCAGGAGATGAAGGTACACGACGAGAAGTGGCACACCGAGAACTTCGTCTGGGGCAACGCTCGCACGCGCAGAAAGGGCTTCTGGACTCCGGAAATCGCGGAGCAGTGGACCAACACCATGGAGACGATGCGCACCCGGCTCCTGAGCTGTCACAACTGCCCGCTGAAGTGCGGCGCCTCCATCGCCGTCGACACCCGCTTCTGCTCCTACATGATGAAGTGCTTCAGCAAGCTCACCTACACCATGGGGGCCTACTCCGACCTGGACTTCGGGCTGCGGATCGCCCAGAAAGCCACCGAGCACGGGGTCGACTCGTTCTCGTGTCCCCAGACCATGGCGTTCGCCATCGAGCTGCTCGACGACGGCATCCTCACCGCCGACGACTTCCCCGGAATGCCCGAGGACAGCGAGGGCCGGTTCTACTATCTGCTCGACAAGATCGTGAAGCGCGAGGGGATAGGCGATATTCTCGCCGACGGCACCTACTGGGCGGCGGAGAAGATCGGCAAGGGCGCCGACGTGTACGCCCACAACAACATCCGCAAGCACGAGCAGCTGCCCCTGAAGCTGGGCATGCTCAACCCGATCTACTTCCTGATGTACTGCACCGGCGAGAAAGCCAGCATCACCCAGATCGAAGGCAACTTCCCCCAGGCCCCCTTCCCCACCCGTGAGCAGCGTGAGGCGTTCTGTGAGGATTGGCCTCACGTTCCCGACGAGCGTTTTAAGGAGTGGTTCAAGGACTGGGAGCTGCGCGGCGACTTCTCGATCCCCCACTACCCGCCCATCGACGCGACCTGTGAGCTCGTGCACTGGCAGGAGAAGATGCACTACATCGACGACTGCATCGGTATCTGCGCCGGGCTGTCGTCCTTCCCGCTCAAGCCCCCGTTCCACATCCACAACCTCCCGGATCTGATCAAGGCGGGGGCCGGCATCGACCTCGACGAAGAGAAGCTGTGCCACCTCACGAAGCGCAACCGGAACCTGGTGCGGGTGAACAACATCCGCCGCGGCCTGAAGCGCGTGGACGAAAAACCGCCCGAGGACCACTGGAGACGCCGGTTCCCCGAGCTGGAGAAGCAGCTGCTGGACGCGTACTACGAGTTCAAGGGCTGGAACATGGAGGGTGTCCCGACCGTGCAGACGCTGCACCATCTGGGGCTGGACTACGTGGCTGAGGACTTCGTCGCGCGCGGGATCCTCCAGGCCGAAGAGGTAGGTGCATCGTGATCGCCAAGAAACAGACAAAGACCGTCAAGACCATCCGGATCGAGGTCGACAAGTGCAACGGCTGTCGCGCCTGCGAGATCATCTGCTCGGCCGTTCACGCCAAGCCGCCGTACAGCTCTTCCAACCCCGCCCGAGCGCGAATCCGCGTCATCCGCGACCCGCTCTCCGACATCTATGTGCCGGTGTATGCGGGTGAGTACACGGCAGCGGAGTGTGCCGGCCGCGACAAGTACATCATCGACGGCAAAGAGTACGAAGAATGCGCATTCTGCCGAGCCTCTTGCCCATCTCGGGACCTGTTCAAGGAGCCGGATTCGAACCTGCCGCTGAAGTGCGACATGTGTGAGGTCGATCCCACGGTGGACGAGCCGCTGTGCGTGACCTGGTGCCTCGCCGACGCCCTGATCTACGAAGAGCGAGAGGTAGAGGACGACGGGGCGATCGAGGTCGGCGAGCTGGATCTCGGTCTCGAGGCCCTCGCCAACAAACACGGCCTCACCACCGTGCTCGACGCCGTTCGCAGAATGTCCGAAAAAGACTGACCTTGGAGATCGCTGTGGAGACCGTCGAACCGATCGAAGAGATCGTCCAAGAGCTCAAAGAGGCCGGTGGAGAGACCGCCAGGTACTGCTACACGTGCGGGACCTGCGATGTGGTCTGCCCCTGGAACCGAGTTCGGAAGTTCAGTATTCGCAAGATCGTGCGCCAGGCCTCCCTCGGCCTGTCCGAGATCGACGAAGACGACATCTGGCGCTGCACCACCTGTGGAACCTGCCCCTCGCAGTGTCCCCGGGGTGTGGATCAGATCGAAGTCGGAGTCGCAGTCCGCCGTCTCGCCACCGCCTACGAGGTGTTTCCAGAGTCCGTACAGGCCGTGCCCACCGTGAGCAGCAGCCTGCTGGCCGAGGGCAATCCCCTGGGCGACGAGCGGGAAAAACGAGACGCCTGGGCGAAAGGCCTCACGGTGAAGCGCTACGCCGAGGGCATGGAGTTCCTGTACTTCGTCGGTTGTTACAACAGCTACGACCCCCGGATGAAGAAGGTGGCGGTGGCCACGGCCAAGCTCCTCGACAAGGCCGGCGTAGAATTCGGAATCCTCGGCTCCAAGGAGAGCTGCTGCGGCGAGAGCATCCGAAAGACCGGCGACGAGGAGGCGTTCAAGAAGCTGGCCCGCCGTAACATCCGTGAGTTCATCGACCACGGCGTCAAGAAGATCGTGGTCTCCTCCCCGCACTGCTACCACACCTTCGTCAACGAATATCCCGAGTTCATGGTGCACTTCGAGGTCGTGCACGTCGCCGAGCTCTTCTTGAAGCTGGTCGAAGAGGGCAAGCTGGAGATCAGCGAAGAGATCAAGAAGAAAGTGACCTATCACGATCCTTGCTACCTCGGCCGTCACAACGGGATCTACGACCAGCCGCGAGATCTGCTCAACAAGATCGGTGGGCTGGAGCTCACCGAGATGGCCGACTTCCGCGAGAACAGCCTCTGCTGCGGCGGTGGCGGAGGCCGGATCTGGATGGAGACCCCCAAAGAGGAGCGATTCTCCAATATCCGGGTCGCCCAAGCCACGTCGGTCGGAGCCGAGGTGCTGGTCACCTCCTGCCCCTACTGCATCAGCAACTTCGAAGAGAGCCGGCTAGCGCTCGGAGACGATGAGTCCCTGGAGATCAAGGACATCACCGAGATCCTCTGTGACGCGGTCCTGGGGGTGACGACATGAGGATCTCCAAAGAGACCTTCGGAGATGTGCTCGTCGTCGGCGGCGGCATCAGCGGCATCCAGGCTGCACTCGATCTCGCCACCACCGGGTACAAGGTCTACCTCGTCGATCGGGCGCCGACTATCGGCGGCAAGATGGCGCAGCTGGACAAGACGTTCCCGACCAATGACTGCTCGATGTGCATCGAGTCGCCGAAGTTCATCGAGTGCGACCGGCACCCGAACATCGAGATCCTCACGTACACAGAGGTCGAAAAAGTAGAGGGAGAAGCCGGAGACTTCGAGGTCACACTCCTCCGCAAGCCCCGGTACATCAAGGAAGAGCTCTGCACCGGCTGCACCACCTGTGTCGAGTACTGCCCGGTCTCGGTTCCAGATCCCTTCAACCAGGATCTGTCCGACAACAAAGCCGTGCACATCTACTTCTCCCAGGCCGTGCCCCTGGTGCCCTACATCGACGAGAGCTGCCTGTTCCTCGAGGACGAGAAGTGCAGCATCTGCGTGGGCGTCTGCAAGACCGACGCGATCGACTTGCACCAGCTGCCTTCGAAGGAGGTCATCAAGGTCGGCGCGATCGTGCTGTCGGTGGGCTTCGGCGTGTTCGATCCATCGGTGCGTGGCGACTTCGGCTACGGCACGTACGACAACGTGGTCACCAGCCTCGACTTCGAGCGTCTGCTCTGCGCAACCGGCCCCCACGAAGGCGAGATCCTGCGTCCGTCGGACAAAGAACACCCTCACAAGATCGCCTGGATCCACTGTGTCGGCTCACGGCAGGTCCGTGAGGGCGGCAACAGCTACTGCTCCTCGGTCTGCTGCTCGTACATCCAGAAGCAGGTGATCCTCTCCAAGGACCACCATCCCGACGGCGAAGCGGTCATCTTCCACAACGACATCCGCTCGTATGGCAAGGACTTCGAGCGCTTCTACAAGCGAGCCGCCAATCTCTCCGACGTGCGCTTCGTGCGCAGCTACGTGTCGGTCGGCAAGGAGCTGCCCGACTCCAAGAACGTCACGGTTCGCTATGCAACCGACGACGACGGCGTCAAAGAGGAAGAGTTCGACATGGTGGTCCTCGGCGTGGGACTCACCGCTCCCGCCGGCGCCGCAGACATCGCCGAGATGTTCGGTATCGAGCTGAACGAGCACGGATTCTGCAAGACAAACCCCATCAATCCCATCAAGACCACCCGTGAGGGCATCTTCGTGGGCGGCGCCTTCACCGGACCCATCGACATCCCCGAGTCGGTGCTGACCGCCAGCGGAGCGAGCGCCCTCGTCGGGCAGTTCCTCACGGCACGTCGTGGAAAGTTGGCCAGAGAACGAGTCTATCCAGAAGAGAGGGATGTCTCGGACGAAGAGCCCAGGGTGGGTGTGTTCGCCTGTCACTGCGGCGCCAACATCGGCCGGGTCGTCGATGTGCCGTCCCTGGTCGAGTACTCCAAGGGCCTCGATCACGTGGCTCACGCCGAGGAGGGGCTGTTCATCTGCTCCACCGACGCCGCCCAGCAGATCTCGGAGACCATCCGGGAAAAGAAGCTCAACCGCGTCGTCGTCGCCGCATGTACGCCGCGAACTCACGAGCCCCTGTTCCGAGACACCCTGCGTGAGGGAGGGATCAACCAGTACTTCTTCGACATGGCCAACATCCGTGAGCACTGCTCCTGGGTGCATTCGAAGCAGAAGGACGAGGCCACCCAGAAGGCCAAGGACATCGTGCGCATGTCCGTCGCTCGCACGGTTCAGCTCGAGCCCCTGGAGGAGTTTGCGCTCCCCGTCACCAGCACGGCCTTGGTGGTCGGCGGCGGCGTGGCTGGTATGACCGCTGCCCTGAGCCTCGCGGATCAGGGTTTCCAGGTCGATCTGGTCGAGAAGACCTCGGAGCTCGGTGGCATGGCGCGCCGGATCCAGACCACGCTGGAGGGGCTGGATGTGCAGGCCTATCTGCGCGGGTTGAAGCACAAGATCTACCGCCACCCGCTGGTGCACGTGTCCCACAACGCGACCATCACCGACGTGAGCGGGTTTGTCGGCAGCTTCGTCACCAAGCTCGAGTTCGAGGGACGCAAGAAGACCATCCACCACGGTGCCATCATCCTCGCCACCGGTGCCGACGAGCACCGGCCCACCGAGTACATGTACGGCGACGACGAGCGGGTGTGGACCCAGCTCGAGCTCGAGGAGCGCTTCGCCGCATCGGACGAGAGACTGGACGACGCCCAGAGCATGGTGATGATCCAGTGCGTTGGATGCCGCCAAGAGGGCAACGACTACTGCGCTCGGGTGTGCTGCAGCCAGGCGATCAAGAACGCGCTCCAGCTCCGGAAGAGCAAACCCGAGATGGAGGTCTACGTCCTGTATCGGGACATGCGGACCTATGGATTCAAGGAAGACTACTACCGCGAAGCGGCAAAACTGGGCGTGAGGTTCGTTCGCTGGGAGCCTGAGGACAAACCAACGGTAGAACCTGATGAAGAGGAAGGACGTCCGGTGTTACGGGTCACCGTAATCGACCCCGTCCTGGGCCAGAAGCTTGCCATCCCGGCGGATCTGGTCACTCTGTCCGCAGCCGTCGTACCCGCTGCCGCAGGCCCGGAGATCGCCAAGCAGTTCAAGGTCGCCATGAACCCCGACGGCTTCTTCCAGGAGGCTCACGTCAAGCTGCGGCCCGTGGACTTCGCCGCCGACGGCGTCTTTGTGTGCGGGACCAGTCACTACCCAAAACACCTCGGCGAGACCATCAGCCAGGCCTATGGAGCCGCCGGTCGGGCCGTGACGATGCTGTCCCAGGACACCGTCGCCGCTTCCGGATCCGTGTGCGAGGTCGTCGACAACGACTGCGTGTCCTGTGGAGCCTGCATCACCGCTTGCACCTACGAGGCGATCAGCTGGAAGGACACGCCGGTCGGCAAGAAGGCGACGGTGAACCCCGTCCTCTGCAAGGGCGATGGGCTCTGCTGTGCGAAGTGCCCGACCAGCGCTATCGCCTTGAAACACTTCACTGATGATGAACTCTTCGACCAAATCGACGCGGCGTTGCTAGACCCGTGGAGCACTGCAGCTAAATAGGAACCCCCAACACAGGAGATAGGGCGGAAATGGCATTCGTATACACACCCAAGATCATCGCTTTCTTGTGCTTCTGGTGAGCATACTCGGCAGCAGACCTCTCTGGAGTTTCCAGATTAAGCTACTCACCTGAGATTCGAATCGTGCGCACGATGTGCACGGGCAGGGTCGATCTGGCGTTCGTGATCCGCGCGTTCCAGAGCGGCGCTGACGGCGTGATCATCGGCGGTTGTTGGCCCGGCGAGTGCCACTACGTGACCGAAGGTAACTATGACGCGCTGGGCAATATGCACCTTGGACGCAAGCTCTTCGAACGCGTTGGGCTGAATCCCGAGCGCCTGCGGATCGAGTGGATCGCCGCCTCGGAAGGCACCCGCTTCGCTTCAGTCATGAGCGACTTCACCGAACAGATCCGCGAGCTCGGACCCGTCGGCGAGGTGGAGGGCATCGACAAGCCCACCCTGAAGCTCAAGCTCGACGCCGTCAATCAGCTCGTCCCCTACCTCAAGCTGGTGGAGCGGGAGAAGCTGCGAGCCCCCGAGCGCACCGAAGACGCCATCAACGCCTTCTTCGACAGCGACGCAGTGAACACCTTGTTCGACGAGCTCGTCCTCGACAAGCTGACCATCAGCCAGATCCTGATGCTGCTGGCCCAGGGGCCTCTCTCCACCCGAGAGATCGCCGACAAACTGGCACTCAGCCCGTCCGAAGTATCGAAACACGTCGGGGCTTCGTCGTCCCAGGGCCTGGTCCGCTACGACCAGGACCGCGGCAGCTACGCCCTCGCCTGAGCAGGAAACCGACCATGGATATGGCCACAATCGACAACATCCTCGACCGCCACGGGGGCGAGCCCAGCGAGTTGATCCAGGTGCTCCTGGCGATCCAGGAGCAGGAACACTGGCTGCCCAAGGAGGCCCTGGAGCGGGTGAGCGAGAAGCTGGAGGTCCCCCTCGCGAGGATCCGGCACATCGCCACCTTCTACAAGGCCTTCAGCCTCGTTCCAAAAGGGCGTCACGAGCTCACGCTCTGTGTCGGCACCGCCTGTCATGTTCGCGGCGCACCTCGGGTGCTGCACACCATGGAAGAGCTCACCGGCATTGGACCCGGTGAGACCGATCTGGAGCTGAAGTTCAGCCTGGAGACGGTCAACTGCCTCGGCTGCTGTGCGTTGGGGCCGGTTGTTGGCGTCAATGGCGAGATTCACGGCCGAGTATCCACAAACCAGGTTTCGAAAGTCCTGAAGAGCTACGAGTAGAGGAAACGATGGAACACCTGGCCACGCCAGAAGCGCTCGACACCTTCCGGCAGAACATCAACACGCGCACCGATCCAGCGGCCCCTCGCATCGCCGTCTGTGCGGGCTCGGGCTGTCTCGCGTGCGGGGCCGCCGACGTGCTCAAGGCGTTTGCGACCGCCATCGACGAGCAGGGCCTCAAGGCAGAGATCACGCTGAAAGGCACGGGATGCCCTGGCTTCTGTGAGAGGGGCTCGGTCGTCGTGATCTACCCCGAGGAGATCTGCTACCTGCAGGTCTCGCCCAAGGACGTGCCCGAGATCGTCACCTCGATACGGGAGAAGACCGTCGTCGAGCGCCTGCTCTACCTCGATCCTGCCACCGGTGAGCGCGCGGTCCGGGAGTCCGACATCCCGTTCTACAAGGCTCAAGAGCGCTTGATCCTCAGCACCAACATCCAGCTCGACTCCACCAGCATCGACGACTACATCGCGCTCGGTGGCTACACGGCCCTGGCCAAAGCGCTGGGCGAGATGAGCCCGGAACAGGTGATCGACGAGGTCAAGGCCTCCAACCTGAGAGGCCGCGGCGGAGGCGGATTCCCAGCGGGTCGAAAGTGGGAGGGTTCCGCCAACGCCCCCGGCACGACGCGCTACGTGATCGTCAATGCCGACGAGGGAGATCCGGGCGCCTTCATGGACCGGGCATTGCTCGAAGGCAACCCCCACTCCATCCTCGAGGGGCTGATCATCGGCGGCTATGCCATCGGCGCCAGCGAGGGATTTGTCTACGTTCGCCAGGAATATCCGCTCGCCGTCGAGAACATCACTCGCGCCATCAAACAGGCCAAGGAATACGGCCTGCTCGGCACCAACATCCTCGGCTCGGGCTTCGACTTCGACGTCATCGTGCACATGGGCGCCGGCGCCTTTGTCTGCGGCGAGTCCACCGCCCTGATGACCGCACTCGAGGGCCGCGTCGGAGAGCCGAGACCCAAATACATCCGCTCCAACGTCAAGGGTCTCTGGCAACAGCCCAGTGTGCTCAACAACGTCGAGACCTGGGCCAACGTGCCGCTGATCATCAACCGCGGCGCCGAGTGGTACGCCGAGATCGGGACCGAGGGCAGCAAGGGCACCAAGATCTTCGCCCTGGTCGGCAAGATCACCAACACCGGCCTGGTCGAAGTCCCCATGGGCATCAGCCTCCGGGACATCGTCTACAAGATCGGGGGCGGCATCCCCGACGGCAAGGAGTTCAAGGCCGTGCAGACCGGAGGCCCGTCGGGAGGCTGCCTTCCAGCCCACCAGCTCGACCTGCCGGTGGGCTTCGACGAGCTCACCAAGGCCGGCTCCATGATGGGCTCGGGCGGCATGATCGTCATGGACGAAGACACGTGCATGGTCGACGTGGCCCGCTACTTCACCGAGTTCCTCACCAACGAGTCCTGTGGCAAGTGCGTGCCCTGTCGCGAGGGGCTGCGGCAGATGCACCGAATCCTCACAAACATCTGCGCAGGCCGCGGACAACCGGGAGATCTCGAGACCCTGGAGGAGCTCTCCGAGGTGCTGGAAGAGGCCTCGCTGTGCGCCCTGGGGAAGAGCGCCCCGGCCTCCTTCAAGAGCACCCTGCACCACTTCCGCGAGGAGTACCGGATCCACATCGAGGAGAAGCGCTGCCCCGCCGAGGCGTGCAAGGAGCTCATCAAGTTCCACATCGATCCCGACAAGTGCATCGCCTGTCTGATCTGCCTCCGGGAGTGCCCGTCCGAGGCCATCATCGGCGCCAAGAAGACCATCCACGTCATCGACCAGGACCTGTGCGGATCCTGCGGCGTCTGCTACGACGCCTGTCCCCCGAAGTTCAACGCGATCATCCGGACCTCGGGCGTGCCCCTGCCACCGGATCTCCCCGAAGACCAGCGGGCCGTCCGCGTGAGGAAGGGACAATGAGTACGACCACCATGCAGATCGACGGCAGGCAGGTCCCCTTCACCGAGGGCATGACCGTGCTCGACGCCGCCAGAGAAGCCGGGATCGAGATCCCGACGCTCTGTCATCACAACTCCCTGGTGCCCTTCGGAGGGTGCCGGCTGTGTATCGTCGAAGCCGAGGTTCGCGGCTGGACACGACTCGTCGTCTCCTGCGTCTATCCCGCCGCCGAGAACGCCATCATCCGCACTCGATCCGAGAAAGTGGACCGGATGCGCAAGGTCCTGCTCGAGCTGTTGCTGGCTCACGCCCCCCACTCTCCGCAGCTGCTGGAGATGGCCGAGGAGTACGGAGCCAACGCCGACCGCTTCCCCAAGGACACCTCGTTCTGCATCCACTGTGGGCTCTGTGTTCGCTACTGCGCCGAGGTGAAGAAAGCCGACGCTGTCGGATTCATCGAGCGAGGAGCCAACAAGGAGATCTGCTTCGTGCCGACGGTTGCTGCCAAGGAGTGCAACAGCTGCAAGGAGTGCTTCCCGCTCTGTCCGACCTCCTATCTGCAGGCGGCCTTCGTCCTGGTTGAGACCCTGGCTTTCCCGAGGGCCTAGCCTCGACGGGGTAGAACGCGACGGCTTGCTGTCGGCGGAGGATGCGCGCGCGCAATGTTGAAGTGCGCGCGCGCCCAGTCCAGCCGTCCCTGCCATGGACAAAGGCGCGGAATTCTCGATGGTCGGGAACGCGAACACTGGCACGCGTATTGCTCTGTGCTGGACGTGGGGCACCAGACACGAGAGAGGACCTCGGCACACTGCGATTTGCCTTTGAAACACCCCCGCGACCGCAAGGCAACAACCTCGGTGCGGGCGAAAAACGCCGACTGATCGGCATCAACAAGAGGAAACACGATGTATCTCACACTCCTGTTGGGCGTAGCTGCGCCCGCATACGCCTTCGAAACCGAGGAGATCACAATCGACCCGGACTGGCTCGAGCAAAACATGCATTGGCTCTCGGAGCCAGCCTTCACGACCGACGTCTCGAACGCCAAACCGCAACCCAAGATCCTCGTGGAGAAGGGATATGAGGTCTCCGAGGCCTCCGAATACGGATGCGCGGACTCCGGCCGGATCCACGCGAGCTCTTGGGACATGGGCCACACCGCGACCGCTCGGCTCACCCCTCCCGGATATCCATTCATCGTCACTTCGGTGAACTACACCCTGATCTCGGAGCTGTCCGAGTCTTTGAGCTGTTCTGCGGGCAATGCTCACGATGTACTCGTGATGGTCGCCGACAGCATGGATCCCGGCGAGCCGCCCATGCTGCTCGAGGCCTGGACAGTGGAGGAATCCTTCTCCGAGAACTCCCACGTCGAGTTCAGTGAGGGGATCTCGCCGATCCAGCTGGAGGAGGGGCACGTGCTCATCGTCGCCGTCGAGATGATGGAGTCGGACTTCCCCATGTGCATCGCAACCTGCGCCGACGACTATCAGCCGGATTCCAGCTACTGGATGGATCCCAATGTCATGCTCGAGAACGGCTATGACTCGTGGGATGACCTCGGCTCCGGTCAGGGCGTAGACACCAACCTCAACATCGGCATGGCAGGTCTCGCACCGGGCCTGCTCTATGCCCAGGTTCTGTCCCAGAGAATCAACCAGGAGAACTTCGAATCGGGCGCCCTCGACGCGCATTGGACGACCTGGGGCAGCGCCGACTGGTTCGTTCAGTCCGGCAGCGTACACGAGCAGGACTTCGCAGCGGAGTGCGGCAACATCAACGACTACCAGGACTCCTTCCTCGGGACCGTCGCCGATTTCCCTGCGGGGGGCGACGTCAGCTTCTGGCACGCCGGCGACACAGAGAGCTCCTGGGATTTCTTCGAGTTCCGCATCGACGGCATCCTGCAGCTCGATCAGTCCGGCAACTGGGGATGGACCCACGCAACCTTCCCGGTGTCAGCGGGTCAACACACCTTTGAGTGGCGATACCGAAAGGATGGAAGCGTCAGCTGGGGTGCAGACACGGTGTGGATCGACGACGTGCAGCTGCCCGGCGCGACGCCCTGACCAGTCCAACGCGCCTTGAACCGGACCTTGATCCGGGACCCAAGCCGAGGGAACTCGCCAAAACACCACATATAATCGAGACAATTGACCATGTACCTTTCAATACTACTGAGCATCGCTACCCCCTCACACGCCATGGACTATGTGGCGGCAACCCTCGACCCCGAGTGGCACGAGCAGAACATCGAATGGCTGTCCAGGCCACAGTTCTTCACGTCGGTCAGCAATACCAATAAACTACCGCAAATCCTCGAAGAATACGGGTATTCGCACGCAGATGCCACGAAGTACGGATGCAGGTATTACCAGGTAGTACGCCCGGACGAAGACGAGCGGGGCGACCTCGCAGCTGCCCGACTCACGCCCCCCGCCTACCCCCCTGCCTACCCGTTTGTCGTCGAGTCCGTGGGGTACACCCTCCTGAATTCAACCAGCTTCATCATCCCATTCGACGCCTGCGACGCAGGGCTGGCACACCGCGTCTACGTGTTCGTCAACGCGGGTTGGGACCTAGAACCGACTCTAGTCGAGACCATCGAGGTGCCTGCCTCCGAGAAACTCAGATCGACGGTCGAGCTGCGCCATGACATCGAGCCGCTGACCCTGAACGAGGGAGAGCACCTCCTTGTCGCAGTGGAGATGGTAGGAACAGCATCCTCTTCGATGTGCATGCCGACGTGCCAGGACCACGGCTGGTGGCGCAGGTACTACTGGTCGAAGAACGGTGCGCCAGATGCGCCCCCAGGGGTGACCTACTCCTGGCACGAAACCGGGGGCGCTCCCTGGAGCATCTACATGTGGGGCCTGGCACCGGGCAAGGCCTTCGTCTCTGCGGTGGCTCCCTGACAACGACGCCTCGACCTCACGACCTGGATTGCCGGTGACGGCTAGTTGCGTCAGCGGCATCACATGCACTACAGCGTCTCGACTCGTGGATCGATCCGGAACAAGTGAGCTACGATGCGCACTGGTCTCGAGGTGGGCAGTGCGATTGTGGAACACGTGTGCTTGGGGTGCCCTGGCGATGATGGCTTGTAGCGGGTCTGTCGATGACACCGACAAGGGCGACAGCAACACCATCGACGACACGGACACGGACACAGACACCGACGCCGATACGGACTCCGATACCGATACGGACACAGACTCCGATACCGACACAGACGCCGATACGGACACAGACTCCGATACGGACTCCGATACAGACACAGACACCGATACGGACACTGACACCGATACGGACACTGACACCGATACGGACACTGACACTGACACGGGCACAGACACCGGACTACCGGTGCCATGCGTGACGTTGCCCAGCCCGACGTCTGCCTCCGCGGCAATCGCAACCTACACAGCTCCCATCAGTGGCACCACGCCGTCGCGTCACGTCTCCCATATCGGCGACGTCGATGGGGACGGCTACGAGGACATGATGATCGGGTCGGAGCTGGTGGATGGCCTGTACGGCTGGTACGAGGCGGGAGTGGCGTACCTGGTGTACGGCGAAGCCGCGCCGTCGGGAGATCACGATCCGTCCGCCGAAGCGTACCTCTTTGGCGAAGACTCCGTGCACTTCGGCTCCCGCGTCGAGGGCGTCGGTGATGTGGACGGTGACGGCTACGACGACTACGCCGTGTCGGCCACCTACCAGGCCGACCAGGGAGCCTACTCGGGCACGGTCTTCCTCTACTACGGAGCCCCGGTCCGGCTAGCCGGCGCGGTGATATCGACCGCGGCCGACGCGAGGATCGATGGCAACCACCCTGACCACCTCACCGGTCGGGACCTGAAGCGACTCGGAGATCTCGACCAAGACGGCTACGACGACTTTGCCATCGGCGCGAGGGACTACGAGCCCGTCGTGCGCGAAAGAGGCTCTGTCACGCTGATCTACGGCGGTCCTGCGCGGCTGGGCGTCTTCAACTCAGTGGACAGCCATCCCTATCTCGAGGGTGACGACCTCGACAAGATCGGCCAGCACCACTCGATCAGCAGTGGAGACCTCGACGGCGACGGTACCCCCGATCTGTTCCTCGGCACTACCAGCCAAGAAAGGGATGAGGCCTTCATTCTCTACGGAACGGGAGCGCGACACGCAGGTGGCATGCCCGCCAGTGTGATGGCGAACATCAGCATCACGGGCCCCTTCAATGACCAGGACTACGAATACTTCGGAGCCACCCTGGCCCTGGTGCCCGATCTGAACGGGGACGGCTACGATGATCTCGCTGTGGCTGGCTATGGGGCCACCGGCGCAGGGGCATTCGGAACCGGCTCGGTCTCCATCTTCCAGGGGAGCGCGATCAGGCCGGCTGGAAACCTCACCATCGCCGATGCGTCGGCGCAGCTCGACGGGACGCAGACCGACGACGAGTTCGGCAAAGAGCTCGCCGGTGCCGACCTGGACGGAGACGGATTCGGCGACCTCCTGATCGGCGCTCCGGGCACGGATCTGCCCTATGTCCAGGCGGGCAGCCTGATGGTGTTCGCGGGCGGAGGCATCACGGGTTTCATCGACGCCACCGCAGCGGATATGCAGGTCCAGGGTGAAGACGGCTTGCACTCCCTGGGTCAGTCGATGTCGGTCGGTGACTTCGACAACGACGGGCGGCCGGACGTCTTCGTCGATGCCGAACAGTGGGGGCAAACCCAGGGCCGCACCTATTGGTTCCCAGGCTGCACCTTGCTCTGATGCGCAGAACATCGACTCTGTCTACCGCCCCCAGCCGGGCTGCTTCGGCCGCTTCCCGAGCTTGGGCCGCTGGATGGAGGTCTGCGGATAGTAGTGCTTGACCATCCACGCAAAGGGTTTGTCGGCGTTGGTAGCCCATCTCTGTGAGCCCCACTGGCACATGCCCCGCCCGTGGCCATAGCGGGTCTCGCCGCGGCAGTACTGATCGGAGACCCCGTGCTCGGTCTTCGGGCCATTCTCGGCGGAGTATTCCGAGTTGCACAGCTCGCCACGGAAGACGATGACCTGACCGGTGGTGGCCTCTACGGCGGCATCGGTGGTCTCGACACGCTCATCGTCGTAGACCTGGGTGTCGGTGGTGTCGTCGACGTCCGCACACTCGTACTTGCCCCCCAGTGAGGCCCAGCGAGCGGCGAAGGTCCTGGCGGCGACGGCTCCGGCTCGCAGGGACTCCTCGTGCCAGGTGGGCATCCACTCCTTGGGGACCACGCCGCGCACGTACTCCTCGATCTCGAGCTCGTCGACGCACCCGCCTCCACACGAGCTGGAGGAGCATCCGGGACGGTAGGCGCGTCGCCAGACCCGGATGGTGTCGGGCACCTCGACGCGCTTCTTGGTCGCCTTTGGTTTCTTGCCCGGAGTGCCGAGACCCTGGGCCGCATGCTCTTTAGCCGCGTCGGGTCGCACGTCGCCGGGAGAGCTCGGCGTCGCCGCCTCGTGGATCTGCTCGTGGATCCGGGCTTCCACGGCGCCGCTCACGCCAGTAGCAAATAGACCGAAGGCAATGGGCTCGGCGGGCAGCTTCTGCGAGTCGATGCGCACGCGGCTCTGGCGCAGATGTCCCCTGGCCTCGACCCGGATCTCGAACTCACCGTCGCTCGGCGCCTGAAGCTTCGCCACTCCATCGGCGTCGGTCTGCGCGGCCTGACCGGAGATCTCGACCGCCGCGCCCTCGAGAGCGTCGCCGGTGGCGAGGTCGGTGACCACCACCTCCAACTCGCCGGGACCGCCGGGCAGCATTCCGCACCCTGCAAGGAGCGCCAGCACGACAGCGTTGTACATCCAAACCCTCCTCTTCCCCTCGAGGATACCTTGCCTGTCGAATGCCGGCTCTGAGACGTGCGACACTGACTGTGCGCGGCAGACTCCGCGGCACGAGGTGACCTGTGAACCGCAGGAAACGCGTCCGAGCGCGATTCTCAACGTCGAACGACATACTTCCGACTCTGTTGTGCGTCGGAATAGTGAGCTTTGTGCAGGTCTACCCGCGCATCCTGGTGATCTTCGAGCTCAAGTCGTACTGCGACCAGTGTCCGGAGGGCTGGGGTATCAGCGTCGTCCTGGTAGGCTACATCCTGGTCATCCTCTCCGTGCTGGCGGTGGCCATCGTTGCCTATCAGGCGCCCATTCCGCTCTTTCCTCGACGCCGCCTGGATCGGAACACATGCCGCGACGGGTCGCTGTGACAACGGCCACCGATCGCATGCACGATCGGTGGCAGAGCTCATCCCGGTCTACCAGGCCGGGCCACACGGATCGTTGGCCGGTCGTCCCGCGGGGAACGCCCAGTACATGATGGCCGACGAGACATCATCACAGCCGTCGTTGTCCTCGCAGGCCACCGTCTCACACTCCATGGCGGCTACGCAGGCATCGTCGAGGGCCAGTTGGGCAAAGTCCTCTCCCATATCCGCGTAGAGGTCACTGCCGTATGTGTTGGCGGCCGAGTACCAGAAGGCAGACTCCTCGCCATTCTCGAGAGCAGGCTCCATATAGGCGCTGACGACGTTCTCTCCCCCGCCCCATGGATAGGTGCAGCTCTCGTCGTTTTCCAGGGCGTCCGCGGCAGCGGAGTTGCCACTGTCGGCCATGTACCAGTGCCAGAAGTAGCCTGCTGGACTCTGGGCGATGATTCGCGCGGACGCCGATGCGCTCACGAGCAGTGTTCCGAGCGCGAGGCTTGCCAGACAGAGAGTCTTCATTCGGTTCATTTTTTCCCTCCAGTGCCGAGCTTTCGCAGGCACTCATGTTTGCTATTTCACGGGGCCTGCGCACAGCAGGACCGCGCTGCGGTAGTGCCACGATTTACCTCACACGTAAACCTGTTTGAAGCGATATTCGGCAGTTGGGATCAACGCGCTCCCCGCCGTCGGTCGATCCCGACGGCAAAGCTAGAACAGTGCCGCGACCATAGCCCACCTTGACTGTGTCCTATATCTGGATACCAGGCTGGGAGGACCTATCATCTCGGGCATCCGGCCAGGGCTTTGGAGATACCTTCACGGCCTTGACGCCAGGTTGGCCATCATTGCCTGAGAGGTCGACAGCAGCGAGGACACCAGAGAGGGTCTTGACCTGCTCGTCTGCCTGGCGGGCAGGTTGACGACCTCAACGATCCGAGACGCCACTCCGCAGCAAGACCGTCTCTGGAGAAGATGCGGCGCGGGTAGGGAGGGGTTTCGACTCCGGGACAGGGCCGATGGGAATCGCATTGGGCGTCCTGCGGGCCGGAGGGCCCATCGCTGAGACAAGAATGGCCCCGATCGCATGGGGCGATCAGGGCCTGAACTTGCCGAGGCTGGTCTACTGCATCAACTCGATGGTGAACTGCATGTCGTTGAAGCCGTTCCAGTAGCTACGGGGCGCCCACTCATCGATTGCGATCCAAGCTTCTCCGCTCGCTGGGATCGCAGTGAGGACGGCGGGCAGGCCGTTGCCTCCGGGATTCGGATCGATCTGCGCACAGAGGTCGTTGACGGCCGAGTCCTGGTTGCAGCTCTGCTCGACGCCCGCCAGCAGCGGGTCAGCGTCCCAGACAGCCACTGCCGAATCGCCTCCGAATCCGACGCAGGTGTCCACTGCAAACTGGCTGTATCCCAGGGCCGTGAAGTCGAAGTGCATCACCAGATCGTTGGCCGGGCTGCCCGAGTAGTTGGAGAAGCAGCTTCCCTCCACCGTGTCAGTCTCCGGATGCCTCTCGGCGGGAATGGTGCAGGTACAGAGATCGCCACCATTCGGACCCACGGCCGGCACGAGTGTGCACAGAGAGACATCGCAGCCCTCCAGGAACGTCACGTGCTCGAACACGCACTGGTCGTCGCAGCCATCGCCAACGACGAGGTTGCCATCGTCGCACTCTTCGACCAGGCCAACGTCGCCGTCGCCGCAGACACTGTTGTCCACTACGAGCTCCATCTGGATGACTCGATCGTTCATGCCATCCCAGTACGAGCCGGACTGCCACTCATCGACAACGATCCACGCCTCTCCCGTCGCTGGAGCGAGGAGGGGAATGGGCGCCGCGCCAGCATTGGGGGGCATCTGCGAGCAGTAGAGGTTGGGGCCTGCGTCCTGGTTGCACGCCAGCTCGTTGCCGCCGGCCCACGGTGCCGCGTCCCACACCGCGATGGCGGAGTCGGCCGGCGCGACCTGGCAGGTGTCGATGGAGTACAGGTCATATCCGAGAGTGGATAGATCGAGGTGCACCGTCAGGTCGTTGCCCGCATTGCCGAATGGGAACTGGAAGCAGCTGGCCTCACTGGTGTCGGTGGTCGGATGGTCAACGCTGGGGATGGTGCAGGTGCACACGTCTCCGCCGTTGGCACCAACACCCATGGCCAAGGTGCAGTATGTGGGATCGCAGCCCTCGAGGAGGAGGGGCTCCCACTGGCAGGTGTCGCTGCAGTCGTCGCCGTTGACGAGGTTGCCGTCGTCGCAGGCCTCGCCGACATCGAGGGCACCGTCACCGCAGACGCCCGGGTAGAGGAACTCGATGGTGAAGCTCAGCGGGGAGGCGTCGTCCCAGAAGGCGTCGGGGATGTACTCGTCGAAGACAAACCACGCCTCTCCGGATGCAGGGGCGGCATTGGGAAGGGGGGATGCGCCAAAGACAGCGGGATCAGTGATCTTGGAGCAATAGCTGGGTTCGCCAACGGCGTCCTCGTTGCAAGCCTGCTCCAAGCCTCCGGCGGTGGGATCGCCATCAAAGACGGCAACCAGGCTCTCGGATGCATTGTTGTCGCAAGTGGTCAGGGAGTAGCCAGCGTATCCGGCGGCAGCCAGATCGAAGGACATGATCATCTCGTCGCCGGAAGGTCCGTTGAACGCGGTGCAGCTGGGCACGACATCGTTGGTGGTGGGATGGGCATTGGCCGGAATGTCGCACCGGCACACGTCGCCGCCATTGGGCCCAAGACCAACTCCAAACGTACAATATGGCGGGTCGCAGCCCTGAAGGCTGGGGGGTACCAGGACGCCAGTATCCGTGTCGTCGGTGTCGTCGGTGTCGGTGTCGTCGGTATCGGTGTCGTCGGTGTCGTCGGTGTCCGCGTCAGCGTCGGTGTCGCTGTCGGCATCGGTGTCGGTGTCCGCATCGGTGTCGGTGTCTTCGATGGCGGAATCTGTTTTGGGGTCGGGCTCACAAGCAATGAGGCATGTCATCAAAGTCAACAAAGTCAGACGCATCTCTGTCCTCTCCTGGGGTTGGGAGCACAAGGTAGATGCGGTCCTGAAGAGAGGCATGTCCGGGCATGTCCGGGCACGTCCGGACATGTAGATTCCCGGTCAGGGCATCGCTCACACCAGCTTAGACCAGCACTTTTCGAGGTTGGGCCGTCAAGCCAGCACCGCGCACCGGCCTGCCTCTGAGTCTCCGTCCGGACGAGCCGAGACAAGACCCAGCTGAAGAACCGACCGTCTCATCGCTCGACGGTTGACAGCTGAGCAGCGGGTCGACGAATGCTGTGAAATCGACCGATATGGCATGAAATCCGGGTGCGCTGAGACGGCAGGTACTCTTGAGCCATGAAACGCCTCACTGTCCTCGCCGTCGTCGCCCTTGGTTTCCTGTTTACCGGATGTGAGAGCGGGAAGGTGCAGCCCTTCGATACCGACATCGAGATCCCCGAGGACGGGGACGCCGATACCGACACGGATGCCGATACTGACACCGACGCTGACACCGACGCCGACACCGACGCCGACACAGACACAGACACAGACACAGACTCCGGCACGACAGGTGGGTCGGGAAGCGGCACTACGACTGGCGGTTCCGGCGCCTGAGTCGAGACTGAGCGGCGCCTAGGGCAAGCGCAGCCACGAGAACCCAAGCTGGAAGCCCGAGCGGGTGTCGTCGCAACGGAACTGGCGAACCTTGAGCTGGTAGTCCCCCGGATCCGAGGCCGTGTGCTCCAGGATCTCGTAGCCGCGGTCGAATGAGGCCGAGCGGGCAACGACATGGCCGTTCGGGTCGACGAGGAGCAAGTCGAGATCGACGCTGGGTTCAGTCCGCCACCGTGTCCGGTGGTAGTCGGGGTCGCTCAGCCAGGAGAGCGCACTGCGAATCCGCTCTCCCGATGCCAAGGACACCGTCTCGGACGGAGAGTAGGGGTTAGAGCACGATGATCCAGACATGCGCCAGCCGCCATCGTCCTTGCGGACTACCGAATCGGCCCACGTCGACCGCACGCCACCCGCCCCGTCCAGCTCGGACAGCAGCCTCGCACCCTCGATGTTGGTGAGGGCGGTGGTCATCAGGATCGACTTCACGGTCTCGGGGCGGTAGGCCATGAGCGGGTTTCGCGTCGCAATCAGCGCGCCGACACCCATCGCCGCCGGTGATGCGACACTGGTACCCGTGACGAAGTAGTACATCCAACCGTTGGAGAACAACCACATGTAGTCCGCCCGCGTAGTCTGGATGTCCACGCCCGGAGCAACCACATGCGGCAGCTCTCGATCGCCATGGGCGCTGGTCGGATCGCGGAAGTTGCTGCCGGTGTACATGGTGTTGTCGCCGCGGTAGCCGGTCCCGTGGTCGTCAAAGGCACCCACGGCAGTGACATTGAAACCCTTCGCCGGACTCCCCACGAAGTCAGCCGAGTTGCCAGCCGCGACGTACTGCCCGACGCGATGCCGCGCCGCCAGTCGGTCCATGGCGCGGTCGTCACCGCGCATGCCGGCGGTCTCGGTCGCCTCGCCCCAGGAGTGGTTCACCATGCGCGCACCCCACTTGATGGCCCGCTCGGTGCCGTGCAGCAGGGAGCGGATGGTGCCGTCGCAGCCGCCGCCCGCCCAGACCTCTGCGTCGGGCGCCACGCCGTGGTCGGTGCCGTGCTCGCTGATCAGCACCCCGAGCACACCGTAGGCGTGGCCGTCCCGGTTGGGGCACTGGGTGGCGGTGTCGGTCGCCACAGCGGAGATGAACGGGTGGTCCGCGGGCGGTGGCGCGTACCCTCCTATCTCGACGACACCGAGCTTCACGGCCCACTGATACAGGCTCGAGTGGCCATCGATGCCCTGAGCGTGCATGCTCGCCGACCCGATCTCCGCGTTTACGGTCGCTAACCGGGGCTCCTGCGCCTGGTGCCAGTGCACGGCGCTGACCTCGGGCCAGTCTCCGAGCTCCCGCACCATCTGGGCGGGAAGCGTGGCGTAGATCACCGGGGTGGTCTCCGATACCACAAGCTCTTCGGACCACTCTTCGAGTCTGGGAGTGACCGCGTCGACGATGCTGGAATTCCAGTTGGCCCAGAAGTCGTACAGCTCCGCGGACACGGCATCCGCGTCCAGATCGGCGGGATCCTCGGGAAGCAGACCTTCGAGTGGATCGATCCCGGGACCCGGATCGGTGAGCACGACGCTGACCGTGACGGGCTCGTTGAAGCTCAGGGTCTCCAGGTGGTCAACCAGCTCCGGGTCATACACACCATAGAGCTCGTCGTGCAGTGCCGCTTCTTCGTCAGCGAGGCCCTCGGGAAGCGGATTCAGATCGAAGTCGACCAGGAGCAGAGCATCCTCGTCTCGCTCGCTGTCGTAGATCTTCGCTGCATAGCCGCTGACGCCGGTGAGCGGGTAGTCCACCCACGCGACGTGATGGATCTCCAGGACCTCGACGGGGGCGCCGAGCTCTGCAGCGGCGACCTCGAGGAGGGCCACGTCGTCGAGGGTGATGTCTGAGTCGTCCTGGGCGGACGCGGTGAGGAGGGACAAGAGCAGAATGAGCACGGGATTCTCCAGTTGAGTGTGCTCCCCCCTCTGGCAAGGCTCGTGCCACTCCTCTCCTAGGCAGAACCTTGCCTTTTGTCGCCTCAGAGCGTGGGCGAACGTGCGGTGAACGTGCGTTTCGACAACGAACCCAGGAACTCAGCTTCCCTTGGCGACGATCCGCTCCACACAGAAGCCATCATCGGGGATCCGACACTCCACTCTCAGGGCTGCCCCCGATGCCTCGACCAGCCGGCGGTCGAGCTCCATCGACGCGACGCAGGCTCGCCTATGCCGGGCGTGGGTGAAGCCCGCCGGACAGCTGCGGAAGGTGTACACCGTATCGGTCGGACCCTCCTCGACGCGCTCGTATTCAGCGCCGATCCGCCACAAGAAGTTCTCCCAGTTGGCGATCGCTCCGTCGTAGGTATCGCTGCGCTCGAAGCCCAGAGCTGAGATGCTGGGGAGCAAACCGCCAGCGAGGGCAGCGGTGCCCGACGCAACCCGGCTCCCCACCACCGGTACGCGCACCAGCACTCGGTTGAGCAGGCCAACTGCGCGCGGAATGCGCCGGGTGATTGCCATTGTCCACGGCTCCGGGCGCATAGGACCTCCAGTTGCGCACAACTACCCCGGTATCTCCGCGAGCGCCCGTGCCAGCCTCGCTCGCACCCAGGCCGCATCCTCGATGAGACCGTAGCGCTCGTAGACCTCGGCGAGCCGCCGATAGCGCTCCACCGGATCGACTCCGGTCGCCATCTCGAGCTTGCGCAGGCACACCGGGCACAGAGACATCGGCGTGTCGTCGGACTCCGAGAGCGAGTTGCTGCCGTTCATCGCGCACGAGAAGTACGGGCAGTGATGCACGCCGAGCATGTGCAACGCCTCGTGATCGAGGGTGTGCGCGGCGCGCCTGAGCGCCTGTAGATCGGTGGTGCCGGGAGGTTGCTGGCGAGCCGAGCTGAACACCCCCACCCGCTCGACGTAGGTCGCCATGCCAAAGACGAAGTTCCAGCTCTCGTCGGGGGCCAGGTCGATGGTGGTCACCCCCAGCACGCCAAAGGCACCCTCGGGACGCTTCTCTTGCAGCAGCTCCAGCAGGCGCGGCGTGTACAGCTGGGGAGCGTTGGTGTCGGCGCGGATGCGGCCAGGAAGGCCGGCTACCTCGATGTTGAACTCGCGCACCTCGACGTCCATGGAGATCCAGGCCTCGAGGATCTCCGCGAGGGGTTGCAGGTCTACCTCCGACGCGATGGGTGCCAGCACCAGAGGCCCTCCGACCGTGGGACGCGGCCCGGCAACAAAGACCTCGACCGTCTGCCCGGGCTCGGGATGGTCCTCGAGCCAGTCACCGCTCTGGGGCATGCCGAGGGGTTCGAAGGCTCCTAGATCATAGACCCAAGCGGGCTCGGCCGAACCCAGCGCCACCCGGCGGGCGATGTCCGACAGATAGGGCTCGGGGCGCTCGGGAGCGGGAGGCGGCGGAGAAGCGCAGGAGAACAGCAGCAGTGCGGCGGAGAAGTGGACCATGAGGGACAAGGACCTCAGCGTACATGGCGCGGTTCCCACGTCGTCAACTGGTCAGAACTCCTCCGTTCCAGAGAACCAGGTGTACTCGTTCCTCAAAGGTCGGTGGAGACCGGTAGACTGGTGGCCGCCTATCCTGCCGTGCCGAGAGAAGAGGTCACATGAACCCACTGAAGTCCGCCATCAAGGCTCTCCAGGCCATGCCCGCCGCCGGTGATTCGGCCACAACCCTCTCGGGAAGCCGCCCAGGGTCCAGATTCACAGGGGTAGCGGGCCGCTTGCCCCACCCAGATCTCGTGGCGTTCATGGCCGAAGATCTCCCAGCCGAGGTGACGGTCACGCGGGGAGACGATGTGGTGAACGCCATCACATTCGTCGATGCCGGCAACGAGGCCCACCTCGAGGCGCTCATAGACGACATCGACGTCCTCAGCGACGATCTCGACGACGCCGAAGACGACGGTGACGAGCCGGCCATCGAGCAGATGCGCTTCCAGCTCGAGCTCGCCCGAACGCGCGGGATCGTCTTCGCCATTCGCGGTGACGAGGACGAGATCATCGTCGACGGTCTCACGGGAGAGGTGGTGCAACGGCAGGGAGAGGGCCCGGAATACCGGCGAGTCGCCCCTTCGATTGCGGCATGGATCCAGGACTTCGTGGCGCGGGGAGGCAGCCGAACACCGGAGGCCGTCCAAGAGCACGTCTCCTCCTCCTCCGAAGACAAACAGGCCACCGTGGCGCTGTTCACGCCGTCCCAGATTCCGGGTGCGCAGACCCTGCTGGACGATGTGGATCGGCCGGGTTGGTCCGAGGTGGTCTTCGCCTTCTACAAACCAGGCGAGAGGAAGCGCATGGAGGACGTAGCCGGAGCGCTCCCATCCGAGGAGGAGATCGGCGACGAAGACAAGGCCGCCGCCCGCGCGCTCTATGGCTGGCTCTTTGACGTCCTCGCCGATCCAGAGCAGCTGTTGGACCTGGGCGTCATGACTCTCGACGAACTCAAGGTCGCGATCGAGAAGTCGGGAATGCCCGAGCCCCCGCCGAGTGCGTTTGTCGATGGCAGCCTGCAGTTTGCCTGTCACTACTGGCTGGATATGCCGCTACAAGCTGTGATTTCCGAGTCGGTGGTGGCCGGCTTCCGAGTGCGTGAGGTTGCAGACGGTCTGCTGGGCCGCTGACCCATCCGAACGGGTGCGTCAGGTCAAAGGGCTGTCGGGTGCCGCTTGCCGTTCCGACCGACATCGACACCGTGAATCACCGAGCGCATCGTCACATACAGCGTGTCGCGCTCGAAGCTCCCGGCCCCGTTCCCCCATCGAATCGAGCTTGGGAACCCCCCCATTGGGATGTTGGCGATGGCCTCGTACCCCGAACCGTCGCCGAAGATCCGGTACATGGTGTTGCCGCTGACCGTGTACAGGTCGTCACACTGGTCGATCTCTACGGTGAGGATGTTGCCCAGCGCCTCGCCAATGGTCCGGGTCGGCGTGGCATTCCAGGTGTCGTCACCGGTGCGACCGAACTCCATGATGCCCTGTAGGGAAGCCACAAACAGCTTCTGCTCGTCGTTGCTCAAGACGAGATTGTTCGGCCAGCTGGCCTGCCCCGAGACCGCTCCCGTCGAGTCGGTCACCGGGTCGTACCAGCTGATGCGGCCCGAACCGGGTTCGGTCATGTAGACGCGGTCATTCTCGCCGATCTCGATGCCGTTCGGGGCCGAGAGACTGGAGACGATCACCCGCACAACGCCCGTGGCCCGCACCACACGACGCAGCGTTCCCAAGGCGCGATCGAGGGTGACGATGTTCCCGTTCGAGAGGACCTGGATCCCCGCCGGGTCGCCTCCGATTGAGGGGGCAACCACCTCCTGGAGCCCACCGGGCTTGGCGGCGATGATGCCACCCATGCCCTGATAGATGAGCCAACCGTCGGCATCGAAGTCGAAGTCTTCTTCGGTGGCGATGTTCACGGTCACCACATCTCGGGGGCCCGGTGGCGGAGGCTCGAGACAGGGATCGGGACCCGTGTCGACGATCACGCTCGTGTCGGTGTCGGCAATGTCAGTATCGGTGTCGCTATCGTCGGTGGTGCGGTCCGTCGTGTCCTTGTCGCTGGGCTCCGCCGCCGGCCCACACCCCATCAACACAACGACAATCCACACACACTTGTACATTCTCAAGCCTTCTTGCCCCGAGTCACTGTACCCGATCACCATTGGTCTGCGCGCCGCAGATCAAAAGGACGCGTAGCCGATGGAGAGCGTCGGATAGGTGGCGTTGAACCCCCTTGCATAGATGAGCCGCAGATCCACGGCAACGGCGAGACCCCTGCGACGGTTGCTGTCCTTGGCCCGGCTCACGAGCGGATATCCGCCGGCGCGAAGGTGTATGGCGGGGCCGGTGGGCCGGTTCAGGACGCCGATGCCACCACCGCCGCCGACAAAGACCCGGTCGACGAAGGTGGCATCTATGACCACCGTCGCGGCCAGGGTTCCGGTGAGACCCGCTGGGATCCCCGCCACCGTGCCGAGCCCGGAGAACGCCCCAAAATACAGGTGCAGGGGAACATATACGCCGATGGTGTCGTTGAGCTGGGTTCCGAAGTGCACATCGAGACCCGCCATCGTGGCCGTGAGGCTGGTGCCGTAGGAGTCCGAGACCCGCTCCAGTCCCCCTCCCGCAGCCGTGAGGCGTCGCCGACGTGAGCCGTCCTCCAAAGACGAATCTGCCGGTGGACCCTCGGGATCTTCCTGGGCCTCGGCTGTTGTTGGCAACCAGAGCAATATCGCGAGCATTCCTGAAAACAGTCGACCTCTACTGAACATCTGCCCCTCCATCCTGTGTTTGCGTCCTCACAGGAGCAAAGCCCATCCTCGCGTTCGTCGCCACGACTACTTGCTCAGTTTCGAATTCACCATAGGCCGCTATCGTCGAGGTCAGTTCGAAAACGGGAATGGCTCTGGGTCCTGACGGCGTCCACTCCTGCAGCTACAATGCTCCACTTGTGGCGGAGGACCGCGTGTTCAGGTTTGGTGCGATCATCCTGCTCGGTGCCTGTGTGGAGCGAGCCGGTCCTACATCCGAATCGCCTCGGCCAACCACTCCCAGCATCACGTCTACGTCCACCACGACGTTCTCGAACCCCGATCCGTTTCCCGAGCACATCCTGTTCCGAACCGCCACCGATTCGTTCAACTCGAGGTGGTATGTGGTCGTCCGCGAGGGCCGGATCTGGGTGCGGCCGAACGCCATGGAGGGCGCTGTGCCCGGCGACTGGGAGCTCCTCGGCAGCGGGCTCCCTGAGGGAGGCGGGTTGGTGCGCTTCGATCCCCCCCAGTCCATCGTCGAGATCTCCGCCGACGGCGTGCACCTGACCGCGCTCTCCAGTGCTGGGGTGTTCTACCGCGGCACCGACATGACCCGGGACATCCACGCCAGCTTCGAGTGGACGGATCGGTGGGGATGGCCAGCTGCGGCCGGCAGCGGACTCACCGCGGAGTTCTCCACCGATCACGGCTGGGACGTGGCCGACTCCCACCCCCTCGGCGTCGCTCACTACGAGGACATCAACGACCAGGAGCACTCGGTCGGGCTCGGAGTTGCGCACCTGTACCGGCTCGGTCCCGATGGGCATCGGATCTACTTCAACGACTGGTGGTTGCCCGAGGACTGGACCCGGCAGATCTGCGGCCCTCAACGCGGAACATTCGTCGCCGAGACCCTGAGTGCGAGCGCATCCACCATGCTGCTGCTCGGTGCTGGGGGAGAGCTCTACACGCGCTTGTACGACTTCGACACCGGCGGCGAAAACAGCCTGTATACCTACTCTTACGTCGTTCAGGGATGGGCCGGAACCACCCGAGCCCTGCCCGCCGAACCCTGGCGGAGGCAACCCGAGATCGATGGCGAGATCACCGGCCGCATCGCTGTGGCCCAGACCGGTCAGGGCAACGCCGCGCGCGTGCTGCGAGTGGAGGGGGTATCCGAAGGGACAAACGGCTTCTTCCACAAGGACATCTACGACGCGGAGTGGCAGTTCTACGCCACGGATCTACCCCTCGGAGCGCCGCTGCTCGACACCTCCTCCCCGGCGGCGTCGGTTCCTTCCAGCGACAGCGCGCGTTCCGCAGTGCTCACTCGAGAGGCAGATCCGGGCCAGCTGGAGCTCGAGCTTCTGGACTTCAACCCGTTCTGTTCGCCAGCTCGCGTCCAGATCTCCGTCGATGGCGAGGTGGTCACGGCTGGAGGTCTGCCGCTGGAGCTCGAGCTGCATCACGTGCACACCGGGGTCTCCGAGCTCCGCGCCTTTGGCTACTGGGATCAGGGACTACCGGCGTTCGTCCAGGCGGCGCTGATCGTGAGCGACGCGATCGACGACATCGACGATGTGACAGCCCGAAGCGAGGTGGTCCGGTTCTTCGACGGGCAAGAGGTGATCAACCTGCTCGGCGAGGTGAGCGCGACGAGCTTCGACCTCGACGAGATCCCGAGAGGCGATCCGTTCCGGGTGCCCTGGAACGAGAAAGGAGTCGCGGGGGCGCTGTTCCACCTCGACGACTGAGATCGCCTTGGCGGAACTGCACATGGGGACGCGGATCTGAGCCACGGTATTCGACATCCGAGGTGGACTAGCCAGTAGCTGACGTGAAAGATGGGCATGTCAGTTCTGCATGGAGTGAGACATGACCGCCCTCCTAGCCCTCGCGCTCACGCCGTCTGCTTCGGCCTGCGGTGGCTTCTTCTGCAACAACGTCAACCCCGTCGATCAGAGCGGAGAGAGCATCGTCTTCTCGGTAGATCCCGACGAAACGACGGTCACCGCCCACGTGAGCATCGAGTACGAGGGCGATGCCGAGGACTTCGCCTGGATCGTGCCCATCCCTTCCGAGCCGGAGCTGTTCCTCAGCACTCGGGCCATCTTCGACATCGTCCGCCAAGAGACCGCGGTGCGGCCTTATCTCGCGGAGACCTCGATCAACTGCGATCTCGGTGACGCAGACACCGATGCAGACGCCGACACCGATGCAGACTCCGACTCCGATGTTGACACCGATACTCCAGTCTTCACAGGTGTCGTCGTCGTCGCCGAGGAGACGGTCGGGCCCTACGACACTGTCGTCCTGACCGCCGAGAACTCGACAATGCTCATCGGTTGGCTGCAATTCAACGGCTACCAGCTGCCCGCAGATCTGGTGCCGCTCCTGGACGGTTACCTCGCACCCGGCATGCACTTCCTCGCTCTGAAGCTCAACAAGACGGACTCCGTCGGAGAGCTCGCCCCCCTGGGAATGAAGTACGCCGGCACCACGATGGCGGTCCCCATCCGGCTCACCTCGGTCGCGGCCACCGAGAATATGCCGCTGACGGTCTATGTCTTTGGGCAAGAGCGCGCGGTACCGCTGAACTACCTGCACGTGCAGCTCAATCCCTTGGCCTTCAATTGGACGGACGAGGAGGCCTACGGCTTTGGCAACCGAGTCATCGCCGCCACCGACGAGGCCGGCGGGCACGCGTTTGTCACCGCCTTCGCCGGCACACCCAACCTCACCGAGATCTGGTCGTCTTGGATGTTCAACGCCGAGGATCTCGACGAGGTGACCGACCCCGTCGCCTGGATGGAGTCCCTACCCGGTCGCGGTTTTGGTGCGTCGGGTGAGCTGACCAACATCCTGCGAGAGTTCCTGCCGCCACCACCCGGAGTCGACGCCGATGCGTTCTACGCCTGCCCTGGCTGCTATCCGGCGGAGTGGGAGGACCTCGCCCTGACCTTCGACCCCGTTGCCGCAACGGCTGCTCTCCTGGAGCGCATCATCGAGCCCCGGCAGGGCGCCCAGGAGATGCTCGACAACAACCCGTACCTGACACGTCTGCACTCCGCGCTGTCACCAGGTGAGATGACGGTGGACCCTATCTTCGGTTTCAACGCCGATCTCGGCGACGTCTCCCACCGCCCCGAAGGACTTCTGACCACCATCTGCGGACCCAGCGATCGGACCCACGAGGCCCCTCGCACCCTCGAGGTCCCCAGCGTCGAAACGCTGCATGTGCCCGCGAGCAAGGACCTCGACACCACCCTGGGATTCTGGATCGACGCTCACATCTCCGAGGTGGCGATGATCATCGAGCAGTACTCCGAGAGTGGGCCCGGCGAAGTGATCGTCGACAACACCGACGTGATGACCGAGGGGCCGGGCCTGTCGGACGCTCCGGCGCGGCCCGACACAAACGGTGGCTGTGCCTGCGCGAGCAGCCGAGCACCGCTCTCAATAGCGATCCTTCTCCCACTGCTGATCGGCTTCCGACGCAGGTTGTGAGGAGGCAGAACACTCACTGAGTGCGGCGGTTGTCTCGACTCGCGTGCTTGATCCTTCCAATGCCCCTGGATCGGTCACCCGAATGAGGCAGCCGCCGCCTCCTAGCGTCGAGAATCGGAGTTGCCTCACCAGAGCGGCGCGTGTGCCTTCGGCAGGCGTGCGTAGCGCCAGATCTATTCATCTGCCTGACCGCCGCGGCCGCCAACTCTGGCCGGCTACACGGGCCGGGTCGCGTCGGCCCAGGCCGCCGTTCTCGGACCCTCACCGACGACGTGATCGCCGACATCAAGGCCAAGGGCCGCCGAATGCGTGGCAAGTAGCCATGCCCCTCAAGGTAGAGCTGTCGGTCGCCGCCGAGGAGGACCTTTTGGCGGCTTGGAACTACATTTCGCATGACGACATGGACGTCCGCGACGGTCAGAGCGCTTCGCGGCACGTCGGTGCCGGACCCATTGGTGTGGACGGCGCGGATCTGGCTCGGCTTTCCGGTCTCAGGCAGCGCTGCGGCCCCGCCTCGACGCTGACGCTGGCGGCTATTCGCGCATAGTGGCGAGCGCAGCCGGCACGCGGTTCAGCCCAACGGCGGTAAGGACCGGCCGAGCTTCGCTTTCGTCACCCGTTCATCAACACTGCCGGTCCAATCCGCTGAGCGTTCTACGCCGTTCGCAGTGGGAAAGCGCTCGCGACACGGCGGCGCCCGAGCCGCTCATGCCATCCGCCAAAGTGGGCGTAGAATGGCTGATATCGGTTCGCTATGCGCCGTGGCGAAAGCCGTTCGCGGCGCTCCGTGGGTTCGATTCCCTTGGTCCGCCGCCATATCCTAGAGCACCCACTTGATATTGGGATGCTGGTCGCCCCTGGCGGCATCTCGTCGATGATGACGTTGTTGCGGCAAGCACGGAGCGCAGCAGCCCCGAGCTACCGCGCTTTCGTGATCTTCAGCTTCTCGATCTTGGCTTGCTTCTTCACGGACTCCTCGCTTCGGGTCAGCGTGGTCGCGATCGACTTGAGGCTCCTACCTTTGCCTGCTAGGACTCGAAGCGTCCCAATCTCTGCAGGAGTCCATGCTTGCCGATGTCGTTCAAACTTCTTGGCCATGGTGTCTCTCGATATCGACGCTCGGGAGCGGGCTCGATTTGATATTGGCCTCGGGCCGACACGGACCATAGCACCCATACGATGACGATGATGGGGAGGGGATAGCGCTGAACAGACCCGAAGAG
>PJEL010000230.1_pt1 | contig 68158 bp, 45 predicted proteins | sample 1853271 | NCBI WGS metagenome assembly PJEL01 (sample SAMN08108733, study PRJNA415343) | Invertebrate metagenome, whole genome shotgun sequencing project. | host: Globobulimina | place: Sweden: Gullmar Fjord | collected 2015-08
ACGCTGCCCAGCCCATTTGCATGATAGCTTGAACGGTGGTGCTGGTCATCAAAGATCCAAATTAAAATGTTAAAACAAACGGTTGCGTGCCGCTCCCCGCTTTTCCGGCAAGTCCAACAGTGCAATAAGTGGAAAACTTTCCATCATATCAGTCCCTATAGATGGACTTATTTTCCACCTATTGCTATATTATCGTTAAAATATGGAAAACAACCATCATGTAATTTCCATTTATTACTCGTCCTGCCCAATTCCACTTATTGCCATATTAAAGACGTTTCATGGAAAATAAGCAGTAATTTCGTCCTAATCCTGAACTCAGATTAATGGATCAAGCAAGTTGGAATCAGATTTGCATTATTGCATTATTGTTGCCCAGTCTTGAAATTGAATAGCGCGACAACGTAAGCCTGGCCAGACTTCTTAATGGAGAATATTACAAATCTCAAATTGAAACCGCTTTTGCTGACCGGTTGAAGAAAATGAAATAATATTTTTTTTGGTTAACACAATAAAGCCATCCGATAACAAGCTGGCTTCATGCAATTGGCATATCTTCGTCGTTGCACCAGCTAAATAGACTGAATGGGCCAATATTGTGCCAGACAGATTCTGCATAGCAACATAATAACTTTTACTATAATCTTTAAAAAACATTGCGGTGGAGCGAGGAAAAAAGATTACCATCCTTGAAACCTTTTGTATTACAGAATGTACCTTAACCAAACACTGTTATTATACATTTATGACACTTTCATGCAAATAAAACTATCAGCGAATAAACACAGATTGTTATATACTTGGTTAGAAACTGATATTTTACATTATCAAAATGGCAGCTTTGCTCAAAATTTATAGATAACCTTCTTCAAAAGAAGGTAAACGATTCTTTATTGAAAGCTCGTAGCCATATCCAACCTTAAAGCTCCTTGCTTGCCCTCAACTATTAATTTATGCTAATCTCAAAATAATCTGATTTGTTTTATCGCAATTCTCTTTTATAAAAATGCAAACAGGACAAAGTAAACTCAGTCGGACATGAGAGACTCTTAAGATAAAAAACGCAAACCATTCAGATGCTATAAATTTCCTATACCAGACACACAAACCTTGCCAACTTATTATTACCATTTAACCAAGTAATTTCTGTAACCTCTTACAAAGGAGTCTAACATTATGAAAACATGGTTAACACTTACCACTCTCTTCTTTCTTGGTGTAGTTATAAACAGTTATGCTTCTGCCAAAAAAACTAACATTTCTCAACAAATATCTTACCCTGACGGCTGGCAAAGATGGGCAAGCATTGCCATTTCCCACCGCACGGACAACAATACCATTCGTGTTATTCTAGGAAATGAAACTGCAATAAAAGCCGCTCGCTCAGGCCAGACAGTACCATGGCCAGATGGGTCTATAATTGGTAAAGTCGTTTGGAAAGACACGCAACTAAAAGATTGGCAAGCAGCTACAGCACCAGGTGCTTTTATTCATGCCGAATTCATGGAAAAAGATTCCAAAAAATATAAAGAAAGCTATGGTTGGGGCTGGGCCCGTTGGGTAGGACTTGATCAAAAACCATTTACAAATGGTAACCGGGTCTGCATAGAATGCCATACACCAGTCAAGAATCAAGACTGGGTTTTCACTAAACCTGCCCGATTTCCTCAATAAATAGAAATGGGCAAACCACCGATAAAACATCCCCATTGGATCAACAAGCTCTATCTTTTATCTGCCTTGACAATGTGTTTAAGTGTAATAATAGCTTTTAACACTGAGAAATCGCCAGACCTTGAGGACAATCAGAAAATCGCCGATGTTGTTCTCAATCTGAATGGAAAAACATATAGAGAACACTGTACAACCTGCCATCCTGGAGGGAAAAAAGCCGAAAAAACAGAGCAAAACAACAATACTCTCCGCTCGGCACCCCACCCAGACATTGCCCCACATAACATCGCTGATCTTGGCTGCACAGGATGTCACCTTGGTGAAGGAATGGCTGTGGACGTAACAATCTCTCATGGTGTGCCAGGACTTGGTGCCAGAGATATCTTAAAACAGACAGATATTCAGGCTAGCTGCTATTTCTGTCATGAACTGAAACTGTTGACAGGCGCCGAGAAAGCCTGGGAAGGCTACAAACTATACTTGAAAAACGGATGTGATACCTGTCACTATATTGAGGGAGTTGGCAACGCTGGCAGATATGGTCCAGAACTAAGCAATATTGGCGATTTTCTAGGATTACTTACACTGCAGAATGCGATTCGTTATCCAAAAAAATATCCGGTTAACTCAATTATGCCACGTTTTCCCCTTTCACAAAGTCAGGCAAAATATTTAAGCTACTTTCTAAAAAGCAGAGTTGCTAATCCGCCACACAGCAGCCCCATGCAGCAACAGGCAAACAAAAGAAAATCAGCCTCCAAATCATTGCAAACATCAGATAACACTGGCATAAAATTACTTCGTGAGAAAAAATGTCTGGCGTGTCATAAATATGGTAAACATGATGCACCCATTGGCCCAGACCTGACCTACATCAGCCAGATGCGTACCCAGGCTTATATAAATGAGTTTCTCACCACACCTGCATTTCACATTCCAGGATCAACAATGCCTATTGTGACAATGACAAGTATTGATAGAAATAAAATTAGTGAATTCCTGGCCAAAAATCAACCGCCTCCCCTGCTGGACAATAATCCCAAAAAACTCTATATGATTTTCTGTCAGCGGTGTCATGCCGCTGATGGTAACGGTAAAGGCCTGCTGCAACCCAACCTTTCCGGATTCCCTCGACAATTCAAAGACAATAGTCTTTTTTACCAGACTATCAGTGACAAAAAAATAATTTCCAGTGTTCGGGAAGGGATACCGGGAACCTCAATGCCAGCTTATGGAAAAATCCTCTCAGATACGGATATTGAGATGCTGATGGATACGATATTCTCTTCCCTTATAAAAATAAAAAGGACAGATAAAATACAACTAACCCAAATACCAGACAGGGTGGATAAAAATACTCAGCAATCCAGATCAAAGAAAAATTTCAAAAAATACTGTCTTCGCTGTCATGGTAAAAACGGTACTGGCACTGGGCCGGAATATCTATCCCACCTGCCTCGACCTAGAAATCTAAGAAACAAACCATACTTTAATGCTCTAAAAGATAAAAGAATAGCTGAAGCAATCTTTCATGGCATACCCGGCACAGCTATGCCTTCATTCAAAAAAGAATTATCGGCCGATGAACTCTGGAATATGGTAACTTTTATCAGGAAATTTTCAAAAGATGATGAATGAAAAGCAAGACAAAAATACAACAAGAAGAAATCTGCTATTTACTGGAATTATTATCAGCGCTATTGGAAGTGCTGCCCTCATGTTATCCAACATCTTTATCCAGGTATGGCTTGCGGCTTCACATTTTTCCACTGACCAGTGGCATGATCTGGCCTCCCCAGAGTCTTTGCCTGACAATACCGTAGTTCCGTTTCAAAAACACAAGGTGGGACTGATTAAACGAAAACAAAAAATAGCTGCCATCAGTCTGGAATGCACCCATCTCAGTTGCCTGGTTACCACCACTGATCAAGGTTTTTTCTGCCCCTGTCATGGCAGTATCTTTGGCAAAAATGGTGAAGTATACAGTGGCCCGGCAACAGATTCACTGCTCTGGCATAATTTACAGATAAAAAAACAACGCATTCTGGTCCATTCAGGCCGCAAGCGGACCAAAGCAAAATGGATATCAATCTCTTAAATGAAATGACAACAAACCATTATCAGATAAATCCCAGCTCTCCTAAGCTGTATAAAAAATGAACCTTCAGTGAAACACAACTTTTTCCAACACATTCATCCCAGGCGAATCCGACTCAAAAGCATTCGTCCATTTTTTACTTTCGGTCTTGGTATTGCTTCCTTGACCTGCTTAGCCCTTCTCTTTATGACCGGGTTAACACTATTTCTCTACTATATCCCAGAACAAACCAAAGCCTACGACAAGATTCTCCATATTTCCACTGGATTAGGTTATGGAGGATTGATCAGGGATTTGCATTATCTCTCAGCCAACATGTTAGTAGTTTTTTCAGGACTTCATCTCTGCCGTATCTACTTAACAGGAAGTTACACAGACAAGTGGATAAACTGGTGCTATGGCCTTATCCTTTTTTTTCTGGTTATGTTGGCCAACTTTACCGGATACATACTTCCCTGGAATCAAACCTCTTATTGGGCTCTCAAAATCGGTGCTTCGCTTGTAAGCAGTTTCCCTTTTGCCGGAGATGCTTTTGGTTATTTCCTCTTAGGTGGGCAAAATATCGGGTATGAAACACTGAATCGTACCTTTGCTATTCATGTTGGAATAATTCCTCTTCTTTTTATCTGGTTTACGACTCTTCATATCTGGAGAATCAGAAAAGACGGGAACAAGGTCCGCAATCAGCCAGACAAAGACCCAATGCTTCCAACAGCTCCATGGTTGTACCGACTTGAACTCACAGTAGTGTATTTTTCAATATCAATAGCCATAGTACTTGCGCTTTTTTTCGATGCTCCAATTCATGAAAGGGCAAACCCGCTACATCCACCAAATCCAGCCAAAGCGCCATGGTATTTTGTAGGCGTCCAGGAGATGGTAAGCTGGTCAAAATCGTTTGGCGGTATATATATGCCACTGTTGGCCCTTGCTTTCCTTCTGATATCCCCTCTTTTCAAATCAGCCCAGAAGTCACCCGGTAAATGGTTTGTAAAAGACCGATTATGGTTGCAGGTTATTTTTTCTGCTATCATTATCACCCATATAATCTGTATAATAATAGGGCAATGGTTCCGAACTACAAACTGGCAATTTACATGGCCTTTTTTCTAAAGGAAAATCATATGACGAGAGCACTCTTCTTCTTATCCTCTGCTATATTTTGTTATCTGATCATACCCCAGGCTACATTTGCCATGACTCCTGAACAGCAACAAGAATTTAATGAAATATTAAAAATGGAAATGGAGCCATTACATAAAAAAGCCTTAAAGCTTCTTAACAAAAAATACCCTTCCGAAGACTGGGATTCCCATAATTTTCCTTTCTTTGTATTTGCCAGTCCTGAGATAGAAACATCATATAAAATAGCAGTCAAAGAACCACAAATTCTTATAACAAACTTTTGTTATTGCTTCTGCAATGCTATGGGTCACGAAAGCCTGTTGAGTTGTTTTTTCAAGGGTGGAGTATCCGGGGGTGAATTTGACGAACACGCATCAAATTGTAACATTTGTGTTTCTCAGGCATTAATTGCTTTACTCTGGACAGATTTAGAGGCTACAGAAAAAGAAATTAATAGTGGTATGTTTCAAAAATATGGGAAATAGCCCTGCACAAAAAAAAAATCATTTAAACCAGAAAAGGCCTGCAGTAACCAAAATTTAAGCAGGCCCAAAATTCAAGTGATTAATTTCAAGATGAATCTTAATGGATTTCGATACTTTTACCTTTAACGAGAACTTTAAACGGTGCAGTTACTGTAAGCAATCCATTGTGGTATTTAGCAACGCTTTTGTCGGGGTCAACTTCATCAAACAACGGATAACAACAGTCATATAGAAGATCTTCCCGCTCGCCGCTAATACAAAATCCATCAGAGTTGATCGAAAAATCAATATTTTTCTTATCAACACCTGGCAGGGATGCTTGAATTACCAGACCTGAACAGTCCTCACTGTAGAATACTTTTGCCTCTGCACAACAACTGGGTTTTGATTCTAGATCCTTCATAACCATTCCCCTCCTATAAAAAGAGATAGATCCAACTTTTTAATGTAAACAGCACTCATACAAGTTGCATAAAAAATATTCAGCTTGCACTCTTGCCATACATTAAAAATAAGCATTGCCGCGCTGTTTTACAGCTTTTAAAATGGCTCTTGTTCATTTACTTAGTTTACCCTATCTTTATGGGCAGTTAAATCAACTAACATAGTTTAAAACTCAACAGATCAGACAGATAAGAATTCAATAATATAAAGGCCTCACCTTTTCCTACTAGTTTTTACTTTGACCTCTCTTTTCAAATTCCTATATACTGAGAAAAAGGGATCTGATTACTTTCTAACCAAAAAAGAGGAAAAAAGACATGGGACTAAATGACAGCATAGCAAAGGCCATAAATTGGAAGACACCCGTTGTGGATAGCCGAGACAGTATGAAAACAGTCGTTGATTTAATGAACCAGGAAAATGTTTCAGCCTTAACCGTTAGAGATGACCAAGAAAATATTGTCGGTATTGTCACCGACATTGATGTAATGGATTGCATCGTAAAGCGAATGGATTTAAACAGGGTAAAGACTTTAGATATCATGTCTTCCTGCAGACTTATTTCAGATGAATCAACAAAAACACCATGTGCCCAACTTGATGTAAATGAAACAATTTTTAATGCATTTTCAGTAATGAGTAGCGGCGGTTTTCACCATCTGATGGTATCAGACTCAAATAATAAAGTTGGAATGATATCCATCTCAGAACTCTTCAAACATATCCTGGATTAAGACAAAACAAGCTTCTGTAGTTATCTAATGAAAAAAGTACTCCCGTAACTTAAAAGGTATCTTGAAAAATTAGTTTTTGGTTCCAGATAAAGGCATGCTCAAAATTTTACTGCAGGCATAGAGCTAATATCCCGAAAATAGAATTTTGAGCATAACGCCAAAATTAGGCGAAAAGACATATTTACAAGAAATCCCAAAAATTATTCCAACCGGAATGTTCAGTACCTGATATGAGCTGAAAAATGCCTGTATTGATACTTGATAGAGCTACATTCATTAAATTCAACCTTCCGGGAGTACTTTCAAAATAACAAGTGGGGCTGATTTATTTCCTTTTGACTTTTCATTAAAGGCTGTAACTGGACTGCTTGCATCCTGCAATACTTAACACAAAAAGAATAAAGAACTTCCGCAACACAGGATTGTTTCAAATAACCCAAAAAACATATAACTCATCATCAGTAAAAGAGTTACATGCCTTTTTTTAATTTTACATTTTCCTTGCATCACCATCCTTTCCCTCCTATATGTTATAACTGTTTACTTAACCCTGTATAACACTTTCGACAGGTTAAATTATCCTCCATTTCAATTAACATTATTATTTGTCAATCTGAGCATTTTATCACCTGAAAACAATGATTAAAAATCAGTACACCCTACTCATAATTGTCATTTTACCTTTAATGCTTGCAGCTATATGGTTCATCAAAACTAAAACCAACATACAAAAAGAATTTGTAGTTGCTATAATAAATATCAATAAAAATCACCTCGAAATGCAACAAGGTTTCATTGACGGACTGGCTGGGTATGGATATGAAAAAAACAAAAACATTCAATACAAAATATGCAATGATCCAGAAAAAGTAGATTCTTTTTTAGAGGGTATCGGCGAACAACAGATCGATCTGATTTTTACAACCACAACACCTCTCACCAAAAAAGTACAAAGAGCGATGAAAGGAAAAAATATTCCTATCGTTTTTATCATGTATGATCCGATCAATGCAGGTGTCATTAACAGTAGGTTGAAACCAGGCACCAATCTCACCGGTATTCAAGTCAGGGGCTCTACACCCAAGGCTTTCGAATTCCTGTTAGCTCTGAAACCAGATATGAAACACCTGTATATTCCTGTTAAATATGACACCAAATCAGCTATATTAACTATTAACGAAATAAGAAAAATATCGGAAAAAGCTGGGATAAAACTCACCGTAGCTGACATGAACACCCCAGATGAAATGGAACAGAAACTATCCACCATTCCTGATGATGTTGATGGTGTATTTATAGTTCGATCAATTTTTATTGCTTCTCAAATAGAAAGAATAGTCCAAGAAGGAATCCGCAGAAAATTACCCATGAGTTGCGACACAGCAAAATTCAAAGAAGGTGTTACAATCTCCTACAGTCTTGATCGTTACAGAACTGGAAAACAACTGGCAAAGATCGCCCAGAAAATATTTCTGGGCTTTTCACCAAATGACCTGCCAACTGAAATATCTGATTTTTTTCTGGGTATCAACCTCAAAACGGCCAATGAATCTGGCTTAAACATTTCCTATGCCCTCCTAAGCCAAGCTGATTTTATTATCAGGTGATCTAAGTTTTATCTGGCCACAAGAGCTATAATTTATTTCCCAGATGGTCAACACCTTGTGTCATTTTATCAGCACATCTTACAGCATCTTCTGTTATTTTTTTGGCACCTGCAGTGTTTTTTGCAATTTCATAAACAGAAAAGAAAAAAATCCGACCAAAGGATCAGGTTTTCATTAAAAAACACTTTGATCAGTTCAATTATTCCGGTACTCTGATTCACCTAACTTTTCTAGCCAGGATTTCTCCTCAAATGTATATCGAGAAGGTGGAAAAGGTTGTGGTTACAGGGTACGCACAGAAAAAAAATGCAGAACAACTTTAGGGAACCTGGAAAAATTGTCTTATCGGTTCAATAATCAAAGAAATCGGTGATGAGGAATTCGAGATAAAACGAGTTATGTATACAATGATACCTGTTTATCCTCAATCCGCTGAACTTAGCATCCTGATGCGCCCCATCCTTCATCCACTTTTCCAAAAACTGCCTGACGGTATCTCAGAATTAACTTTTGCCAATCTTTACCTTTTCAGGAATAGCCACAACTACCGAATTTCCAAACTAAACGATGAATCTATTATTTTCTTTGGTCATGACCAGGGAAATCCTTTTTTTATATCCCCTTTTGGACTTCCAGAACTAAGCCTGCTTCAGCAACTTTTCCAAAATCACCAGATGATGAAATGTGTCTCTCAATCACAGGCTCTTGTCTTAAAAGAACATGGATTAACAATTTCAGAAGACAGAAATAATTTTGATTATCTCTACAGCAGGCATGACCTGACGACCCTAAGCGGCAGGAAATTTCATAAAAAAAGAAACCTGACCAAGGCCTTCATAAACAATTACAATTATGCAGCAAAACCGCTTCTTGATGAATATATTAACGACGCAATCGAAATACTTGATACCTGGCGGGACAGCCGCAATGATGCTGGAGATTACACAGCAGCGAGAGAGGCACTTGAACAATCTGAAGAGTTGCAACTCTGCGGGGGAATATATTACGTGGATGAAAAACCAGTTGCCTATTCCCTTGGAGAAGAACTGGCCTTAGGGGCAAGTTTTGTCATACACTTTGAAAAAGCAATCAATGACTATAAAGGTCTCTATCAATTTATTAATCAGGCGTTTGCATCCATTCTTCCAGAATTCTATGAAACCATAAACAGAGAACAAGACCTGGGAAGTCCAGGCATGCGACAGGCTAAATTAAGCTACAAACCTGTTGATTTTGTAAAAAAATACAGGGTTTTTCTAGAAAGTGTTTTTAGAAAATAATAGTCTTTCCTGAATCTTCACACTCTACTCCACCACCTCAACCAGTAATCCCCTCTTTTCCCTCTCCATTTCTTATTCCAGCAGCTCGGAAAAACAACAATGATTTTTGAAAAGAATATAAAAATGTGTATGATAAAATAATCCTTTTTTTTTTGAACACCTTTACTCTTCCTAAAGGAGTTTATCATGCCAAGAGACATCCCTGTTGGAAATGGTCGTTTCCTGCTTTGTTTTGATCACAACTACTGTATTCGAGATATTTATTTCCCCCATGTTGGCCAGGAAAACCATGTTATGGGAAACTATTTCAGATTTGGAGTCTGGATAGATAATATTTTTTCCTGGGTTGGCCCGGACTGGAAAATTGACATTCGATATATGACAGACTCCATTGTCAGTGAAGTTTCACTTTACCATAAAGAGTTGGCCATACTGATTAATTGTAAAGATGCTGTCGATTTCCACGAAAATATCTATTTGCGAGACATAACAGTAGAAAATCTCAGCAGCAACCACCGGAAAATACGGCTGTTTTTTTCCCATACATTAAACATCTCCGGCAATGATGTCGGTGACACCGCTACCCACGACCCAAAATCCGGAGGCATAATTCATTATAAAGGTGCACGATTTTTCCTGGCCAATGGCATAACCGACAAACAAGATAGCCTGGCCCAAATTGCTGTTGGTCAAAAAAACATGAACGGCAAAATTGGAGCTTACAAAGATGCTGAAAACGGCTCTCTTTCCGGCAATTCTATAGCACAGGGTTCTGTTGATTCTGTCTTCGCCTTACATCTTGAGATTGAAGCTACTTCCTCCAGTAAAGCATTTTACTGGCTGACAGCTGCGAAATCCTGGGAAGAAGTAAGACGATTAGACCACATTGTTAAACACAGAGGCCCTGAAGCTCTTATAAAAAGAACTGCTGACTACTGGAAATTATGGGTGCATAAGGAAACACCCTCCCTGGAGTACCTGCCTGAAAAAATCGGAGATTTATACCGCAGAAGCCTGCTGGTTCTCAACACCCAGATTGACTGGAATGGTGGCATCATAGCTGCCAACGATTCTGATGTTGTTGCCTTCAACCGTGATACATATTCTTACATCTGGCCTCGAGATGGTGCATTGGTAGCCAATGCTCTAGACAATGCAGGATACCCGGTAATTTCTCAAAAATTCTACCAATTTGCCAGTAAGGTTATCGAGAAGGATGGTTATTTTCTCCACAAATTCAATCCTGATGAAACCTTAGCATCATCATGGCATCCATGGACAAGTAATGGCATAGATCAATTACCCATTCAAGAAGATGAAACAGCATTGGTGCTTTGGGCCCTGTGGAATCATTTTATCATCTACCGTGATATTGAATTCATCAAACCACTCTATCGCCCACTTGTCAAACAAGCTGCTGATTTCATGTGTGATTTTATAGATGAAAACACAGGTTTGCCTGCTCCTTCCTACGATCTTTGGGAGGAAAGACGCGGAATTCATAGTTTCACCACAGGAACAGTCTTTGGAGGCCTGACTGCAGCATCTCTTTTTTGCACGGTGTTCGGTGAGGAAGACAAGGCTCTATATTACAAGCAGGTAGCATCAAAAATCAGAGATGCTGCCTCACAATATCTATGGCGAGAAGATCAACAAAAATTCTGCAGAATGATCTCTCATGATGATCAAGGTAACATGATATATGACAATAAATGTGATGCCAGTATTTGGGGTTTATTTGCATTTGGCCTCTATGAGGTTGATGACCCAAGAATTGTCGCAACTATGAAAGTACTACGGGAAAAACTCTGGGTTAAATCCGATATCGGTGGAATGGCGCGATACGAAGATGATTATTATCACAAGGTGAGTGATCAATTTCCCGGTAATCCCTGGTTCATCTGTACCTTGTGGTATGCCGACTATCTCACAGGTCTGGCAAAAAATGAAAAGGATCTCGCAGAACCCTTGAAAATAATGCAATGGGTTGCAGACCACACACTACCTTCCGGTGTTCTTGCTGAACAGGTCAACCCTCTCACTGGAGATCCCCTGTCAGTTTCTCCACTTACCTGGAGTCACGCGACTTATGTTGCATCAACCCAAAAAATATTGCGGGTTCTCAGCAGACAAAAATCATGCTCAAAATGTGGTCGGTCAAATATCGAACGACGACATGGATCTGACTGGCTCACCAAACTTTACAAAGATGCATGCAATGAAATCCACGGAATATGCTCAGTGAAATGACATAATTATTTCTTTATTTCAATATCACTAAATATTTTTGCTACCATAGTTATTGATGACTTGCCCGGAGGTCTCCAAGTATGAAAGAAGCACTTTTCTATGATAAACTCAGTAATAAACAAGTGCGCTGCAGGTTGTGTAATCATCATTGCCGGATCAAAGACACGAGACGTGGACTATGTGGGGTAAGAGAAAACAGAGATGGCACTCTCTACAGCCTGGTCTATGGTAAAGTTATTTCAGAAAATATAGATCCCATTGAAAAGAAACCACTTTTTCATGTACTGCCAGGTTCCCGATCCTACTCTATCTCCACAGTTGGTTGTAATTTCAAATGCCAACATTGCCAAAATTACCAGATCTCCCAATACCCTCACATGCATGAGACACAAATAATAGGTGCGAAAAGAACACCAGAACAAATAGTTTCAACAGCATTGCAAAACAACTGCCAGAGCATCAGCTACACATATGTTGAACCCACAATTTTTTATGAGTTTGCCTATGATTGCTGTTTACTGGCCAAACAAAAAAACATTAAAAATGTTTTTGTAAGCAATGGCTACATGGACCATGATGTTACCCGTCATCTGGCACCAAATCTTGACGCAATCAATATTGATATCAAATCATTCTCCGATAAATTCTATCAACAGGTCTGCAAAGCACACCTTGAACCGGTGTTGACAAATGTTCACCTGATGCATGAACTAGGTGTCTGGGTGGAGATCACAACCCTGATTATTCCCGGCTGGAATGATTCACCAGAGGAACTGCGAAGAATCGCTCAGTTTATAAAAAAAATTGATCCAAATATTCCTTGGCATGTTACTGCATTTCATCCTACCTATAAGATGACAGACCGACCACCTACTTCTGCTGACAGCTTGGTCCTGGCCCGGAAAATTGGCCAAGAGGAAGGTTTACATTTTGTATTTGTCGGTAATATTCCAGGTGCAGTTGGAGAAAGCACCCATTGTCCAGAATGCAACACAGAGCTGATACACCGCTTTGGCTATCGAATTAAAAATAACAACCTCAACAATGGCTCATGCCCATCCTGTAATACATTGATTCAGGGAATATGGAAATAAGTTGTTTCGCACTTTCTGCCAACATAATTAAGGAGTACAGGTTTTCTTTAAAAGTCTGCCAATATCTTATCCATTATATTTTTGTGAGACACAGAAAAATGTGCTAAACAGGTTGGTATTGTCATACTCTATTAAGGCACATATTATCAAAGGGAGCATATAATGAATAAACTTGAACAACTCAGCCGGCTGACAACAGTAGTTGCAGATACCGGAGACATTGAATCAATTGAACAATACAAACCCATCGACGCAACAACAAATCCTTCCTTACTCTATAAAGCTGCTCAACTTCCTCAATATCAGGATCTTGTTAAATCTGCGGTGATTTTCGGCAAGAAAAAGGGTAACAACCAACAAGAACAGACAAAACTTATCCTAGATAAACTCTCTGTAAATTTTGGTACAAAAATTCTCAAGATTATTCCAGGTCGGATTTCGACTGAAATTGATGCCCGACTTTCTTTTGATACGGATAGATCTATCAAACGAGCTGAAGAAATAATCAAACTCTATGAGAATGAAGGAATAGGACCAGATAGAGTCCTTATCAAGATCGCATCTACCTGGGAAGGGATTAATGCTGCCAGAGAACTCGAGAAAAAGGGCATCCATTGCAACCTGACCCTGCTATTTGCATTTACCCAGGCAGTGGCCTGTGCAGAAGCAGAAGTTACTCTTATTTCTCCGTTTGTCGGTAGAATTCTTGACTGGTACAAAAAAGCAGAAGGAGTTGACAACTATCCGGCACATGAAGACCCTGGTGTTAAATCTGTTACTACCATTTTCAACTATTACAAAAAATATGAGTACCAGACAGAAATTATGGGAGCCAGTTTTCGAAATGTTGATGAGATTCTTGAACTTGCCGGTTGTGACCTGTTAACTATTGCACCATCTTTGATGGCAGAGCTTCAGGGAAGTAATGATGAAGTTGTCCGGAAACTGGATCCACAAAATCCAGAAGATATATCAATTGATAAAATGCACCTGACAGAAAAGGATTTTCGCTGGCAACTTAACAATGACGCCATGGCTACAGAAAAACTTGCTGACGGCATTCGCAGCTTTACAGCTGATACTCTCCGACTGGAAAAACTTGTTGAGGAACTGGAAGTTTAAAAAGCAAAACACAGAAACATCGTCCCCCATCACTTCAAGTGTGGTGGGGGCAAATCAAATTCATTTTCACACTAAAATCTAGCGGTCATCAAGCATCTTCCTGACTGCCCGGATTAACATATCAAGATTAAGCGGCTTTTCAAAATATTCCCTGATACCCATTTCCAAAGTCTTTTCCCGGTTAACCTGTTCACTGAAGCCAGAACAGAGAATTATAGGTATGGAAGGACTTATTTCAAGTAATTTGCCAGACAACTCTGTTCCCGTCATGTTAGGCATTGTCATATCAGTTATTACCAGATCATAATCACATGGATTATTTTGAAATGCCCGGAAAGCCTTATCCCCTTCAGAATACACTGACACATTATAGCCCTGGCGTTGAAAAAACTTACTCAACAGTTTGAGATTTGCCTTTTCATCATCAACAATCATTATGCTTTCATTGCCACCAATCAATGGCTCAGGTTCCATCTGCATGCTTTGTGAATGTAAATCCTCTTCATCATTAACCGGTAAATAAATATGAAACACTGCCCCCTGACCCAACTCACTCTCCACAACTATAGCCCCGCCGTGGCTTTCGACAATCCCGTGAACAACCGCTAAACCTAAACCAGTACCTTCACCGAGGTTTTTTGTCGTAAAATACGGATCAAAGATCTTTGCTTTGGTTTCATTATTCATACCGGTTCCAGTATCACTTATTGACAACAGTTGATATCTTCCCGGAGACAATTTCTGCTCTAAAATCATTTCGGCATCAGAAATTTCATAATCTTTTAAAGAAACATTAAGAATACCACCTGATTCTCGCATAGCATGATATGCGTTGGTGCCAAGATTCATGACAATCTGTTGTATCTGAACAGGATCAGCAAGTACATAGGCCGCGGAAGCAATATCAGGCTTAATTTCTATTGTTGCGGGAAGAGAAGACCGCAACATCTTTAAGCCCTCTTTGACAATTAATGAAACCTGCAGTATCTGTTTTATTTTCTCACTCTTACGACTAAAAGTAAGGATCTGCCTCACTAAACCTGTAGCCCGGTCAGCGGCTATGGATATCTCTTCAATATCATTAGCCAACATCTCAGGATCTCCCATATCTTCCCGGGCAAGTCCAGCATATCCAGAAATCACAGAAAGAATATTATTGAAATCATGAGCAATTCCCCCAGCCAGAGTCCCAATAGCTTCCATCTTCTGAGACTGACGAAGCATCTCTTCTAGCTTAATCTGCTCGGAAATATCTCGTTTGACGGCAACAAATCCAATAATTTTGTCAGCATTATCAATAATGGGAGAGATCGTGGAGTCCTCTTCAATTAGAGTTCCATCTTTTTTCCTGTTTACAATAATGCCTCTCCATATTTTCCCGGAGATAATCGTAGACCATAAATCTTGATAAAACTCCTGATCATGCATACCACTTTTCAAAATATTAGGATTTTGTCCAATAACCTCTGTACTGGAATATCCGGTTATATGCTCAAACGCCGGATTCACATACTCAACAATACCATAGGAATCCGTAACAATTACGTCTTCAGCAGCATTTTCTACAGCCATTGCCAGCCGGGCCAGTTCCTTCTCCCTTTTCCGCAACTGTACCTCTGTTTTAAGATGAGCCTTATTTTTCTTTATCAACTTACTGTTAAGATTATTCAAGGTCTCTGTTCGTTTAGCCACCCGCCGTTCAAGTTTATCATTGGCATCTTTTAGCTCAGAATTAATCTGTAATATTTGTTCATTTTTATATTGAACCTGTTTTTTAAGCTCTATTCTTTCCAGGCCATTTTCTACAGCAATAATGACCTCATTAATATTGATTGGTTTTTGAAAATAATTTATAGCGCCTAACTTCATAGCTTTTATGGCTGTGTCAATATCACCATGTCCAGTTGCCACAATACACTGGAGATAAGGTTGCTGTTTCATAGCTTTAACTATCAATTCAATACCGTCCATTCCAGGCATCCTGATATCTGTAATCATAACATCAACCGAATAGTCGTTCAGCAATTCAAGTGCCCTCAAACCCGACTCAGCTGTGAACACTGTAAAACCATCCCCTTGCAGCAACCCTTTCATCAAATCAAGGATTTCGCATTCATCATCAACTATGAGTAATCGGCCTCTATCTGTCATGCTCTGTCACTGGTAATAAGATTTGAAAGACACTCCCTTCTCCTTCTGTACTTTCCAGTTCAATGCTGCCATTAAACTCAGTAATAATATTGTGAGAAATCGACATACCCAGGCCTGTTCCCTGACCAACTTCCTTTGTTGTATAAAAAGGTTCCATGCAATGCTCCTGTATAACCGAACTCATACCGATTCCATTATCCGCTATTTCAAATATCACTCTTTCTAACTCAGCATTATAATAAATTTTCACATCAACCTGCTTTTGATACTCCCTCGTTACTCCGTCAGCTTTTTCTTCAACCGCATGACGGGCGTTTGACAATAAGTTAACAACTACCTGTTCAAACTTCTGTGAATCTACCTTTACCCTAGGAAGGTTCTCTGAAAAATCTGTTGATATATTTATCTGGTGAAGCCGAAATTGTTCATTGAAAAAAGATATTGCCATCTCTGCAGGTTCAATAATACTGATTGACTCTATGGTTGTTGAGTCAGTACGGGCAAAAGAACGCATATTCTTAATAATGGTTGCAGCACGGGTAACCTGATGCTCAATTTTATTCACCGAATCAACAAGCATTTGCTCACTTTCATAGCTTTTGAAATATCTCTTCAAAACCTGCGTAGCCAGGTTAATTATATTTAAGGGTTGATTAATTTCATGGGCTATGCCAGTTGCCATTTCACCAAGGGAAGTCAGACGACCTGCATGAGCAAGCTGCTGATAACTTTGCTGAAGCTCCTGAGTTCTTTTTTCCACCCGATGCTCAAGTTGATCATGAGACAATTGCAGCGCCTCCTCCTGCCTCTTAATAGCAATAATAGTCCCAAAGGCAATAAAACAAGTAAGAACAAGACATCCACCTGATACCAACGTAATAATAAATATCCCTACTTTACGTTTCCCTTCCATTTCCTCCTGGATGCTCAAAATTCTTTGATCAACATGACTAGCCAAGTTATTAGAATGTTTGCTCATTTCTCCAGCTATCAGACGAGTCTGTTCCAGAAATTTCTGAGACGATTTCTTAGTATCCAACTGCTGGTTTCTAAGAGAAAACAAGTTATCCTGCCCCTGGCTCAAAAGTTGAAACTGATTGCTTATATGATATATGTTACTGCTTAACACAGGATTTCTCTGAGCCAGTGCACTTTGCTCAAATACTTCTGTAGCATGTATAAATTGAGCCAAAGCGCTGTTATATTGACTTTGAAGTGATGCTATTTGCTCCATAGTTTCTGCTTCTGAAAGAATATACAACAGGTTAATCAAGTTGTTTCCACTGGCTTTAAGAGTTAATGCATAGCCCATATCTTTAACAGCCACCTCGGTTAAGTGATCAATTTCATCACTTATAAAACTATGTGTCTCCTTTACATTAACTTCAGAGTCCTTAAACTCATCCTTTTCATTTCGCTGTTTTAAAAAACGATTAATACGGCGCACAGTCCTTTTACCAAACAAATTAGTCAGAGAAATAACACCGTACTCAACAGGATTTAATACCTCTATCAAGGTTCGCTGAACAGCTTGAATCTCAACTAGAGCATGGGCATGTCTTTCAGCTAAAGATAATCGCAATGCTGTGCTTTCTCTTAGCTTAATTATCATATCATCCATTATTTGAGTATTTTTCTCCAGTTTTCCAGAATAATCAGCCTCACCGAGATCTGGAACTGCTTTAATAATATCTCTTATGGATTTAAGCATTTTTTCCAATCTTAAAGATGTCTCAGATAACTCAGTATTATTGTAAGAGACAGCAAGAACCGGAGCAGTTGCGGACAACATGGAACTCTGTTCAGAGAGATAAAGTGCAGAAGTCAAGACAGGCATATTCTGGCTTATGGTGACCTCTAGGGCTTCACCAAGGCGATGCATAAAATAAGCAGAAAATGTGGTAGAGGTAAAAATAAGGCCGCCAATCATCCAAAAAACCAAATGCAGTCGTTTGGACAATATAATAGTTTTCTTAAACCACGAAAAAATATTGTTCCCTTTTTTATCAAACATATAATCAGAAAAGTTCGTTTTCGATTAGAATTTGAAAGGCATTGCTTTTATCAATAGTCTGGGTGGATAATTTAATTCTCTTTTCCACTTCCCCCTTTTCAAACAAACGCAAAACCTGACGAATCCCCTCTGCACCTGGTGTTTTATAAAGAAAAGTGGCAGTTAGCACCCCATCATGAACCCATTTGACACCTTCAAGTGGGATACCATCTATGCCTAAAAATGCTATTTCGACTTCCCTGCCTACATCTTTTGCTGCAAGGTATGCCCCGTAAGCCATCGGATCATTATGAGCATAGACCAGATCAATCTGCTTAAATTTTTCAAGTGCATCCGCCATAATTTCATATCCCAGATCCTGTTTCCAGTCACCATCACGGGGCTCTAAAAGCAAAACTATCCCCTTTTCTTGATCAACTACTTCGTGAAACCCCTTATGTCTGTTCTGGGCTGGTGTGGCAGCCATTCCTCCCCAAATTTCAACTATTTTACCTTTAGCTCTATTTTTTCCTCCAAGATAATCAACAGCATATCTGCCCGCAGCCCTGCCAATTTCTCTGTTATCTCCGCCGATATACTGTGTGTATTTTTCATTTATAAGATCACGATCCAAAACAAATACAGGAATGGATAAATCAAATGCCTTATTAACAACCTCAGTCAACCCTTCAGCTTCCTTGGGAGAAATTAATATAGCATCTACTTTTTGTTGGATAAATTTTTCAACATCAGACTTTTGCTTTTCCACCTCATCCTGCCCGTCAGCAACTAATAATTCAATTTCAGGATGTTTAGCCGCCTCAGCCCGTAATTGCTTATTAAATAAAAGACGCCAGGGTTCAGTTACAGTTGCCTGCGAAAATCCAATAGTATATTTAGCCTTCTTTTTTATCCCAGAAGGAAGATATGAAATGTCCACTTCTTTACTTTTGTCATTCAACTCTTTGGGAAGCCCCATGGAAGAACGATAAATGCTCAACTGCTTGTCAGGTCCGTATTTATCAGTAATAACCTGCCAACGAGCAGCAACTCTGTCCAGACCTTCTTCAACAGATACCTCATCTTTAAGAATTTCTGTCAATTCAATTTCCAGTGCTTCTGTGTATAGGAAGAAGCCAGGAATCCGGAGATCTAGTGCCACATTAGGCGCATCCAGACTGCTGCGTAATACTGCAAGATAATCTGCAGCTGCACTTTTAGAAAATGCCTTGATCCAGGCATCAATATTAAGAAAATGAGTGAATCGATATGGATTTATACCTGTTCCACTTGATACCACATCATTCATGCTGTTTTCTGGGCTGGAGTACCAGGTAATGTAGTCCCATGCTGCTTTTTTATTACGGCTATTTAAAGGTACACTGGCAACCCAGCCACCAAAGGCAAGAAATGGAACATTGTGTGGAGAAGAAAATCGAAGCCATTTCTCTTTTTTTTGATCCCAGGATTCTGTAGATCCTGGAAGAATAAAATAACCAACCTTGCCAGCGATTCCTGATTTTTGGGCATCTTCAGCGAGCTGACCAGTATCACCCCAATCAAGAGCCATTGCAGCCTGTTCTTTGGTCACAAATAAATCCCTGGCTGCCACTATATTAAAATCTATTGCTTGAGGTGCAGAATATTTAAGAATTTCTTTATAATCATTTACCGCACGAATCCAGCCGGGATTATTTATTTGCGGCATCATCGTTAACGGATTAAAAAATTGCCAACCTATACTTCCAGGAGGATTTGTATAAACTGCAGCCCGACTAAACAGGTCCCAAAATTGCTGCCCTCCCCTGACAAATGCTTCTGCTGTACCATAGAGAATCTTTCCCCTTGAATCTCTTCTCCCTGTAAAGAATTCTGCTATGTCCCGATACTCTTTCCAGGTTTTTGGGGCATTCAGCGGATATCCATATTTCTCCAAGAATTCGTGACGGTTCTTTTCAATACTAAACAGATCTTTTCTGTAATAACCATTAAACAAATCTCCATCTACCGTCACCGCAATCCACTGATCATCCCACTTCATCAACCTATCACGGTATGTAGGATGAATATCATCAAATGACTCCAAATCTCTTATCTCTGCTGGAACAGGTGAAAGTTTACTGTAAAAATCTCCTGCCCACGCTGGTGCATAAAAAATAACATCAAATTTAGCTTCAGCTGCAGATATACCTGCTGAAAATTCCTCAAAAAGTTGTCCAAAGGGGTACTTAACAACGTTAATCCTGGCACCGGTTTTTTTCGCCCAGGTATTGGCATGCATAGTAGCGGGGCCACCAATGGCAGGTGCATCCATTACGCCTACTGTAATTGCAACCCCTGAAAAATCCTTTTCATCCTGTTGTGCAGATATATTTACAACTGACACCATAAGGATAAAAATAAACGTGACTAAATGTATGATGAAAACCTTATTCATACTATTTCCTCTCAAATAGAAAACCGATTAATTATCAATGTCTGGTCTCTTACTACCCTCTTATTGATTATCGGTTGTCAGATTTAACAATGTCAAGCAAGAACAATTATTACTCTGGAATTATGAATAAATTTTTCAACTTAAAGGAGGGGAGCTAAAACGAACACACATCTCTGGAAACAGTTAAGAGGAAAAAAATTACCAAGAATTGGTAAGACGTTTACATACAAAAAAAACGCGAGACACCTTCAAGAGATGTAAACACGCGTTTAAAAAATTCATATTATTGAATAATAATCTATAAATATAAGAGTATCTTGAAAAATCAGTTTTTTTCAAGATCAAGGCATGCTCAAAATTTTACCACAGGCATATTGTTAATATTTCGAAGATAAAATTTTGAGCTTAACGCAGAGATTGGTCACAAAAAAAATTCAAGGTACGCTCAAGCCTTGTATTGGGAAAGTCTGTTGGTAAGCCCCACTGCTAAGTTTGCAAGATCCTCTGCACTGGATTTAACATCACCACTGCTGACAGTAATTTTATTTGCTGCCAGGTCTACATCCTTTATTTCCTGGGCAATTTCACTAGATGCTGTTGAACTTTTCACTACATTTTCAGTGACATCTTTAATTCCTTCCGAGGCTTGCATCACATTCCCGGCTATTTCCTGAGTAGCAGCTGCCTGTTCCTCAACAGTAGCAGCGATGGAGGACACAATATCATTTGCTTTGTTAATAACTTCTGAAATCTGATTAATCTCCTCAACTGTTGTATTTGTAGAAGCTTGAATCATCTCTATTTTATTACGAATTTCTGTCGTTGCATCTGCTGTCTGCCTCGATAAATCCTTAATTTCATTGGCGACAACTGCAAATCCCTTTCCTGCCTCACCTGCTCGGGCTGCTTCAATGGTGGCATTCAAAGCCAATAAATTTGTTTGTTCAGAAATCTCAGTTATTACTTCAGTGACTTTACTGATCTCAAAAGCAGATTTCCCCAGAGTGTCCACCTTTTGAGATGCACTTTTTGCCTGTGCAACTGCTTTTGCTGTAATTGTACAGGCATTTTCAGAATTCCCAGAGATCTCATTAACTGTAGCTGTCAGCTCCTCTGCTGCTGCAGCAACCATCGAAATATTAGTGGAAGCCTCTTCTGTGGCAGCAGCCACAGCATTCATATTATCACTCACATCTTCAGCAGAGACCGTCACCTCTGTTGATTTCTCAGAGGTTTTCTGAGCTCCAGCCAACATATCATCAGAAATATTTGAAAGTTGAGATGATGATTGGGATAATTGATTCACGCCATTATTGACCTCTTTAAACATTCCCTGAAAACTTCTACCCATTTTATTAACAGCAGCAATCAATATCCCTATTTCATCTTTGCGATTTAAGTCCAAAACCTGTGTTAAATCTCCAGCTGCCATTTTATTAGCAAATTCCACTCCCAATTTAACAGGCTTTACAATTTGACCCGCCACAAGAACAGTTATTCCCAAGCTAATCATAGTAAAAACCCCAGTGAGCATGAACACCCATTTTCTCACGTCTTGAACAATTGTATCAACATCATCAATGTAAATCCCTGTTCCTATTACCCAGCCCCATGGTTTGAATTCCTTTACATAAGATATTTTGGGCATAGGTTTATCAAACCCAGGCTTTGCCCACATATAATGAACAAAACCAGAGCCATTTTCCTTACAGATTTTTACAAATTCCTGAAATAAAAACACCCCATTAGGATCTTTTACCGAGTCAAGCCTTGTCCCATCAAGCTTTGGTTTGAGAGGATGCATGACCATAACTGTATCCATATTATTAATCCAAAGATAATTATCTCCTGCATAGCGAATCTGCTTTATGGCATTTGCAGCCTGTTCTTGAGCTTCAACCTCGGTAAGTATACCTTTGTTTACTTTTGCCTCATAACCTGTAACTAAAGAATTAACTACCTCAACAATATCTTTAACAGTTTCCTTTTTTTCAGAATAGATATATTCCCCCACCTTTGGTACCAGTAAACCAATGATGACGGCAGATAATAGAAAAAGATTTGCCAGAGATATTGCAAAAATTTTATTAGCCAGTTTCCAGTCTTTAAATGTCTTCATCGTCATTACACTTTATTTTTGTTGATTTTTTACCACTATTATTAGCAAACACCTTGTAAGAGGTACATGATTGCTGAAAAAAGCAAACCTAACCGATAAGATTGGCAATGGCTATCATTACCACAACAAGGGAGGATTTTTCCTTAGCAAGGATAATGGATAATGGGTACCACGCCAGTCAATTCCGTCGTTAAAAAGAGTAAGAAGAATAGCCTTTACAATCATGTATACGCTTAAATACGGTGCCACAAACAGCCAAGGAATAGAATGCACAGAATACCCCATTTTCCAGGCACCAAAAACAAGTGAAGTAAGCCTGCATAAAACAATTGCTATGAAAAATCCCTGAACAGCTCCATCATAAAGAAAAACACCCCAAAGAGGAAAAATAGAAACCACAATTACCAATAGAACAGAAAACAATGCGGGTAATATCCTAAAATTAAATAGAGCAAAAAGATTTTTCATCAATCCATTTACCATTGCTCCTGGAGATTCATACCAAGGCACTGTAACAAAATCGTAAGCAAGATAACAATCCTGATAATAGCCGCTTTTTTTAATCATCTTACCAAGCATTATATCATCTATGGGGTGCATTCTGATTGATTCATGACCTCCCAAAACGTGGTAAACTTGGGCTTTAACCATATTAAAAGCACCTACTCCTATAAAAAACCTGCTTTTCACATCCTTGACACGCCAAGGCTTAAAAAGACTAAACAAGCCACCTCCAGCCTCTAGCATCATGGCATTTAACAAGCCACCCTGTGCAGTATTTTTAAATACAAGGGAAAGGTGGTCCAGCCTGCTATCTATCATTGCTGAAACCGCTCGAGAAAATGTACTTCTTTCCATAATTATATCTGCATCAGTGAAAAGAAGATATTCTCCACAGGCATATGAAGCTCCCTGGCGAAGAGCATTGGATTTACCCAACCACCCTGGAGGCAGATCAGTTATGGTAATAATTCGTAATTGTGGATAACGTTTTTGCAGACCGTCAAGTACTTCATTTGTATTATCCGTTGACCTGTCATTTACCACTATGATCTCAAAATTTTCATACTCCTGGTCTAATAGTGATTCAAGAGCTTTGGCCACTGTTTTCTCCTCATTACAGGCAGGCACAATCACAGATATCTTGGGTGTATCACCAGCAAGTGACATCGGGATATTCTTTAAATTTGTCATTTTTGAGATACCAATGGCAACTTCAAGGGTAACAAAAAGTGTGACAAAAAAGATAAGTCCTGAAAAAAAAAGCATAACTTGTAGATACGAAAAAAGATTATCCAGCATGGCTGGACCATATTTTGATTCCAGCCACAAGTGAAGCATGAAAATACATGACGGATTCTGTTTTAAAAATCCATTTTCATAGAAAGAAAATGAAGATCACTACTTACAAAAAAGATGAGAATTAAAAAAATACTTAACTTTTATCAGTAAAGCATTTGCCTGTATTTTACTTTCAAACTTTCAATAATTCCCAGATCAGGAAAAAAAGGCATTGGGATACCTGCTGGACAGGGCAGAAAATACTTCTTAGCAAAAGGTGTTTTTGCAACACTCAGGTTAAATGCCTCCACCATCAATATTTCCAAATTCACTACATCTGCAACATTATAGGCAAGCAATGTCTCCAAGACTCTTCTGTCACCTGATTTCAGATATTCACTCCACAGTATCACTGCAAAATATCCGTCAACACCGTCCAACGTTCCTCTATCAATACCCAATTGTTTTTCACAACTTTTAAGCCCACCAGAAAAACCAAGAGCCCGTAAAACATATCGTAAGTCAATATGTGCTTTTTTCAATTGTATCCCAAAAAATCTTTCAATAAAAGGTACGTCAAAACTTTTCCCATTATAAGAAACCAAAATCTGATAATCTTGAATGTCTTGGACAAAATCATTCAGATTTTCACCGTAGACATATGTCTTAACTCTTTTCCCGTCATAAACAGCGATGGTAGTGATATGATCATCAATATCATTAAGACCTGTCGTCTCAATGTCCAGATAAGCAGTTGTGTCTCTATATTCTGAAAAGAGTCGCCAATGCTGATTAGCATTGAGTAACTCTGCAAAAAACAAAGGATTTTTCTGCAAATGACTTTTAGATTTTTCGATATATCTTTTGACGCCCTCAATCTTTGAAGCAGATAAGCGATGCTCTGCCAAATCACAAAGCATATCGTCCCAGGTATGAATTCCTGCCTCCCAGAACCGCATTTCTGTCTTAAGGCCAATACCAGGTATGTGTCTGAATGTATTTGTTAACATTTTTAATTATTATTTTTTTGAGACCAGATAGTTAATAAATTGAAAGAGCCCTGATTAAAAATTCAATCTAAACAGGAGATAAAAAATCATATTGAAAAAACAGGAAGTTAAACGTGTAGAGACATTGACCAACATCGAAACCTGAACTCTACATTTTCTCATTTTATAAAAGGGTGTCTTGAAAAATTAGGCTTTTTGTTCAAGATCAAGACATGCTCAAAATGTCACCGCGGGCATATAGTTAATATTCCGAGGATAAAATTTTGAGCATAATGCCAAGATTGAGCACAAAGACAATTTTTCAAGGTACCCTACAGTTGTTTTACATTTTTCATTCAGGACCAAATGGTTTGAAAATCATTAACAACTGAGGCAACAGAGTCAAGGCAGCCAACAAGGCCACCAGCATCGCAAATCCGGTGAACAAACCAAAATACACAGTGGGTACAAAATTAGATGACACCAAAATAGAAAAACCAATTACAATAGTTAAAGAAGTATAATACATCGCCCTGCCAATGCTTTCATGACAACGAAACATGGCAGCCTGATAATTTTTATCTTTAAAAAATTCTTTCTTATATCGATGAATATAGTGAATGGTATCATCGACTGCGATACCGATAGTGATTGCGGCAATAGTTATAGTCATCATATCAAGAGGAATACCAACCCAGCCCATTACACCAAGAACCATTGCTGCAGGCAATAAATTTGGCAAAATAGCCAGAATTGCGATGGAGAAAGAACGAAAAAGAATCATAAACATTACCATGATCCCCAAAAAAACCATGCCAATGGTCAGGATTTGAGAACGAAAAAGACTTTGCAGGAGATTATTATACAAAATAAACATGTTGGTAAAATGAAACTGCTCTGGACGAAAACCCATTTCCTGAGTCATAAAATCCTCGATTTTACTCAGTAAAACTTTGCGCTGTAACTCCTTATCCGTTTCCATAGCCCGCATGGCTATCCTTGCTTGCGGGATATCCTGAGAAATATAAGGATCAATAAGCATTTGTTTTAAATCAGCAGGTATCTTTTTATGTATCAAGGCTATTTCATAATTATCAAGAGGAACATCTTTGTTCAGGCGTCTGGCAACCTTCATACCAGTGGCAATGGATAACACTTCACCAATCTCTGGCAGGTCCAACAAGAAATCATGGATCTTTTCGATCTGTTCCATCCGATAAGTGGAAGAATACCAACTTATCGGCTCATCATTACTTGAAAAATCAGCAAACAAATCATCCTCTTCAAAACTCTCCGTATCTTCTTCCTGCTCATCAAAATCAATAATTAGATCAAATGGTGTAGTTCCACCAAGTTTTTGGTCAATCAATTTCATACCTTGATAAATCTCCGTTCTGGAACGAAAATAATCTATAAAGCGATTTTCCACCTTTAGCTTACTGATACCAATACCACTAATAATGGTCAAAAATATGCTGAAGAAAAGAATTTTAGTTCCGTGTGCCTTGGTCAAACGGGCAAACACCAGAGTAAATGGCTGCTGAGTCTGTTTTTTTATTACGACACCACTCTTTTCTACAAACATCAAACCAACGGGAAAGAGAATAAAAGACAAAACAAAAGATACAATGAGTCCTATGGTCATCATCAGACCAAAATCCATAACCGGCCTGATATCACTAACCAACAGAGAAGCAAAGGCCACGATAGTAGTTAAGGTAGTATAAAAACAGGGAACAAATTTAAGCCTCACCGTTTCCAGTACGAGAGCTTTATGATCAGAGTCTGGTTGTTGCTGGTGGATCTCCCTATACCTGACAATCAAATGAATTGTCAGTGACATAGTAAAAATAAGCATTAAGGAAATAAAATTCGAAGAAATTACAGTAACCCGCCAGTCAGCAAAGCCAAGATATCCAATCATGGTCAACCCGGCTGCAAAACAGCAAACCATTGGTAGAAAAACCCAACGCTTTTTACGAAAAATTACAGCAAGGGTAATAAGCAAAAACAAAAACACACCAATCCCGAATACAATCAAATCATTCCCGACAAAATCAATCATATCAGAAACTATCATCGGAACTCCACCAAGATATACAACAGCGTCCTTTTTGTATGGTTCCACCGTAATCCTGATTTTCTGAACCAAAATTTTCTGCTGTTGATTTACCTGTGCCAGATATTGTCGAAACTCTTCGCTGACCTTCTCAAGTTCAATAACCTCTGCAGAGCTAATTGTTTTTTCGTATTTCTTTTCTCTTAACTGATACCTTATTTTTAACAATTCCCTATATTTGGAATCAATTGGAAGATTTACAAGTATAGTCGACGTTTGACCATCAGAAGACATCAAACGATTAGCATATAGAGGGTTTTCCAAAAATTCCTTACGAACCTCCTTAAGATCAACATCTACCTGCTCTATTGTTTTAATAGCATCTTCCTTGGTCAGATCCCCAAGGGAGAGGCCAGTACTGTACAAAATAGGTACGTCCAGCAGAGTTATCACAGATTGAACCCCGTCTAGGGCACGGAGGGTGTCTCGAAGTTTCTTTAATGAATCCAGAGATTTCTTGGAAAAAAGATCAGCTTTGGGTGAATAGGTAAGCACCAGCACTTCATTGGTACTGTATCGCTCTGAGATCTGTCGGTGATACCTGAGTGCGGTATCTTTTTCCAACACTAAAGATTCTGCAGAAGCATCCAGCTTGAACTTTGGTATCTGGAAAATAAAACAGGTTATTACAAGTAGGGTGACAACAAGGGTTGCTAAAGGTCGATCCAAAATTATTTTTTTATAGAGAGCAAGAAATGTTTTACCCATTTCACTTTGTTTCATATCTCGTTTTCCTTTTCATCATAAATTCAGTTTTTATCTTCTCAAAAAGCAATAATAGTAACTTTTTGATAATATTGCATAAAGAAAAAAATCAGTTAAAGATAATTTCAATTTCAATTTCTATAAAACCAACCATGGCCCCTGAACTTATCTATCGCGTAATGTACTATGCTACAATAGAAAACAAATTAAATTTCATTTCCATTGCTATTGATCACATGATATTGTCTAGAGATTAACATCTCTTCTTTTTTATCTCAAAACACTATGAAACTCAGACAAATTCTATTTCTTCTATCACTCTTTGCAGGGCTTGCAACAGTAGCTGGTGGATATTTTTACTATACAAAACTCCAACTCATAGCCATCAACCAGGTCAACCTACAAGCAAATAAAAAGATCAACACCCTTAATAATCACTTCTCTTCCTTTCTGGCAGAACAGCTCAAACCCGTCCGAGTTATGGCTGGTCTCGATGTTCTGCGAGAACATCTCCTGAAAAACACTACAGACACACAAAAAAAGGCTGACACTCTTTTAGACCATTTCGAACGAACCTTAGGTGCTGATGTCTGTTATATTATGGATGATACAGGTCGCACTATTGCCTCAAGCAATCGCAACAACAGTGATAGCTTTGTGGGAAAGAATTTTTCCTTCCGTCCCTACTTTAAAAATGCAATTCGTGGCATACCTGCAAAATATATGGCTCTTGGTACAGCCTCAATGAAACGAGGAATATACTACAGCTATCCGATTCTGGATAACCGAAACCAGCAACCTCTCGGAGTTGCAGTTGTTAAAGTTTCTGTTGAATTTATTGAAGAAGAGTTTCGCAACCTTGAAAAAGAACATGTAGTACTCGTAGACCCGCACGGTATCATTTTTCTGGCTACCGATAGAACATGGCTATTCCATTCATTTTGGCCTTTATCAAACAAAGACAAAGAAGAAATTCTCGCCTCCAGACAATTTGGTGCCGGCCCCTGGCCTTGGTTGCAATATACTGCAATTCCATCACAGTTAGAAATCACTGCCAATAATGACAACCTGTTAATATTTCGTCAGCAAATTGATGAGTTTCCTGACTGGTCAATTATCTACATACACACTGCACCCTCCCAGATCAGAGAATATCTTGCCCCTGCATTAAAAACAACTGGCGCCTTAATCCTGCCTGTATTTATTATGGTTGGTTTATCAATATTTTTTCTGTACAGAAAAGCAGCCAATGAAATTATCCAGCGAAAAACTGTTGAACAGGCTCTACGGGTAAGTGAAAACAGATATAGAAAGCTTTACATGGACACTCCTGCAATGCTTCACTCTATTGATCCTAACGGTAAAATGCTCAGTGTCAGCAATTACTGGACAGACGTTCTGGGCTATTCACGAGAAGAAGTTATTAATCGCCCGGTCACGGATTTCATGACACCTGAATCAAAAGAGCATGCCAAATCAGTTGTTATACCAGAATTTCTGCAAACTGGATTTTGCCAGGATATATCCTACAAATTTATTAAAAAGGACGGTAGCATCATCAATGTCCTGCTTTCTGCAATTGCAGAAAGGGATGAAAATGACAATATCCAGCGTAGTCTTGCAGTTCTACTCGACATCACAGAGCTTAAACAAGTCGAAACCAAGCTGAAAAATGCCACAAATGAGCTGAACAAGTACTCCCGTGACCTGGAAAAACAAGTCCAGAAAAGAACTAGAGACATCACCAATATCCTCAGTTATACCCCTGCAGTTGTATATATGAAAGACAATGACGGACGTTATCTCCTTACAAATTCCCGTTTCAATGAACTTTTCAATATCAATAAAGAATCTCTTTTAGGCAAAACAGACTTTGACATATTTCCTAAATTAAGGGCAGTCCAGTTTACAGACAGTGATCAGCAGGTTTTAACCCTGAAGCAATCTCTTCAGGTTGAGGAACAAATTGAACAAGATGATGGTCTGCACACCTATCTTTCAGTAAAATTTCCACTTTTTGATGGCACAGGAAATATCTATGGCGTTGGTGGCATTTCCACAGATATAACTGCGCTGAAAAATGCCCAGAATCAACTGCGTAGATTATCTGCTGCCATCATTGATAGTCAAGAAAAAGAGAGGAGAGCTATCGCCAGGGAGTTACACGATGAATTAGGCCAAATGCTGACAGCATTACGAATTGATGCTGTCTGGCAAAGCGAAAAACTTGAAACCTATGACCCTGCACTTATAGATAGATCCCGTGAAATGTGCAAACTAATCGATCGATCAATTGATGAAGTACGAGCCATTGCCCTGAGACTCCGCCCTGGCATACTTGACGATCTCGGCTTGCAGGCTGCGGTTGAATGGCTTGTGAACGATTTCGAGAAGCGTTCCGGTGTAGTTTGCACTCTGAAAACAGAAACAATACCGGTTCTACATAATGTTGCAGCCACTGCTTTTTACAGAATTACTCAGGAGGCATTAACCAATATCGTCAGGTATGCAAATGCCGAGCATGTTGATGTCCAGCTTAGCCTCACAACAGATCATCTCCAACTGGCTATCAAAGATGATGGCTGTGGATTTGATGAAAGCCAACTTTTAGAAACCCAAGGTCTTGGCCTTGCAGGTATCAGAGAACGAGCAGCACTGATAGGTGCTGAGGTAAATATATCGTCCATACCTAAACAAGGCACAACAGTAATACTGCTTCTGCCATTAAAATATATACAAGATCCAGAGGAGAATGCATGATCAAAGTCATGCTTGCTGATGACCACTCCATTGTCAGGGCTGGTCTGTGCAGGATAATAGAAGAGAGTCGCGACATAACCGTTGTTGCTGAAGCCGAGGATGGCAGAGAAGCAATCAGTAAAGCACATGCCATCAAACCCGATGTATTGGTGGTGGATCTTTCCATGCCAGAACTCGATGGTCTTGAAGTTATCAGCCAACTCGTTCATTATTACCCAAAAATGCCCATCATTGTTCTTACCATGCATGAGGAGGAACAATATGTAGTTAGAGCCATCAATGCCGGTGCAAAGGGATATGTCACAAAAAGATCTGCCCCTGAGCAATTGGTAAAAGCCATTAGAAAGGTTCACAGTGGAGGAAGATATCTGACAGAAGAAGCTGCTGAAGCCTTGGCCATTCACATGGCATCTGGCAAGAAAGGACGAAACCTACTGGATGATCTTTCCAACAGGGAAGTGCAGGTTTTACGACGCCTAGCCCAGGGACAGACAAATCGAGAAATTGCCGAATCGTATGCTATCAGTGTCAAAACAGTGGATACCTACCGCTTACGTCTTCTCAAAAAGCTTAACCTGCGAAATAATGCTGATCTTTCCCGTTTTGCTATACAGCAAGGCTTGATTGAAGTATAATTACAAACACCTACTTAAAAAAACTCTTGGTTGATCATACCATACAAAGAGTAATCCCAAGAGACTAAATCCTTCAAAAACTTTGTCCAACAGGGATAACTCCTCGTTGATAATAATTTATATTTCTTTATGATATTCTGATTTGTCTGTAAGAAAATTTCTTACAGACAAATCAGAATATCACGACTTTTTTCCTCCATCAAATACTGTACAGTACCATAAAGTGGTAGTCGCTCCTGTGAAATTGTTAACAGGAGATAATCTATACCAGTACCTAAAAAAGAATGAGGAGGCTTTCATGGAAAGAAAAATCAGGTCAGTTACTTTTGGGTTGTGTGCTCTGCTCGCAGCTTCATTGCTCGCAGCTCCCGATTCGTATGCCAAAAAGAAAAGAATTGTTTTTGGCGGCGGACCCGCAGGCGGAACCTTCCAGGTAGTTGCCAATGCTATTCAGGTTTATAAACCAGTAAAAGAAGTTAAAGATTTCACAGTAAAGGCCCAATCTTCTGCTGGTTCAGTTGAAAACTTGAGAAAAGTCAATTCAGGAAAATCTGACTTTGGTGTGGTGTATTCCGGTCATGTTTATCTTGGCCGGAACGGCATGATGAAAAATGATACTAAAAAGTATGAAAAAGTCATGGCAGTATCATATCTTTACGGTGCTCCAGCACAGCTAGTCGTCAGAAAAGACTCTGGAATCAAAAGCGTTAAAGACCTTGCCGGCAAGAAAGTTGGTGTCGGTAATGCCGGTTCCGGTGCTTTTGCCAACTGCGAACTCTTTTTCAGCCACTTGGGAGTATGGGACAAAGTTGAAAGAAACGCCATGGGGTATAACGATGCAGCAGCAGCATTTGGCAACAAACAGCTTGATGCGTTCTGGCTTTTCACCGCTTTTCCCAGTGGGGCCGTCATTATGGCAGCCCAGACAAATGATATCGCTCTCGTCGACTTAAATGCAGATGCTGAAGCAAGCGGTTTCTTTGCAAAATATCCTTATTTTTCAAAACTGTCCGTACCTGCAGGAACATACCGCGGGGTTGATTATGAATCTCCAAGTTTTCAAGACTCTGCTCTTTGGGTAGCCAATGCTGATGTATCAGATGATGTAGTATATAAACTTCTTTCCTTGATATACACAGACGAAGGTTTGGCCCATATGGTCGGTCAGAAAAAAACCTTTAAAGAAATGTCTGTTGCCAAAGGTGCCAATGGTATCGTTACACCTATGCATCCTGGAGCAATCAAATTCTGGAAGGAAAAAGGCATTTTATAACCTACCTCACAGAACTATATCCTGTTTCTTATTTCAACCGGGGTTTTTATTAACCCCGGTTACCTATGGAGTATAAAGCTCTGACAATCAGCAGAAAGGAGTGTAAACTGTGTACGAAAAACTCCATAGATTTGAACAAGTAATTTTTGATATTCTTGCAGTTGCACTTGTTGTCTTCTACAGCTATTCAGCTGTGTTTGAACCAGCTTCCACTCAATATCACCGCGGTATTTATGTCATAATCACCTATATATTGGTATTCATGACATATGGGTCAAAACAACTCTGGCTAAGGATTATAGATTATATTTTGATCATCCTATCCATTATTTCCATAGGCTACTGGATACTTAATTTTGAGGCCATTAATTATCGTACAGGTGCAGAAACCCAACTGGATCAAGCAATAGCAATTGTCGGAGTACTACTCGGCATCGAACTTGCCAGAAGAGTTGTCGGTCCTGTTTTTGTCGTCATAGGTGCCGTAATGCTCACCTATGGTGTGTATGGAGATTACGCTCCTGAACTTTTTTCCCATGCTGGTGACACTTTCCCTGAGCTCTGCACTAGTATTTTTTATAAAAGCGATGGCATTTTTGGCATTATGGCCAATGTCCTGGCAACTTACATCATTCTTTTTGTTCTCTTTGGTGCATTTCTCGAACGTTGCGGAGCACAAAAATTTTTCATTGACTTCCCATTGGCTGCAGTAGGTCACAAGGTGGGCGGACCGGGTAAAGTATCTGTCATCGCCAGCGGACTTTTCGGTTCTATTTCCGGCAGTGCAATTGCCAACACTGTTTCCACTGGGGCTTTTACTATTCCCATGATGAAGAAGGCAGGCTTTAAACCTCATATTGCCGGTGGCATAGAGCCCGCTGCTTCCATAGGTGGCATGTTTATGCCGCCAATTATGGGTGCCGGGGGATTTATCATGGCAGAACTGACAGGAGTTCCCTACTCACGAATTATGCTCGTGGCACTGTTTCCTGCTATCATGTATTTCTTCAGTGTTTTTGTTATGGTCCATTATGAGGCCAAAAAAAACAATATCGTTGGCGAAAAATCAAAAGACTCTGCCTGGAACATATTAAAACATGAATGGTATTACACTCTACCACTTATTGTTATAACCATCTTCATGCTGAAGGGATACTCACCCGGCTATTCAGCAGTACTTGGTCTTGCGACCTGTATAGTCATCAGCTGGTTTAGGAAAGAAACCAGAATCGATTTAAAAGGCTTTCTGGAAGCATCAAGAAAAGGCACAGAAAGCAGCCTGAAAATTGGGGCAACTGTCGGTGTTATTGGCATAATAGTCGGTGTACTAACTTTTTCAGGTCTGGTACTCACCTTTGCTGACATCGTTATTGAACTTGCCGATGGTTCTCTGTTTCTTACCATACTGCTGATCGCTCTGGCTTCTCTTGTGCTGGGCATGGGAGTTCCAGTCACCGCTGCCTACCTAATTACTGCAGTCGTTGCTGTTCCTGCTCTTACTCACCTGGGAATCAACCAAATTGCCTCCCATATGATCGTATACTGGCTTTCTCAGGATTCCAACATAACCCCTCCGGTCTGCATCGCTGCTTTTGCCGGTGCAACCATTGCCAAGGCTAATATGTGGAAGACTGCATTTTCCGCATTTAAGTTTGCCAAATTCCTCTACCTTGGACCTTTTCTCTTTGGCTATGTACCAGCATTTTCCCTGGATGGTTCCAAAATGGATATCATCAAGGCCTTTGTCTTGATAATATTAGGAACTTGGGGATATTCCTGGTTTTTAAGCGGAATCTGGTTCAAATCACTGAAAAATATTTTTTCCAGCAAAACTGCATAACCACTTAGAAGCTGAATAAAAATGAACAATAATTAATACACATGCAGAGTGAATCATGGATATACCTGAAATTAAGTATGCAAAAATACTCTATGCAACAGATCTCTCGGAAACAGGCCGACATGCATTTATTCACGCCGCCAGCCTCAGCCATTTTTACGGGGCAGAGTTGACCGTTTTCCATGTAGTTGATGTAGACAAAGAACATGCTAGACAACTGATAGGATACATGAGTGAGGAACTTTGGCAGGAAATTAAAAATCGTGAACTGGAGGAAGCAAAAACAATACTAATCAACAGAAAACGTGACAATGCTGTAATTCGAGAAAGTATTGATGATTATTGCAACGAAATTCAGCATAATCACTCCAAGCATAACTATGTAGCATACAACATTGTTGTCAAGACAGGCAATCCTGTAAAAGAAATCATAAAACAGATTGAAAAAGAAACATACGATCTGATTGTTATGGGTAATCTCGGTCACAACCCCTTACACGATGCCATCATGGGTTCTACTGTGACGAGAACCCTGAGAAGATCAAAAATCCCAGTGTTGGTGGTTAAAATACCGCACGCTGAGAAATAACAAAAAAAACAGGTGGAGCAATTAATTTAATTGTTCCACCTACATATCCAATTATTGAGATGTAAACCCAAACAGTTCCAGCCTGCTGAGTTCTGCTTCAACAAAGCTGTTTAAAACCAATACAGCAAAGGCAACATCCCTTTCTTCAATTGCGTTCTTTTCACAAAAAAATTCGTTTACAGTGTCCAACAAAACCAACTCCTACTCTTCTATCAATTCTCTCCAGTAACAGACACAAAAAAAATACAGACTAATTATTAAAGGTTTCCAAAACCTTTTTCAAGTTCATCTCAAACGAAGGTTTCGGCTTATTGATAACTGTACTATTTTCAGGCAGTGCCGAGCTTGTGACATTAAAGCGCTTAAGTACATTATAATCATAAGTACTTCTGGTGGGGGATTTCATCAGAACTGGAATACGATCTGCACTTTTACCATTAAGAATCAACAGTGCCATTTCACCAGCAGTTTTACCCTGATCATAGCCCGAGAGGATACGCCCGCCAATCACTCCTGTATTTAGATGGAAACTCCAAAACGTATAGACAGGTATAGGACTAACTGAAACCACTAACTTACTATTTTCTGCTGGAGTCAATGCCCGCCCCTTACCCTTTTCACTAGTTCGACCGATCATGAACAATGCAGACTCCGAAGCAATTCCTGCAAGTGTTTTCTTTATATGGGCCAACGAGGCATCCTTGAGTATAATAACATTAAATTTATCCCGGTATTTCGGAGCAATTTCAGTCTCGACTTTCTCAGCCATTGGTCTACTGCTTGAATTATCAGTTGAAATAACAAAAACCAAATTATGAACCTCTTGTTGTATATGCAAAGCAGCACTGATGAGGCTATCAATATCAATTTCTTCATTCACGCCGGTAATATTTTTCAGACCATTTAAGGTTGCAGGACGCAATGCGTTATATCCACAAAAAACAATAGGCACTTCAGGAAAAAGGCGGGACCGATTTTTAACTGCAAAATCAAAAGCAGCATTATCAGAAACAACAATCAAATCTTGTTTATATTTCGAGTATTTAGAAAACAGAACATCTGCTTGCTGATCCAATAAATCCTGACTAACAAAACGCTTACTGTCCAAATATTCAACTGACAATTCAATTATCACTGCAGATGATTGTAAATGCTCACGTAAGCCATTTTCAATATCATCACTCCAACTGTAACCAGGACTATAAGAATTGATGAACAAAACACGAAAAACCCTGTTTTGGTCAACAGTTAAAGTATTACTGAAAACAAATGAATTACATAAAACAGCTAATAAAAATGCGCAAAGACAACATAATGATCTGATTGTAATTATTGAGAAATAATTGAATTTAATTAGCATTGCCACTCTCACATGCAACTTACTTGCGCCAACAACAACTCTTTGATATGTGACTTAGACAGAGCTGATAGCTGAACAAATAGATGATCATACTTATTTTCTAAACACAAAGAAGATAACCTGTCATCATCAGAAACTTACCTGGCTGAGATCGAGTTTCTCTGGGTTAATTATACTCTCTTGTCTTATGAAAAACCACTTCTGGAAATTTTTCCTTGGCATTTGATAACCACCACTCACCTGGAGTGAGAAACGCCAGGCGTCCTTCGGCATCAAAGGCCATATTGGCTTGATTTCTATCCTGAAATTCTTTAAAAATCTTGCTGTCATCACAACTCACCCAGCGAGCCAGCGAATAATCGACATTCTCATATATTGCCTCAACGCCATACTCAGCTTTTAAACGAGCCATGGTAACATCAAACTGCAACACACCAACAGCTCCAAGGATATAGTCACTTCCCATCACAGGTCTGAAAAGCTGAACTGCACCCTCTTCAGCCATTTGCTCAAGCCCCTTATGTAACTGTTTTGCTTTTAAAGGATTTCTCAAGATAACCCGTCTAAAATGTTCAGGTGCAAAATTTGGAATTCCGGTGAACTTCAATACTTCCTTATCTGTGAATGTATCGCCAATCTTAATTGTTCCATGATTGTGTATACCTATTATATCACCGGGATAGGCCTCTTCCACATTTGACCTGTCCTGAGCCATAAAAATAGTGGCATTTGACAAGGATACCTCTTTCCCCAGACGATGATGACGCACTTTCATCCCCCGGGAAAACTTACCAGAGCATATACGAAAAAAAGCAATTCTATCACGGTGCGCAGGATTCATGTTCGCCTGAATTTTAAAAGTAAAACCGGAAAAAGATGACTCCTGTGGGTCTACGGAACGACTGGTTGTGTCACGCGGTCCAGGTGCAGGAGCTAATTCACAAAAGGCATCCAACAGTTCCTTCACACCAAAATTATTAATAGCGCTGCCAAAAAACACCGGCGTCTGGCTAGCTTTCAAGTATTCATCCAACTCAAATGGATTAGCGGCTCCTTCAAGAAGTTCAATATCTTCACGCAAAGTTTCCGCATCTGCTCCTAATAATGTGTCAAGTTGCGGATCATCCAAGCCTTTTATGACAACTGAATCCTGGGGTATTGTATCCTGACTGGGGGTGAAAATCTGAAGTTCCTTAAGAAAAAGATTATACACTCCCTTGAACTGTTTTCCCATGCCGATAGGCCAAGAAAGAGGTGCACACTCAATCTGGAGCATATCCTCAATCTCTGCCATGATATCAAGAGGCTCTTTCCCTTCCCTGTCGAGTTTATTGATAAATGTAATAACAGGAGTATTTCGCATGCGACAGACTTCCATCAACTTACGGGTCTGGTTCTCAACGCCTTTTGCGCTATCAATCACCATGAGTGCACTATCTACTGCAGTCAGAACCCGATAAGTATCTTCAGAAAAATCCTGATGACCAGGAGTGTCCAACAAGTTGATCTCATAATCATTATAATTAAATTTCATCACTGAAGATGTGACAGATATTCCACGTTCCTGTTCAATGGACATCCAATCACTGACAGCATGAGTTGCAGTCTTTCTAGATTTAACAGCACCAGCCATCTGAATAGCACCTCCAAACAGGAGTAACTTTTCAGTGAGGGTTGTTTTACCGGCATCGGGATGACTGATAATTCCAAAAGTTCGTCGTCGTTTAATTTCTTTAATATTTCTACTACTCAACTCTAAAACCTCTTTTACCTGAAAATATATAACCAGTGTAGCTTACTCAGGCTTATTGCTACCTTTTAAGCCAGTGAAATCTATCAGATTATACTGATAAACTTCATTATCTCTGGGTTAATAACCTTGTTTTTGGCATCTCTATAAACAAAAAAAACGGGCCAGATAACCAGCCCGTAGAATCGGTGACTTATACACGATAATTTCTAATCTGTCCAGTAAGGTATATATTATTTTACCTGATCAGCCTTGCTAAATAATGCTGACAAAGTATAGATAGCTAGAATAGAAATACTTTTATGATATTATCTTTTTTAACCTATATTTTATTACCAGTATTGAGTAGTTGACCCTGTATATTCAATCACCTGCTGGCAACAAACCATTCATGGCTGAACCTTGTTTTAATCCCAGCCCAGAGCATAGTTTTTAAGTAAACGACCTGTTTCAGGTACCACCCGACTCATTTCATAATATCTATTCAACACAGTAAGCAAACATGAATGATAAATTAAATTACTCCAAAACTATCGCCAGACAGCTTTCCCTCAGGCAGCAGCAGATAAAGGCTACCATAGAACTTTTAGATAACGGCGCAACTGTGCCTTTTATTTCGAGATACCGTAAAGAGCAAACTGGTATGCTTGATGAAGTTCAGATAACTACCATCCGCGATACCCTCAACTCCTTGATGGAATTTGACAAGAGACGCACTTCCATTCTTAACTCATTACAGGAAAGAAAAATCCTTTCCCAGGAACTTAAAAATTCACTTCTTGCAGTGCACACCCTTACTGAATTAGAAGATATTTATCTACCATTCAAACAAAAACGAAGAACGAAAAGCGTCATTGCAAAAGAAAAAGGCCTGGAACCCCTTGCCAAATCCATCTTCAAACAAAACTCCAGCCAGTTGCAACCTGAAAGATATATCAATGCGGAAAAAGGTATAAACTCTACGAGTGAAGCACTGGCTGGTGCAAGAGACATCATCGCTGAATGGATAAACGAAAACACCCACACGCGTTCAAAACTCCGTCATCTCTTTAATCGCAAAAGCATCGTTCAATCTAAGGTTGTTGCAAAAAACAAAGAAACAGCAAGTAAATTTAGTGATTATTTCGATTGGCAGGAAGACATTAGTAAAATACCTGGCCACCGTTTCCTGGCACTCATGCGTGGTGAAAATCAAAAATTTCTATCAGTCAGCATCCGACCGAACCAACAGATACCTCTTGAGCTGCTGAAAAACTTTTTTTGCACAAACGACCAGTCAAGCGAACAACTCTCTTTGGCAATTGATGATTGTTACAAGAGACTGCTCGCTCCTTCTCTGGAAAATGAGCTGCGAAACACCCTCAAAAAGAAGGCAGACCAGGAAGCCATAAAGGTTTTTGCTGATAATTTACGAGAACTGCTTCTCTCACCACCTTTAGGGCAAAAAAGAATTATGGCCCTTGATCCTGGATTTCGCACTGGAGCCAAACTAGTTTGCCTAGATGGACAGGGAAACTTACTCGAGCATACAACGATATACCCAACCCATGGCAGCAATAAAATTCAAGAAGCAGCAATAACTGTCAAAAAATGCTGTAAAAACTATAAAATTGAGGCTATTGCCATTGGCAATGGCACAGCTGGAAGAGAAACTGAACATTTCGTTCGTACCCTTGAACTTCCAGAAACAATTAGTATTGTGTCTGTAGATGAGAGCGGTGCTTCCATTTACTCAGCTTCAGCAGTCGCCAGATCTGAATTTCCTGATCACGATATTACTGTGCGTGGGGCCGTTTCCATTGGCAGACGCTTGCAGGATCCTTTAGCAGAACTTGTTAAGATTGATCCAAAATCCATTGGTGTAGGCCAATACCAACATGACGTTAACCAACACGAACTCAAAAAAAGCCTGGAAGACATTGTTTTAAGCTGCGTTAATCAAGTTGGAGTAGAAATTAATACAGCTAGTCCTGAATTGCTTGCCTATGTCTCTGGAATGGGAACGGTTCTTGCCAAAAATATTAGACAATATCGCGAAACAAATGGGCCATTTACCGACAAAAAACAACTATTAAAAGTTCCCAGACTTGGAGCAAAAGCTTTTGAACAATGTGCTGGTTTTCTCCGAATCCATGGGGCAGCAAACCCGCTAGATCAGAGTGGTGTCCATCCTGAACAATATACTCTGGTTAAACAGATGGCAGTTGATACCAACTGCTCTGTCAGCGAACTGATGGTATCAAAAACAATACGCAACTCCATAAATATTAATAACTACATTTCAGATTCACGGGGAATTCCTACCTTGCAGGACATCATTGCAGAGCTTGCAAAACCCGGCCGGGATCCCAGACCTCAATTTTCTGTTTTCGCATTTTCAGAAGAAGTTACAACTATGGAGGATTTAAAAATTGGCATGCGACTCCCCGGCATTGTAACCAACGTAACTAAATTCGGAGCATTTGTTGATATTGGTATTCATCAGGATGGCCTTGTCCATATCAGTCAACTTGCTGATCGTTTTATAAAAGATCCGAGTGAGATAGTAAAAGTCCGACAACAGGTAACAGTGCGAGTTCTTGAATTTGATAGTAAAAGAAAAAGAATTACTCTTTCCATGCGCGACAATCATTGACTTTAATCGCCGCAGTACAAATATATTACGCATTTTATAATATATGCGCATTAACGAATAAACCCAAATTAATCATGTGCATTTTCAAGTTGCTTTATATACAATGTATTCAACAGTAAATGACTGAATTTACATAACAGAATATATTCCAGTTTTTTTTACATACATGTTAAACGACAAAATAAAACTCATTTTTATCTCTGCTTTTCTTATTGCAGTCACCTATCCGTTTATATTCATATACCTTATTTTTCCCTCTTTTAACGCAATCATAGTCAATGATACCGAAGTAGAGGCGACACGTCTGGCCAACCATCTTTCCCGCCTTGTAACCTCAGATAACAACGAACTGCTTGAACCAGCTAATTTTTCCAAAAGCCTTCAGAGGTTGGAGCAGGAATTACAACTTGAAAAACTCAAAGTTTTTTCGGCAAAAGGAGAAATTATATATTCGTCCCAAGCTGGTGATGTTGGTTTTCTCAACACAAGGGATTATTTCCACAATACAGTTGCCTCTGGAAAAAATTTCACCCAAGTTGTTAAAAAAGAAAGTTTTACCAGTGAAGGCAGACAAGTTCACAGTGATGTTGTTGAGACCTATATACCTATAATGTCTGAGGGTGTCTTTCTGGGCGCATTTGAAATCTATTATGATATTACTCTCAAGAATCAGCACATAGATAAGCTTATTTCCCGTGCGTCAATCATACCAGTTGTAATGATGCTGTTTTTTCTGCTGCTGATAATCGGGGTAATCCATAAAACTGAAAGTGCCAAAGAAGATTACTCTAAATCTATTCCCAAAACCAACAACCTGAAACGATACACTTCACCCTATTATCCTTTATTGGTAATCGCATTTATTACATTTGGGGTAGAACTGGCGGTAACTTTTATCATACCAGGCTTCCCTGCGCTTTCCATATTTGGTCAAGCACTGCTTGACAGTTCTTTACTGGTTATGCTGCTGGCCCCTGCGCTTTACTATTTTCTCGCCCGCCCATTAATGAGTCACATTTACCAGCATGAACAGACAGAAAAAAACTTACAGCAAGCCCATGACATGTTGGACAAGAGAGTTCAGGATAGGACAATAGAACTTGAGAACAAAAATATTGAGTTACAAGCCGAAATAGACACACGCATCCACATAGCAAAAAAATTAAAGCTCGATGAAGAACGTTTAGCATCACTTCTAAAACTTTCAGCAATGAAGGCAAAGGAAGAAAAGGATATATCACGCTTTGCAATCGAAGAAGCAGTACGGTTAACTGAAAGCGAAATGGGCTTCTTGCACTTTCTCAGTAATGACGAAAAGACTCTCCAGTTCTTCATATGGTCTGATGCAGTAGAAAAAAACTGTGATGCCACTAGACAATCTCACTCAATGCTAAAAAAGGATGGCATATGGGCAGATTGCATTCGTACCCGAAAACCTATTGTTAACAATTCTCCTCAAGATCTTCCTGCAAATAATTATTATCCTGATGGTCATGTATCCATATCACGGCAAGTTACAATTCCCATAATTGATGATGACATAATCATTGGTCTTGCCGGGGTTGCCAACCAAAACAAACCGTACACTGAAACTGACATCCAACAGCTTACCTTACTGATGAATACTCTATGGAAGATACTCAAGGAAAAACATGCTGAGGATGAACTTCTCCACGCAAAAGAAAAGGCAGAAACCGCAAGCCATGCCAAGAGTGAATTTCTAGCCAACATGAGTCATGAAATCCGTACTCCCCTCAATGCAATCATTGGCATGGCAGACTTGTTAAAAGAGACTCCCCTTTCTTCAGAACAAAAAAACTTTGTTAATATTTTTCAGAGTAACAGTGAATCTCTACTCAACATCATTAATGACATTATCGATCTGTCAAAAGTTGAAGCAAATAAGGTAGAAATTGAAAATATCGATTTCAGCTTGTTAGATCTAATAGAAAATTCCTGTGGATTAATGGCCTTCAGCGCCCATGAAAAAAAACTCGAACTCCATATTAATATTGCAAGTGATGTCCCAGCCGTTCTTACAGGAGACCCCGGACGCATCAGACAAATCCTGACAAACCTCATAGCAAATGCCATTAAATTTACTAAAGAAGGTGAAATCATTGTCAGCTGTAGTCTTGCTGAGACTGAGTCTGACAGTGATGATGTAGTAGAACTATTGTTTTCTGTTGCTGATACCGGCATAGGTATCGTACCTGAAAAACAGGAAAGTATTTTTGAATTATTTTCCCAGGCAGACTCTTCAACAACACGAAAATATGGCGGCACTGGCCTTGGTCTTGCTATTGCCAGAAAATTTACAAATCTAATGCGGGGAAGAATCTGGGTAGATAGCCAGCCAGACCTGGGATCCACTTTCTATTTTACTATTAAATTTTCAGTACCAGCTGCTGGCATATTGCCCCTCCATTCTTCATTTGATGCGATCGAAAATATAAGTGCGCTTGTTATTGACGACAACAGTACCAATAGGCTTATCCTGAAAAAAATGTTGGCAAGCTGGCAGATAAAAGTTGCAACTGCAAAAGATGGTCCCAGTGGCATTGAAGCAGTAAAACAATCATTGATAAACCAACAGCCTTTCAATCTTATTCTACTTGATTGCCGCATGCCCGGAATGGACGGGTTTGAAGTCGGCAAAATTATCAAACAACATCTGACAACCCCTTGCACCACTGTAATGATGCTCACTTCTGATGAAAGACGATTGAGCCCAAACCGTTACAAGGAATCTGGAATAATCGCCCGTCTGTCAAAACCGATTCGAAGAGCAGAACTATTCTCTGCTATCAAGGCAAATATCGGAACAAAAAACAAACATACTATCCCTAAAAGTCCTTTAACAAACGATAAAACACTCCCCAAAAAGAATGTAAAAGTGCTTCTAGTTGAAGACTACGAACACAACAGAATCATCATCCAGGAATACTTGAAAAACTCACCTTTCCTAATCGACATTGCAAAAGACGGGTCAGAAGCCGTTAAAGAATATCAACAAAACCAATATGACATAGTCCTGATGGATATGCAGATGCCTGTCATGGATGGCTACACAGCCACATGTCACATAAGAGAATATGAAGTTGAACAGCAAATTCAACCAATACCAATTATAGCCCTAACTGCCCATGCACTCAATGATGAAATTACCAAAAGTATGAACGCAGGGTGTGTGGAACATCTAAGCAAACCGATAAAGAAACGCCTTCTGCTTGAAATTCTTACCCGTTATTCTCCACCTGATACCTTTGCCAAAGACATGCCTCCTGCAAAGAATATCAGCATAGACGAATTCAATACAAACGAAACCCAATCATCTGGCATACCAACGGTAATGCTTGATAAAGATTTTGCTGAACTGATCCCGGTCTTTATTCAGGACCTGAAAAATGACATTGAAAAAATTACTACTGCTTTTGCAAAAAGAGACTTTGAACTCATTTGCAAAACCTGTCACAGCATTAAAGGTGCAGGTGGTGGCTATGGTTTAAATGCTGTATCATCAATTGCTCAATCATTAGAGTTTGCGGCAAAAAGTAATCTGACCCATGACACAGATAAATGGCTACAAAAATTACGTCAATATGTCTATACTGTTAAAGTTAAATACACCAATGAGTAATTGGCCATGATGCTAAATTTAGTTGGTTACTTATTTTTTTTCCCAACACCTAAATTTTCTGAAAATAATGGCAGGAGGGTAAAACTTCATATGTATTTTGCAGAGGTCAATAACCATGAATATCCTCATCGTTGATGACTCTTCTCATATCTTGGCACAACTCCAAATTTTTCTTAATGCGGGCGGATACTCCGATCTCTTCACTGCTGTATCCCCTGAAGATGCATTTAATATCCTGAGCATAGACTCAGATCAAAAGAATCAAAAGAATATTGATCTCATTTTGATGGATATTGAGATGGAGCACGGTGACGGCATTGAGGCCACCATGCAAATCAATTCAATTAAAGAACTGCAAGGTATCCCCATCATAATGGTCACAGCAGATACCAGTTCAGATAGCCTGCAGGCAGCATTTGATGCTGGTGCAGTTGACTACATCACAAAACCTATTAGAAAAATAGAGTTACTTGCCAGGGTCCGCTCCTTTCTTCGACTCAAGAATGAAAGCGATATCAGAAAAATACGAGAAAACGAGCTGATAACTCTTGCTAAGATCCTTGAAGAAACCAATAATCAGTTACAAAATGCCAATGCCCGTTTAAAGAAAATAGCCCATGTTGACGGCCTGACTGGAATTGATAATCGCAGAATATTTGACAAGCAATTCAACAAGGAATGGGGGCGATCACAGCGCTATAGCAAACCCCTCTGCCTGATCATGATTGATATCGATTATTTCAAGGCATATAACGACACCTATGGGCATCAACTAGGGGATGAATGTCTTAAACAAGTAGCAAGACAGCTCAACTCTTCTCTCAAAAGATCTGAAGACATGATCGCACGTTATGGTGGTGAAGAATTTGCTGTATTGTTACCTGAGACAGAAGCACGTGGCGCTGTCCATGTGGCTAAAAGAATGCTTAGATCAGTTGAGGCACTTCAGCTGCCACATGAAGGTTCCACAGCTTCAAACCATGTCACTATCAGTATAGGTATCAGCTGCTCAATAGAAATTATTGAACCATCAGCTGAAAAATTATTGAAGAATGCTGACTCTGCACTCTATCAAGCGAAGAATAAAGGACGCAACAGGATGGTGTTTTTCACAAAGGATCAAACATAAAAAGACAACATTTTCCAGGAATTTCGATTTCTATCACTCATCATCCTCCGATCTGCTTAATCCTGTTCAGAGTGTCAGGCAAGCTTGACAGCTCCTTGGTTGATTTGCATTTTTCACGAAGAGTTATGCGTTGAGATGGCTTTGCTACCGCTTGTTCAATATTGGCAAGCCAAGTGGCCAAACGATTTACACCTGCAAGAGAAAGATCCACAGGTATTTCTATTTTTTCATCTGATACTTTGCTAAGCATGTACCAATGAGCCATCCCTCTTTCATTGAGATCAAGCCATATCAGAAAATCATGATCACCAATATCAGGGGCTTGTGTATCAAAAGCTTCGCGAAAATCCACTTCAGTAAATAAATTTCTTTTTACCAGTGCAGCCCCCATCCCCCTGAATCCGAGATATATAACCTTGGCCACATAATTAACTTGGGCCAAATCTGGGCTCCCTCTTCGGTAAACCCCATCAATCCCGATCTTTTTGAAAGTTGGAATAACTACTTTTGCGCTACAATTAACAGGAGAAGGTCTTGATTTAACTGTGGAAAGTTTCTGCTGGGCATCTTGTTGAGCAGCAGTTAAAGCAGCCTCACAGGAAGAGTAGGCTACATGATTATATGTAAAGGTTGGTTTACAGCCAGTTAAGAAGAGAATGCAAATACCAATTGCAATAATTCTGAAACTCATAAGGACTTTTAATCAGATATTTCTAAGTAATGTCTCTATTATCTTATAACTTCTCTAAAAGTATAACAAAGCGCTCATTTCTCATTTAACTCCATACAACTTACTAGATACGCACTAAAATAGCAACGGAACTCTAACAACATGTAAACAAATCAGATCACCTGGGACAGCAATCGCAACAGTTCTAAGACCCTTAGCTTGTATTAAACAGTATCAGATTTCCAATAAGCAATCAATAGATTTATCCGATAAAACAAAAAGGATCTCGCTGTTTAAAAACATCCTGACCGTGGCTATATGAAACGGCTAGACAACCGCCACAAATGGGCTTCAACGAACAATTCTCGCACTCGGCACAACCAGCTCGATACCCCTGAGCCTGAGAAGAATCATAAATTTCCGATAGAGTTTTTTCATAAATATTTCCTATAGGAGAAGGAAATTTCCTACAGGCATGAACCTCCCCATCAGGAAGAACACTAAAAAAATTAAACGCTGCTCCACAACCAAACCCACAACATCCACCAAACAGTTTTTTGCCCTGGTTCTTTTTAACAATATTTATAAGATTATCCTTTAATCCCAAAACATGGTTACCTTTTGCAGCATCCAGATATTTACTGAGAAATTGCTCATATTTCTGAGGAGACGGAAGCTGCAGATTTGCACCTTCACCAACCATAGAGAGCCTGTTAAAAAAGAAATCATCCACTTTGTCTCTCAAAAATTCCCCAAGTGGAATAATCTGGTCGATATTATCTTTTGTCAGGGTCAGCATTATCATTGAAGAAACCCCGAGTTCCTTGAGCAGTTTAAGAAACGTCATGGTTCTGTCAAAATGTCCAGCACCCCTTATTGCGTCATTATGGGCCGGCAGACCTTCTAGGCTCACTTGGTAAAACCTTGGTTTTTGTATATGCAAAAGTGGTTCCAACTGTCCCCTAACTGCTGGATTGCCAAGCACAGCTACCATGAATCCTCTGTCAGCAGCACCTTGATAAAGATCAACAAAATCAGGATACAATAAAGGATTTCCACCTGTAAAAGTAACCTGAGCTTGAACATTACGGGTCAGGGTAAAATCTCTTAATTGGTCCAGAATAGCAAGTCCCTGCTTCAATTTCATGGGAGATCTTTTACTTCTGTCATAGCAGTGCTTACAGTGCAAATCACATAATTGAGTAATATGCCACTGTAAAGTAAAAACATTGGCTATCAGGTTTTCGTCCTCAATATTATCTAATTTGCAAAACTTACCATCAGGACGTTTCAGTTTTGATTGCGGTGAAATAATTATTCCAGCCCTTATGGCCTCCTCAAAGGCCAAATCGATCTCTCCAACAGTAGAATTTCCTGCGGCTGCTGCTTTGACACGATCAATTCCTTCAACCAGAATTTTAAGAACCAACAAATCCTGTTCAGTGGCAACTTTCATAATAATGGAAAGAGTAGCATAATCCTTCCATACCAAAACAAGTTCCTCACCTTTCTCAGGTTCACTTTTTTTATCAAACCTCTCCGGTGTTAACAATGGGATCAAATTCATCCAGTTAAGCTGCAAAAGTTGTAAAGTCGGATTAAGAGTCAACTCATCTGATGATTCGGGAGTAGATGTTTGAACAAAACGAACATCTGAATAAACCTCCTCCAATTGAGCCAATTCATAAATAAAAGAAGGCAAATCCATTGCCTCATAATTCTCGGACAAAAAATGAACAAAACTCTGATCCTCTTCCATCTCAAAATACTTAGATTCAACGGCAGCCCACTTTTCAAAACCGAGCAGCCTGCAACAACCGCCATATTGAGTTATCAAATCATTATCAACACTCATAAAAGATCATGACCTCGCAATTTAGCCTTAAATTCCATCATTTTCCATTGACTATTAGTCTCAGTTCGAACATAACCACAATGATAAAGAATCATTTGCTCACCAAACTAAATGATTCTTTTAATACAAATTACCATAACGGTTTAACCAGCAAAGTTCCAAGTAATATTCAGCCATCTCTTTGTAATGAATAATTTCATAATAATTATAAGTTATCTTCTCATCGGAATATTTGTACGTCGGCTCCCACAATTCCCAAAGGAAACGGGTAACGTTCTCAACCTATTTGTAATTTATGTATCTCTACCTGCCCTTGTACTGTTAAAAATTCCAGAGCTGACATTTTCTGAAAACATACTGATCCCTGTTGTGATGCCATGGTTTATGCTAGTCACCTCAGCAGGAATAGTCCTATTGCTTTCTAAAATTTTAAAATTTAAAAGGGAAATCACTGGCACCTTGCTGTTAATGGTTCCACTGGGAAACACTTCCTTTCTAGGAATTCCGATGGTAAAGGCATTCTTCAATGAACAAGCCGTCTCTTATGCTATACTTTACGACCAACTCGGCTCATTTCTTGCTCTTGCCACCTACGGTTCTTTAATTATTGCTATTTACGGACATTCAATAAAACCTCCAACTGTAAAAAGTGTTGCTAAAAAAGTAGCCACCTTTCCTCCTTTTATAATCTTAATACTGGCATTACTCTTAAGACCGTTTCAATATCCAGCAGTACTAACAGAAATTCTAAACTCATTAACAGCCACACTGGTACCTGTTGTCATGGTTGCAGTGGGATATCAACTCACCCTGCGGCTGGAAAAAAAAATAGCTCTTCCTCTATGCCTAGGTTTGACACTAAAATTAATCGTTGCTCCAGCAATAGCATTAACTGCCTGTAAAATACTTGACTTAAAAGGACAGGGTGCACAGGTTTCTATTTTTGAAGCTGGCATGCCACCTATGGTATCAGCAGGTGCACTGGCCATTCTGGCAAAACTTTCTCCCCCACTTACTGCAGCAATGGTAGGATTGGGAATAATACTGAGTTTCCTGACACTGCCGATTATATTTCAATATCTATAGCCTGTTAGACAAGGCAGTAGCTTAAGAATATACCCTTTGAAATTACCAAAGAAACAGATAACTCTGTTTTGTTAAATCTATAATTTACAACAGAACAGAATTGCACTGATAAGAAAAAAAAGATATAATGAATAAAACTCAACCAAAAACACCACTTCGCTGCCCGATGTAACATAGTAAAAATCCGGCGGCCATAGCGATTATCCCCATAACCCGTAACTGAGATGGGTGAAGCTCAATAAGCTGCTTTAACCATCGCTGCATCGCTGCAGGTGAAGCAACATAAGGAAGCCCCTCTAAAACTAGAACAAGACCTGTAAGCGTAATCAATAATTTCATAATTCATTCTGTACAATGGTGAGCGATTAGCTGCAATGAGACGACAAAGACATTGACAACACAATTATTAACAAATAGTATCCTCGGTTTAAAATGATCTAAGATCACATCTTCAATTAGAGTTGAAATGCGTCCTTATATAACATATGTAATATGAACATACCTGAAAGGCAGCTGTAATCGAAAATAATTGAAGTGTAAATATCTCATATAATTATTTTCAAACAAGACGAACTGGCCGAGGCAGACATAACCAAGCTTTAATCACTGACACAAAAACATGATCGTAGATTAAATGCGCATCAGGATGCACGATTACTTTCGGATAAATGATTGAGATTCTCAATCTAATAAGACATAACCTTAACATTAGTTACTTTTATGAGCAAATCATCAAAATCACGATACAGTGAAGCCGGTGTTGACATTGACAAAGGAAATGCGTTTGTCTCCAAGATAAAGAACCTCGTGTCTGACACCCATGGACGTGGAGTTCTCAATGATATTGGAGGATTTTCCGGCCTCTTTGCCATAGGCAACGCTGGTTATGAAGACCCTGTATTGGTTTCATCCACAGATGGTGTTGGAACTAAACTCAACATTGCTAAACTTTGTAATTGTCATAACACAATTGGAATAGACCTAGTCGCAATGTGTGTTAACGACGTGGTTGTCAGTGGAGCAAAACCTTTATTTTTTCTAGACTATTTCTCAGTCAGTAAACTTGACATTGAAGTTGCAGCCAATGTGGTCGAAGGAATTGCTAATGGCTGCAAAATATCCAACTGTTCACTTATAGGCGGTGAAACTGCTGAAATGCCTGGCCTCTACCAGCCCGGCGACTACGATCTTGCTGGATTTGTTGTGGGAATTGCTGAACGAAACTCCATTATTGATGGCAGTGATATCCGAGTAGGCAATAAAATAATCGGCTTAGCCTCCTCTGGTCTCCACTCAAACGGATACTCCCTTGTTCGAAAAATTATTTTTGAGGAGCTTGGACATAGTGTATCTGACATGGTGGAAGAACTTGGCTGTACAATTGGCGAAGAGCTCCTGCGCCCAACACGCATTTATGTTGAGTCATTAGTCAACACTTTACGAAAACACAAGATAAACGGTCTTATCCATAATACAGGTGGAGGATTCATTGACAATGTTCCTAGAATCCTTCCAGCTGGATGCAAGGCAATTATCGATCCGCAGTCCTGGGAAGTTCCGGCAATCTTCAATTATCTCGAAGAAAAAGGAAATGTTTCCAAAGCAGAAATGTATCGTACTTTCAACATGGGAGTAGGTATGATGGCTTTGGTGGATAATGATTCAGTTGACGATATCATGCTCCAACTTGCTGCACACGGAGAAAAAGCATTCGTCATCGGTGAAATTCAAGCCAGCACTGCTGAGGACGACAAATGGGTTGAGATTGAAGGTATCACTGACTAAATTCTTCTTCTCTTATAGCTTTACTACCTACAAATAAGAAATATAAAAACAAAAAGGGCTCCTGCAACACACTTGCAGGAGCCCTTTTTATTATATCACTTCTCACAACATTAAAAACAATTTTCAAGCAACTCCACAATCCCTGCTGCCACCCTTTAATTTATAAAGACCATGTTTTAAAGCCCCCTGAACCGCTTGAATATTCTCAATTGCTGCTTTTTGAGAACCAGGTAAATTTACAATCATAGAACTTTTGCGGATACCGGCAATGCCACGTGATAATACGGCATGAATAGTTTTTTCAAGACTTGCATGTCGCATGGCTTCACCAATGCCTGGAATTTCACATTCCAAAACAACCGATGTGGCTTCAGGAGTTACATCACGTGGAGAAACCCCTGTCCCGCCTGTTGTGACAATCAAATCAATTTCCTGCTCATCTACCCAGGATACAAGAGTATTGCTTATCAGATCAAGCTCATCAGCAATTATTTCATATGCTACCAGTCGATAGCCATCTGCTTTAAGCAACTCGCAGATTGCCTGTCCACTTGTATCCTGCCGTTCCCCACGAGCACCTTTATCACTTAACGTGAGAACACCACACGTGTATACTTCTTCAGATTGCTTCTTTGTCATAACCAATATAGTTATTCAGCGGAAGCCTGGGCAATTACCTTTTCAGCAATATGCGCAGGTACTTCTTCATTGTGAGAAAATTTTACTGTAAACAATCCTAATCCGCCGGTCATGGAAGTCAAATCAATTGCATATTGTAAGATCTCTGCCTGTGGCACATGAGCATTAATGATCTCGTATTTGTCAGAGGAATCCATGCCAAGAACTTTACCTCTTCGACTGTTAAGATCTCCCATTACATCACCAACATGGTCTTTACCTACCATGATATTCATTTCCATAATTGGCTCAAGCAACACCGGATCAGCGTCTACTATCCCTTTTTTAAACGCAATGGATCCAGCAATCTTGAATGCCATTTCAGAAGAATCAACTGCATGAAATGAACCATCAACAAGTAAGACCTTTACGTCAACAAAAGGATTGCCAGAAACAACTCCTTTTTCCATTGCCTCAAGTATTCCTTTTTCAACAGCTGACCGATATTGCTGGGGGATAACTCCACCAACAATTTTGTCAACAAATTCAAATCCGCCGCCACGTGGCAACGGTTCCATTTCAATCCAGCAATCACCAAACTGACCGCGGCCTCCAGATTGCTTTTTATGTTTCCCTTGAACTCTGACACTACCTCTAAGTGTCTCCAGATACGGCACTCTAGGAATTTTCAACTCCATACCCACAGAAAACTTACGCTTAAGTTTTTCCTTGGTAACATCTAGATGTACTTGTCCCACACCTGATATCAAAATCTCGTGGGTTTGTGCTTGCCTCGTAAGACTAAGAGTCAGGTCTTCATCGAGCAATCGGGTTAAAGAAGAAAACAACTTCTCTTCATCGCCTTTATTTGCACTTACGGCATAAGAAATAACAGTCGGATACGATTCAAGTGGATCATAAATAATCGGACTCGCTGCATCGCAAAGTGTGTCGCCAGTGACAGTGTCCTTTAATTTAGCAACAGCCACTATCATTCCCGGACCAATTTCATCAACAGGCTTCTGATCTTTTCCCTGCATCATAAAAAATTGACTGCAACGTTCAGACTTTTCCTTATTGCTGTTAAAAAAACTGTCTCCAGATAATGTTCCGGAAATAACTCGAAAAATAGTAAGACGCCCGGCAAAAGGATCTGCCATGGTCTTAAAAACCTGAGCAGAGAACGGTGCATCTGCCTCATGACCAAACTCTATGATATCGTCATTTTTAAGATCTGAACCAGTAACTGCAGGTCGTTGATCAGGTGAAGGCAGTAAACCTATAATAGCATCCAGAATATAACTTGTTCCGTAGTTGAGTAAGGATGCACAGGCACAAACCGGAGCAATTTTTCCAGAACGAACAGCCTTACCCAAACCTGTCTGTAATTCTTGGTCAGTCAATTCACCTTCTTCAAGAAAAATCTCTATTAGATCATCATCTGTTTCTGCAACGTACTCCATAAGATTCTCACGAAGCGTACTAACCTCGTCAATCATGTCACCGGGAACTTCACAAGTTTCTGCCTTTCCACTGCCATCACCAGAAAAAAGAAGCGCCTTGTTTGTAACCAGATCTACAACTCCCTTAAAATTATCTTCTGCACCTATAGGAAGAGATATAACAACAGGATTCAAGTCAAATTTATCACGAATTTCACTAACTGTTTTATTAAAATTAGCCCGTTCTCTGTCCATTTTAGTAATACATATAAGGCAGGGTAATTTCTTATTTTGCACAAAATCAACAAATCGTTCGGTCTGGTTGCGAACACCAAGAACTGCCCCGACAGTCAAGATAGCACTGTCAGCGATCCGACTTGCCAGCTTTGTCTCATTTACAAAATTATCATCACCTGGGGTATCCATAAGAAAAACAGTGCTTTTCTTCCAGGGAATCTGAGCAAAAGAAGTGCTGATAGATATTTTCCGTTTTGCTTCTTCTGGCTCAAAGTCCAAGGTCGCTGTTCCTTCATCGACCTTTCCCAACCTTTTAACTGTTCCAGAAGTAAACAGTAATGCTTCAGCAAGGGTTGTTTTACCACTGTTGCCATGTCCAAGAATGACAGTATTCCTGATTTGTTTAACGTCCTGCATGAATTCCTCCGGTGAGTGATTCGTGGGTAATGATATCAATCGGAAAATGATAGTACAAAAATACTTCCTCTTTTGAAATAAGAGTGGTAACCATCTGCAGTGCTGAGAACATAAGACTGTATAATAATATCAGAATTGTTTTCAGCCTGAAAAAAGCATGAAAAGAGTTGACAATCCTTCATACATAAAACTGTTTTCATATGCATTTCCCCAAAAGGAAGAAATTATTTATATTCTTATTCTGAGTGGTTAGTCAAGTAATAACCCTCCCCCTATTTCTTCAATCATACAAAAAAAAATGACGGATCAAACAAGCAAATCCACATCAACAATTGCAAAATCTGCCGGGGCTGTCGGCGGGGCTGTTATGTGTAGCCGTATACTTGGACTGATAAGAGAACAGGTATTCGCCGGCTTGTTTGGAGCAGGTAATGCATACGATGCTTTTGTTGTGGCCTTTCGCATTCCTAACCTGTTACGAGACCTCTTTGCAGAAGGAGCGCTCTCGGCAGCTTTTGTAACAGTATTCACGGAATACGATACAAAAAAAGGTAAAGAACAAACATGGAGACTGGCAAGTAATATTCTAGTCTTTCTAGTAATTATCTTAAGTATTATTACCCTGACTGGCATCTATTTTGCTGAACCTTTAGCAGTAATTTACTCCAAAGGTTTCGAAAAAGTGCCAGGGAAGATATTATTGACAGCAAAACTGACTCAAATAATGTTTCCATTTCTGGTGGTCATAGCATCTTCATCTGTTGTCATGGGGATCTTAAACACAAAAAAGAAATTTTTTGTCCCTGCCCTGTCTTCCAGTTTTTTTAACCTTGGATCCATTATAGGTGGGACCTCATTAGCCTTAACATTTCCTAAATTTGGTCAACCAGCTATCGCCGGGATGGCATGGGGGACACTAATTGGTGGCTGCCTGCAACTGTTAATACAACTACCTACTCTAAAAACAACAGGCTTCCACTTCACACCACACTTGAATCTCAGAAGCCCTGGACTTAAAAAAATTCTTAGACTGATGCTTCCGGCAACTATTGGTCTTTCCGCTGTGCAAATAAATATCCTCGTCAACACTTCATTTGCATCACATTGTGCTGTTGGAACAATGTCCTGGCTACAATATGCCTTTCGCCTTGTGCAATTACCGATTGGTGTTTTTGGTGTAGCATTTTCCATTGCTGCTATGCCTGTTCTGGCAAAATATGCTGCCAAAAATGAATTAGAGGAACTCAAAAAAACCTTTGTATCTTCACTGACCATGGTATTCAGCTTGACAATTCCAGCCACGGCTGGGCTAATGATTTTATCACATCCAATCATCAGGCTCATCTTTGAACACGGTGCATTTACAAGTGTTGCTACTTCGCGAACCGCAGAAGCTCTCACTTTTTATGCCATTGGTCTCTTTGCCTACTCTGCTGTTAAAATCATGGTACCTGTTTTTTATGCCTTGGGTATCACACGGTATCCAGTCATTGGCAGCTTTATAGCGGTGATTGCCAATATAATATTCATCACCTTCACCATCAACAGCTTACAACACAAAGCCATTGCCCTGTCTCTTTCCATTTCAGTGAGTATGAACTTCCTCTTTCTTGGTTTTATTCTTTACAAAAAACTCACTGGATTTTCCTTGATATACCTTGGCAAAAGTATCTTCAAAATACTGTTAGCAACAGCAGTTATGACAGTAGGTCTACTTTGCCAGAAAAGCTTCATGTCAGGTTTTCTCACAGGACCGTTATTTCAGCAGTTTATTGCTGTGTTTTCCCTTATTATCTGTAGCGGCTTCCTATACGGCATAAGCCTGCACCTGCTAAAGCTACCTGAACTTAATGTAATCACTGACAAAATAATTCAAAGATGCAAAAAGTCTTGAATTATGCTTACCTGAGCAAGTAACGCTACAACTACAGTATCTACATGTAAAATCCTTGCCCCCATGGTAAAACAGGAGAAACCCTGGTTCTGAAACATCTGTATTTCGTATTCATTCCATCCTCCCTCAGGACCAATTGCAAGAGTATAATCCACACTAGGAGACGATACTTTCATACAGTCACTAAGACTCTTACGGGAGAGAGGATGAGCAAGGAGACAGTTCTGCGAAAAAACATCTGGCACAAAATCTTCTACAAAAGGCTTAAAACGTGAATGTATCTGAATATCAGGCAAACGGGTATCCATAGCCTGCTCCAGTCCTTCCATCATCAGGCTCTTAATCTTGGCTGGATGTAAAACAGGAGACTGAAAAAATGACTTCTCAACTTTTTTTGACCTGATCAAGTGAAAACTTTTCACCCCCATCACAGTCGCCTGCTTCAAAATTCTCTGCAGCATTATTGGACGGGGAAGTGCTAAAATCAAATTAATTCTTGGCTGTTTAGAAGGATCACTGACCAACTCCACATCAAGCAATACTTCTTTATTAGATATTAAAACTACTGTACCAAACCCAATCTTACCTTCAAGCATTCCCACCCGCAAGGTATCGCCTACAGATGATCCAAGAATAGATATTATATGTTCGGCTCGACGATCATTAAGCTTGAGCTGTGAGTTTTTGAGCTCACATTCCTCAAAGAGAAGTAAATTCATTGCAGGCCTAGTGTAAATTGTTAATATTTAATTTTCAAAAATCCAAATTCATCCGTTTTTACTACAGAAAACACTAACATATCCATAAGTTTTCTTGACGTTTAACAACTTTCTATGATATTTAGCAATAGGTTGGCTTATTAACACATGAAAACATGTATCAACAGATTAGCATTAATCAGGTGTTTTTAGACTTCGCTTCTAGATGGAATCCAGAATTAATTTTGTCTTGCTTGCGAGTTTCAAACTTATTCAACGCTAAAAACAGATAGAAAAAAGTTACATCTCGGTTACATTTTGAAACAAGCTTTTCAGATAATGTCACTATCTGATAGCTCCTCACTTAATCATTGTTCACAGGAGTACACTATGGCCAAAAAGAAAGAATGCAAAAAAAAGAATGTAAAAAAAGATAAGAAAAAAGAGTGCAAAAAGAAAAAATGCAAAGCTAAAGACGTAAAGAAAAACAAGAAAAAAGCAGATAAAAAGAAAAAAAAGAAATAACATTTTCACCTGATGTCAAATGGCTGAACTACATCAATCATTGACAAACCACTGCTTTCATCCAGTTGGGGGGCAAAAAAATGAGATCCTTTCATTTCTCAATAATTTTGCTCCCCTGTACCTTTTTTATACCTCTTTCGCTGTTTAACTAATCCAGCAATTTATTCTATATTGGAAATGAAAAGACACTGATCAACCGTACCACTTGGCTTAACCTCCACTTTTTTCAAACATCTCGACTTTTAATCAAGCACCTTGATTCCCACTATATATATATGATTTTTCTTTACAATTTATTGCAGATTCTTTTTTTAACTATATTAATGCCTTTTCTATTGATAGTAGCAATAAGTAAAAAGAAATATCGTGGTAGAATTTGGAGACGATTTGGTTTTGGCCTTCCACAAAAAGCTTTTTATTTGAAAAAGTCCTCTTCCAAGCAAACCATCTGGATACATGCTCTCTCAGTAGGAGAGGTTACTTCTGCACTACCTCTTGTTAAATCCCTAAAACAAAGCAAACCAGAGACAAACTTGGTTTTTTCTGCATCAACCAGAACCGGAAAAAAAGTTGCAGAAGAGCATATCGCCCCATTTGTAGACTTGATTATTGACAGTCCATTGGACTTTCTCATAACTATCAAGTTTTTTCTAGCCGTTATCAAACCTCAACTTTTCATTTTAGTTGAAACCGATTTTTGGCCCAATTGGCTCAACCAACTTAAAAAAAACAAAATCCCTGCACTGCTTGTCAACGGTAGAATATCTGAGAAATCCTATGCGAATTACAAAAAATACGACTTTTTTTTCAAGCCATTATTTCATTCATTCGCAATCCTTTCCATGCAAACAAAAAATGATACTAAAAAGATGTTGAATCTGGGCCTTCCTCAATCACGGCTAAAGACCCTTGGTAATCTAAAATTTGACACTGCAAATCTTGCAAATGATCCTTTATCAAATACCATCGACTCAATTGCCATAGGGTTACTCCAAGATGTAAAAATCCTGCTTTGTGGATCAACTCATAAAGGTGAAGAAATAATACTCCTGAAAATCTTCAAAAACTTACAAAAAGAATTAAAAAATATTGCTCTCATAATAGCTCCACGTGATATAGACAGAGCCGATGAGATTCAACAGATATGCATAAAAAACGACCTGCAGCCAAATCTTCGATCTCAAGGAGGTACAACTCAATCCGTTCTCATCCTGGACTCCATTGGCGAACTCGCATCGCTTTATCAATTGGCAACAGTTGCCTTTATTGGTGGGAGTCTGGTAAATGCAGGAGGCCATAATCCACTTGAAGCAACTGCATTTGGAGTCCCAACTCTTTTTGGGCCCCACATGGAAGATTTTTCAGAAATCGCTGCTGATTTAAATGAATGTGGCGCGGGTAAAACGGTTAATAATCCTGTTGAATTGCAACAAAAAATCCTACAGATTCTATCTGACAGCTCTAAACATAAATCCCTGACAACGGCTGCCAGAGCTTTTATGCCGAGATGTTCTGGAGTTACCCTGGCGCATGTACAGGAAATAAACAAACTACTTGGTTCAAAATAACAACTGAACATAATAATGAAATCTACATTATTTATCAGAAATTATATCATAATCTGATTCTGCAAGGCGACTCTTTGTTCTACAAAGAAATTTTAAACATTCTGAAAACAGAACCAACTGCAAAACTGCGAAATACCCTTAACTATTCTTTCCAACAATACTTATTACCCAGCGTAACCGTCTTTTTTATACTTGGATCCACCACTTCTTTTCATTTGCGAAGTGACAATTATCATTTTCCTATATTTCTTCTTTTTATCAGCCTAAGTTGTGCCTATGCCTCATATCATTACCAAAATAATAAGATTCTGTATTTTATACTTATCACTTTTTTTATAACAGGTTACATCCACACTTCTTTGAAGTTGAAACTACCAAACGAACAAAAAAATATAATAAATATTATCCAGAATAAAACAAAAGTCACGTTGTCTGGCACCCTACTTTCCATGCCAGAATATAACAACACACACACCAAGCTTATTGTTGAAGTTGAAAATCTACTTATTCGTAACAATGAAGGTAAAAATGAAAAAGCAATGCAAAAAGCGTATGGAAAAATACGGCTGACCCTCAATGGTCAGTTACCTGATAATATTGTTCCAGGAAACATTATTATGGCAATAGCAACTCTGCAAAGGACCTATAATTATAAAACCCCGGGCGCCTTTGATTATGTTATGCACATGGCGAATCAATCTATCTATGTAACGGGTTGGATACGCTCTCCTATGGAAATTGAAAAAATTCATGAAACTAAAAACTCATGGACACAAAACTTACAATTTTTTCCAGAACGTATTCGCTATCAGGCAGCAACATTTATCACCAATTCATTAAACCTGGAATACTCCAGTATATACCTGGCACTTCTACTTGGCAGTAAATCACTCGTAGCTGAAGAAGTTTTAGAGAAGTATAAGCACAGTGGCCTGATGCATTTACTAGCAATATCAGGAATCCATATGTCCCTGCTTGGTCTAATGATAACTTTTAGCCTAACCTTTTTAATGAAGCAATCAACCTGGTTGATGAATAGATTTCACATTGCGACTCTTGCAGCAATTATGTCACTAATACCACTCATTGCCTACGCACTTATTGCCGGATTGAACACACCAGTTGTACGGGCAGCAACTATGGCAACAATGGTTATCCTATCCCTGACTCTTAAACGGGAACATTCACTTGTCCATATCCTTTCAGGAGCTGCATTGATATTGCTGACCCTTAAGCCACTGTCACTTTTCACAGTCTCTTTTCAGCTTTCTTTTAGTGCGGTATTAACAATAGCCCTAATCGCTCCAAAATTAATCAGGGAACTTGATCACAAACGAGAACAAGACAAAAGAAAACACCAGACAAAACTCCAAACTTCAGTAATTTACAAATACTGGTTGTATCTAAAAACAGCTTTTGGCGTCTCTCTTGCCGCTACCCTGGGCACGTTACCTTTTCTTCTATTTCACTTCAATCGATTCTCACCTATTGGCCCCATAACAAATCTTTTAGTGGAACCCCTTATCTGTTTTTGGACATTACCTCTGGGTCTGCTTGCTATACCAATCAGTTATATATCCCCAGACCTTGCAATACTCATCTTTAAACTTGGGGGAATGGGAATAAAGGCCGCTAACTCGATCACATCCATTGTTGTTGAACTACCAGCATCATCGATTTGGACTATAACTCCCACAACTCCTGAAATTTTGGCTTATTATTCAATAGGCTTGCTATGGTTATTTCAAGACAAACTGAAAATTGACTTCAAAGTCCCTTTGTCACTATCTATCATTTTAATTGTTTTATTCGTGAGGGGGGCATGGTTTCCAACTTCTCCAAAATCAACAAAAGTGTCTTTTTTGGATGTTGGCCAAGGAACATCTACTCTTATCCAGCTTCCTCAGGGCAAAACCATTCTTCTGGATGGAGGGAGTTACAGCTCAAACAAATTTAATGTGGGAAGACGAATTATTGCTCCATTTTTATGGAAGAAAAGAATCTGGCGCCTGGATGACATAATTATTACTCACCCGGATAGTGATCATTACAGTGGCATGGACTTTATTCATAATCATTTTAAGCCCAAAAGGTTGTTCATTAGTACTTATCGGAGCGATAAATCTAAATACAAACAAATTCTCACAGATGCTGAAAATCATGGAACTGAAATTATCCAACCAATGAGCGGTCAAAAAATAGCCGAAGACAACTTTGCATCTCTAGTTTGCCTGGGGATGGAAGGAATAAACAACCCTTCAGGAGCAAAACCTTTCATCCCGGAAAACAGTAATGACAGCAGTTTGGTTTTTAAACTTCTTCATGGTTCCCAGTCCTATCTTTTTCCTGGAGATATCTCCAGAAAAGCAGAGGCACATCTTATTAACAATACAACAATGCTGGATACTGACATTCTACTTGCTCCGCATCATGGAAGTAGTAGTTCTTCCAGCCCTGAATTTATTAATGAGATATCACCGGAGGTCATTATCATTTCTGCTGGAAAAACAAAAAAAGATCATTTTCCGGCACCTAAACACCTGGTCTCATGGAAAAGAAAAAAGATTATGACCTTAATGACATGGCACTATGGCACAATCACAGTGTCAACAGATGGTAAAAACTTTACAATGGACAAATTCAGGACATACTAATTTCTGAGTTTTTATAGGGAAAATTAAACCCACACTTTTAATTTACTTTTATCCCACAATCAACTTTAACTATTGATAGCTTCTCCGATAATTGAAAGCATTCTTTGGTTAGTCATCCGGTCTTTTACTGCAATTCTCAATGCATATTTTCCAAGAGATGAACCCATAGGGCCAGCATCCCGCAAAAAAAGATCGTTTTCCCGGCATTTTTCCACTACTGCTGCCGCAGTTTTACTATCTGGATTCAGCATACAAAGAATAAAATTTGTGACACTTGGGATAATTACCATTCTTTGTATTTTTTGAAGTTCTTCAACAAACTCATGGCGAAAAGCTGCGGTCTGCCTATAGCATTTTTCATAATACTCAGTCTCTTTCAATGCAAGTACAGCGGCAACCTGACCAGGTAGGCTCACAGACCAGGGAGGAGACAATTTCTTCAATTCTAATATTCGGCTCGGAGCTGAACAGATATAAGCAACCCGTACTCCACTTAAGGCATACACTTTTGACATGGATTTACAGATTACTATATTCTGCTGCTTTTGTGCAAACTGCTCCAGTGATTGTTGAGTTCCTGCATACTCAACATATGTCTCATCTATCCATACAATTGTTTTTTTAGGAATATCAACTAAGACTTGCTCAAGGATTTCACGAGGCACATGTTGTCCGGTGGGGCTATTAGGGTTTACCAGGATACAAAAATCATATCCTCGTCCCAAAGCCTGATGCATTGCTTCTGAAGAGAGACAAAAATTATCTTCTGCCTTACAAATAAGCCTATCAACACGACAACCTATTATTGTTTTCAGTATGTGTTCATATTCACCATAAGTGGGATCAAGAAGTAACACTCTTGAGTCTGATGACAACCATTGGCGTAAAGCTAGAAACATAAGAGAGGAAGAACCTGCTCCTGAAAGAATTGAGTCTTGTGAAATACCTCTTTTTTCGGCTATGGTTTTCACAAGTCCTTCCCCACTGGTTGGTGGCGAAGTACGTATCAACCAATCAAGATGCTTACTGAGAAGCTCAATTATTTTTGGTGCAGGAGGAAACCAAGCATCCAACACATCTGCATTGATAACTGTTTTTCTTTTTTGTAAAGAACCGAACTCATTACCTATGGCATCAAAAAAAGCGCCTCCATGATAACAAAATTCCGTATCTTTCTTCATTAAATCTCAGTAAAATCAGTCGGTGGATTCCGCAAATATTTCACAAAATTTTGCTTTTCCACACAGTTGGTATAGGCGTCTTCAGCGCTAATTTTTTTGGCCTTTAGCAAATCCAGAATGGCATCATCAACTGTTTGCATTCCATATCTTTTCCCGGTCTGCATGACAGAAGGAATCTGAAATGTTTTTCCCTCCCTGATAAGATTACGTGCTGCTGGAGTACATATAAGAATCTCTAGCGCTGCAACCCTTGCCTTGATATCAACTCTTTTAAAAAGAGTCTGCGACACAACTGCTCGTAAGGCATCTGCCAGGGTGGATCGAACTTGTCCCTGTTGACTTGCTGGAAAAATTTCTATAACACGGTCCACAGTTTTCATGGCATTCAAGGTATGGAGTGTGCCAAAAACCAGATGCCCGGTCATAGATGCTTCCATTGCCAAAGAAATTGTTTCCAGATCTCTCATCTCACCTACCATAATGATGTCTGGATCTTCACGTAAAGCCCCACGAAGTGCCGCTGTAAAAGTCTTTGTATGGGATCCTACTTCACGATGATTGACTACAGACTGCTGACTTTTATGTACAAATTCAATAGGATCTTCAATTGTCAGAATATGGTCTTTGCGGCATTTATTAGCCTCATCAATGATAGCTGCAAGGGTCGTGGATTTACCTGATCCTGTCGGTCCGGTTACCAAAACCAGACCCTTGGGCAAAGTTGCCAGCTTGCTAATTACTGATGGCAGGCCAAGTTGTTCACAACTCAGGATATCACTGGGAATTTCACGAAAAACAGCGCCAACACCGTATTTTTGCTGAAAAAAATTACAACGGTATCGGGCCAGACCTGGAATCTCATACCCAAAATCCATATCCCCAGTTTCTTCAAAGATCTTGATTTTATCTTCCGGGCAAATTTCATAGAGCATGGACTTCAGCTCTTCATTCTGCATCACCTTAAACTTGACTCGCTCTATATCACCCCGAATTCGCAAAACTGGTTGCTGCCCCGCTATCATATGTAAATCCGATGCGCCCTCATCATTCATCAGTTTGAAAAATGCATCGATTTGTGCCATATCCTCTCCCTTCTAAAAGAATAGTTTATTAAATAAACTCAAGTCATTATCCATACTACTTAAAAATAGATCCACTCATTGAACACACTCAACCCAAATGCTGAACCATTTCTCCAACCAACCACAAACAAAGCCGCAACTACATGATATTACCTACATGATTCAAGCTGTCTTTATAGATAATGATCCAATAATTGAAATATTAAAAAATAACTGCACGGCGAATGTAATTCACTACTTCATCAGCACTATCCATTACTTCAAAAAGCAGCATATCATCCTCATCAGCTCTTTTAGAAGCTATGACCTGCTCATTAAGCCAGTCAACTAAACCACCCCAAAAATCGGATCCCACCAAAATAATGGGGAAAGGTTTAATTTTCTTAGTCTGTATAAGAGTCAGCGACTCAAACAATTCATCCAATGACCCAAATCCACCAGGCATACAGACAAATGCCATGGAATATTTCAAAAACATTACTTTTCGAACAAAGAAATATCGAAAATCAAGTGGAAGGTTTATATATGGATTTGATTCCTGTTCATGTGGCAAGTCAATATTTAAACCAATGGAGAGTCCATCAACCTCACTAGCACCCTTGTTCCCCGCCTCCATGATTCCAGGCCCGCCACCAGTAATAATAGCATAACCCAATTCGCTGAGTCTTCGACCTATTTCCTGAGCAAGTTTGTATTCAGGGTGATCTTCAGCTGTTCGAGCAGAACCATAAATTGTCACTCCTGGGACTTTGATACCGGAAAGTGTATCAAAACCTTCAACAAATTCAGCCATTATTCTAAACATCCGCCAGGAATCACCTGTTGAAATATTATCCAAGAAAAAAGGGTTTTCTCTACTAATATATTTTCGTTTCGATTTAGTCATCAAACTTCCTATTTACCATTTTTATAATTCTTCAGACAGTTACCTTTTTTTGTGTCGAAAAGATGCTCTCTGCATTTAGGCAACAAGAACTAATTTCTTTTAATTTTAGCACTAATTCTAGCTAAAGAATGTTTTGCCTCTTTCATAAAATTATCTTTTCGTTTTGCAGTTTTCAACACTCCATTGTATATTTTTCCTGCTAAAAAAAATTGTCTTTCATGTTCATAAATTCTGCCCAGCAATAAACGTGAGCGAAAATTATCCGTCCTTTTCAAGTGAATACTTTTCCTGATAGCCTCAAGTGCCTTTGAAATATTCTGCTGATGAAAATAAATCCGTGCAAGTCTGTACCAATTTCCTGCATTCAAAGCATCCATTTCAACGGCCTTGATGCACAAGCGTACTCCAATATCGTCTCCCTGCCCTGCCTCATAATAAAGCAGTCCCAACAAACTCATACTCTCTGCATTTCTTGGATGTATTTTTAATGCACGCTGAAGGGCCTGCATACCCTCATCCTGCCTACCACTCTCCATATAGGCTTCACCTAACAAACGATACAGATAAAATTCTTGATTAGCCGCCTCTTCCTTATCCCAGGATTCCAAGACCTTCACGGCTTTATGATATTGAGTGAATTTACAGTATAGCTTTCCTAATTGCATGATTACATCGACAGAAATGTCCATATTCAAGTCATCTGCAACAGCAAAAGCCTTCTCAAAATAAAACAATGCCTCATTATCTGCCTGTAACATACGTTTAGCAAAACCCAAATTTACCAGAGCCATATAATTATTTTCATCTTTCTGCAAAACTTTTGCAAACCAATCAACTGCAGATTTCAACCTATTCATTTCAGTAAGAGTCACACCAAGACTATTCATAAGATTAATGTCAGATGGCTCTAAACACAAACCCATCTGATAATCTTTTAAGGCCTGCCGAAAATCACCTTCATCAAAAAAATAATCACCACTCACATTTAGACTAATATGGTTAAAAAATGTACAGACACCAGACCCGGAAAAAAAACCATGCAGCAAAGCCTTGCGGCAATTATTCAATATAGATGTTTTAGGATACTTCAAACAAGGCCAGGAACAGACCCCAAGAGAAATATCAGCTGTTTTTTCATCTGCCTGTAAGTCTTGATGAATTTTCCTGACATATTCCTGGATCTGAGACTCAGAAGGCTCAGCAATCAATAAGCACCCTTCACGATCTGAGATCTTTATATAATTCATGTCATCGGGATAAAGAGACTGTAACGCAGTCTCAAACTCAAATTTATCATCAGGGATTTTTTCCAGATAAAAAAGAACCAAGCAAAAGCCTATCAGTTTTTTCCAGGATTTTTGCAGCTGTGACATGACCACGGGGTCAGTTTTCCCTACCAAGGAGACTTTTTGGTTATCCAACGGCTGGCTGGAACACATACTAAAAGGACCTCTTTTCTCAGCATCTGATAATGCCTTCCAACCAGATTCAAGAATTTCTTCAAAATCGTCTTGTTTTTGCTCACGCTCAAAAGGAGTAAAACCAACATTTACTTTTATTGCTCCCTCCCGTTTTAGACGTTTAATTAATTTACGGGATAATTCATATGCACTCTGGCTTGATTCATGATTTATAACTAGAGCAACAATATCATCAGCGAAGTTAAAAACAGGCACTTCTGTAATTACTTTTAATAAATCGACAATTCGAATGCTATTTTGAATAGAGACAACCGCACTTTTTCTTCTGAAAACAAAACTAATGAAAAATAAAAAATTATACTCGCTACGAGCTCCTGCAGATTGTAAGCACTCCTTTAATGCCCTGATATTGTATTGACCAGATAACGGTTCAATATATAATGACTTAAGGTTTAATAATTTTACCTGAATTTCTTCTTTAAGCTCCAGCAAATATTCAGGTGACATTTTCTCAAGTATCATAATGTCTACATCTTTTATGAGTATACCTGCATGTTCATCTGTTCTTAATTGCAAAGGAATAAATAGATACTCATCGATGTGCTTAATTGACTGATTTATACATAGCAATGAGAATTGGCTACATAGCCCGGAGTTTAACTGCTGCCGTTTTTCCCATTTTTCTGCACTAAAATTATTGTGCCAAAATTGTATGGTAGCAGGAACCGGAAAAAGTGTACTGAGCTCTTTTTGAAAAATTGTTTCCAGGAGAATTATGTCATTACAACACAATCCATCCAAATTATTAAATATATGAGATATCATGTTTAAATTTGATACAGTTCTATAATTTATTTTACTTTGCCAAAAATGCTGCTCGCAAACCATCAGCAATTAATGAAAGTTCATCATCAGTAACAGTTCGCATATCAAACAATAGACAGTCTCCCTCAATTCGTCCAATAACTGGTACAGGCAACTTTCTCAAAGAATTTCCCAAACTGTTCACAGATATTTTCAAAGGCTTAAGAGCAACCGCACGACTTTCAAGATTCTGCTCAGGCATGGCCCCACCTCCAACCCGTGACATAACATTTTCAATTCTATAATCACATAAAGAATCAAGCTCCTTTGGTATATTGCGAATGAATTTTTTACAACGCATCTCTACAACATCAACAGAAGTCGCAATCATTGAAAGGGTTGGAATATTCTTTATGGCAGACTGTTCATCAAGATAATACCTAAGAATGGATTCAAGACCAGCCAGTGTGAATTTATCGATCCTCATAGCCCTATTCAGAGGATTTTTTTTAATTCTGTCTATTACAGTTTTTTTACCGAGTATTATCCCCGCCTGTGGTCCTCCCAGCAGTTTATCACCACTAAAGGTCACGACATCAACACCAGCACTTACAACTTCTTGAACAGTAGGTTCTTTTTCAAGGCCAAATTGAGCCAGATCTACCAAACAGCCTGATCCCAAATCCTCCACAACTAAAACATTTTTTTGTTTTCCAAGAGTTACAAGATCACCTAGTGATACTTCCTTGGTAAAACCAATAATCTTGTAGTTACTACAATGAACCTTTAGTAAAACTGCAGTGTCATCGGTTAATGCATTTTCATAATCATGAAGATGAGTTCTATTGGTGGCTCCAACCTCAACTAAGGTCGCACCACTTCTGGACATAACATCAGGTATACGAAAAGCACCTCCTATTTCAACAAGTTGACCGCGTGAAACAATAGCCTCTCGATTCTTAGCAAGTGTTTCAAGTACTATTAATACCGCTGCAGCATTATTGTTAACAACCAGTGCAGCCTCTGCTCCTGTCAGATCACATAATAACTTTTCCACAAGACTATACCTACTGCCACGTGAACCAGTTTCAAGGTCAAATTCAAGATTAGAATAATAAGTTCCAGCAACTGCCAGCATTTCCATAGTACTTTTAGGCAAAATTGCTCTGCCAAGATTTGTATGGATAATGACACCAGTACAATTAATTAGTCTTCGAAACTTAAATTGTTGTTTATCTCGAATACGATTCAATATTAAATCGAATATACGGTGACGGGCAAAATCCTGCTCTTTCGAAGCTAAATTACCAATTGCATCCTGTCGTATTTCAGCCAAAACCTCACGGATACTATCCTTTACAACCCTCAGTGGAACATTATCCAAAGATTCATTCTCCAGAAGCTGTGCAAGACATTCATCCACCTTTGGAATCATACGAAGGAGTTTTTGTTGAAATGTACCAATATTGTTCTTTAGTTTAGTGTGTGATTGCATAAATCTGATTTTAAAGAAGGTATATTTTATTGAAAAAAGCGGAAAGCCATAATTACAGTTGTTTAACTAATAAAGATATTACCCACAACAGGCTATTTTATCAACTCTACAGGTTATAGTATAAGAAACAGGTCTGCTCAACAGATACGACAACCCACTAAGGCAAATTTATTAACGAAGTAACCTTACCAGTACAAACTATCTATCGTCGCTGTATATATAACTTCTTATAACAATCCATTATCAAAGACATCCTGCGACATACAAACAAGGACAGCAGTCACCAATCTGAAAACTACAAATAACACCTATTAATCTTTTTTAATTTATAAGCTAAAAAGTAATTGACAACCTACAAAAGATACAGTAGGTTTTCGCCTCGTTGCTGCAAACAGTGAGAGCTGCTGAGCAGCAAAAAAAAGTCTCAACGAAATGAAATTTGCGATTGACAATTCAAAAGCAATTGATTAAGTTGAGCGCCTCGCCGCAAAGGATAACATGTTGATTTGACAACTGATTTAG
>PJEL010000231.1_pt1 | contig 67835 bp, 49 predicted proteins | sample 1853271 | NCBI WGS metagenome assembly PJEL01 (sample SAMN08108733, study PRJNA415343) | Invertebrate metagenome, whole genome shotgun sequencing project. | host: Globobulimina | place: Sweden: Gullmar Fjord | collected 2015-08
CGGCATCGCCAGAGATGGCTCCGATCCTGGCAGAGGCTGGGATCACGAGCTCTCTCGACGCCAGCCTGTGGGGTTGGTGGGCGGCGTCGGGCCTCGCGCTCTGGGCGGCCATGCTCGCGGCTCTCACGACCTTGTTCGGTGAGCGGGAAGACCGCTGGAGCTTTCGCACGGCCGGCATCGTCGCCTGTCTCTCCATCCTCGGTTTTGGCGGTGTTTTTGTGGAGATGCTGGTTGAAGGCATGCTGCCTGCAATCGTGCCCCTGGTCGGACTGGTCGCTGGCCTGGCGGTGGCGGTGTCGACCCTCCGAAGAAGCGAAGAGGCAGCGGTGCGCCGCGCGCAGGCTCGTGCCACGGTCGCTACCACCGGTTTGTTTGCGACGTTGGCGGCCGCAATCGGCATGGGAGCGCTGCAGAACTACCAAGCGGCAATGGCCATGGCGAAGGCCTCGTGGGAGACCCGTCAGCACTTCACTGCCATCGGGTTCGAGATCGTCCAGGAGGTGCACTGGAGCGGCGGTGTGAGCGTTGCGCTCTTGGTCGTGATTGGGGGGCTCTCCCTGGCTCCCGTCGTCAGACACTTCTCCAGCTGGCGGATCCCCCTTGGCGTTGGCATCGCCGCTGTTTTGCTGACAGCGGGGCCGTGGGTCCTACACCAGTCCGCACTCGGCGGTCTCCAGGACGTCGCGAACCAGCTCCTCGGCGAGCGACCCTCCGCACATCTGCAGATCCCCAAGGTCGAGGCGGTGGCTCCAGCGCGGCTGCAGTTCGTTGGCCTGGTGCTCTCCAGCCGGCACATCGCCGTGCACGGCAACTGGCTAGTCGACCTCGACCAATCTGAACTCCCACCGGACTTCGTCGACAAGCTACCTGGCGCCGAAGAGCGGATGCGCCAGCTGCGCGGCGGCCGCACGACGATCATGGTCCAGGCGGACAAGGGACTGGGGCTAGACGTGGTCGGGCCCATGGTCGAAGCGGCCCGCAACGCCGGCTATTCTCGGGTCGAGCTCATCGCGGTCTCCGACACCGAGGTCGGGGTCGTCGAGCTCGGAGCGGTCCCGGCCGCGGCCGATCTCAGCCTCCAGGCGTGGCTCACTCGATGACCGAGTCGATGACGACGATCGGCGTGTCGTCGTGGTTCGAGATCTGCGGATAGGTTGGATACCAGGATCCACCTATATTATTTGTGATCACCGACCGCTCGATATGGATGTCGCCGCTGTGGTCGTTGGTCACAAAGAAGATGGCGCTGCCGTGCTGGACGACCTCGTTGTGTTCGATGGTGGTGCCGCACAATGACAGCGTCATGGTGTTGCCGTCGTTGTAGATGGCGCCGCCGCTGCCGCCGCCGGGGGAGTCTCCGGTCGCTGGATTCCCCCCGTTTCCAATGGCGTCGTTGTGGCTGAACAGGCTGTTGAGGATGGTCCACGACACGCCGATGCTGCTGATGCCACCTCCGTTCGAGCAGGTGTTGCCGTAGCCCTCGGCGCCGCCAAAGGTCGTGTTCACCACGTAGACAGCGCGGTCCTGATACTGATCGAACACGCGCACAGCGCCGCCCACATCTGGCCCGACGTCGGCACAGACGGACTCGAAGAACCGCGAGTTGATGATCTTGAGCTGCCCGCCTCGGGACCAGATCGCCCCGCCGCCGTCGTACTCGGTCTCGGCCTTGGAGTTGCCTCCAATGAAGGTGAGGTTCTGGATTGTGAGCCGCGGGTGGTCCTGATCCTGGCACTGGGGCGTCGTCCAGACCTGTGCTTCGTCGCAGGTATTCATGTACAGGATGCGGTGATCTCCGTCGCCGCTGAGGGTCACGAGTCCGCCGCCGTCGATGACGATGTCGGGACCGGTGTCGTTAAAGACTTTCGCGGTGCGATCGGTGGTGATGGTGACCGGTTCCGGCCCACAGTCGAAGGTGATTACGCCGCCGCCCTCGACTGCATTGACGAAGTCATCCCCAGTGCAGCTCTCGGGGGTTCCAGTTCCGATGACCGTGCTCGGGTTGGAGACGTCTTCCAAACCTGCGTCGGCGGGGATGTCGCAGGCCATCTCCGTCGCCGGGTTGCCAGCGGGCGGGCCGTCTTCGGGGTCCGCAAGGGGATTGTCGACGTCAACGGTGTCTGTTGTGTCGTCGGTCTCTTCGTTGTCCGAAGGATCGTCGCCTGCGCATGCCGCAGCGATCAGCAGGGTTGTCCAGAGAGCAGTTCGCATGTTTCCCCCGACGGAATTGTACTCGATCCGCGGTTGCCGATTTGTCATGCTAGGTTCCACCCTACATGGCACGATTCACGTCATCACTGCGACCCGTCCTCCTGTTGGTACTGGTATTGGTGGGGTGTCAGCGCTCCCATGAGCACAAGCCTGATGCAGATACCGACACGGCGACCCCCAACGTCACCGACACTGGCGAGGCGATTGCGACTCCGGCGAATGTTCTGGTGATCATAGCGGACGACCTGGGATATGCCGATGTCTCGATGTACGGTGGCCGGGTGCCCACTCCGAATATCGACCGGCTGGGTGCGGAGGGCATTCGCTTCACCCAGGCCTACGCGACGGCGCCAGTGTGTGGACCTTCCCGCGCGGGAATGCTCACCGGACGGTATCAGCAGCGCTTTGGGTACGAGTACAACAACGGTCCTCAGCAGCGCGACTTCAACGAGGGTCTCGGGCTCCCCTCTGAGGCGCTGACACTCGCCGAGCTGATGAAACCCGCAGGCTATCGCACGGGACTGGTCGGCAAGTGGCACCTCGGGAGCATCGACGCGTTTTACCCGATGGAACGTGGTTTTGACAGTTTCTATGGGATCCTTCCCGGCGGGACTCTGTACATCGACCCCCTGGTTCCTGGAGTCGAGGTCGCCCACATCGAGCCCGACGATGGGGGGCTTCTCTTCGATCCAGACGTTCGCACCGAGCTGACAAATGTGATGACGGGGCCGGACCGCACGGTGATCGACAACACCGACGAATACCTGACCGACGTCCTCACCGACGAAGCGGTCGCCTTCATCGATGCCGAGCAGGACGACCCCTTCCTGCTCGTTGTGTCCTACACCGCGCCGCATCTTCCGCTGCAGGTCACCGCTGAGTACTACGACCGCTTCCCCGACGTCACCGATCACGCGCTGCGCGTGTATTTTGGAATGATCGCGGCGCTGGATGATGGGGTGGGGGAGATCCTGAGCGCTCTCGATGCTCGCGGACTCGCCGAGGACACGCTGGTCGTGTTCGCGTCCGACAACGGCTGTTCCACTCGGGCCGGTGTCTGCGACTGCGATGTCCTTAGCGGCGGCAAAGCGACCTTTCTCGAGGGCGGTGTCCGGGTGCCTTTCGCGGTACGCTGGCCCGCAGGACTACCCTCGGGCATGACGTGGACCGAGCCCGTCTCGACTCTCGACGTGGCTCCCACCGCGCTTGCCGCTGCGCAGATCGCCACTCCGGCGGAGTTCGATGGCGTCGATTTGGCGAAGCTCGCGGCGGGGGCCTCTCCGCGGAATGCGCTCTTCTGGCGCGCACACCCGTCCCTGGCCGCCCGCGTGGACAGCTGGAAGCTGCTGGAGTCGCCCGACGGCACGCAGCTTTACGATCTGGCCATAGATTCCCTCGAGGAACACGATCGCTCCGCGGACAGCGCAGTTGCCCTCGCTGAGGCGCGAGCTGCGGCGGAAGTTTGGGAGCAAGGACTCGTGGCGCCGCTCTGGGAACCGTCTCAGGTCCTGGAGCTCGAGAGCTGCGGGCGAACCTTCACGGTGAGTCCTTGATTTGCGAGTTACCAGGTGCGGTGTGGTCTGCGCAGCTCTAGCCCGGCGTGGTCTACGATCTTGATGTAGTTGGGTAGCAGGAAGTGCTCCCAGATCAGGACCACGTCGAAGACGCCATCGTCCTCGCTGTACATGCTCACACTGGGGCGTCCCTGAGCGCCGTCGAAGTCGACCGGGGGCGTGTAGGGTGCGGTGATCGCCGCCCCGGAGTGGGCGTCGAAGGCCTGGATGTAGACGTCGCCCGTCCCCGCGTCCTCCCAGGCGAAAACGGCCGTAGATCCTAGTATTGCCACATCGGGACGGTTGACGGCATCCTCTGCTTCGCCAAGGGTCAGCATCGCCAATGTCTGGTGCTGAGGGGAAAGGAGACTGCCAAAGGAGTGTTGTTCGCCTCCCAGTTCGCCGAGTCTCCACGTCACGGCGATCTCGCCCGCAGCATTTGTGTCGACGTTGGGACGGCCGGGGATGAGCGGATCGGAGCCCTCGTCCAAGCGCTGCTGGTCTATCTGGTCTCCCTGATCGTCAAACCAGGTCAGCCAGACCAACTCGGCTCCGGGTTCGACCCAGGAAACCACGAAGCCGCCGTCGGGGAGCGACGCCGCGTCAGCAGGACTTCCGGCCTTCTCGAGGACAGCGAAGAGCACGTCGTCGCCCCGGGGAACGAGGTCTTCATCGAAGCGCCGGTAGTAGATGCCGCCAACGTCCGGGTCGGTCTGGGACCAATCCCAGACAACTACGAGCCCCCCGTCGGAGAGTGCCGCGACGTCTGGGCGGCCTCCAACCCCCGTCTCCGTTGCCACGCTGTTGATTGCAAACGGCGCCACGAGGACCTCTCCGTCCGCGGAGATCTCGCAGAGTTGGATCTCGGTCTGGGAGTCCATGGCGATGAACCAGCCATCGGCCGAGAGGGTGGCGCTGGGTTTGGCTGCCGGACTAGCGAGCTCGACGGCCTCGACGCGGGGTGTGTGGTCCGCCTCGTAGATCGAGAAATACACGCCGATATCCTCGACAATCCAGGTCACCAGATAGGTCCCATCCGGTCGATGACTGGCCACGGCGTGGTGCTGGCCGATGGACTGCATCTCCGGCACCGTGTCCTGGACCGAGATCATCCACGTCGTAGACTCGTGTGGAGTCGGCGCGCCCCGGTCTGCGGGTGTGAGGATCGAAGGCGCCGTATCGACGGGTTTGCGGTCGTCTTCGTCTGGTTGGCAAGCGAAGACGAGTGGAATCGAGAGCGCCAGAAGGCGCCAAACCCCGGTTGCTCGTCGCGGATCGTCGTTGCGTGGCACGTCATTGAGGATAGCCCGGAATCGACAGGTCTACATGGCGCAATCGGCGAGCAGGTCCGTGGCCGGCAGCTCAGGTGCGGTCGCGAGGGTGGCCTCGATGACGATGCACTGGCCGCTCGGTGCCGAGCTACAAGCGGTACAGACACCCGTCAGTACGGCCGCTGTGGCTGCGCAGCGCAGGCCCGGAAGGAACTGCTCTGGATCCCACAGGCCGGTGATGCGCAGGTCCCGCTCCTGTACCAGGTGTGTACCAGCGTGTATCGTCGACTCCCGGAGGCATACTGGCGAGCGGCAACAAATTTGGGACCTTTGGCGGAGTATTTACCCCGTCGATCCTGACTATTCTCGGCGTCATCATGTACTTGAGGCTGCCATGGATCGTCGGAAATGCCGGGTTATACCTGGCGATCGGCATCATCCTGGCCGCCCATCTGATCTCTGTGACGACGGGATTGTCAGTTTCATCCATTGCAACCGACAAGCGGGTGGAGGCAGGCGGTGCCTACTACATCGTGTCGCGCAGCATGGGTCTGGCGATGGGCGGAACCCTCGGTGTGGCGCTGTTCGTGGGGCTTTCCTTCAGCATCAGCCTGTACATCATCGGGTTCTCGGAGAGCTTCCTCGACTACTACGAATACCCGACGGACATCGCGACCATCCGGATCTGCGGCTCCATCGTTCTGGTCCTTCTCACCGTCATCACCTTCATCAGCACCTCGCTGGCGATCCGGACCCAGTTCTTCATCCTCCTGTTGATCGGGGCCTCGCTGGTGTCGATCTTTGCGGGGTCTACCCCCGACGCGCCGGCTACGGCACATCTGCTGCCGTTCGAATCCGGCGAGTCGGCGACCGTACTGTTCGGGATCTTCTTCCCGGCGGTCACGGGCTTCACCGCTGGCGTGAACATGTCCGGAGATCTCTCCGATCCGAGACGGGCGATCCCGGTCGGAACGATGATCTCCATCGCGGTCGGTCTGGTCGTCTATGTGGGTCTAGCCATCTTCCTGGCGGTCAAGATCGAGCCGACGGAGCTCATCGAGAACGGCTCCATCCTCCTCGACATCGCCTGGTCCCCGCGGGCCGTAGTGGGAGGCATCTGGGGCGCCACGATCTCGTCGGCACTGGGGAGCATCCTCGGTGCCCCGCGCATTCTGCAGGCCCTGTCCCTGGACCACATCACGCCAAAGATCTTCGGGATAGGCCAGGGCCCATCCAACGAGCCGCGCTACGCGTTGCTGCTCGCGTGTCTCATCGGCGAGGCTGGCATCCTCATCGGAGAGCTCGACGCTATCGCGCGCATCGTCTCGGTCTTCTTCATCGCGACGTACGGGTTCCTGAACTTATCCGCCAGCTTTGAGATGATCGCCAGCCCGGACTTCAGGCCGGACTTCAAGATCCCGCGGCTGGTTCCAGTGGTCGGCGCCGTGACCTGCGCGGTCCTGATGATCTGGCTGGATCTGGTGGCGATGCTCGGCGCCGTCGTTGCCATGTCGCTGCTCTTTGTGATCCTGAAGCGAAAGGAACTGCAGCTCGAGACCGGGGACGCCTGGCTGGGGGTCTGGTCCTCGGTGGTTCGGCAGGGGCTGCAGCGGCTTACCACCGAGTCCCTGCACCAGCGCAACTGGCGTCCCAACATCGTGCTGTTCACTCACCAGGACGCGGCCACTCGCAAGCCGTTGCTGGAGTTCGGGCACTCGCTAATCCGACACCGGGGGGTGCTCACCGAGTGGCAGCTGCAGTTCGACGTGGACACCGAGGTTCCCTACCAGGCGGTCCAGAGCGATATGAAGGAGGACGAGGAGGACGAAGAAGCCGCCGCGCCCGGGTATTTCTCGCAGACTGTCCGAGTCGACGAGCACGATGTCTACGAGACGATGAGTTCCGTGAGTCGCTTCCACGGGTTCTCGGGCTTGGAGCCGAACACGGTGATGCTAGACTGGCACGAGCACGCCTCGCGGCCCGACGAGTTCTGCCGGTTCCTCGATGTCCTCGAGGGGCTCGACTACAACACCATGTGCCTCTCCCACGTCGGCGAGGCCTTCTCGTTCCCGGTTCCCCAGCGCATCGACCTGTGGTGGAGCGCGACCGCCGGCAGCCTGCCGCTGAACATCGCGTTGGTGCGGTACGTCACGTCATCGGACGAGTGGCGGCGAGCAAACATGCGTTTCTATGTGCTCAATGACGACGCATCCCTCAACGACTCCCTGCACAAGTCCACCGTGCAGGCCCTGCAAGACGCTCGAATCGAAGGCACGGTCAAGGTCGTCAACAACGCCGTCGAGATGCGGCCTCACGAGGATTGGATCGCCCAGTTCTCGGCCGACGCCGATCTCACGGTAGTCGGCCTGCCCCACGAGAGGCTGACGCCATCCGTCATCGAACGGTACAGGGCGCTCAGCGAGGAGATCGGCGCCGCACTGATGGTGAGGGCCAGTTCGCAGTTTGCCAGTGGCTTCGCCGCAACCACCGTGTCCACTGTGCCCCGGGATCTCGCTGCCGACGTGAGGAGCCAGAAGCTGAGCCTCCCGCCGCTCCAGCTGCCCGAGACCGGCGCCATCGCCGCGTTGGCAGTGGCCTTTGCCGACGCTCATATGACGCTCTCGGAGGACTTTGCCGAGCGCTGCATCCGCGCGCCATTTGCGAGCTATGGCGCCTTGGTGGACGAGCTGATCAAAGACGTGCAGACCCAGTACAGGGAGCTCGAGGCCGTCATGGATGGTGCTGGCGTTCGGCGGCGGAGGCGCACTTTTGCGCGCGCTCCCAAGTCCCTGCTCCAGAAGGCCCGCCAGACGCTGGACGCATTCGAGCGACAGGAGCTCGCCCGCCAGCAGGCCAGTGTCGACCGAGGCATCGAGCAGCTGCTCTTGCGCTGTGATGCCCTGGAGGACGACACGGCGACCCGAGTGGTCATCGCCCGGGACTACGACGACTTCATCGTGAGCGGCGACGATCCTTCGCATCTGCGCCGGTTCAAGGACCACCGTCGTTACATCGCGTTCTGGACCCGTCGACCCCTCGCGTACAGCCTGCACCCCCGCCCGCTGGCTCGCTTCTATCTGCAGCGGGAGACGGTCGAACTCGCCCACGAGTCCCTGGCCCTTGCCGCCGGTCGAAGCCTGATCTTCGCCGAGGAGACCGGGAGGTATTTCAACGCACTCAAAGACAGCCTTGGCCTCATTGGGCGGCGCTTCCGCTCGCGCGAGCTGGACAGCGAGTTCATCGCCGCGGAGCGGGCACGCCTTCTCGAGCACCTCCACAACCTGCAGCGCTCCCACGTCGAGGCCGGCGAGCGCCAAGCCGCGAAGACACTCCTGGCGGCTCGAGAGCTGGCGCAGAACTACACGGTGGACCTGAATCTGCTCAACCTGAAGCGGCACGTCCGCAGGGAGCGCAGGGTGAAGGCGGCCTCTCGGGCTCGTCGCCAGGCATTGGCAGAGATCGGCCCTCGATGGTCCGAGACCCAGGCTCTCCTGCTCCAGCGCGCGTCCCTCGCACCCCTGATTGGCGCGGTGCAGACTCGGCTCGCGGCCGCGGTGCAGGACGCGTCGGAGGTGGTTGTTCGCTCCATCAATGACGGCATCCTGCGTCAATACGACAAGTTGCGCTCCGACCTTCGCACCTTCCAAGACGCACTCTCAGAGGGAGAGCCGATCCAGGAGCTGGAGGCCACCCTGGATGACTCCTTTGATGCGGCCCAGATCGTCGACGACCTCCACAAGGCCCTGCACGCGGCGACCGCCAACGTGCCCGAGTCTATCGGCGTGCTCGGCGAGGCTGCGATTCAGCAGCTCGCCACCGACCCCTTCGCAGAGGTGGATGTCGTCCAGGTAGCCCTCCGTCGCCAGCTCCAGTTCCTGATCGACTCCGAGCTCATCGCACCAATCCGCGAGATATTAGAGGATGTACCCAGGACATCACAGCGTGCCACCACCGTCGCCGAGGACGCGATCAGGCTGGTGTCCTTCACGCTGACCGATCTCGGCGAGACGACTGCGGAGGGTCCAGACGAGCTGCGTGAGGTCCTGCTTCCGGTGGTCGAGCACGGCTTGGCTCGCGTCGAAGCCGAGCTCGAGCTGTTGCGCGTGTTGCCGGATTCCCTGGTCAAGGGGGTCGCCGCCCAGCTCCAGGTCGTGGTCGATCTGATGGACGGCTACGCGATCATGGGCACAGCGGAGGCTTTTGAGGCCCACGGCGCCGGCTACCACGGAGCGGGGCGACTATCGGGCTTCTCCCGAATCAGTGAGAGGGTTACGAACGAGCTGAAGAAGGTCTTGGTGACGCTGGCCTATCGTCGGAGCGCCGGGGTGCTGCTCGCCCGCAGGATCGGTGCACAGCAGGACAGCAAGGGCCCCGTCGTGGATCGCGCCCTCGCCTTGGTCGACGAGCACAGCCCTGGTGCGGAGCTGCTGGACTCGCTGCCCTTCTACTATGGGCAGCTATTCCTGGGACAGTCGGCGGTTCACTCCGCCTTCTGGGTCGGACGAGAGGACGAACTCGCGGAGCTCGAGCGAGCGATAGGTCGCTATGAACGAGGCTTCTTTGGCTCGCTTCTCATCGTGGGCGAGCCCGGTTCTGGCAAGACGGCGCTCCGGGAGGTGGCGATCGAGCGCTTCTTGTCCGGCCGACCCGTGTATCGGATCAGTCCGCCGGTGGGTGGGTCCTGCAGTCGACGGGTGTTCGTGCAGGCGCTGCAGCAGGAGCTGCGGCTGAACGGATCCCTTGACGATCTGGTCGAGTCGCTTCCGGATGGCAGCGTGATTGTTCTGCAGGACGCGGAGCTCTGGTGGGAGCGCTCCGAAGATGGGCTCGCCGTGATCGAGACCCTGATTGATCTGGTGGAGCGCAGCAGTGAGCGCTCACTCTTCCTCATCGAGATGGGCTTGCACGCTTTCAAGTTCATCGACCGCCTCGTGCCCCTTGGCGACCAGGCACTGGCCGTCGTCGAGTGCGGTCCGGTAGACGCCGAGGCCCTCAAGAACATCGTCATGATGCGCCACAGCTCCACCGGGCTTCGCTTTCAGCTCCAGGGGAGAGCGGAGGACGAGCTCAGCGAGTGGGCTCTGGCCCAGCTATTCAGCGCCCATTTCGCCCACAGCCAAGGCAACATCGGCGCGGCCCTCACCGGCTGGATCGCCCACATGAATGCCTTCTCCGACGATGAGCTCGAGGTCCGCAAGCCTCGCTTCTCGGACACCCGGGCCCTCGACGCGCTGAAGGTGGACTCGGTCGCCCTCTTGGTCCAGCTGGTCCTGCACCGGCAGATCACGGTCGAGCGATTGGCCAGAGTCACCGCCACCTCTCCCGCTAGCTTGGCCAGTGATTTGTTGGGGCTGCGCCGCATCGGCCTGCTGGCGAAGCGCAAGCGCGGCGTTGTCGAGCTGGATCCCTACGCACGAAATCTCGTTGTACGGGCACTCTCGCGGAGGTCATTGCTGCCATGACGGGACTCACCCTGCAGTGGGATACCTTCGCCCGAGTCCTCGTGCTCGCGCTGGTGTTGCTCCTGGTTCTGCGCGGCTTGCGGATCGCCTTGCGCCACGCCCCCGTGAGTCCAGAGCAGAGGGCGAACCTCGAGCAGGCGATGCCGCTTCTCGAGGTCACCGTGGGCGCCATCTACCTGGTGGCGGCGGTTCGAGAGTTCTTCTCCAGCCAGCCCACCGCGGCGACCTTCAGCACCATCGGCGTCGTCTTTGGGGGCTTGTGGTTGTCTCGAAACGCAATGATGGACTTCCTAACTGGTGTTTTTCTGCGCTCGAGTGGCAGTGTCGTCGTTGGAGACCGCGTCCAGCTCGACGGCATTCAGGGTCGCGTGACCCGTCTCGGGAACCAGCTGCTCGCGCTCGAGACCAGCGAGGGAGACGAGGTGCTCATCCCCTACAGCCGCTTGGCGAGGAAGTCCGTCGTCCGCACACCCCTGGTAGACGGCGCCTTCCGTCACACCTTCGAGATCCCGCGTCCGGAGTCCCTCAGCGCCCGTGACGGTGCCGATCGTGTGCGACGCTTGGCGCTGCTCTGCCACTGGTCCTCGGTGGCTCGTCCTCCGATCATCGACACTCGTGGAGCGGACTTTGCCGTCACTGTGTTCGCGCTGGACGCCGAGCGTGGACCCGACATCGAGGCCTTCGTCCGCGCGAGTCTGTGATCGACGACCTACAATGGGGTCGGAGGCTCGATGAACTCGGTGCTGCGGCATCTTCCGCTGTTGGGACTGCTCGTCTCGGGTAGCGGATGGGCGCAGAAGGCTCTCGACATCACGCCGCTATGCGATCAGGTCATGGCCGCGGTGGCGGGTGGAGCTACCGACGAGTACGCGGCCCAGCTCGTGGACAGGGCGCCCAGTCTCCGGGTCAAGGACTTCCGCTGTCTGCGGGCGCTAGTTGCCCCAAAGCTAGCGATCCAGGCCGCTCATGACCGGCTGGACAAGCAAGAGCGAAAGCCTGTGGACGTGTGGGTCCTGGTGAAGACCAAGAAGCGCAAGGTCGACAAGACCGCAAAATCGGCCTTCAGCAGTCAGCGCGTCGAACTCAGTCGCGCTCGTCAGGATGTTCACCGTTCCAAGGGATCGATCTGGAGTGGCGGCAAGCGCAAGCGAGTGAGGGTGAAGGCCGGGAGCTATCGGCTGCTCAAGGTTCGAGTCGTCGAACCCGTCGCCTTCGAACGAGACAAGGTCGAGGCGAGGGTGTACCGCACACTCAAAAAAGCGGGCGTCAAATCTGTGATTCTCCGCCCGCGAAACTGGAAGTAGTTCGGGTCTACAGGACCGAGGTGCGGCTGACCAGCTCGGAGATGATCTCGTCGCTCTCGTAGCGAACCGCGCCGTCGATGAACAGCGCCGGCGCCTGGGTCTTGCCTCCTCGCGCCTCGAGCTCGGCCCGGGCGGCGTCATCCGTGCTGACGTTCTTCACGGCTACGGTGTCTTCGAGGTGCAGGTTCTTGTGGCCGGCCAGTGCCCAGCGACTGAACATGCAGTTGTCCTTGACGTAGAGCGTGGTGCCCGCGGGGACACCAGGGGCGGCTTCGCGCTCGGGCAGATCCCAGCCCTTGTCCATGTCTTCGCAGAGGGCGGCGAGCTCGGCAATGTCGCGCTTGCCACCGGGGCCAACCGACGAGACGTGGCAGACCTTGCCGTTGGCGTCGATGAGGACCGTGGCGCGGTCGGTGATCCCATTGTCGGCGAGGTACAGGCCCAGGGACTTCGCGAGCTCACCCTTGGGGTGGAAGTCGGCGAGCAGCGGCAGGGAGATCCCTCCGAGGCTGTGGGCCCACGCGGCGTGGGAGTAGATGCTGTCGATGCTCACGCCTAGGGGCTGTGTATGAGCGGCTTCGAACCTGGGGAGCAGCGCTTCCAGCGCTGGCACTTCGCTGCTTCAAGTAGGGGTGAAGTCCAGGGGGTAGAACATCAGCATGACGTGGCGCTTGTCCTGGAACTGCTCCAGAGACACTTTGCGACGGAGATGGTCCGGCAGCGAGAACTGCGGGGCTTGCGATCCGACTTCGATCATGATCAACCTCTCGTTGGAAGGAGTTCTTCTAGCTCGTGGGTCGGTCGTTTGACAGGCACATTTGTGACCTGCCACGATCTGCTGCCCCAGGGGACTTGGACCTGTTCTGAGCTCCGCTGGGATTTGGCTACCCGAGTAGGATCTCCCGCGCCCAGGCGACCTCGGTCTCTCCGTTGTCAGCGGCGTCGAGGATGGCGCGGATCCGGTCGGGCTGCGAGACCGTCCAGTCGTGCCAGGGGCCGAAGTCGTCTCCGTACATGCTCGGGTTGGTGGGCTTGAAGAACAGCGCCACGGGCTGCTTGTCGTGTACGGCGCGGATCCACTCCTCGAGGAGGATCTCGTACTTGTCGAAGTCCTCTGCCGTTGCCTCCAGCTTGGAGAAGTCGACGGCGGACCAGTCCACGTTCGGGTCGTCCCAGATGACCTTCTGGTATGCGGCGGCCTCGGCGTCGACGGCCATCTTCACGCCGCCCTCGTAGGTGTCGTCGCTGCCGCAGTGAAGCCAGCGTGGACCCCAGGTGACCAGCATGTTCAGGGGTTCGGGAATCGACGCGGCGATGGCCTTCTTCTTGGCCGCCGGAACGTCGGTGTCGAAGGCGATCAAGACCTCTAGACACTTCCGGGAATAGGCGCAGCCGTGGCCATAGTAGAGAAAGGGGTAGGGTTCCATGCCGGCATACTAGCCGCTAGAGATCTGTAGAGAGTCGAAGCAGCTCAGTCCGAGTTCTCGGGTGAGTTCGCCCGACTCGATCCACGCGGCGCAGTTCTTGTCGGCCCGCAGCTGTAGGCATGAAGGGATGCAGTCATCGACGACGAGGCCATCCGGGTTTCCGAGTGGCCTCCACGCACTCCCGCTCCACTGGTGGGCTCTGACCCGCCCACCAGGTTCGCCGTCGAAGCTGCGCCAGAGAACAGGGTTATCGTCGATCACCGAGATCTGGTGCGCGATGCCAGCACGACCTGGTGAATCGATCCGCCGCCACGCAGCTCCCGACCATTCGCAGACCTGCGCTGAGCCCCGGTCTTCCCAAGCCAGCCAGACCCGCTCGCCCAGCGAGGCAGCAGACAATCTAGTGGCGGTGTCCGTGGTGGTTTCGCAGACTGACGAATCGCCGCCGCCGATCGGTCGCCAGTCCAGCCCATCCCGGATCCGTGCGTGCACGGCGGTGTATTTGGTGGGCGTCTGCTCCGTCCACGCCACTCCAGTGCTGCCATCGAGGGTGAACAGCTGCCCACCGTCGCCGCCTGGGTGAGGGCCCTCGTCATCCCAGTCGTGACCGGTCCATCTGTGGAGCTGACCGCGGGTTCGCAGCCACGGACCGAGGAAGGATGCGTTTGCCGCCCTCTTGGCCCGGCCGGAACTCTGTCCGGGTACGTCGCTGGCGACCCATTCTCCAGCTTCGTACTGTTGAAGGCTGGCTGGCGTGCGTCGGCCAAACGGCGGGAGGAGCACCCACGTGGAGCTGTCCAATCCGAGGGCGAAGTCGCTCGCTCGAGGAGGGACCTGCAGCATCTCGGAGTTGCCGGCGGCATCGAATTGCCACAACACCACTCCCGCTGCCTCGGAGACCGCGCCAGCGATCGGTCCGCGTTCGCCGACGACGATCTGCGGATTACGAAGATTTGCCTTGCCGATACCTCGTGTGTGACGCAGTGGCGGCGCGCCGAGCGCAGTCCACCGCTGGTCCTCTCCCAGCACGTGCAGGTTTGCCAGTCGCAGACCCGTATTCTGAGGCGTCCAACCCAGTAGCGGCCCATCTCCAGATGTCGAGACCACCGGTTGGAACGCCCAGAGTCCGGTTTCGGGCCGCCGTCCGAGGTTTTGCCACGCGCCGTCGTCGCGAATGGCGGTGTGCAGGCCACGGTTCGGGTCGTCCGCGTTGGCCAAGTGCGACCAGACCAGGATCACACGTCCGCCGTCGCGGGTCATCGCGCCTCCGATTCCTCCGATCAGAGGCTCGCGCTCTTCGTTCAGCGTGACGCCATCATAGGAGAGAAAACGTGTGTTCGCCCTGGTGATCCAGGCGATGGTCGCCCCGCCATGGTCATCGACGACCAACGGGGTGGGCGTGTGTCCACTGAGTCTGGCGCGCTGTCCGGGTCCAGTCGAGCGAACCTCCATGGACTCCATGTAGGCCATCTCTGACCATCCTCGCTCGGGATGGTGGGAGCGCACCGCAAGTAGCGTCGCATCCTCCAGTACTCTCATCCGTCGTTGGCCCTCGGACGCCCACCGTGCCGCGGCCCAAGTGAGCACGATCGTGCCATCGACGCCGGCCGCCACTGCCAGACTGCCGGTGTCTCTGGCGTATGCGCGGTCGCCCTGCAGCCGCTCCAACGCGACCCACTCGTCGTGCCCCTCTACGAATACCTCGAGCGATGCACCTCGCTGGCTGGCGATGATCGCTGGCGTGGTGCCAGTTCGCGGCAAAAAGACGCTGTATACTGGTATTTCTCCCCCTGGGATGGTTGTCTGCGGCGGCCTGATGGGCGCGATGGACTCCGTCCACCCGTCGTCGAAACGCGCGACCGAGTTCAGGCCGTTGAAGACGACCACCTCGCCCGCGGCGCCAACGTGGACCGAGCCCGCCTCGTAGCCCTCGGGGACCTTGTAGGACGCTACCTCCCGCTCCCCTCCGGACCAGTGGTAGTGTTGGACCTCGGCCGTGGAGTCGATGATCGCGGCGACCGGATGGCCAGCCTTGTCCTGGCCCACGGCGAACGGACTGCGAGCGGCGTGAAGCCCGACGCCCCCCCAACCAGCCGAGGTCTGCCCGCCTTTTCGCGTGGCGCCTTCATGCCCTGGGATTGTCCACGACCCTGCGACGACTGAAGTGTCGGGAGGGCCTGCGAACCATCTCCAAATCCGCTCCCACGAAGAGGTCGACGGGCCGCGCGAGTGGTCGAGCCCGCCTCGTTGCAGGGCCGCGAGGTCATCGGAATACCTCTCCGGATCCTGGTCAGCGAGACCGACCAGGAGCTCCAGACGTTGGCTGTGGTTTCGACTGGTGTGCAGCTCCCTGAGCGCTCGCGGACACGAGTCCCCATGTCCAATTGCACAACCTCGGGTGAACCAATACTCCGCGTCGTCAGCAGAGCGGCTGGCACGCTCGAAGCAGCCGGCCCCCCAGCCCAGCTCGCAGCTCTTTGCCAGCGGAGCCTTTTCGTCCACAAGCAGCCCGAGGGTGGCGCACGCCTCGCCATCGCCTCCCGAGCAGAGCTCGCGGACAGCCTCTGTCACTGCCACTCGCCCTTCGAGGTCTGGTTCTCGCGTCAGCGCATAGGCGGACCCAACACAAGCGTCTCGATCGAAGACCGCTTCGCAGGCAGAGATGCAGTCCTTCAGGCGCCGCTCGCCGGGCTGCATTTGGTAGCCCAAACAGCTGGTACGGCCTGCCTTTGGGCTAACACAGCTTCGAGTGGCAACCTGCGCCGCCGCTGGCTGGTTCTCATTGAACCGCACAAGAGGCTCAGTCGGTCCGTCGCATGCCAGGATCCAAAGTGCCATGATTACCGTCATGACAAGTAGTAACGGGTCCTACTGGTCGGCGCGCCTCAGCACCTTGAGCTCGGCGATGTTCACCGCGTTGTAGACCTCGGATCCGCCGCCGTTTCCGCCCGTATAGGGCTCGAAGTGCGCCAGATAGGACATGTTCGTGCCGTCGGAGATCAAGATCCGATAGCTCGTGCCCGCCTGCAGTATCGCCCGTACCAAGGTCGAGTCCCGCCACAGCGCCCAGTCACCGGTCTGCGGCATCACAACTGGACCTTCGGCCACCACGCCGTTGCCGTCTTCGACCGTGACCCACTTCACTGCGGTGGTGATTCCGGTGGAGATCGGCCCGGATCCGTTGCCGTAGACCAGCTGAATCCACACATCCCCACTCACCGTCGGCACGAACGCCGGGACCTCTAAGGTGTCGGTCGGCCCGCCCCACTGGTCGTAGTGCCAGCGGCCGTGGGTGTTGTCGTAGACTCCGCCAACGGCGACAAATGCGCTCGCGTCGATGGTGGTGATCCGATCGAAAGTCAGGTCCCACCAGCATCTTGGGGGAGAGTGCTGGGACGCGTGACCGTTGGAAAAGACCGAGGCGACGCTGTAGCAGTGGGTGACACTCCAGTCCCCAGAGTTGGGATCGGTCCAGGTCGGCCCGGAGAGCCCGCTGGCGACGCTTTCGCCGTTCCGGAAGATCTCAAAGGTGACGCCGGCCTCTCCGCCATCGTCGAAAACCAGCCTCAGAAGTCCGCCATCATCCTCGATTGCGGTGAGGTTCGGCTCCGTGGGAGACCAGATCTTCTCGAAGTCGCCGTCGTCGACGATCTCGGTCATCGTTCCCGTTGAACCCTGACTCAGCCCGAGGGCGACGGGTCCCGTGGTCACCAGGCCGGAGTCTGCCGTCAGGGATCCCGTCGTCGCTCCGTCCACGGCCGGAAGGCCGAGGCTCACATCGATGAGTTCTCCTCGATAGGAAAGGTTGTACAAGGAGATTTCGTCGACGTTGACGAACATCTCATTGCGCAGCTTCGCAGTGACGAAGGGCGTGAAGACCAGGCCCTGCTCGGACGCCTGCATGCCGAAGATCGTGCGCACGACCATCGAGGCATAACCGGCCACAGACCAGAGCTGTCGGCGGCTGTTCACCACGGGGCCAGAGTAGATTCCATCGTCCTTGTAGTTCGCGCCGGAGAGCAGATCGAAGTTCTCCATGTTCGACAGGTTCAGAGCAGAACCTCGGTACATCGCCGCGATCCCGCTGTCTACGACGGCGTCGTTGCCCGCCAGAGCCGCCGCCCGGAGACCGTAGGCGGTGACGAAGGGCCAGGAGCCACGGTTGTGATAGATCGGGATCAAAGGCTGTTGTGGCCAGTACACCGGCGGCCCGAACGCCCCTTGGGGATAGCTCTCGACGATCTCGGCGGCATGTCCGATGTGCAGCGCCGCCAGTGACGCACCCAGCCAGTCGAACTTGCGGAGCAGGGACGGGTCGAAGTCGCCGCCTTTGAAGGTCGCGTACTGGGCCTCGTCGGCCATCCAGAGCCCCTCGATCGCCGCGCTCAGGTCGTCGGCCCATCCACGATAGCGGGCCTCGTTGGCGGCATCTCCGACCTCTGCTGCCCACTCCGCGGCGGTGTCTAGCGCGTGCCAGTGGGCGACGTTGGTGGAGAGTGCCTTGGAGGCCGCGATCTGCGTCACATCGCCGGCCGTCCACGTCGCGTAGGTCTGCTCCCTCCAGTCGAGGAAGGACTGCTCGCCGCGGTACAGGCCGTCTTCGGAGTCCCACACGTAGAGCCGGTCCTGCTCGAGCGTGTTCATCAGAGCTGCGTAGGCGTCGTCGCGGAAGTCCGTTCGCTCCTGACCTTCCAGGAACTTCAGGACCTCCCGGGCGCCGAGGGTCCAGGCCACTCGGTCGCTGCTGACTGGCCAGCTGCCGCCGCTTCCAGTGTCCTGAACGATCTGCGGTGAACCTCCTCCGGCCGAGGCTTTTCGGTCGGAGAGCTTGAAGCGCAGTGAGTTTGCACTCCGCGTCGGATCGAGGAACGCGAGGGACAGGTCCACGGCGTAGGCGGTGTCCCGGGTCCAGACGTACTTCCAGAGCTCTCCGGTCTCGAAACACTCGCACGGAACTGGGTTTCCGTTGTCAAAGGCCCCGTCGGTGATCGAGGAGACGGCGTTGTCACGGACCTCCTGGATGGACAGGGCGAACAGCGCGTCGAAGAGGTCGTGACCGGAGCGGAGCACGATCTGGTTGGGCTCTTCAGTGACCGTGACCTCTCCGGAGGCGGGGATCCCGTCTCGCATGGGGTGGGTCGAGGTGATCGTGTAGGTGCGCTCTAGGGAGTCGCGGTCTTGGATCGTGACGACGACGGTGTCGGAGCCCTCGGTGAAGGTGTCGGTCGCGGGGAGGGAGGTGGGATCGGTGGTCGTGGGATCCGTGGTGGTGGTGGTGGTGGTCGTGGTCGTTTCGGTGGGCGGAGGGTCGCCGTCGGGGGCGGGGGTGACGGAACCGCAGGCGGCGATGGCGAACACTGCGGTGGGTCGTAGCGCTCGGGCCCACCGCAGAGGGGCGCCGAGGTACGCAGAGATCGCGCCTCCACCTCTGCGAACCTTCGCGAACCTCTGCGGTTGAACCTGGCTTTTCGGCGCGCTTTCGCGGTTCGCTTCGGTCATCTCCGCACCATTTGAGACGCGAGCGGGACATGTACTGACACGGCCATGGGGAGGCTCCGGGGTAGTGGAGTTGAATGGCGGGTTTCGACAACACCGGACACGAGGTCAAGGCCGCTCTGGCCAGACGGAGATGGATTTCTCCCGGTGTTGGGAGACTCCTGTTCGTGCTGGGCTTCGTGCCGCCGATGTGGATGCTCTTCTGGTGCTTCGTGACCCCCAGACCATCGGAGAAGCAGGCGGCCGAGCTCGAGGCGATGTACGGAGCGGGCTGGTGGGAAGACACCATCCTCGCCGAAGAGGTCCATTCCGAGAGGGCTGCGGTTCGGGAATACCAGCGGACGCTGCAATCCGGTTGGCTTCGGGCGGCGCTGACCAGTCTGTCGCTCTGGTTTGCGGCGTATCTCGCGCACTCTCGGCCAACCGTCGTCAGGTTCCGGCTTCGACAGTCTGGGCTCTCGATCGACGGGGAGACGATAGCAGCCGCCAGGATCGAGCGGTGTCTGTCCGAGGGCGGATGGCTCAATATCGAGCTGCGCGGGGGCGATTGGCGCTGCGTTGGCCCGATGGTCGACCGGGACAACGTGCTGGACGACATTGCCTCTTATTGCCAGGCAGTCGCCCCCACGTCGGCCGAGCGTCTTCTCGAGGAATCGGCTCGCGCTGACCTCCTGCGCGAACAGAATGCCTTGGTTCTCCCACCGCAGAGATGCGCCAAGTCCCGCAGAGATCGCGCTACCACCTCTGCGAACCTTCGCGAACCTCCGAGGTTGAACCGGGCTTTTCAGCTCGTGGTAGCGCTTCGCCCCCGCCCGGCGCCCGTTGCTGGTCACTCCGACACCAGGATCGCCGACTGTCGTGGCTCAAGCTCGAACACCAGCGTGCCGTCGGCTCCAACGGTCACCGGCGCGCCGCCGAGTAGGTCCTCTACCAGCTCTCCGGAGACAAACGAGCTGGGAGCGCTGACCGTCCGTGCTTCACTGTCGTGGGTGTTGATGGCGACCACCACCGACTCCTGGTTGTGAGTGCGCTCGAAAGCCAGGATACCCGCGCCGTCGCTGTCGGTCTGCAGGAACCGCATGTCGCCGCGGCGCAGGGCGGGCCACTCGGCTCGGATCTCGTTCAGCGTCGCCGTCCACTGGAACAGATCGCCGTCGGTCCGGTGGCCGGTCATCCAGAGGGGCTCGCGATTTGCCGGGTCGTTCCCGCCATTCAAGCCCTGCTCGGTCCCGTAGTAGATCACCGGCAGCCCCTCGCCCGTCAACAGGAAGGTCAGGGCCGTCTTCAGGGCCTCCTCCGTTTCCTGCTCGAACTGGAAGCGGGGAACGTCGTGGTTGTCCATGAAGTTCACCGGCATCTCGGCGGCGGAGATCCCGATCCCGCCCTCTTGGGGCTCGATTCCCCAGTTCAGCTGCCGCTCGTCGTGTAGTACCGCGACCTCCGAAGTGGGGGATCCGTACTTGAAGACGCCGTCGAAGACCCGGTACTTCCCGGAGAAGTTCGCGACGGAGTCCAGCATTCCCGGAGCGGTGTAGCTGCCGATCAGCTGGTCGTCGCCGTCGAAGGACTCCCCAAAGAGCAGGAAGTTCTCCTTGCCGAGATCGGCGGCGTGGGCGCGAATGGCAGGGGAGAACTCCTCCCAGAACGAGTGCTCGACGTGCTTGACGGTGTCGATGCGGTAGCCGTCGATATTCGTCTTTGTGATCCAGTCGCTGAAGATCTCGATGAGGGCGCGCCGCACGTTGGGGTTCTCGGTGGCGAGGTCCTTGAGGCCTCCGGGGAAGTCTCCGTACATCACCTGGTCGAAGTCATTCCAGTCCTCGACCCGACCCATTCGGTTGTACCAATCTGGATTCTGGAACTCGGGAGGACTGGGAGGAACGCGGTTGATCTCCGGCATGTAGACCCACTCCACCGGGGCCTCTCCGCTCTCGCCGAGGCTGGTCCAGCCCTGGATCCGCCGCGGGTCGAAGCCCGGATCCCACTCGGTCACCACGTCGAGCTCGTCGCTTCCGTCGGTGGCGTAGTAGGTCGTGATGTCCGCCTGACCGTTGCGGTTGATGTCGTAGTAGAAGAGCTGCCCGACGTGGTTGACGACGATGTCGACGACGACCTTGATGTCCCGGGCGTGCATGATCTCCACCAGCTGCCGCAGCTTGGCGATGTCGCCAAAGTGGGGGTTGACGCTGTTGAAGTCCTGGGTCCAGTAGCCGTGGTAGCCGGAGACCCCGGCGTCCTCTTCGACGTTGACGACCACCGGGGAGATCCAGATCGCGGTGATCCCGAGCTCGGACAGGTAGTCGGCCTCGGCGATCAGACCCGCATAGTCGCCACCCTGGTAGCGAGCGAGGTCGTTGGGATCGAGGCTGACGTTGTAGTCGTTGTTCACGTCGCCGTTCGCAAATCGGTCCACGAGCACCTGGTAGATCACCTCGTCCCGCCAGTCGTCGACGTGGTTGGTGATGACTGGATCTTCGAGGTAGGCCGACGGCGCGCATGCAGCCAAAAGCAAGAGAGGAAGGGCTCTCATCGTCCGTACCCCGCGGAGTTCAGCCACCACTCGGCGCCGACGCCGACGAAGTGCTGGTGGTTGGAGGCGTGGCGCGGGTCGGCAAAGTCGTACCAGGCGCGCGCGTCGTTGTTGAGGAAGCTGTAGATGTACTGGAGCCGGAGCTGAGGCCGTGAGAAGCTGCCTCGTTCAGGCTGAATGGACGGAAGCACCGCGAGCTTGGTGACCTTGGGCAGGTCGTGGCTGTCGGTCCGGGGATTGAGCCCGTCGGGCCGCAGCCACTGCTGACCGGCCTCGACCGCCAAGGTGATGTTCTCCGAGGGCGAATAGGCCGGGCGAACGTGCACATTGGCCTCCCAGCGGTCGTCGACGTCGAGGTCATTGCCGTCGGCATCCTCGAAGCGTCGGATGTAGGCCCCGAGCTGAACGGCGGTCGCACCCTCCTCGTGGTTCGCGGCCGCGGCGACCAGGTGTTCCCGGGCCGACTTCACGGTGTAGTCGGTGGACAGTCCGCCTGGAACAGAGAGATCACCATAGGCGGCGAGGCCGGTGGCGCGCTTCAGCCAGAGGTGCACGAACGAGTCATCCGCCCACCCGTATGCCGACGCCTGAAGCCCGATGACCGATCCTGAATCGGAAGGAAGATCCTGCTGGATACGCTGGTTTCCAACCCGGGTTCCCTCCGGAAGGGCGTGCAGCTCGGAGTAGGCCAGGACCTTGTAGGAGTCGGTGACCCGGCCCGCCTTCACCGACCCGATCAGGCGCTGCCGGTCGAGGATCTCGATGGCCTCGGTGCCGACACCGCCCGCGACCGGGATGTTGTCGTACTGGACCTGCCAGGCATCGACATCGACGCGGCTCACGCCCCCGTGTACTGCGACCATCCAGTCCTTCGGATCGGCTCTGAGCCCGGCGCCCAGGGTGTTCAGGCTGTCCAGGGGCCAGAAGTCCAGCAGATGCACGTCGTCGCCTCGGTACATCCTCGATCCCGCCCACGCAGACAGCGGCAGTGACGACCACCTGTCGGCTTCGACGTACAGGTTTCGCAGCGCCAGCGACGCGTCCCACTCTCCCTCGTAGTGGAAGAGATCTCCCTGGAGAGCTGGAGTGACGACGACCCGGAACTCGGGGCCGTTCTCGATGCCCTCGTCCAGCATCAGGTCGATCTCGAGGTACGACGCCTTCTCGAGTCGGGTTCCGTGGGAGACGACATTCACCGGCTCGGCCTGACCTCCACGGGCGTCGGCGCTCGCCTGAACGCGTCCATAGGATCCGACCGTCGCGCCGGCAAAGGCAGCTTGGGAGAGGAGAATCGCGATCATGGGTTCACCAACAGGATCTGGTGTTCCCAGCTGCCGATGGAGAGCGGGAGCTGGCCGCCAGAGACGGTGGATTGACTGCCGCCGACGGCATCGGTGAAGGAGAGTCCGTCGATGCCGAGGCTGTCGACGGTGAGGGACTCATTGCGGGCGCCTCCCTTGTTCAGGGCGACGATCGCCACATCTCCGCCGCCGTTGTCTCGGGCATACACGAGCAGATCGTCGTCGACCCACAGCTGGACCCGGTCTCCACGCCGGAGCGCGGGGCTGCTCATGCGGGCCTGGCCGATGGCGGCGATGTTGTTGTGCAGGGTGCGCTGATTCTCGGAGAGGAAGGGTTCAAAGTTCATCAGGCGCCGGTTGTCGGGGTCTCCTCCTCCGTGCAGGCCGATCTCGTCCCCGTAGTAGAGCAGGGGAACGCCGGGTTGGGTCAGGGTGAAGGCAAACCCCAGGGTCATCTTGTTGATGAGGTCGGGCTCGGTGACGTTGTTGCCACCGGCGGCCATCGGGTCGAGGTGCTCTCCATTCCAGAAGTCTCCGACCTGTCCGGTGACCGCGCTGGCGAAGCGCTCCACATCGTGATTCCCGAGGAAGGGAGACATCAATCGGTCTCCGTAGGCCGCCTCACCGGTCGCCACCATCGACTCCAGATCCCGGAACGATCCGCCCCAAGCAAAGGCGTCGCGGATGCTGTAGTAAAGCGGGAAGTCGAACTGTCCGTCGAGCTCGGTGTCGTTGACGTAGTTCATGATCAGGCCGTGCCCGTCGCCACCCGTGTAGGTCTCGCCGACGATGTAGAACTCGGCACCTCCCCCGGCTTCGAACTCGTCGCGGATCCGCATGGAGAGCGAGCGCATGATGACGTGATCCATGTGTTTGGCGGCGTCGACGCGCAGGGCATCGGCGTCGTGCAGCTCGACGAGGCGCAGGGTGTCGGCCAGGACCTGGGTCGTCAGATCGTGGTTTTTGTAGTTCAGATCGGGCAGATAGTCGGTGAACCAGCACTCCACCGGCATGTCGTCCCAGCCGCAGCCGGGAGTGCCGCACACGCAGCCCGGCGCGAACCAGTCGGGGTGCTCGTCGATGTAGGTGTGGTCGTCGTGCACGTGATTCAGGACCAGGTCGAAGAGCACCCGGATCCCCTGGGAGTGGGCCAGATCGATGAGCTCGTCGAGCTTGTCGGAGCTGCTGCCACCGGCGGTCCCGAAGCGGCTCTCGATGGCCAGCGGATCCGTCGGCCAGTAGCCGTGATAGCCGGTGTACTGGTTGACGCCATCGGTGCCTAGATAGCCGCCTTCCGGGTTTTCATAGACCGGGGAGAGCCACAGCGCGGTGACCCCGAGATCGGTGAAGTAGCCGTCGTCCAGCGCGTCGATGACCCCCTGAAAGTCTCCACCCTGGTAGTTCGCGCACTCGGCCACACCGTTCACCGGATCGTAGAGATCTGCGCCCCAGTCACCGTTCCGGAAGCGGTCGGTGAACACAAAATAGAGCAGGCCATCCGCCCATTCGAAGGCCTCGTCCTCGACCCAGAGCGGGATGAAGAGGGGCTCGTTCTCGGCGTGACGGCCAGCCTCATCGGCGGCCCACACGCGCAGGGAGTGCTTGCCATCTTCCAGACCGTTCAGATCGACCTGGATCTCGCCGGTGATCGGGTCGAAGTCGGCGTTTACTGGCGTATTCCCGGCCGTAACTGTCACCTCGGCAACCGGGGACTCGTCGGCCGCACTCGCGAACTGAATCGTCGCCGAGAGCGTTCCCGAGGCATCGGCCGACGCGGTCACGGTCTGCAGTAGCGGCACGTTGCAGTCGCCGACGCGCAGGCTCCGGTTCTCGGACCCGTCGTCCCACTCGGTGTACACATTGATGGGAGGCTGTCCCTCGTACTGCCCGTCGTAGACGAACTTGTAGGGGTAGTGACCCGGTGAGAGCACGCCGAGATCCACCTCTTGGAAGCCGTCGCCATCGGGCGTTCCGAGATCCGCGGGCGTCCAGCCGTTGAAGCTGCCGGAGATCTGGACCTGGGTGACTCCCGGAGGCGCGAGGTGCTTCACCTTCACGCTGCAGTCGCGGACGGTGACGATCTCCCGCTCGGGAACGGTCTCGGTGTCGTCGTCGTCGTCATCGTCGCCATATCCCTCGCCACCGAGGGGCCCCGCACCTGGATCCCAGGGGATCTCGGGGATGTTTCGGCACATCTCTTCGTCGATGCACGTGGACTGGCAGCCAGCCAACAGGGTGAGCAGGAAGGTCACAGTGCGCTCCCGGAGCAGGGTGAGTTCTCGTCGATGAGGAGCCTGGCGGACCAGGGCTCCATGCTGATGTCATGACCGGCAATGGGCTCGGCCTCGATGGCGTCGAACCAGCGGTCCACGCCGACGTAGGGAAGGGGGATCTCGGCGGCTTGGTCGCTTGCATTGAGGACCAGAACCACGGCGGAACCCCCCTCGCGGACCATGGCGAAGAGGGGGCCATCGGCGAGCAGGGTGCGTCGGCTGCCGGTCTTCAGCGAGGGGCTGCAGGCGCGGGTCAGTCCGATCCGACGGATCCGATCCAGGGTCCAGGACTGGCGTTCGGAGAGGTCGTCGAGCTGCATTGCCCGCCTGGAATCGGGATCTTTGCCGCCCGCGAGTCCGAGCTCGTCGCCGTAGTAGATCACGGGAGCTCCGGGGAGTGACAGCGCAGTGGCCTGGGCCATGAGGAGCTTTCGATAGGGAAGTTCGTCCGTCGGCTGGGGCGGAGGGGCGTCCCATGGCTGGCTGGTGTCGTCTCCGGCGGCCACGGACAGGAAGCGGTCGGTGTCGTGGTTGCCGATGAACGGGGCCATCACCGAGCCCGATCCGGCCCAGCGCGCCTCGCTCTCGTCGATCACCAGATCGAGGTTCTCGGCGTCGGCGGACTCCCCGGCGATGAGCTCGCGCAGCGCCCAGAGGATGGGGAACTCGAACTGTCCATCCAGCCCAAAAGGCCCGAGGTTCGTGCCGATATCGTCGTAGCCGCCCTCGCCGGTGAAGGTCTCTCCGAGGAGGTAGAAGTCCTCGCCGAGATCCTTGCGAACGCCGTAGGTCAGCTCGCGGATCGCCGGGCGACCCATCATCGGGACCGCATCTACTCGGAAGCCGTCGAGGTCGAAGCGGGTTCCCCAGGCGACGGTGTCGGAGACCACGGTGCTGACGACTTCGGGGTTTTCGAGGGCGAGATCGGGCAGGTAGTCGGTGAACCAGCAGGTCGCGATCCACTCGTCCCAGGGACAAGTGTAGTCGCCGCACACGCAGTCGGGATTCTCGTGGAACCAGCCCTCGCGGCCCTCGGTTCGGTAGGGGTGATCCTGATGAACGTGGTTGGGGACGACATCCAGGACGACGCGGATCCCGCGCGAGTGGGCTTCGGCGACCAAGGCCTCCAGATCGGCGTCGGTCCCCAGTGCAGGCTCGATCTTGTCGGTCGAGACTGGCCAGTAGCCGTGGTAGCCCTCGTAGGAGTGGCCGTCGACGCCATCCCAGCGCCCTTCGGGGTTGTCGTAGACCGGGGACAGCCAGAGGGCGCCGACGCCGAGCTCGTCGAACCAACCACTCTCCAGGACCCGCAGCAAACCGGGCAGATCGCCGCCGAAGCGCGCTCCGGGGTCTCCGGGATCTGCGAGCTGTCCGTCGTCGTTGGCGAAGCGGTCGATCATCACCTGGTACAGGATCGCTCCCTCCCAGGAGAAGGGCTCCTCCTCCACCCAAAGGGGGACGCGGACGGAAGCGGTCGTGCCACGGCGATCTTCAGCCTCCAGAAGCACTGTGTGTTTGCCGGGGGCGAGGCCGGTTGCCTGGGCGTCGAACGCTCCACCGGGACCGGTCTCCACCGCGAGCGGAGTGCCGTCGAGGAAGGTCGCCGTCACCTGGCTCAGCCGCGCCTTGGACCGAAGGAACCGGGCCTCCACCACGAGGCCGCCACCAGCACTGGCCGCTGCGTTCTCGACGGAGATCATCGGCACCGAGCAGTCTTGGACTCTCAGCAGGGAGCGCTCTGCGCCGGCGTCGCTCCGCAAGAGATGCGCGAAGGGGTCGGGCTGTGAGACGCCGTCCACCTCGATCTGGTAGGCATAGTCCCCAGCCGGCAGGTCCAACGTCGTGAACCAGGCGTCGGGCTCGATCTCCTCGAGCTGACCCTCGATGTCGCCGACGATGGAGACCTCGCTCGCCGGCCCCAGGTGCCAGATCTCGGCGCTGCAGTCTCGCTGGGGAGCGCAGCCGCCGAGCAGCAGGCCAAGGAGGATTGCGTGACTCGATTTAGAGTCACTACAGATTTGGGACCAAAGATAAGGAAGGAAGATCGCCATCTTCTAGCGAATCTCGCAGATGGTGGAGCGCCGCGCGTCGCCGCTGGCGTAGCAGTCAGCGTCGTTCCAAAGGCCGGTGCCGAGGGGCCAGTTCAGCTCGGCACAGTCTTCGGTTGGGCCGCCGTTGGGCTCGCTCGGGCCCCAGTTCGTGTAGTTGGCCGTGGACAGATCCGACCAGCCAAAGAGGCCCTCGAAGAGCTCGTCCGCATAGCCGATCCAGGGGGAGTGGGTGCCGCTCGCACCGGCGGAAGCAAGCAGACTCTCGAGGAAGATCTGTTCGTTGCCGTCGCGCACGCTGGCGAGATCGTCGTAGCCGTTGAGCTGGCAGGCCAGGCGGCCGTCGTGCCAGCCCCAGGCGTCGGCACAGAAGGCGAAATAGGTCACTCCGTCGGTCCCGGCTTCGCAGTCGGAGCCGTCGCAGTCTCCATCGATGCCGTCGCCGAAGCTGTCGCCGGCCAGTGGGAAGACGACCGGATCGCCGTCGTCGCAGTCGGTTTGGTCAGCGACGTAGCCGGTGGGTTGGCTGCACCCGGGAGTGCTGATGTTGGCGTCGCCGAAGCCGTCGCCGTCGCTGTCCAGATACCAGGGGGGCGCGTCGGCGGCCTGAGGTTCGTCGATCTGGGTGTCGCAGTCGTTGTCGATGCCGTCGCACATCTCCACCGCGAGGGGATTCACGGTGGGATCGGAGTCGTTGCAGTCTCCAGCGGTAGTGATGGTCCCGGGAGGCTGAATGCACTCGGAAGTGACCGTCGCCGGGTCGCCGTAGTTGTCGCCATCGCTGTCGACATACCAGTTGGTTGCGCCGGGGTAAACTCCGGGATCGCCATCGTTGCAGTCGTCGCCATTTGCGACGGAGCCCGGGGGCTGCGGGCAGGTCAGGACCCCAGTGGCAGGGTCTCCGAAGCCGTCGCCGTCCGAGTCGGTGTACCAGGTGCTCGGCACGCAGGTCACCGCCACCGAGTCCTGGGAGGTGGGCCCGATGTCGAAGGTGTCGTCGGGAGTGACCAGGCAGGTCCAGGTCTGGTTGGTGGCCGTGTCGGCCGCATCGATGGTGTCGTTGGCGAGGATCGTCGTGGTTGTAGCGCCAGCCCAGGGCACGCCATCGCGCTCCCAGTCGATGGTGTAGGAGATCGGGTCGCTGTCGGCGTCCGTTGCCGGCACGTCCACGCCACAGACGAGGTTGTCGGCTGGATTTGGGGCGACAGGAGAGATGGAGACCGTCGCGGCGGTGGGCGGGGTGTTCGAGACGACGATGCTGTCGACGCCAGCGACGCCGAGATCAGTGGCGTCGTCGGGCGTCGCGGTGACCTCGACCAGCTGTCCGCGGGAGAAGCCGCTCAGGGTTGGCCCCGTTCCGGCCGGAGCGCCGTCGATGGTCCAGTCATAGGTGAACGTGACGCCATCGCTGTCGGCATCGGAGCCCGTGGCGGCTGCGGTGGCCAGATCTGCAGTGAAGAGCGGGCTCGGAGTGATGTCAACGGTCAGCACGACTGGCGGTGTGTTGTCGATGGGCAGCTCGCGGAAGTCGTCGTTGCCGAGGTCCAATCCGTCGTCTGGGATGGCGGTGCAGCGCACGACCTGATCTCGGGAGAAGTTGCTTCCGTCGAGGGTGGGGCCGACGGGGCCGGGGTCGAGACCATCCACGAGCCAGGTGAAGGAGGTCGTGACGTAGTCGCTGTCGGCATCGGTGGTCGTCGCGGTGCAGGTCAGGGTGTCGTCGGTGAACGCCGGTTCGGGCGTGAGCGTCATGCCGGTGATGACCGGGGCGCTGTTTTCGATGATGACCGAGTCGGCGCCGGCCGGTCCCTCGACGTTGCCGTCGGACGGGTAGACCTGCACGGTCCAGGACTCGCCGCTGGCGGTGTTGATGGGATCGACCGTTGTGCTCGAGAGTCCGGTTCCTACGCCGTCTCGGAGCCACTCGTAGCGGTAGACGATCGGGTCTCCGTCGGGGTCGATGGCGTCGGCGTCGATGGAGACGCTCAAGGTGTCCGCGGTCAGCGGTACCGCCGGGGAGATGGAGACGGTAGGCGCCGTCGGCACGCCGTTGATCGTGAAGGGCCTGACCTCCTGGGCGTACAGGCCGTCGGAATCAGTGACCGTGACGGTGAGCTGGTGTACGCCTCTAGCCAGGGTCGCGTCCAGGAAGTCGATGTTTCCGCCCGCGTCGGCACCCTGGGTCGAGAACACACTCGCGAGGTCCGTCGACCACTCCACAGCCAGATCGTTCGGCGCGTCTTCGGCGTCGGTCACCGTGGCGGTGAAGGCCAAGGGGGAACCCTCACTCACGACCTGTCCAACAGTGGGGGAGAGGAGAGTCAGGGTAGGGGGCGCGCCGACCGAGTGGATGACCGCCGCCTCGCAGAACCGCCCGCGCTCGTCGGTCACAGTCAGGGTGAGCACGTGGGTGTTTGCGGTGAGCGCCACCTGATCGGTGTAGGCCTCGGAGAGCAGGCCGTCTCGGTCACTGTCCCAGCGGACGGTGAGGTCTTCGGATGCTTCATCCGCGTCGCTGCCCCAGCCGGCGAGATCTACGCTCACTCCGACGGGCGTGGAGGTGTTGTCGAGAGGGTCGTCGATTCCGCAATCGGGAGCGGAGTTTTCTGGCCCGACGACCAGCGCCACCTGGTCGGTTCCCGTCGCGCCATCGCTATCGGTGACCGTGGCGGTGACGGTGTGTTCGCCCTCTGTCAGCGCCGTTGGCGGCGAGATCGAGCCGGAAAGGGAGCTGGTCCAGGACAGCTGGAGGTCAGCCTCGGGGGTCTCGTTGTCGAGCACATCGGCATCGAACTGGATCACGTCGTCGGCATAGAAGCGATCGCCCGCCTCGGGAGAAGTGATCGTCACCGTTGGCGGATCATTTTTTATGGCCTGGAGCACGACGCGATCGCTGGCCGCTGCGCCCCCTGGGTCCTGGGCGACGAGCAGGATCGTGTGCTCTCCGCCGGTCAGTGTGAGGTCGCAGCTGGTGCTTCCGTCGTCTCCAGCGTTGGCTGCCGGGCACACGACGTCCCCATCAACTTTCCAGGTTCCAGTTAGGCTCTCGCCGCGGTCGTCGGCGTCGGATGCGAAGCCGCTCACGGTGATCACATTGCCGGCGACGACCTCGTCACCATCTTCGTGGGAGGTGATCTCGGCGGCGGGGATGGAGTTGTGCGTGGTGAGGCCATGCTCCGAGCACCCGGTGAGGGCTCCGATGATCAGCAGATTTCGCATGCCATTCCCTCCGAGATGTAGTAGTAACTCAAACATGAGTCACGTTCAATCATCATCGGCACAGAGCGTCCTGAAGGACCTTCACGAACTCGCGTACAACCTCTGGTGGAGCTGGGACTCCGAGGCCTCCGCATTGTGGGCGGAGATCGATCCTTTTCGCTGGGAGCGCGATCGGCACAACCCGATCACTCTGATTCGCGATGTAGAGCCGGAGCGCTGGGAAGAGCTCGCCGCCGACAAAGAGTATGTCGCTCGGGTGAGCTCTGTCACTCGCCGCTTCCGCGAGTACATGAAGGCGTCGTCGTGGAGCCCGGCCGGGTCGCCTCGGATCGCCTACTACTCCATGGAGTTCGGACTGCACGAGTCCATGCGCCTCTACTCGGGTGGCTTGGGCGTGCTCGCGGGGGACCACCTACGCTCGGCGTCCGATCTCGGCGTGAGGCTCACCGGAGTCAGCCTCCTGTATCGACAGGGCTACTTCCGGCAGATCATCGATGGGACCGGGCAGCTCGCGGTCTATACCGACGCGGACTTCGATCGACTTCCCATCCGACCGGTCCAAGGCGATGACGGCGAGCCGCTCACCGTCACCGTCCCAGTGGCCGGAAAGAACGTCGTCGCGCGTATCTGGCGCATGAACGTCGGGCGGTGCAAGCTCTTCCTCCTCGACACCGGCTGCGAGCTCACCCATCAGCTCTACGGCGGCGATGGCTGGATGCGGATCCGACAAGAGGTGCTGCTCGGACTCGGGGGCGTGCGGGCGCTGCGGGCGCTGGGACGGCGGGTCGACGTCCACCACCTCAACGAAGGGCACTGCGCGTTCGCAGTGCTTCAGCTCGCGGCCGATGAGCTTGCCAGCGGAGCCTCGTGGGAGAAGGCCTTGAAGCGAGTGAAGCGTCGCTGCGTCTTCACCACCCACACACCCGTTGCTGCCGGCCACGACCGCTTCTACTGGGAGCGGGTCGACAAAGCCCTCGGCGACTGGCGGGACTCTCTGGGCCTCCCCACTGGCACCTTCATGAACATGGGGCGCGTTGATCCCGGAAACCTGGGCGAGAACCTGTGCATGACGGTCATCGCCCTCAAGCACTCCTCCAAGGCCAACGGCGTGTCTGCGCTGCACGGTGAGGTCTCTCGTCGCATGTGGTCCCGTCTCCAGGTCAAGGCACCGATCGGACACGTGACAAACGGCGTGCATCCTGTGTTCTGGTCTTCCGTGCACACGCGTCGCTTCTTCGACGAGCGCGCTCCGGGCTGGCGAGAGCACCCTTGGGAGCCCGAGATCTGGAAGGCAATCGCGTCCACCTCCGACGAGGAGATCCAGGAGTGGAGGAGGCAGAATCGCGCCCTCCTGATCGCGGAGCTCAAGCGACGAACCGGGATCCAGCTCGATCCCGAGCGGCTGACCATGGGCTTTGCGCGACGGTTTGCGCCCTACAAGCGCGGCGACCTCCTGTTCCGGGATCCGGCCCGGCTCAAAGCCATCCTCGGAGACCACGCTCAGGTCGTGTTCGCCGGCAAGGCCCATCCCGCCGACGGGCACGGAAAGCACATCCTCGAGCAGATCATTCGCTGGAGCCACCACCGCGACTTCCGGGGTCGGGTGGTGTTCTTGGAGGACTACAACATCGCCTTGGGACGGGCCATGACCTCTGGGGCGGACGTGTGGCTGAACACGCCGCGGCGGCCTCGCGAGGCATCGGGAACCAGCGGGCAGAAGGTCATCCTCAACGGCGGCCTCAACCTCTCGATCCTCGACGGCTGGTGGCCGGAGGGTTTCGACGGCACCAATGGCTGGTCCATCGACGACGGCCGAGACTGGGACGACACCGGAGCCCAGGACGCCCACGATGCCGAGCGCCTGTACTCCATCCTCGAAGAAGACGTGCTGCCAGCCTTTGGAACCGCGAGCTGGTCAGAGCGCGTGCGCCGCTCGGTCGTCACTTGTGCCCCGCTCTTCACCAGCCACCGAATGGTGCGCGACTACGCGCTGGAGCTCTACGGACCCGTCGGCGGCGCCTGATCACATCAGGGCAGGTCTGGGGACTACGGCCAGACAGTGAACTCGTAGATCTCGTTCAGTCGCGACAGCATACGACGCCTCCCTTGTCCTGATTCCCGACGGGGAAGCCATCGTATTGGCAGGAGTCCCAGGGGCAGCCCATCTTGGTCACCAGGGTGCCCTCGGCGAGGTGGCTGTTCTGCCCGCCGACGCACTCCCAGGGACCGAGGTTCGGCTCGGCCTCGTTGAAGCCGCAGGAATCCGGGTTCATGCTCGCCAAGACCCGGTCGAGCACACCGCAGTTCTTGCCAGCGTCTAGCTGAGTACCGAGGTTGCCGCAGCCGTACACGTCGTTGCCGTTCGGGGAGCTGTCGTCGCAGACACTGCCGTCGTCGGAGTGCTGAGAGACGGCGAAGAACAGAGCTTTGTCGGGAGTACCCGGCGGGACGGCGCCCTGACATCCATCGAAGGAGTTCGCCGCGACTTCGACGGCGCCATCGCAGACGTGCCATCCATCCATACAAAGATCGGCGGCACTGCAGCCGTCACCTTCGGTGTTTGCGGAGTCATCGCCGGAGACCCGACCACACGTGGGCACGAGGTTGTTCCGGGTCACGCCGCCGACCGTCCAGCCTCCGGAGCAGGCGGCGATGTCGGGGTAGTCGTCCCAGGACTGGAAGCCCTCGCGATCACCATCGGAGCATCCGGCTTCGGGAAAGCCCGGGTTGTCGGTGTCGACATCGCCGGTGTCCAATGGCTCGGTGGGGTCGGTCACATCCGGCTCTGTTGGATCCTCGGTCGTCTGATCGGGATCTGCAGGATCGGCGCTCACGTCATCGGGGAACTCTCCAGCGTTGTCGAGCTGGTACTCGACGCAGCCGGTCAACAGGGCAAGACAGAGGGTGGTCCGAAGTCTCATGCTGTGGTCCTTCCCAGTAGTGACTCTAATGTGAGTTCCTACTGTGTACCAGCTTCGAAACGGTCCGTCAACGAATAGTGACTCGACCGTGAGTCACGCCGTGTTATCCTGGGTGTATGAGTCGATCCCTTCCGTCCCTGCTGTTGTGCTTTGCCGTGGCCTGTCAGCCATTTGGCGTGTACACGCCCGCCGGAGAGCACGGCGACGACACCGGGTCGATCACCCTCGAGACCACGACCCCGTCCCAAGGCGCCCCGAGAATCGCTGTGCTCATGATCGGTGACGGCATGGGTCCCGCGCATCTCGACGCCGCATCGGGCTACCGGCACGGGGCGACCGACTCCCTCTCCTTATATGACCTGCCCTCCCGCGGAACCCTGCGGACCGGGGGACCGAGCGGCATCACCGATTCCGCGGCGGCCGCTACCGTGATGGCCACCGGCGTGTATACGTACAACCGCAGCGTCGGCGTAGATCGCCAGGGACAGCCCGTTCAGACGTTGGTAGAACTCGCGCGGGAGCTCGGGCTCGGCACCGGAATCGTCACCACCTCGGCGCTCCAGCACGCGACGCCGGCCTCGTTCACCGCCCACGTCGATGACCGAGGCATGACCGAGGAGATCGCCGAGCAGCAGCTCGCTCTCCCCGCCGATCTGATGTTTGGTGGCGGCGCTGACATCTTTGGTGGAGACACCGCACCTGGAATGGAGGTCTACGCAGGCGAGCACCTCGACTTCGACTGGGAGCGTACCGATCAGCCCGCGTTGGTCGACATGTCCCTCGATGCCCTCGGCCGGCTCGAAGCGGAGTTTCCAGATGGCTTCTTCCTCATGATCGAAGGCGCCCGAATCGACATGGCGAGCCACGGCAACAATCTCTCGAATGCCGTTGGAGACACCTTGGCCTTCGACGATGCCGTCGCCGCCGTGCACCAGTGGCTCGAGCCCCGCGGCGGCACGCTGGTGGTCACTGCCGACCACGAGTGTGGCGGACTCACCCTGCAGAGTGAGCCAGAAGCAGGCGTTCTTCCAGATGTTTCCTGGCGCTGGGGGATTCACACGAACACCGACGTCGACGTGTTCGCAAGCGGGCCGGGCACTGAGGTTTTTGATGGCCGCCTCGTCGATCACCGCGCCGTTCATGCAGCCCTGAAGGCTCGCATAGCGGCCGAGCTCTACGTCGAGCCAGACATCGCCCTCATTCCGGACGGACACCTCGCCGATCTGGGCTTCCTGGCGAGCGCACAGAGCCAGGCCACCGACTTTGGAGAGGGCTACAACGAGCTCCAGTCCATGCGGGTCGATGCCGACGCCGATGTGCTCCTGGTGGGCATCGAGGGCACGTTCGAGTGGGGCGCCAACGCCGTGGTCCTGCTCATCGACTCCGACTACGGAAACGGCGTCGGTTTTCCCTCCATGCTCGGCGCCGTCCAAGACCAGGACGGTCTCACCGACCAGCTCTTGGGGGGGCTCCAGCTCACGGCTCCGGCAGATGCGGGGTTCGGGGCGGACTACGCAGTTGTTGCCTTCGGGGGCCAAGAGGTCTGGCTGGATGGGCTCGCCTCGGAGGGGGGACTGCGCGGACTGTCTGATCCGGCAGATCTCAGCTGGCTGCAGACCGCAGTGAATTTCGGCGTCGGGAGCCGTATCCCAGGTTCGCCGCCGATCTCTGGGCTTGGACTCGAGGTCGCCATCCCGTGGACCAGCCTCGACGGTGCGACTCCGGAGTCCGCCTCGGTCGCCATCGCGGCGGTGCTCGTCAACGACGACGGGGGCTACACGTCGAACCAGGCGTTGCCCTCATTTGCAGATTCAAACGGCGCGGGTCGCGATCCGGTCGCGCTTCCAGGCCTGGTGGTTATTACCGTGGCCAACGGCCTCTTGACGGTGGAGTAGATGGCAGTGGCGAATTCCGACTACGAAGTCCTGGTGCCGCGCATCGTCGAGCTGGGCCTGACCCGCAACGAGGCCCTCGCCTGGCTCACGTTGCTCGAGGACCACGGCGACCAGGGCCTCACCGGCTACGAGGTTGCCGCTCGGTCCGGGATCCCGCGCAGTGCGGTGTACACGACGCTCCGAAAGCTGGAATCCAACGGCGGCGCCTTCGCCAACGGTGCGGATCCAGTCCGCTATTCCCCAACAGATCCGAAGACCTTCGTTGACGGGAACCGCAGAGCGACACTGGCCCGACTCGACGCGCTGTCCGAGGCGCTCGACGGCCTTCCCAAGCGTGCCCGTCCGGAGCCCGTGTGGTTGCTCCAGCGCTATGGCGAGGTCATGGATCGCATCGGGACGATGATCCGAAGCGCAAACGAGTCGGTCTACCTCTCCCTCTGGCCCCGAGAGATCGACGCCCTCTGGCCCGCGCTCGTCGCCGTGAGCGACCGTGGGCTGCACCTGGTCCTGCACAGCCCCGCTCAGCTCGAGCGGGCGCCACTGGGTTTCTCGTGTTGGGTGGACGATCTCGCCGGTGACGAGGCCAAGGCCGCCTGGTCTCACAAGGCCCTGGTGATAATCGATCATGCTGAAGCGCTGATTGGAGGCACAGAACCGGCGGCGGACAACCACGCGGTGTGGACCACCAATCCGTCCCTGGTGGACGTAGCCACCAACAACATCATCCTCGACATCACGCTGCTGGCCGGAAAGACGGGTCGAGAGTGCGTGGACGATGTCGCCCCGATGATGAGGCCGCACCTAGAGTAGGCGGCGCCGGGCGAGTGCGGTGAGGAGAAGCAGAGCCATCCAGCTCCCTTGGGGGCTCGTGGACTGGCAGGTGCAGACAGCCGGCTTGGTCTCGTCGGTCGCGGTGTCGGGGCCGGCGGGCTGAATGCCAAAGTCGGTGTCGGTGTCGGTATCCGTCGTTCCTTCGCAGTCGTCTGGCACCCCGTCTTGGTTCAAGTCGAGGTAGTCATCAAAGCCCTCGCACTCGTCGCAGAGGTCGGGGACCCCGTCAAAGTCGGCGTCGTCCCTGTCGTTGAAGCCCGGGCACAGATCGCAGCCGTCAGCTACATAGTCGCCGTCCGAGTCGGTGTAGTCGTCGAAACCGGGACACTGGTCACAGCCGTCGGGCACCCCGTCGAGGTCGGCATCGAGCCGGTCGTCGTCGTTCAGGCACTGGTCGCACCCGTCGGGAACCGTGTCGCCGTCATAGTCGGACAGGTCGTCGTAGTCGGGGCACTGATCGCAGTCGTCGGGCACGCTATCGCTGTCGCTGTCGTTGTTGTCGTCGCCGTTCGCGCAGAGATCGCAGCCGTCGGGGACCCCGTCCAGGTCGGCATCCAGGGCGTCGTCGGCGTTCGCGCACACGTCACAACCGTTTGCAACGCCATCCCCGTCGTCATCGGCCTCATCGTCGAAGCCCACACACTGATCGCAGCCGTCCGGAACGTCGTCGCCATCCACATCGAGGTTGTCGTCGAAGCCCGGGCACACGTCCGCCGCGTTGAGGACGCCGTCCACGTCGGCGTCGATGTCGGCGATGTTGTTGTCGTACCAGACGAACTTGTCGTCGCTGGCGGCGGATACGACGACATCCGAGTCGCCGTCTCCGTCCAGATCTGCGGACTCCACCGCGTTCGCCCACCCAGCGGATGTCGAGATGATGATCTCCGCCGAGAAGCTCCCTCCTCCTAGGTTGTGGAACCACGCAACGGTGTCGTCGTTGGTCGACGCGCTGAGGATGTCCTGGCGGCCGTCTCCATCCAGATCGTCGGTCCAGGCGGCAGCCGCGAAGTCGGCGTTGGTGGTGAGGATCTGTTGGGGGCTGAAGTTCGGCGCGCCGAGGTTCTCCTGCCAGGCGACCTTGTCGTCGAGGGTGGAGGTCGAGACCACGTCGATGTCCCCGTCTCCGTCGAGATCGTCGGTGGCGATCGAGCTGGCGCCGATGGCCCAGGTGGTGATGATCTCCTCGGGTCCGAAGCTGCCGCCGCCGAGGTTGGGGAAGTAGGAGATCCGGTCGTCCTGGAGGGAGACGGAGAGCACTTCCAGGTCGCCATCTCCGTCGAGATCTGCCGCTGTCACGCCGACGATCTCCAGGTTGGAGGTCGAGATCGTCTGCTGGGGACCGAAGTCTCCGCCGCCGGTTCCGTGGTGCCAAGCGACGCGATTGTCCAGGCGTGAACCCGTGATCAGGTCGACCGTACCGTCTGCATCGAGGTCGGCCACCCAGACATCTTGCGGGGAGTCTGCGGCGTTGGTGATCAGCTGCGCTGGGCCAAAGTTTCCACCGCCGAGGTTCTCGTGCCAGGCGATGCGATCGTCTTGATCGGTACAGAAGATCAGATCGAGGTCTGTGTCTGCGTCTGTGTCGGCAAGGTACACATCGGTGAGGCCGGGGACGCTGCTGGCCACGATTTGTTTTGCTCCGAAGCTTCCTCCGCCCAGATTCCTGAACCAGAAGATCTCTCCGTCGATGCGGGCCGCTCCAGCGACGTCGGTCTGGCCATCGCCGTCGATGTCCACGGCGGAAGCGCAGCAGGCCCCGTCGGACGCAGCGTCGATGACCTGTTCGGGGAACAATTGGGCGAAGGCTGTCATCGGGATGAACAGCACAACTGGCAACAAGGTGCGGAACGTCATTGTCCCTCCGAAGGGCCATCGTACTCGGCGCGGTCGGCCGGGTGACAGACGTCCGTCGACAGTCGTCAGTGACACTCGTCGCTTGAACGGAGCAACCGCGGCTTTGGCGTGGCACGGACGTTGCTCTTCGTCTCGTCCAGACCAGGAGAACCGATGGTCATCGAGAAGTACACCCTCTTCGTGAGCCGGAACTCGTCGGCCGAAGAGTTATATTTCAAAGCAGATATTCGGCCAGGAGACACTGTCGTCGCGCTCACGGATGGCGGGATCGAGGTGGCATACCCATCGGCCTTTTTGCAGGGCGCCAGGCTGCAGCTCATTGATTCACCGCTCGAGGTCGAGGGCTTCGCGCAGTACGAAGGTTTCGTCGGCCGGCATGTGTGGCTCTTCGACGATGGCGAGGCGGGGGACGAGCTGTTGTGCAGGGCCGCGCGTGCGTTGAGATTCGCCGGTGCCGCGACCGTCGGGGTCGCTTCGGTGGTCGCGAGTCGTCGTCTGCGATGCATGGCGGGGCCCGGCGTCATCGACCAGCTCTACGTTGTCGAGTGGAGGGAACGCCTCCCCGATGGTGCGGCGTTGTGGGCTGAGCCTGCCCATCCAGCTGGCTACTGGCTTCGGCGCATGTGCCCGGCGCCGGCTAGCTGGAGCCAAACTTCCGCGCGCTGCCTGGCGGCGGTGTGAGCGCAGGGCTTTCCATTCGTCGGTGGCCTCTCCGCACTGACCCCTGGAGGGCCCACGAGAGGCTCTACGCTCCGCGGCCCCGCGGCCCCGCGGCCCCGCGGCCCCGCGACGCATGCGGCGCCCCGAGCCCGCGGCTTTCGCCCATCCGCTCGGTGCCGCCACCTCCGCACCGAGGTGCGAAGGGGCGCCCCCGACAGGACTCGAACCTGTGACCGCCGGCTTAGAAGGCCGATGCTCTATCCAGCTGAGCTACGGGAGCGTTGGAACCCTCTAACAGCCTGGGAGTCAGAGTTGACACCCTCTGAACCCAACGCCAAGACTTTGGCGTGGGATCTCTGTTAAACATGGCCGTTCAAAGCGGAGAGTCCCTATGTCAGGACTGATGAATGCAGGTGGCGCCCTCTCGATGGTCGTACTGGGAATGGGCGCGATCGGCGTGCTCGTCACCTTCCTCCTTGCTGGGGTGTCGTTCACGAAACGACGCGTGCCCCTGGTCTTCTGGGTCTTTGTCCCCATGCTTTGTGTGGCTGTGGGTGCGATGGGCGCCTGGAGCGGAGCCGGAGGGATCTACGAGACCCTCAGCGGCACCGAAGCAGACCTGGTCCCAGGTGTCGCCATGGCCGGCGTGTGGGAATCACTCACCATCGACTGGTTCAGTCGCTGGGTCGCGGCCTTCATGTTTGCCGCGGCCGCCTGGGGTGCATCCCTTGGCGCAATCGCGGCTGGCGACGACACGCAGTGGACTCCGGTCTCTGGCGTGTTCGCGGCGTTGGTCGCTCTGATCGGTGGCCTGGCAATCGCCATATACGGCATCCAGGCTGGCGTCGGTCAGCAGGGAACCATCATGGCCGTCCTCGTCGTCTTCGCCGGTCTTGGCGTGTCGATAGGGTCGTTCAAGCGCGCTCTCGACGAGCAGGCACAGCGAGTGGCAGGCATGCGCTTTGCCTCCTCGATCTGCATGTTCCTCGCCGTTTCCTTCGGCGCCGGTGGGCTGTTCATGGGCTCCCGGATGGACGTGTTGGGCGTCGATGGCGTGGCGTCGCAGGCGGATGACCTCATCGCCGCGATCGCGATGTGGGGCGAGCTGGCCGCACCTGTGATCACTCTGGGCTGGGCCGCAATCGTAGTCGCGGCTGGCATCGCATTCTTCGGGTTCTTCAACGAGCTGGGCGAAGTGGTCGAGCGCTACACCCTCATCGACGTGTTCGGCACGATGCTGCTCATGGGTTTTGTCGGCACGGTCCGCATGGTCGAGCACTCTCGTACCGACGGTCTGTTCGCCATCGCCAGCAACGCGCCGGCTTCCATTCTGTTCCCCGATTTCGGCGCCGATCTGGCCGCCGCGCTGGTCTCCATCGACAAGGATACGACTGCAGTGCACCCGGGCGAGGGCGGTTTCGGGGACGTGCTCGTTTACGATAACGACGAGTGGAAGCGCAAGTACAAGTGGACCGGCACCGGCTGGGACGAGGATGACACCGCGCTGGCGAGCGTCGAACACAACGAGCGTCGCCCACTGTTGGCGATCGGTGGTGGCGAGCCGGCTACGGCAGTCATGGAAGCACTGGGCACGATCTCGGACGGCAAGGCGCTGCTGATGCTCCGCGCCTTCGAGGTCAAAGAGGACGTCGAAGTTCCCGACGAGCTCGCCCACCTCCAGGTCACCTACCTCGAGCTCGAGCTCGGCGAGGGCGCAGACTTCGAGACCGAGATCTGGGGCGACGCCGGCAAGCGCATCGTCAACTGGGGTCCGGTCCGGTGGTTCGGCGAGACCGAGGGCGAAGAGCCGCTGGTCTACATCCCCGGCGTGTTCGACGACACCGAGGCCCCGGGACTCAACGTGTACGTCGAGGAGCGCACCCGCGTGAAGGGGCTCGTCAACTCCTGTCTGCCGGTCATCCTCGCCCTGGACGAGGAGAGCAAGGAAGTGGGCCCGTCCGACAAGTGGTGCCACCTGTACGAGGGCGTAGCAGAGGAGATCCGCCTCGAAGCTCTCGAAGCCTGGGAAATCCCAGAGACCCAGTTCACCAGCATGAAGATCGAGTGGCGCGAGGGTGATGGGCTCGACAACGATGCCGTCATCGATCGTTTCATGCGTGAGATCGCTGGAATCGAGTACTGCGTCAACGAGCTGCTCGAAGAGGGCGAAGAAGAGCTCGAAGGCAAGATGGACCTCGAACTCTGGATGACCAAGCGCGGCAAGGTCGGCGAGATGAGGGTCACCGAGAAGTCCAAGCTGCAGACACCGGGCGCCGCTCGATGCATCGCGAAGCGCGTGAAGACCGCTGTCTTCGAGTATCCCGAGGACTGGGAATGGCCGGAGCCTCCTGAAGACGAAGAGGAGAGAGAGAAGTGGGAGGCGCCGCCGCTTCCGACCTTCGACATTCGCCTGGAGCTAGAGGCCCCTCCGGAATAGACCCGGCGCCATGAGCTTTGGCGAACGACTTTCCCTTCGAGTCCGCCAGGTAGGTTCCCCTACCTGTGTCGGGCTCGACCCGCATCTGGACCGACTTCCCGCGGATCTGATCCATGGTTCCGACCGCGAGTCCCTCGCCAATGCGGCGGGGGAGTTCTGCTGTGGCGTGGTGTCGGCCGTGGCTGACAAGGTTGCAGCCGTCAAACCACAGGTCGCCTTCTTCGAGGCGCTGGGTCATCACGGCGTGCGCGCCCTGGAAGAGGTGGTCGCTACTGCAAAAGACGCGGGTCTCATCGTGGTCTTGGACGCCAAGCGAGGGGACATCGGGTCGACGGCCGAGGCCTATGCCCATGCTTGCCTGGACGACGACGGTCCTATGGGCGCGGACGCGGTCACGCTGTCTCCCTATCTGGGGGCGGAGTCCCTCGGACCCTTCCTGAAGAGAGTGGATGCGGGCAAGGGTGTGTTTGTTCTCGTGCGGACCTCCAACCCGGGCTCGGGAGCCTGGCAGGCCGAAGGAGAGGGCGCCATTGCGCGCAAGGTTGCCGCCTGGATCTCCTCCGAAAACGCCAAACGCGCCGAACCGGATTGCTACGGGCCCATTGGCGCCGTAATCGCTGCGACCTTGCCAGGAGAGGCGGCGGGGTGGCGTGCGTCCATGTCTCGGACTTGGTTCCTGGTGCCCGGGTTTGGCGCCCAGGGAGCTACGGCAGCCGACGTCCGAGGGCACTTCGAGCACGGCCTGGGCGCTCTCATCACGTCATCGCGCGCGGTGCTCTTCCCCAAGAATGGAACCGACGGCAGCGCGTGGCAGGCGGCGGTGTCGGAACGAGCGGTACTTTTCACCGATGCGGTGAGATCGGCGATCTCATAGATGGTTACTGCTAGGATCTTGGGAGAGAACCGTGGAGTCAATCATGTACCGAACCAGTTTGTTGGTAGCTGTTGGATTATCCATCGGCTGCGGCGGCGGTGACGCCGAAGGAACCCTAACCTACGCGATGTCGGGGGACGGCATTGCCGAGACCCGCATCATCGCCAAGGCCATGTCCGTGGATGCGAGCATGACCTGCCAGACCTTCGAGGCGACGACCGACGCCAACGGGGCCTTCAAGATCGTGGGTTTATGCGGAGGAACCGCCTATAAGCTCACGACTTCGAACGACCAGCTCTGGCTTCCCGACGCCGAGCAGGTGCCGGATGGAGGCATGATGGGCGTCGAGCTCAAGGCGTGGGTCGCCAGCGAGGGCTCGGGCGTCTACAAGCTCGCTGGGGGCACGCTCAACGGCGTCCGCAGCAGCACCGATCTGAAGCAAGAGACCTTGCTGGAGTCCGAGGAGAAGGTGAACTACCCCGCTCGAATACCGCGAGATGTCGCGCTGGTCGCCCCGGGAGAGTACCTCGTCCTCTCCGGAAAGGAGACGATGGCAGCCATGTCCATCGTGCCGCTGATTCCCTCCGGCGAGCGCAAGTTCGCGGGTCGCATCACGATGGCGCCGTGGAGCTTCATCGGCGTGAAGTTCATCGACGACGAGACCTACGAAAAGGTCGAAGCGGTGATCGACGAAGGCAAGATCACGACGAAAGAGGCCGGTGAGCGCGCGATTCGCTACATCGCCCACGACGCCCTGCCCGTCGGTCGCTACGCCGTCTACGATGCCAGCCAGGAGCGCGGCGTCGTCACGATCGTGGACTTCGGCAAGGTTACGCCCAAACAGGAAGCGCCAGCAGAACCAGTGGAATAGTCAGCGTCGGCGATGGCCAAACAACAGGGCGGCGAGCACTAGCAGCGCGCCGCCTGTACTGCCCGACGTTTGACAGCCACAGGCTGAGCTAGCCTTCAGGGATTCTTCGCCGTTCACAGGATCCTGTGCGGTGTCGGAGGTTGTGTCGGTATCGGCATCAGCGTCCGTATCGGTGTCCGTGTCCGCGGCAGTACCGCCGGTATCGGTCGGCGTGGTTGCCCCTTCGCAGGCATCACCGACGCCGTCGCTGTCGGCATCCTCTTGGCCCGGGTTCGATACCAGCTCGCAGTTGTCCTCGTCGTCGACCACGCCGTCGTCGTCGTCGTCGGTCCAGTACACACGGATGTCGTTGAACCATGCGTCTGTGTTGAACCCGCCCCCGTCCCATCCGCAATCATAGGCATAGAACCCTGCCTCTCCGGATCCGAGGGGGTTGGCGTCCTGAACTTGGATGACCTGTGCGCCATCGAGCCACACGGTGAGGGTGTTGTCGTTGCGCTCGGCTTTGAGGGTGTGGGTGAGGCCGTTGAGGTTCTGGCTGACCTCGTCGAGCAGGGTCTCGTTGCCCGCGTCCACCTTGATGAGGAATACCCGGCTCTGGTTGCTGAAGCTCAGCGGCGGAGGGGCATTGTCGGAGCTCGTCGCCGCGACATAGAAGGTGTCGGTGCCGGTGTGGGCGAACACGAGCCCGATGGTGTCGTCATCCTCGTTGCCGTACTCGCCTTCGACTCCGCCTTGGGCGACCAGGTCCGGTGCTCCACGGACCAGCCAGTTGTCGGCGGCCCAGCCACTGCCGTAGCCGTTCTGCCCTGGCGTGTCGTTGTTGTTCCAGTCCGAGTCGCTGTAGGCCCGCGGTCCGTCGGTCCACCACGGGTCCTGGTTGAAGCCGGCCTGCCAGCCGTTGCCGCCCTGCATGTATCCGTTGCCAAAGCTGTTCAAGGACCAAGCGTCGACTTCAGCGCCGATCGCGTTTGTCGGTAAAATAACCAGCAGCGTGAGGGTGCTTAGCATCGTGGTTCTCCTCAATGGAGGATTTTACAGCGGTCTACGGGGCCTTGTCAGTTTGGGTGGCGGCGTTTACTTGTGGCACTCGCGCGGAGGCTACGTGTTCTCGACCAAACGAATCAAAGACCTGATCGAGGCCGCCCTCGACGATTGTCAGGCGATTGTGCGCGACGACGCCAACGACGGGCAGCACTTCTCAGCTGAAGTGGTCTCGTCGTCCTTTGTGGGGCTCAATCGCGTCAAGCAGCACCAGCTCGTGTATGGCGCCCTTGGTGACCACATGAAGGCCGACATCCACGCGCTCGCACTTCGAACCTATACCCCCGACAATTGGCCCGCCCAGGAGGCATGAAATGGGAACCCAGGAACGCATTCAGGACATGGTCAACGACAACCGTGTCTTTCTCTTCATGAAGGGCAACCGCGACTTTCCCCAGTGCGGCTTCTCGATGCGCGCAGTGAGCATCGTCCGAGCTCTCGGGGTGCCGTTCGACACATTCGACGTGCTCTCGGACGGTGAGGTCCGGCAGGGAATCAAGGACTTCTCCAACTGGCCCACAATCCCCCAGCTCTACATCGATCAGGAGTTTGTCGGTGGGTCCGACATCGTCATGGAGATGTGGGAGTCGGGCGAGCTCGAGAAGCTCGTGGAAGGGCACGCGAAGACGGAGAGCTAGATCGGCAGCCGAACCTTTGCGGGGGCTTCCAGCTCGTAGCTGTACTCGAGCTTGCGGTCTTCACCGGGCTTCAACGTCAGGGTCCAGATGCAGAATCCGTCTCGGTCCGGCCCCGACGAGAACGCAGGAGAGGGCTTTGGTTTCGAGACCTTGACCTCCTTGACCTCGCTCACGGGTAGACGCTCCTTCAGGCGAATCTGAACGGGAGTGTCGCCGAGGTGAACCACGCGGAGTTCGATCTTGAAGGTGTGTGTCTTTCGACCGGTGATCATGGCCGACTCCACGTCGTGATCGCGCCTTCGAACCAGGCGAATACCGTCGTGACTGCCCCATCCCATCGAAAAGGGCTCGCCGGGTGGGACGAGAGAGATCTCTCCGGTGCCAACGGCCATCTCGCCGCGGAAGAGCGAGACCGGTCCGGCGAGTAGGGGTCTGGTTCCCATGTTCTGTTGGCTGGAACAAAGCACGACTTCGGACGCTCGCTCGGGGTGGGCTTCCCAGGCGCTCTCAGCGCTGCTTTCCCAGGTGTCGAGGGGGATGTGGACCGGACGTCCGTCCGACAGCAGGGTCACCGGCGCCGGTGCGGTAAAGGTGCGCGGCTCGCCACCATCATCCACTCCGGGGACCTCGTCGACTCGCTCCTGGCCCGCTCGCGCCGTGTCGATGATCTCCTCGCGGACCTCGACGACAATCTCGCTCCGACGCTGGGTGCGAACGATATCGTCGGTCAGAGGTGGAGGATTGGCGTGGTCTCCCGGCCGCGCTGTGGAGCAAACCAACTCGATGTCGGTCCAGTCCTCTCCGGTGGCATTCCAGGCCATGGCCCCCGCTTCCCAAGAGATCCGGCCGTTGTCCAGGGTCGCCCGGTGGACTGGGCGCCAGACCGCCGCCGGGATGACGTAACGGATCTCCAGGTCCCCGGGGGTCTCGACCAGCGCGCGCAAGGTCAGTGTGGTGACTTGCCTCGGCTGGCCAGCCTTTGCGGCCTCCAGGCGGTGGTCGAGTTGTTCCAGCTCCGTAGTAGATCTCTGGGCGATGATGTCCGCTTCGGTTCGCCGGATCTTCGCCTTGGTGACGGAGAGTCCCAGGGCCTTGAGACCATCGAGCCAACCAGTGGGGTCGTCATGCGTGGCGAGGGCGCGGCTGGTGTGTTCCCGGGCGGTGTCCAGAGTCGCCCCCGCTCGCTCGGCCGCCTCTCGGGCTCGCTGGGCCGCCGCTTGGTTGCCCTGGTGTCGGTGTGCGAGCAGCGCTCTCTCAGTCGTGAGCGAAGTGATTACTTCGGTGGAAGCCTCGTCTTCGGATAGCCAGACTCGTCTGATGGCGACGTCCTCGACGATGATGCCGCCATCGCTCACGAACGACACAGCGCGCTCGCGAATCATGGGAGACAGGCCTTCGACGGCGATCTCCTGGCGCCCTGTCTCGGTCACGGAGAGCCGGCGGACCACCAGGCAGCGGTCTTGGAACAGGTCGACGCGCACAGCAGGGGCATCAGGCACGGCGGTCTCCTCCCACGAGCTCTTCCTTGGCGCCGAGACGGACGCCGTATGCCAGAGTCGTCACGACCTCGCCTCCGGGCGGGACCTTGACCGTCTGTCGGCGTCCTCCCTTGAGAATGGGGCCGTCGGTCTCCCCCTCCCAGGGGTGGGCCTTGGGTTCGGAGGAGAGGTCCTCGACCTGGACGTCGTCGTCGTCGGAGACTGGCACCCGAGACAGGATCTCGAGACGGACCTCCCGCGCAAGGCTGCTCGTGACGGTGACCTCGATGGAGGTGTCCAGGCGGCGCCCACCACCGAAGAGCCCGGTGGACTGCTCGTCGTAGCGCACATTTCGCGCGATCTGCAGCGCGTCTTCGACGCCGAGGCCAAGCTCGATATTGCCTCGCCCTGGCGTGCCTCCCCAGGCGGCAGTGAGGACCAGATCTCCGGCGACGAATACGTCTACAGGTCCTGGCAGGAGAGGCATTGAGCGCTCGATACGCGCGTCCACGATTCGGAACGCTCGGGCGTCGGCATGGGGCACGGTGCGGTAGCGGGCGTGGAGGGCGACGGGCTCGGCGAAGACAGCGACCGAGTGGAAACGCCCGTCTGCGGGGACATCTGCCGCAGCGTCGGTGTCAAAGCGGAAGTCCACTCCCTCGACAGGACCGGGCAAAACGTGGTGTGGGGGGAGCTTGGTGTCTTCGACCGCTGTGCAGGCGGTTGTCAGCCGTCCGAGGGACTGGCCCATGTGGCGTGAGGCGGCGGGTGGCAGCCCGCTCTCGGCGATGAGTGCGCCGTCATCGATGGGGTGCAGGCGCCCACGTCGGTCCGGAGGATGCGTCCAGTTTGCCAGCCTGAAACTGGGGTAATCCTGTCGCGATGGCATGAGCGCTGGGGGCGGGGCAGGGCGTTTCTTTGGCGCCATCCGCTGCTCGGGTGGCGCGCTGGACGTCCGCGATCCGAAGCTGGGCAGCGACGGGAGGCGCAACAGGCCTCCTGACCTTGGGGCGTCCATGTATTGGGGGGCAGCCGGAGCGCACTGGGGTTGGATGTCGGCGGCGAAGAACTCCACCGTCGTGCTCTCCTGCTCGGTGCGATCGTCGCCGTCTTGACTGCGGAGGCCGTCGATTGCGAACGGATCGGGCATCGCCAGATCATCCGGGAACAGGCTGTCGAGGTCGGCTGGCAGGGACCTCCAGGCACTCGGTTTGCTCGGCTGCCTCGCGCCGAGCCTCAGAGCAGGGAGCTCGGGAAGCTCGATTCTGCGGGCGCAAGGCGCAGTGGAGAGGGACAGGGCGACATCGTTCCAGTCTTCGCCGGTGGCCTGCACGACCAGCGCCCGCATCGTGAAGCGGCCCTTCTTCAGAGGTCCATCCGCCTCCAGTGTGTAGGCGGGGGTCCAGGTTGCCCCTTGGATCCGATAGGAGAGCTCGACTTCGATGTCGCCGTCGGCGCCGACCTCGAGGACCGCTACTCGAGTGGGTGCCCAGCGCTGCCACCACGTCTCGCTGGATTCCCAGTGGACCTTGTGCTCGCACTCGGTGACTCGTTCGGTTGCAAGGCGAATTTTCTCGTTCAAGGCGAAGAGTGCCTCGTCGAGCTCCCGCGCCCACGGCTCGATCTTTTCGCCGAGGTGAGCCCACTGTAGGAGCCGGTCGGGGACGGGCGGAGCTTCTTCTTCATCGAGGCAAGGAACCGCCTTCACAAGCCACTTTCGCTGGTTGGTGAGCGCGCCGCATTCCGCTCTCAGGACCGCCAGAGCCAACGTCGCTTCGGCCAGGGCCTCTATGGCTTCGGTGCGGTCGGCGCGGTCGAGGCCCTCCAGATCGAGCTGTAGGCGAACGCCGCCAACCCTGGCGTCGGTCACCGCGGTGCGCACCGAACCCTCGTCGAGGAGCAGCGGCAGCCCGCGTACACGAGCGATCCCGTCAGCAGCTGTGACGGTGCCACGACGGACCACCAGCGCGCCGTCTCGGTGCACTGTGACGCGTCGGATTGGGAGAGTCATGACCGTCGTGGCTGGCAGAGGACGAATGCGGCAGTTGGCAGCATTGACCCGATCCTCGCACCGATACTCAGGGGCCGCGGAGGCGGTAGGCTCTTGGTCGCGTCGCCCACGACAATGTCCTTGGACACGCGGCGAATGATGTCGACCATGTTGCCAAAGATCAGGCTTCTAAGGCCAGAATCGTTGTCTATGAGTGGCGGGAACTCGGGGCACTGGGTGTGCGGAATCGTACGATAGTCGACCCAGACCTCGCCGGGGACGTCCGGAGAGTCGTAGCAGATGTAGTGTCCGGGGCCGGTGATCATCCGGTAGATCGGGGCGCCAATCGGGGCCGTCTCGTGGGAATCGTTGTAGCCGGCCACGTGGTCGCCGAGGCGGACGAAGCGCTTCTCGAAGTAGGTGAACACCGGGACACCGTTCTTGCCCTTGTGAACGATGACCTCGCCGTCGCCACCGATGAGGTCGTCGGTCGTGAGCGCTCCGCCGTCCTTGGCGAGATCGTAGAGCTTGTAGAGCTGGCGGGCGTTCAGGCTCCGACACCAGGCCACCCGATCGTCGTGGGTTGTGGAGTCCAACGCAGCCGCTAGCTCCGAGATGTCTTGGACCTCTGTAGGTTTGGCGATACCCATTTTTCCCCCGGATCGCGTCTTCGATTCACCCGCGAGCCCCGGCCTGTCAAACGGTTAGAGGGTCGGGATGTCACAAGGGCTGTCAGGAGATCTGCTGGGTGCGGTCCGCAACGCGGTCCCCGAGCGCGTATGGGGTGCCGCCGTCAAGCTCGCCCGGGACGGCTCAGTCCAAGGTGTCAGCAGCGACGGCGACGAGATCCGACTCCGCGTAAAGACCAGGGCCAAGACCCTCCCATACGAGGTCTATCTGTGGCCCGAAGACCCCGACTGGGGCTGCGATTGCGGTCGTGACTCGGCCTGCGTTCATGTCGCAGCGGCCACGATCTATGCCAACAGCGAGGATTGCAGCAGCTTTGGCACTGCCGCGGCTGAGGACAAAGCCTGGAAGGTCAAGCTCCACTACATCTTCACGTCAGACGGTCCGGCGCTCTCCGTGCGTCGCGTCGTCAGGTACAAGAACGGGCGCGAAGAGCCTCTGAAGGGCACGCTCGCGGCGTCCAAGCTCATGGTCGATCGTGCCGATGCCCAGGCGGAGAGCCTGCTCACGCTCCAGACTGGCGGAGCGCTCACGGCCGATCTCACCCGGCGGCTCCTCAGCATGCTGCACGGAACCAACGCCACTCTGGATGGCGAGCCCGTCACGCTGTCGCGGACACCGGTCTTGTTCCGCCTCCGCGTGACCGACCACCGAGAGGGCTTCCGCGTCGGGCTCTATCGACCCAAGGACATCGACCAGCTCTTCCGTGGGGCCGCCCACACCAAGGGCCAGCTCCACCCGACCTCCCACGGCGATCTGACCCCCGAGCAGCGTCGAATGCTGATCCAAGGGGTCGACTTCGAACAGGAAGAGGTCGGCGTTCTGGTCGGTGAGTACCTGCCGAATCTGCGAAGAAAGGCCCCGGTCGACATTGCCACCGAGCGCTTGCCCAAGGCCGATGCTTTGGTGCCTCGGGTGCACATCGTCATGGCCGAGCGGCCCCGAGGGCTCGAGGTTCGCGCCGAGCTCGTGTACGGCAATCCTCCTGTTGCCAAGGTCACTTCTGGCGGGGGGCTCAAGCGCCTGGATGCCAGCATCATTCCGGCCCGGGACCTGTCGGCAGAGCGCGGTGCCCAGCGGCAGTTCGAGTCGAAGTTCGGCCGACCCGTCGGCTACACACATCTGCTCCCGCCGGCCGAAGCCGCGCAGTTCATTCAGTTCCAGCTGCCAAAACACAAGGGTCCAGTCGACGGCAAGGTCGATCACCAGCGCTTCCGCATCGTCGAGACGGTCGTGCAGCCGTCCATCGAGATCGCCGGGGGCGACGATGACTGGAAGCTGTCGGTCGCCTTCGGAGAGGGCGCCCACGAGGCCGATCCCTGGGCAGTTCTGGACGCTTGGGGCGGCAATCGAAGTCTGGTGCCCCTCCTCGACGGAGGCTGGGCGCCCCTGCCGACCAACTGGCTCGCGGAACACGGAGCTCTTCTGCGCGAGCTGATGGAAGCGCGCGACGCCGAGGGTCGGGTCCACCGGAACGCGACGGCCGCCCTCGTCGAGCTGCTCGAGAACACCGATGCGGTGGTTCCTCAAGATCTTCGCCGCCTACGCGAGTTCCTGGAGGGGGGCGAAGGCCTGTCCGAGGATCCTCTCCCAGTGGGATTCGACGCCGAGCTGCGGCCCTACCAGTGGGTGGGCTTTCGCTGGCTCAACTTCCTCGGCGACATGCTGCTCAACGGCATCCTGGCCGACGATATGGGGCTTGGAAAGACGGTTCAGGCCTTGGCTGCAATGGCCCATCGCGGTGGGCAGCACCTGGTGGTCTGCCCGACCTCGGTCATCCGAAACTGGGAAAAGGAAGCCAATCGCTTCGCGCCAATGCTGTCGGTGAACGTCTACCACGGTGCTACCCGGACTCTGGACGACAGCGACATCACGCTCACTTCCTACGCCCTGTTGCGCCGCGATCTGCCGGCGCTGCGAGAGAGAAGCTGGAGCTACGTCGTCCTCGACGAGGCCCAGGCGATCAAGAACTCTCGGTCCAAGACGGCAAAGTCCGCCTATGCCCTGCCTTCTGATCATCGCATGTGTCTCACCGGCACGCCGGTAGAGAATCGTCTCGAGGAGCTCTGGAGCCTGTTGCGCTTCCTGATGCCCGGCCTTCTGGGCAGCGAGAGCTCTTTCAAGGAACGCTTCTCACGCCCGATCGAAGCGGGAGATCGCCGCGCGCGAGCTGCCCTCCGAGCTCGAGTTCGTCCGTACATCCTCCGCCGGATGAAGCAGCAGGTCGCGTCCGAGCTGCCGCCCCTCACCGAGGTTGTCATCCGCTGCGTGATGTCCGAGGAGCAGCGAGCCACCTACGACGGCGTTCGCCTCATGGCCCGGCAAGAGGTGCAGGCGGCCATCGACGAGCGCGGAGAGCGCGGCGCCACGATGCGCGTGCTCGAGGCCCTGCTCCGCATGAGGCAGGCGTGTTGCGATCCCACGCTCCTTCCGGGAGACGCCGGCGACGGTGTGGCATCTGCCAAGCTCGACCGGATGGAGGAGCTCCTCGTCGATGTGGTGTGTGACAACCACAAGGCGCTGGTCTTCTCCCAGTGGACTTCGTTGCTCGACCGGGCGCAGGCTCGCCTGGACGGCCTCGGCATCGACTACGTCCGCCTCGACGGGAGTACTCGCGACCGGCAGACTGTCATCGACACGTTCCAGTCCGACGAGGGCCCGCCGGTCTTCCTGCTCTCGCTAAAGGCAGGAGGAACCGGTCTCAACCTCACGGCCGCGGACTATGTCCTGCACCTCGATCCGTGGTGGAACCCCGCCGTCGAGAAGCAGGCCACCGACCGCGCCCACCGCATAGGCCAGCACAAGCCCGTGGTGAGCTGCAGGCTGATCGCTCAGGACTCGGTAGAGGAACGGATCCTCGAACTCCAGGAGGCCAAGAGGGACCTCGCCGATGCCGCGCTCGGGACCGATGGTGGCTTTGTCAAGGCTCTCACGGCGGGCGAGTTGAGGTCTCTCTTCGAGGACGCCTGACCGGACGTGACAGAAAGGGACGCACCGTCCGCGTGGATTCAGGTCTGCAGATGGAGTAAGCTAGCGGGGTCCAGCTCTGTTCCATGAGGCACGCATGGCATCCGAAGATCCCGCCAGAACCAGTGGCCCGATACGCGCGCTCGCATTCCTCGCGATCGCGGTCATCGCTGGAGCCGCATCCCTCGTGGTCCTGTTTCAGTTGATTACTGGCTACCAAGCTCGTATCGATGAAGCCAAGCGCCCAGAAGACACGGTCATGGTGATTGTCGCCGCGCGCGATCTCTACCAAGGCGTCACCGTCACAGAAGAAGATCTCTACGCTGTCGAGATCCCGCCCCGCTACCTGCCCGAGGGCGTCTTCCTGTCCCCCGATCACGTGGTCGGGCGCATTCCCCGCGAGCGGATCCTCGCCAACGAGTTCGTACGTGCCAACCGGCTCGCCGATCCTGAGTCCGGCGTGGGCCTCAATGCAGTCATTCCGCGAGGGATGAGGGCCATTTCCGTCAATATCGCTGATGGAAAGGCGCTTTCTGGCTTCCTCAATCCCGGAAACTACGTCGACGTTCTGGTCACAATCGCCCCCGAATCGGGCAACGCCAAGCAGAAAGACGTCGAGACCAAGACGCTGCTGCAGGCCGTCTTCGTCCTCGGTGTCAACTCCCGCATGGGCAGCGAGAGCCGCGAAGAGGCCAAGAAGCGCGGCGCCCAGCAGCCCAGCGTCACACTTCTGACCACCGCAGAGCAGGCCGAAGAGCTAGCCTTTGCAGAGAACCAAGGTCAGCTGCGCCTACTCCTCCGCAACGACCTCGACGTCGACCAGCACGAGCTCGATAGCGTCGACATCAGCGACCTGCGCAAGAAGCTCGAGGCCAAGAAGGTCGTCCGAGTTCGCACGACGCCCTCCAAGAAGGTGGAAGAGAAACCGGGCGGCATCCTGAAGATCATCCGTGGCAGCACGGCCACCGAGGTCAAGACCGGCGCGGACGGAACGATCAAGGATTAGCGATTCGTCGATGACCGTTCACGAACCGTGACGGCACTTGACGAATCCCCAGGTTGAAAGCCGATAAGGTAGCTGTGTCCCCGAGGCATGGAGTACCCGAATGGCCACCGAACCGTCCGCCGCGAGCCCGTTGCGCGCCATCCTTTTCCTGGGAGTCGCCGCCATCGCCGGAAGCGTGTCCCTCGTGGCGCTGCACCACTTGGTGGTGAGCTATGAGACCGCCATCGAGACGCAGCGCAAGCCAGAGGACACCGTGATGGTCATGGTGGCCGCGCGGGATCTGTACCAGGGCATCACTATTGCCGAGGACGATCTGTACGCGATCGAGATCCCGCCGCGCTACCTGGCCGAGGGGGTCTTCCTGTCTCCGGACCACGTCGTCGGCCGGATCCCGCGGGAGAGAGTCCTTGCCAACGAGTTCGTGCGCTCGAGTCGGCTTGCCAATCCAGAATCCGGCATTGGAATGAACGCCGTAATCCCGCGGGGTATGCGAGCGCTCTCCGTGAATATCAGTGATGGAAGGGCGCTATCGGGGTTCTTGAATCCCGGGAACTACGTGGACTTGCTGGTCTCTATCGTTCCGGAGGGCGGTGACGCCGAGCTGGAGACAACGACACTGCTTCAGGCCGTGTTCGTGCTGGGTGTGAACTCCCGCATGGGGGACGAGAGTCGAGAGGACGCCAAGCGAGTGCGCGGCAGGCAACAGCAGTACCGCACGGTGACGTTGTTGGTCAGCGCAGAGCAGGCCGAAGAAGTGGCGTTTGCAGAGAACCAAGGCGACCTGAGGCTGCTCCTCCGGAACCAAGACGACATCGCCGCAAATCCGGTTCCTGGGGTCGATATGGACAAGCTGCTCGGCCGGTTGACGCCCATCGCCGAGATCGAGGTCACCCGCATCAAGGAGGTGCGGCCCGAGCGAACCTCGGTCGTGATCATCAAGGGAGACGAACGTGAGACCGAGGTCTACGAGGATGGCAAGCGAGTGCGGAAGTAGAGCATGGCGGTGAGCGCGGTAGCGAGCGCACTCGTGACGGAGAGGATGCCGAAGAACTGCTGCAGTGTGAACGGCCCGAGAATGGTCGCAGCGAGGGCCATGGAGGCGAAGTAGCCGACGCCGAAAGTGCTTGCTGGCAGGAGGGATTGGGCGGACGCAACCAGGTTCTTTGGCGCTTGCTCCGAGAAGAGTGCGACGCCGGAGATCCAGAAGGCGCCGAAGTGGATGCCGTGCAGCGCCTGGGTTGCGATCAGGATGTAGGGGTCCGTCGTCGCCCCGGTGATCAGCCATCGCGGCACACCGACAGCAACCGCGATCAACAGCAGCGGAAGCGGACCCAGACGATCGAGGAGGTAGCGCCCCGACATCAGCACCACGACCTCGACCAGGACGCCCAGTGCGATCCCGGCGCCGGTGACCCACGAGTCGAGGCCCAGGGACTCGACGTGAAGGGAAAATAGACTGTCGTAGGCGGTAATTGTCATTCCGTGCAGGACACAGATCCCCATCAGAGGCAAGAGCACCGGGTGGGCGAGCATCTTGCCGAGCTCCGCTGTTGTCGGCCTTCTTGGCGGCGTTCGCACCTTTGGGAAGGACCAGGACACGACGGCCGTCAGCACCAGGAGCGAGCCCCCGATCCACAAGGGGGCGCGAGGCCACGTGTCGCGGGCGATGCCGGCGCTCTGGATCGCTACCAAAAACGCCACGGACCCAGCAGCGCGGATACGACCGTAGTCCCTGCGATCTTGTCCGAGAATGGATACCGTTGTCGCATCTGCGATGGGGAAGACAGGTGCGCGAGACACCGCCATCAGCAGAACACATGCCGCCAGGGAGACGGGATCCTCTGCGACCATCAGTCCGACGCCGGCGACTGCGGCGAAGATGGTCGCGGTCCGGAAGACCAGCTGGTGCGCTCCGGTTCTATCGGCGACCCACCCCCAGAATGGGGCACCAAAGATCTGGCCCAATGGGAGAAGCAACAGGACCGTAGCGATGGTTCTGTCCTGAACTCCGGCATCGGCAAGCACTACGGCGAGGTAGGGGATGGCACTGATGGATGCGACCGCGGTCACATACCAGAGCACCAGCCGGGCGTAGGTCTCAGTGGAGGGCTTGTCTTGCACGACCCGCTATATAGGAGGTTGTGATTCGTGTTGCCTTGCTGCTTCTGGCGCTGAACCCGGTCCTGATGGGCTGTCCGAAGCCCACACCTCCGGAGGGGACGCCGAGAGCTGTGTCCACCTACCCAGCGCCCGTCGACGCCCGACGCTGGTACGTTCGCGGAAAGATGGCGGAGGAAAGGGGTGATCTAGTCGAGGCGGAACGAGCGATGATCTGGGCGTCGCGGCTGGATGCAGCGAGCCCGTACAGCTGGCTCGCCAAGGGGAGGTTCTTCGAAAACGTGACGCGGTACGACGAAGCGCTCGAAGCCTATCGTGAGGCCGAGGGCCGCGAGCCGGATCTCACCGACGTGAAGCTGGCGATCGGGAGAGCGTTGGTACGGACTGGACGCGATGCCGAGGCTCGGCCCTATCTGATCGCCGCTGCGGAGGGTGGTGAGAAGGAAGGCTTCGCCCTGTGGGGCCGGCTGGAGCTGCGCGCCCGGGATGAGCCCGCCGCTATCGAGGTCCTGGAGAGCTGGGCCGGAGAGGAGGTCTCGACCGCGTTGCGAAACAAACGCGTCGATCTCGCTCTGGCGGTTGGGCGCTTTGATCTGGCAGTCGACGACCTGTTGATTCTCTCCGACGGGCGCAAGCCACGTCATGGGGAGCGGCTGGTGGAGGCGGCACAGAACGCCTGTCGCTCGGGCTCCGCGCTGGCGTGGTTTCGTTCGCGGGGTGCTGTCGAGTGGGGGGAGGAGTGGGCGAGGGCCGCGCTCTCCCTAGCCAAGAGCACCGACGATCGGCGGTTGGAGGGCGATGCCCTCATGACGCTCGGGGCCGAAGGTGATGTGTGGGTGGATTGGCTGCTCTCCAGGGCACGCTATGGGCAGGCGCTGGACGCTGCGGGCGATGACGCATACCGTCGTGGGCTCGCCCTGCGCGGCCTGGAGCGCCACCAAGAGGCGTTGAAGACCTGGTCCAGTGTCGACAACGAGGGGACTGTTGGGCTTCGGGCAGCGGCCGAGAGAGTGGATCTCCTCCTCGAGCTCGGGCGCCTCGAAGATGCTCTGTTGGCGGCCGAGAAAGCAGCGGAGAACCCGGTAGATTCAAAAACCACAACTTGGTTGCGTGCGCGTGCTCTGGCGGCACTGGGTCGGAGTGCCGAGGCAGAGGACGCCATCGGTCGGGCCTGGACTGGGAGCAGCCGCGACCGTCGAGTGGCTCGGCTTCGATCGGAGAACGGCGCCGATCTTGCCGATGTGCGCGAGGCCTTGCAGCGCTCTGTGGACAAGGGGAACGCCGCTGCGCAGCGGGACCTCGCCAGGTTGCAGGAGCGAAGCGGGGGGGATGCCCTGGTCCAGTGGGAGAAGCTACTTCGGCTCGACCCAGACGATGTGGATGCCTGGGTGGGCATCGCACGGCTGGACCCAGAGCGCCGCAAAGAGGCACTCGACAACGCGCTCGCCGCGGACTCCTGCGATACCAGCGCTCTCATGGAAGCATCTAAAGACCTCGCGCCCTGCGACGCGCTGGCTCTGTTGGAGCGTGCTTGGGAGGCTCGCCCCAACCGCCGCTCGGTCGTGAAGGCCCGAGAGCGTGCGCGTCTCGAGTGCGTTGTGGAGGACCTCTAAGTATGCCGAGCAAGTGGCTTACGGCGCTGCTGCTGATTGGGTGTGCGGGCACGCTCCATCCCGAAGCTCCGGCACAGACACCACAGAACGTGCTCGACATGGCCCGTGAGCGTCCGATCCCCGATCCGGTGCAAGCCCGCTTCCACATCAAGGTGAGGAGCAAGCCGCTGGACGTGGCTGGAGGCACCGGCGGCGCGTTGATCTTCGACAGGCCTGGGCGAGGCCACGTAGCGGTCCTGGGTCCTCTCGGCGCCCCACTGGCGACATTGACGAGCGATGGCGTTGGACTGGCTGTGGATTTCATGCGAGCCCACCGACACCTCGTCGGCACCGATGCCGAGAGTGTCGTGCGGGAAACGACGGGCGGAATCGTCGGAATCGATGACATGTTTGGCCTGCTCGTGGGCGATCTCCCGCTGGATGACGCCAAGGTCAAGTCCAGGGCAAAACTCGAAGATGGACAGGTGCAGTTGGTCTTGCAGGGGCCGAGGAAGTCGAGCATTTCCGCGGTCCTCGATGGCGCCACTGGAGCGCCAATCTCCTTGATCGCGAATGACCGGAACAAGCGTCGGTTGCTCGAAGCCTCCTATGGGCCCTTCGAGACCCACGGTGATGGGAGCTTGGTGCCGAGCACGGTCAACATCGAGATTCCCCAGCTGGAGATGACCCTGGAGCTCCGCTTCAAGTGGTGGAAGACCCTCGACGAGGTCCCCGACGTGTTTGTATTGGACGCGCCCGATGACTTCGAGACGGAGTCGCTGGAGCGCGCGATGCAGACCCTGACCCGCGACCTGCTGGGCGGTCTGAGGTAGGTTGTCCCTACGGAGGCCCGATGGGCAAGGTTGTGGACATCGAGGGCGGCGACGAGGAGGCCGAGGAGTTCGAGGCTACGGACTCTGGCGCCAAGGGCGCTCCCAAGGAGGGCGGCCGCAAGACCCGACGCGATCCTGTCGAAGTCGAGGTCGAACGCGAGATCACGAAGCGTCAGCTCATTCAGTCTGTGTCGTCTCTGGTCGTGGTAGTGCTGTACATGCTGTTCACCCTGTTGCGAGATCGCGACAGCGGCGTTGTGGTCATCGACCCGGATGGCGCCGCCGAGGACGACTGGGCGGAATAGCCTCACAGCTTGTTGATCACGTCTCGGCGAGCCGGGCGTCCTTGATCTCGAACTGCAGCGTTCGCCTTCCTCGGTAGATGTTCTCACCCAGCTGTCCGAGCAGGTCCAATTCGGACGTCGACAAGAGCTCCGCCAGATCAGCGCGACCCCACCAGAGACCCTCCAGCGCCGGGCCATGGTCTCTGGGAATGAGCATCTTCAGGTGGCTCTTGTCAGCTCCGATGGCGCGAACTGCGATGGGTCGAACCGCCTTGAGCATCAGGTGCGGAGTGGGGTTTCCCATCCCAAAAGGTCCGAGGCGTCGAAGCTCGGCGAAGAGATCCTCTCCCAGCGCCTGCGCGCCTATCTCGGCATCATAGAGGTGCGTTCGAATCAGCGTCGCGTCGCTGGCGTGGCTGGTGACGAACTCGCCCAAGCGTCGCCGTAGTTCGTCGATCTTGTCGGTCGGCACCGTGAACCCAGCGGCAGCGGGATGGCCTCCGTAGCGGACCAGCAGGTCCTCACAGCTATCGAGGGCGTCGATGGCGTGGATGCCTTTGATGCTTCGCACACTCCCGACAGCGCTCTCGCCCTGGATTGCAACGACAGCTGCGGGACGATGGAATTCGTCCTTGAGGCGACTGGCGACGATTCCCACGACGCCTCGGTGCCAACCCTCCTCTTCGGAACGACAGACGACGATGAACGGGTCCGGGGTCTCGCCCACCTGTTCCAGGGCCTCTGCCTCGACCCGTTTCTGGATGAGCCGCCGGTTGTCGTTGAGGCGATTCAGCTCTGCCGCGAGCTTCTTGGCGTCGGCGGGATCCCGGCTGTTGAGGAGGCGGACGACGAGCTTGGCATCAGCGACGCGCCCGGCCGCGTTGATCCTTGGTCCTATGCGAAAGCCGAGGTCGCTGGTCCGGATTCCTCCAGGGCTCGAGCCGGCGATATCGAGGAGTGCTTCCAGACCCGGGTGATGGCGAGGCTGGTTCAGGCGCTGCAGCCCGATGGCGACGATGGCGCGATTCTCGGGGGTGTTCAGCGAGACCATGTCGGCGACGGTGCCGATGGCGCCGAGCTTGAGGAGCGACAAGAGGATGGCGTCCCACTTCTTGTGGTCGCCGAGGAGAGCGGTGGCGAGCTTCAGGCTGACGCCGCACGCGGCCAGGGACGGATTGGGGTAGGTGCAACCCTCCTGTGGCGGGCAGAGCACAATGGCGTCCTCGGGAACCGATGCTCCCGACGGGAGATGATGGTCGCAGATTAGTACGTCTATCCCGGCTTTTCGCGCGATCTCCACGGCGGCGAAGTCTCGGACGCCGATGTCGGCGGTGACGATGAGGTCGACCTTGTCCTCGGCGGCTTTCTCGGCCGCCAAAGTCGAGAATCCATAACCCTCGAAGAAGCGATTCGGGATGTGGTAGTCGATGTCCACATCGCTCGACAGCAACCTCAGCGCCGCCTGCAGGATCAGCGACGAGGTCGTGCCATCGACGTCGTAGTCCGTGATGATCCGGACTCGTTGTCCACGGCCCAGCGCAAAGCGAAGCCGGTCTACTGCGGCGTGCATATTGAGCATCGCATAGGGATCGTGGAGGACGCCGACGTCGGGATCGAACCAGCCAGGGGGAATTTCGCCATCCTGCAGGCGGGAAGCGAGGATCGTCGCCGCTATCTCGGAGAGCTGGGTACTGTCTTGAACCGCTTTGATATGTGCCGGTTCGACAGCGGCAGGCGCCCAGAGGGAGCCGGTGAGGGAAGGCAAGAGGAGCCTCTAGAACATGAATCCGACCAGATAACTGGTCAGCGCACCGATCAGGACGCCTGCGCCGAGCCCCAGGATCCCGTACCAGACGCCCGGCAGATCCCCGCTCGGTGGCTGTGTGAAGTCTACTCGCTCTGGGAGGTAGTTGCTAACTCGGTTCTCGGAGGGGACCACGCTCGGCGGTGCGTGACGTGGCACCGGTGGTGTGTCGGTGGGGCGGTTCGCCAAATGAACGGTCAAACGCCGTGGACTGCCACCACCCATCGGCTCCATCACGACGTCTACAGCGACCGTTCCGTTCTCCACGCGCGCAGCGAGCACGCTGACGGGATGGGATCCCACGAAGTCCCGGGGCTGGAAGGGGACCTCGACGGTCGGGGTGGGCAGTACGACGCCCTCTCCGTTCGACACGGTGCCGTGCTCCTGTTGTTGCGGTGTGGATTGCGTCGCGCCTTGAATGGCCTCGATGTGGCCGCGAACCACGTCTTCATCAGTCTCCCGGGTCTGGCGGTGCACGGCGGTCAGCGTGATGGTCGCCTCGTTGCCAGCCATGTTGTCGCGGATGCGCGCCATCGTCGCGCCAGTGATCTCGGTGTGGGTTTCGACCACCCCGCGATGGTCGTTGGCGACTGCGGAGATCACCGGGAACCCGTATGGGTTGATGTCGAACACCACGTCGGAGATCTTCCGCGCGTCGCTGGAGTCGACGTGGTTGACTTGCAGGACAACCGGAACCGCCGCGAGCTCGAGCCCCTGTAGCGAAAGCATGCGCTCCAGTTCCAGGAGGCTGTCCATGTTTGCTGTGGCTCGTGCCGCGCGAGCATCTGCTACGAAGACCAGTGCGTCGACTTCGGAGACGACCTCTTGGCGGTGCGCAGGCAGAGTGAGGTCGCCGGGCAGCGAGTACACGCGAAAACGCATCCGAAAGTCGTTCACGCCCCGGTCGTCGGGCGTAACGTAGTCAAAATAGTAGGTGCGCTCTGGACTATCGCTTGGCCCAAACTTGTGGAGCTGGCTGCGTTCGGACGTGCTCAGGAGCTTGTGCAGCTGCTTGAGATTCGTGTTGCAGCCCGCCCCTGTCGCGCCGAAATAGACGACTTTTGCTGTGATTTCGCGGGTAGCGAAGTTGATGATTGCCATCGGACGGTCAGTTCCCGTCTCGAGTATACGTCACCCGATGCCAGCCATTCCGAATGCTGTTACCCATGCGACGTTGCGACTGGAGCGTGTGTGAAGCCCCTGATTCCCTGGTTCGAGGCCCCAGTGTTGGAAATCCCGCTCGGGGATATCGTGATTCCGCTGCACGGCTTCGGTTTTCTCGTTGCGATCGGGTTCATTGTCGGCGGAAAGGTGGCGATGGGGCGCGCTGAGCGGCTCGGGCTCGATCCAGAGGTGATCAACCGGTTGATCGGGTGGCTGGTCCTGGGCACCTTCATCGGTGGCCACGTTGGCTACGGTTTGATGTACAAGCCCGACGAATACCTCGCCAACCCGATCGAGTTCCTCAAGGTCTGGCAGGGGCTGTCGAGCTTCGGCGGCTTTGCCGTGTGTGTGCCGATCAGCATCTGGTTCTTCTGGAAGGAGAAGGTGCCGGTCTGGCCCTATCTGGACTGCCTGGCTCACGGCATGGCGGTCGGGTGGTTCTTTGGCCGAATGGGCTGCTTTGTCGCCCATGATCACCCCGGAACCGCCACGGACTTCTGGCTGGGAGTCCAGGGCATCTGCCAAGGCGATCAGCAGGGCGTCGCATGTCACGACATGGGGCTGTACGAGGCGCTCTGGTCGCTGTCGGTGTTTGGGCTGTTCACCTATATGGATCGCCTGCGGACCTTCGTGCCCGGGATGTTTGTGGTCTTGCTGGGCACACTCTATGGTCCGGTTCGCTTTGGAATGGACTTCCTTCGTCCAGAATCCACAGATCCCACCTATGGCGGGTTCACGCCGGGGCAGTACTGGGCTGTGCTGTTGACGGTGATTGGTCTGGCCTTCCTGTACCAACGGCTGCGATCCAACGACGAGCACTTCGGGCCGGTCGAGCCCACGTCCGACGAACCGGAGCCCGCCGAAGACTGACGTATAGTGCAACGCGGAGGTTCGACCATGACCGCGATAGCTCTGTTGGCCCTGTGCATTTCTCCCGTCGCCCACGCTGGCGTCGGCACGAGCGTTGGGGTTTCGCCGGGGGGGATGTCATTCGGTGCTCTCGGTGCCCCCGGCGGGTTCCTACCGTCGCTCGACTATCGTGCGGATCCGCTCGTGCTGCAGTTTCACGTGCTGGAGTTCATCGGTCCGCTGCTGGAGACACAGGACATCCTCCTCGGCGCCAACATCTACTACGAGGTCGGCGGAGGCAGCGTGGGTGGCACCTGGATGGGCGTGGTGCAGCCCGGCGGGAGCATCGACATCCTCGGCGACCCGTTTGTGATCGCGGCCGCCGCAGAGGTCCGGGTCGGTGCAGAGACGGCATCGACAATGGGCCTCGGCTTCTACGTGGTCCCGGCGTTCGGAGTCTGGGCAGGGCAGAACGACTCGGGAGTCTTGACCGGGGGGGCGCTTCAGGTCAGTGCCTGGTTTGGGGGCCGGGGCAAGGGCGGCGGCGGCGCAGTCAAGGAGCCGGCAGAAGGGTGATCTGGCTCCTGCTGATCAGCTGCTATGCGCCTTACAATCCCGAGGACGAGGAACCGGGGAACCCTCCCGAGGAACCGGAGCGCGAGCCAAGCATCGAAGACAGCGCGCTCGTGACCCTGGGCTACGTCGGAGAGGTCGATCTGTCGGTGGACTGGGCCGGCATCGAGGCGGTCGTGGTCAACCGGGCTGGCAACGGCGAGCTGCTGTGCCTGTGGGGCTACGGGAGTAACGGAACTTCCTCGATTGTGGCGCCCTGTCTCGATCCCGACGGGGGGGCCTGCCTGTTTGCTTTCGACGTCTCGCTCACTGGTGGCCAGCAGCTCGATGGGGACTGTCATGCCTTCTCCACGCTCGGCGAGGAGGCCGGTCCTTTCAGCTACGGCTACATCGATGACTACACGGCTGGCGGTATCTCCTATGGGCCGGCGCTGCTGTTTTACTACCGCTACGACGGCGCATGGCGTGCTGTTCCGGGCTCCGCCGACTTCGATCCCGAGACCTCGCAGCTGGACTATCGCTGGGATCGGTACTGACGTGAGTTAAAGGCGCTGCATGAACTTTGTGTACCGGTGGCTGGCTCCAATCCTCGTGTTCGCAATCGCGGGCTACGTCTGGAACTTCAACAACACCCATATCGACAGTGCCCTCTACATCCCCTTTCTCGACTGGATTCCCCCGTTGAAGGGTGATCTGGTCGCCCAGGCCGACGCCTCCTGGAAGGGACTGATCGGGCTCGGCGTGATCGTGTCCCTCAGCGCGCTGTGGGACCAGTTCCGCAGTCGTCCGAAGCCCGAAGAAGAAGAACCAGAGGCCTAGTCATGGCAATGCTGCAGTCCTGCAATCCGTCCACCTCGGAGGTTGTCGGCGAGGTCGCCGTCGCCACCGTCGAAGAGGTCCACGCGGCCGTCGCTCGCGCTCGTGCCGTTCAGCCGGCGTGGGCGGCTCGCCCAATCGAAGAGCGCGTCAACCTCCTCGAAGAAGCTGCGAAGTTGCTCGCCGATAGGGTCGACGAGATCTCCACGCTCCTCACCCGTGAGATGGGCAAGCCGCTCAAGGAGGCCAGGGGAGAGACCGCTACGGTGGCCAATATGCTCGCCTCCGACCCGGCTGCGGTGGCTGCGGCCCTCCAGCCCACCACGTTGGAGAACGCTCGGACCCGGACGACGGTGTACCGCGATCCCTTTGGCGTGGTCGCCTGTATCTCGCCTTGGAACTTCCCGATCCTGATGCCACATCAGCAGATCGTCCCGGCCCTCGTCGCCGGCAACACAGTCGTGCTCAAGCCCTCTGAGGAGACACCTCTGGTTGCGCAGGCCTATGCGGACTGCCTTCTCGAGGTGCTGCCCGACGGGGTGCTGCAGGTCGTGCATGGTGCCGAAGAGCAGGGCAAAGCTCTCGTCTCATCCGACGTGAACCTCATCGTGTTCACTGGCTCCCGCGAGGCTGGAAAGCACATCCTCGCCGAGGCCAGCAAGAGCCTGAAGCGGGTGATCCTCGAGCTTGGCGGCAAAGATCCGCTCATCGTGCTCGACGACGCAGACATCGAGGCTGCCGCGCGCTACTCGGCTGGGAACTCGTTCCGGAACGCTGGCCAGGTCTGTATCAGCATCGAGCGGATCTACGTCGAGCCCGCCGTTCACGATCGTTTTGTGAACGCGCTCCAGACCGCGGCGGAACGGATGACGGTGGGCGACGGGATGCTCGCAGATACCAAGATTGGGCCTATGATCCACAGCGCCCAGCGCGCCCATGTGCTGGCTCAGGTCGAGCAGGCCGTAGCCCAGGGCGCGACGATTGCCTGGGATGGCGGCGGCGCCAGTGGTGACAGCTTCCTGGCCCCGATCATCCTCACCGACTGTGACCACAGCATGGCGATCGCCCGTGACGAGACGTTCGGCCCGGTGGCTTGCGTGTTCCGGGTGGCCAACGAAGAAGAGGCGGTGCGGCTGGCGAACGACACGCCCTATGGGCTCGGAGCCTCGGTCTTCGGGGCGCCGGAGCGGGCGCGACAAGTGGCTCGACGCCTGACTGCTGGCATGATCGGCGTCAACCAGGGCCTGGGCAGCGCCGGATCGACCCCATGGGTTGGGTCTGGGCAGAGCGGCTATGGATTCCACAGCGGGCCGGACGGGCACCGGCAGTTCGCCCAGGTTCGAGTCGTCTCCGAGCGTCTCTAGGAGAGCTCACAGCCCTGGGTTTGACACAGGCCTATAGACGCAGGCCGATCCCGCCCTTGATCGCGAAGCCGCCGGGCTGCATGGTGCCGATGTCACCGAACTCAGCGGCCTGGAACCAGCCGTATCCGGCCTCGAAATGCGCCGCGACTGCGAGCTTGCCTCTGGCAGTGGGCGAGCGGAACTCGATGCCGCCCATGGTCAAGACGCCCGGTGCCATCCCGGTCTCCTTGATCTGGCCGGCGTTCCGTTTATTCGAGCTGTCGTCGTCGAACTTCATGACCCCGCGGATCAGCACGCCATGCACTGCCGCGTAGGGGTAGAAGACGTCGGCGAAACCGTGGGAGACCTTTGGCCCGAGGATGAACTCGTCGGCGAAGAACGCTGTCTGGATGTCGAGCGTCTCCTCGTGCAGACCCCGTCGAACGCGATGCCAGCCCGTCTCGATGGTCAGGGTGTCCATCATGGTCACGCCGAGGCGGACTCCCCTCGACGGCATCAGGTTGCTGTTGCTGAACAGGTCGTAGCTGGGGTCGGTGTTCTGCAGGGTGCCGAGCTCGCCCGAGAGCTGAAAACCCAGGTCTGCGGCGGAGGCTGGAGCGGCGATGAGAGCGGCGAGGGCGATGAGCGAGCGCATCATTTGCCTCCCTTCTGCTTGAGAAGTTCGATTGGATCGGCCAGGCCGAGGGTGGCGAAGCCGCTGACCTCACGGGTGTCGTTGGTGACCGGATCGAGGAAGGTCACCAGTCCCAACCCGACATTGTGGGTGATGAAGAAGGTGCCGTCTGTCATGTTGCCGATGGCCATGGGTGGCTCGGAGAGCTCGAGCTCTTCGGCGCGACCGGTGTACATGTCGAGCTTGTAGACGTACTCGGCGGTCTCCTGAAGGATCAGCGCGTGCAGGCTCGCCTCGGTGGCGGCCCAGGAGACGCCGAGTCCAGTGCCCTCGAGCAGGAAGGGCTCGGTCTCGTCGTCTTGGAGATCGATCACTTCCATGCCGGGGTTGCTGTCGTAGAGGCCTTCGATGCCCTCGCCGAAGCCGTTCTCCGGCCGGGTGAGGGCGATGGCGAACTCCTCGGTGGGAGCGATGTGCATTGAGATCGCCGGGTTTTGAAGCCGATATTCCACGAGGTTGTTGGTCTCGAGGTCCAGGCGATAAGCGTCGTGCTCGTTGCCGTCGCTCCACAGCAGCGAGAAGTTGCTGCCGCCGGAGATCTGGCTCATGGGTTCGTCGAGAGAGAAGGAGTCGAGGTCGAAGAACTCGTGCTCGAGCACATCCACCACCGAGCCGCTGTTGTAGACGAGGACTGTGCGGTCGGTCTCGGTGTTCACAGCCATGTCGGTCGGGTTGTGGGAGAGCTCGACGATGTTGATGCTCTCGTTGAGGAGATCGAGGGCGTACAGGTCGCTGCTTCCGGCCACCGAGATCAGCGCGTAGCGGCCGTCCGGAGTGAGCTGGATGCCCACGGGGGTGACCACGCTGTCAGGATCGAGCGTCAGTGGGAAGGTGACGCTGTTGGTCGGCGTCGGCGTCGTCAGGTCGATGACGGCCACCTCGTTCTGCGACAGCACCACGGCCCGCTCGGCCTCGCCATTCAGGCTGTGGGTGAACAGCACGCGATCCGCCGCGAAACCCACAGAGACGGGCGTCGATACGCCCGAGGTCAGGTCGAGGACGACCACCGATGTGAGGTTGATGACGCCGTCAAGAGTGAGCTCTGGATCGGAAAAGTCCAGGTATGCGATGGCATATTGCCCATCATCTGCGTACTGGATGGCGTTGAAGGTGCCATCGACCTGCACGGCCTCTCCCGCCTCGTCACCTTGAATCACTTGCAGCGCGGTGGTGGTCTTCAGGAAGTCGTTCGGGCAGTCGTCGACCCACTTGTCGCGGTCGGCTTCTTTGGGATCCTCCTCGTCGCAGGCGAAGGTCTCGACGAAGGCGACGAGCTTGGTGCGATCGGGGGACGCGGTGAGCTTCGTGAGCCGCCCTTCGCCGAGATCAATTCGCTTTGGTTCTCCCTTTCCGGCTGGAATCAGAGCGAGTCCACCCGCGTAGGTGAGGGGCACATAGAGCCCGTCGACCGTCGCTTTGGCCCGGCTTGGGTTCCACAGCGCGCTGTCGAGTTCCAGGTCGCCCTGGTCTGGAAGGTGGTTCCAGCCCGCGCACCCCGAGAGGAGGCCGACGGCGAGGAGGGTAGTGGTCATAGAACGCATGGTTCAGTCCCCGATCTGGGAGTTGAGTTCGAATCCGGTGATGGTCTCGACCGCCATGGTGAGGGGGTCGAGGAAGCTGATGCGACCGAGCTCGTGATCCTGGCTGGCCCAGGCTTGTGGCTCGATACCGTCGGCCGGGTCGAGGTCTGGCAGGACCCCGACGTGGACCGGGTTGCTCTTGAGGACGATCTCTTCGTGAAGCAGCGTCGTGTAGTCGAGCTGTTCGAGGAAGGGCTGGCCCTCCATGATGAAGAAACCGTAGTTTCCATTGCTGGAGTTGGCGAACCCAGTGGGCTCCGCCGGAAGCAAGAGCGGGTTGGTTCGGAAGTCGACCAGCGACAGCATGGTGATGGCCCACTCTCCATAGAAAGGCGAGTTCGTATCTGCGCCCTGGGCGTCGGCAATGTCGTGGAAGATGAGGGCGGACTCGCCGGTTGGGGTGACGCTCAGGCTCTTCACAGGCTTCACGAGCGAGCGGAGCACGATATCGTCGTTAGAGAGGTTCCAGGTCGCATAGCGGTCGATGGCCGTGGCCGTTGTGTAGACCAACGCCTGGCTACCGGTTGGGTCGAAGGCCAGGGATCCAAAGTTCGTGCCGAGGGGCAGATCGTGTACCTCCGCCGGCGCGTAGGGATCGTCGACATCGAGGACCCACAGCTCGTCGGAGCCTCGGGTGACGATCACGGCCTTGGTCCCGTCTGGGGACAGATCGAGATCTGTCGGATTCAGACCCACCGGGATGGCGTCCACGGAGTGCGTGAGGAGGTCGACGACTAGAATGTCCTGCGTCCCAAATTGCCGAACGAACGCGAACTCTCCAGAGGGTGAGAGTACGACTTCTTCGGCCTCGGGAGCGTCGAGTAGGTCGATGTCGAGCTGAATGAGGTTCGGCAACAGTGGCTCGGCGTTGAGATCGACCAGGGCGAGATACTCGTCGCTGACGACCGCGGCCTGGTTTGCATCCCGATCGAAGACCACGTCTCTCGGGTTGAAGCCGACCGCCATCGGGAAGTGGTCGCCGGTCAACAGGTTCACGAACGAGGTCTCGTTGAAGGACTGCAAACCCTCTGGGTTCGGATCGTCTGGTTTCTCGGCGGCGACGCTGTGCCAGAGCACCACAAATGTGCCGTCGGGAGACATCTTCATCACGTTGAAGTTGTCCCGAACCTCCACGATCTGGCTGTCCAGCGTGTTGGCGTCGATGATGTGCACGGTGTCGTCGCCGCTGTTGAAGACCGCCGCCGTCTGAAAGTCTGGAGTGGTCTGCACTGCCGTGGGGTTCGAGCCGACACCGGTAGTGCGAACCTCGAGCGTGTCGACGTTGACTCGGGTGACGGTGTCACGGGCTGGGTTGGCCACGAAGATGAAGGTGTCGGTCTGGGCCGGCGGCAGCGACAGGAAGTCGTCTTCCTGCTCGGGACGGGTGGCCGTGGCGTCGTCGTCGTCATCGCCAGAGGTCCAGGTCGTGTCCGCGTCGCTCGCAGGAGCGTAGTCGGTATCCATGGACATCGCGGTGTCGTAGCTGGCGCATCCAGCGGCCAGAAGGAGGCAGGCGGGGACGAGAGCGGTCAATCGCATGGGGACTCCGAGAATTACCCCGGAAGATGCAAGAAACACGCCATGAAGCGCCAGGCGCCGAATTGACAAGTTCCTGACTGCGTCATCCCCTGTGGTCCGAGAGGGGGCTGGGCCTCCCCCGAGGACAGATCGCGGCATGGGTGTCACCCTTTGTTCACTCCACGCCGGCGTTGAGTTCGAAGCCGGTGATGGTCTCCAGGGACCTGGCATCGGAGTCGAAGAAGCTCAGGCGGCCCAGGTCGTGATCCTGGTTGACCCAGGTCATCGGCTCGACGCCATCGTTCGGATCCAGATCGGGTAGCACACCCACGTGCACTGGATCGGACTTCAGCGAGTACTCGTCGTGCAGCAGGGTCGCGTAGTCCATGACCTCGAGGAAGGGCACGCCCTCCATGATG
>PJEL010000232.1_pt1 | contig 67755 bp, 56 predicted proteins | sample 1853271 | NCBI WGS metagenome assembly PJEL01 (sample SAMN08108733, study PRJNA415343) | Invertebrate metagenome, whole genome shotgun sequencing project. | host: Globobulimina | place: Sweden: Gullmar Fjord | collected 2015-08
GAGTACGCCCTCGATTTTGTTCCATTATATCATAATAAAAACTTTTGACTATTTTGCAGGGGGTTTTGCAACTGTCAATTTGGCCGGATTTGGTTCCGCTAGATCGCCCGTCTAGTGGAACGATTTTTTCCCCCGAAACATACCCAGAAACTGATACTCTAGTGCGTTACACACCGGCATTCGCATTAATTTTATATTTAAAACATTATTATATGGCTTAATACGGTTTTTATTCAATTTCATGCGGCTTCCATGACAGTTGACTCGATGGAGGGCATCCGTGTCGTTCCGAAAAGAAAGTCACAACACCGATTTTCGACGTTCTCTGGACTATCATGTCCTCAGATCCCTTTAATTACAGATAATAACTGTATATCTGGAAATTCTGGTGTTTTTCACAGGCATATAGATGAAGCTTTCAAACTTGACACGTTTTCTGTGCCAAGTCCGACAGATTCAAAGCTGTCATTTGGATGCAGCCGTCGCCTGATTCGACAAGGAATTTGTATACTACACGGTAATAAAAAAGGTCAGTTTCCTCTGCTGGCTTCGATATCGTCGGCGAGACCCGACAAAGCAGGTACTAAAGAACACAAACTGTTATCAGACAGAAAGATTTCTTTTGGGCGAGGAGATGACGATCTTCAAACCTATGTGTTGAAGATGGATGAACTGGAAAAAGCAAAGACAGAACTGCAAAAGGTGGCTGGGTTCATGGGAAGTGTGATGCTTGCTGGGGTTTCGAAAGCTTTGCGTCATGTTGAGAAATCAAGGCGAAATCTTGTGAATACGTCCTTTTCTGATAGCTTTTCGTTTCCATGGAAAGAAAATACATACAGGAAAGAACGCCAAAAGGGGGGAAGTGAGAAATTGGCGACCAACCTGGCATCAAAGGGAATGGACTATGAACGTGCTTTGGATGTGCGAGCGGCTGTGCAATGCTTTGAGGAGGCAGTGAAATTAAATCCTGACGACTTATTGTGTCTCTGCATGGCTGCAAAGCAATGGAGTGATCTAACATTTTATCATGATGTGGAGACGGCAAGGGAAAGGCAGGTGGTGAATATCAAGGCTCTGGAATATGCGGAGAGGGCAGCAGAGCTTCATCCAAAAAGTCCTGGTGGACACATGGCAGTGTGTGTAGCAAAGGGTAGGTTGGGGTTATTTATGGATAATAAAACAAAGGTCACGCTTGCGAAGGAAGCTCAAGAAGCTGCACAGCTAGCAATAGAACTTGGGCCCGACAATGATGTAGCACATCATCTGATGGGAAGATGGCATTATGAAATGTCGAAACTGAATGTGGTAGTTCGGACAATTGTTCGAGTAATGTATGGTACGCAACTGTCTTCTGGAAGCAAAGAAGAAGCATTGCAATCGTACAAAAAAGCGATCGAATTGGCACCTGGTAGATTGATTCATTTTGTAGAAGCTGGAAGAGTTCTTGCAGAGCTTGGCCACAAGGATGAAGCAAGAAAATACTTGGAAGCGTCCCTAGAAAAAGATATTGAGGATATTAATGCTTGGCAAACACGTTTCGACGCAGAAGAATTACTTGCACAGATGAATAACAAGCCGTGGACCAGGCCCCCACTTGTACCACCCAATGTACAAGCAAATATATCTGGAACATCGCTAACAACTGCAGCATTGCTTGGTGTCGATGATATTCACGACAGAAAGCAATCACCATGAATATATTACATAGACCATGTATTACAGATCATAATGTAATGATGTATGTGTGTGCATGAACAACTCTATACATGCTGGTGAGGGTATCTTCTTCCACATGTTGAACACGGTTCCTCTTCATCATCCTCTTCTGAAGAATTATCACGGCCTTGGATTGTTGCAGAAACGCAAGTATGCGAGCCTATGCATGAGATGATACTTTTCTCTATCTGTTCCTTCCTCCAGGCATCATCATCTAGCACAGTGATGGATGCCACAACTACATGCTTACAGAGAAGCAAAATCACTGCAAGAATAATCACACGAGATTCAGATAGAATATGATATGTAGCGAAATGATAAAAATGCGTCCTCGTACCAGTATCATGGCTACCCCCACTTTGTCCAAGCAATGATGGCATTCTACTATGTTGTTGCAGATGACATGTAACAAACCTATACGCTCCATGAGTTTCTGCAATAGCCATGAGATACTCGACCAGATCATTTCTTCTTGAAAACGATGGCTGAATGAGACAGCATATTGTCTCTGAAGATATATCCTCTTCCAGGGTGGACTATACAGTACCATAGGAATGGGGTAAAATTAATTCATCTACATCTTGTTCAACAGAATATGAATTTGAATGCCAACGCACCATCAACATAGACTCCTCCACCTCGATGACAGTGTTTACCGTCTGGGATAGAGACTGTTTCAGTTCTTGTATTCGCTGTCTACGCAGTTCTGCACCAAGAAAAGCAGTTTCTGTTGGAACATTCACACACAGATTTCACGAGAAGATTTGCATACCTAGTAGTTGGTCATCGTTATCATCTTCTATCGAGTCAGAATCGTCTAGAGATGAAGATTGCAGACGGTCTACATCCCTAACGACTGCATCTCGTCTAATCTTCTGCCGAGTTTGAGTTGGGTCGTCTTGTAAAAGGGTTTCCTTATATTGTTCAATCTTGCGCTGTTGCGCTTGTTCTCTTTCACAACAAGACTGTAATGTAGCATCAAATGACGTCGATGCCACCTTGTGGTGGTCGTGGGAGCACATGAAGATGAAATGTACAAGATTACATTCGTGTTCGGGTAAGGCGCTGAGACGTTCCCAGGGTCTGCAGAAATCCCCACAAAACTATCATTGAAAGGGACAATGCAAAAATAAAAACATTCTTTGAAAAGCCCACGTAGACGCTTTCATCTGCAAAGTCGTCGATTGGAATCTTGACATCCTCCTTGTCCTCTACTACTTTGATGGACTCCTTCTCTTTCTCTTTTTCATTCCCATCATCATAATCGCTATCAAGCTTCACCATTGTATCTGTATTCATATGAGAGAAACTGTCCTTCAAATTATCGCTCTTCTTCTGTGGTGTTGGAGACTGCTTCACATACTCATCATTTGCATTCTGGAAGACATATTTGATTGCTTTGCTCTCTCCTGATGATGTTGTCTCTGTAACTATAATCGAGATATTTCGTTCTATTGGATCGTGATCAGACGTGGGGCTAGGAACAAACACAAAGTCATGAGGAGCTCTGACCCCAGGCAGTTCCCAGGACTGGGAAATCTTTCCATTTGTTGATAATTCCAGGAGATGACTCTTTGTCTTCAAATCCCATGTGAGCACGTATGGTATCCCGTACATGCCAAGTCTGATGGCAAAAGGCTGTCCAAATGAAGAAACAGACCATGAATTCAATAGAAAATCTTCCTTGGCGAGGTCAAATTTGATAATCTCTTGTTTGAGTCTCAGCGCAATAAGAAGGACTGAATTGCACTCATCATATACAATACTGTGTGGCAATGATCCTTCCATGGGCATGTCATATGACCTCACAAAACTCCCTGTCGAAGCATTATATTCCACTATCCTATCATTGCAATATCCATCGGCGATGAAGAGACGGCCTTCTCGTGTTTCTATTGCTTCGGTTGGCTTGCAAAATTGATCCTTGGATGATCCTGGATTGTTGCGTTGACCAAGGGACATTCGTATATTGCCCTGCACGACTTTGTGAACTTGATGGGAGCCAACATCAGTGACCCATAGATATCCATCTGGTGCCTCTGAAATCATATGTGGGAGCAAAAACTCTCCATCCCCGAATGACTCGATCACCTTCCCAGTCTGCAAATCCAGTCGTGATATGGTCTTATCCTCGATCAATTCATTCTCTTTTCGTATTTTGTTATTTTCAAAAAACGTCTCTGAGTCCCAGATAACAGTTTTACGAGAAAATAACCAGACTGAGTCTTTCTCAGACTGGCTAAAGAATACACCACTAATTTGTCCAAATTCAGTTCCAGGCTTCCAAAACTGATTTTCTGCAATAGGTACCACTATGCTACTAAGCCCACTACCTTTCTTGATAAAATTTCTTCCATTGACACACATAGAGAAACCAGTGACAGCACTGGTCCACATCAAGTATAGATTACACATTTCATCCTCTGCAGTGTGTCCAGCTTTGACTGGTACTGATTGCGATTCGCTATTAAAATCACAGGTCGCCTTGAGCTTGTCCCCATATCGCATATTAAAATTAGTACTAGTTTTATAAAACCCTTGGGGCTTTAAAGGATCCAAGTCAACAATTCTCTTGACAGAATCCACCTTGTTCTTCCCTGGAGAATGAATATCCAAGGTCACTTTCCTTCCCAACGCATGTGTATGAACTCGTGATGCGAATGTTGTTGATGGAAAAATATTACTAAAGCAACACGTATTTTCAACAAGGTGCGACTTTTCCTTTGGCGGTATCGAAAAAGATGATGCAAATGCAGTCATGCCAGCAGCATTTTCCACAGGCAACCGTGATAACAATATCTTTAGTCCAGACTCGTCATCCTCTCGTCGCAGCTCTAAAAAATGTATCTGTAATACTAATGCTTTTGTCGACGATTTTTTACCTACGGTAAACCCAGAGCTTTCTGGCATTTTCACAGAAGGTGCATTTCTTCCCCAGCCATATAAAACTCCATCCATCCCCTCACAGGACGGAGCCATCCGGCAGTGCCAAACGTCATCCTTTGTATTTGCAGACTTATCAAGACATCCAAAAAGCAACATATGGTGTACTTGACTCTGATCAGCCAAGGGTTCAAATCCAACAAGACTGAAGGTTTCGTCTTCTGGCAGTTCCACTCTCATGCACAGATAAGAATCTCGCTCTTGAGTAACATATGTTGGCATCCTTGCCACAATTGACAAGAGATCTGAACCATCATAAGCCTTACTCTGTGCCAGCGAAACGAATGTCAGCCAGAAAATGGTCGTCAACAAGGAGTTACAGTATCTTGTACAACTTTCGAAAAGCATTCTCACAGATTAACATGCCCTAATCCACAGAGGATATATATTATTGCTATTTAATGCATTGATAAAGGTAGAATCGTCACACACGATGTGAGGGAGAAATTCAGAGACGCTCTGCTTGTGAGACAATTGACTCAATGTGTAGAAATTTCCCTCCTTCTCAGACTCTGATTCGCAGCACAATCAGATATAATTATACATATTATTATATAGATGCCTGGATTATACCCTATCATTGCATTGAAATTGCTGACGTGAAGTCATCTCATTTTGAAAGCCATCAATCTCAAGGACATGAGAAAAAGTGAGTGTCAATGCAGTGAATGCACCGCAAGTCACATACTTGGCAGACAACGAATCTGATCGATGAGAAGTTCATTATTTGTGGTCGTCCATCGATTTCCACATGATCAACTGCTCCATCATGATCAGATGCCTAGGTAGTTGACGTCAAAGTCGACTTTTTTTTAAAATATTTAGATGAGATTTTTTGTTTTTCCCGCCCGCACCACAAGTTTCGACGCCGGTGACGTGTCCCGGCAGAAGTAATTAACAATTTAATTATTCTCCCCATGACAATTTAAATCACACCTGCTCGTTGTTTGTATCAACAAAAGAGCACAGCTTGTGCTATACACCAGGGACTCGTCCCTCTCGTCGTACGAGGCGGCATTCGGCAAAGTATTCGACTGCCTCTCGCACGTCCAGCGAGTTTGTCCCTATAGCGGTTGGGTGAAAGTGGGATAAAGTATTTTTTTGAATACTCTCGTCATTGGTACCATAGATATTTGACTCTTTCGAAGCGACGCGCCAGCATGACACTGGAGAACGTCATCACTGGGTTGTATGAGGAGGTAACTAGTGCTGGAGGCTGTGAAAATGCTAATATTAACGCACTTGTAGGCTTTAAAGTATCTGAGACTCCTAGTCGTAAGACAGGATGTGAGTCTGATGATGCCATTCTCAAGAGGTCTCGAGAAGAGGCTGTGCTCGTGGAAAAATCGGTGAAAACCATGCGACTTGGCGGATATAACGCTCTTCGAGTACGAAGAAATGTGAAATGGGCGACAAAGTTGGAAGAACACTGGGATGGCCTTGAGAAAAGGCAACCATTCTTGTTCAAGCCACACCCTGCTGGTCTCAAGTCTATTTTAAAGAAAGAGCCAGTAAGTTGCCCGTCACCCGTCTCGATGTGCCAAAACGCAACCTCATCTGAATTATCCTACACATCAGATGAAGATCAGCAGACGGTGGAAAAGCCGAGAAGGCTTAAATTCAAACTGAGATATGGATGCAGAAATGCATACGCACAGAGACATGGTCTGTTAACCATGTGAACAAAGCATATATAGCGTATGTGGAACAAGTTTATCTTGAATTTACACGCATATTGATCAAAGCATTCTTTCGTGCAATGTAAACAAAAAGAATCTAGAGTACATGAAAAAAAATATGATGTACTGTTCTTCATCTCATCATTGTGTGCAGAATCATGGACACGTATGCGTATTGAACATGCTGTATTTATCTGTACGTAAAGAGGGGGTAGGTGCGCTTTGTCGTCTGTCAGGGATAGTTGTCATTGGTCATGTCACTGTGGAAAAATCAAAGTATGTGGTCACATGGTACTCTTATATCAGCTCCAAAGCGCCCCTGTTCTTTCTTGCCCACGAGCTGGGGATGTTCTGGATCCATTATTGGACTGCTGGGCTTGTTGCTGTGTTGGACTCTGAGATAATTGCTCCAATGCCTCACTGACGGATACAAGTGATATTGTATCTTGAACGTTTTGCATCCCTCCAACTCTCAGTCTTTGGCTATCGACCGAGCTAAATGATGGCGTTGCTTCTACTGGCATGGAAGACTGGCTCATAGTTGCATATGTCTCTCTTCCAGAAACCTGAGGTTGTTGTGATGGCAATCCCTGGGACATCAAATGATGCGGCATTGGTGACATATGTGGATTCCTCATGGCATGGGAATCAGGAGCATATAAGCCGGCAGACTCATTTGGAGATGCCCCAACGATATTGGTTGGGATACCTGTGACAATGCCATGATGCATATTCTCCCCTGGCATTGGGCTGTGCTCCATACCCCTAATAGGGTGTATCCCCATCATATGAACTGGCATTTGGTATTCACGCCTGAAACCATGAGACTTACTTGCTGTAGAACCTGGTGTTCTAAATCCATATTGCCTTTCGTGTGGCGATCTATAGAGGGTCTTGGGGGAAGGGAATACGCCAGAGTCTCTTGGGATGGCACGCTTGATCTCAATTTCCTTCTCATGCAGAATGTGAATCACACCTTTTGCAAAGACAGCATCAACAGCCTCTTCTTCAGAGAATGTAATAAATCCGAATCCCCTAGGTCGGCGATTTTGTTGATCATACATGACCACTGCATCTTCTACCTTGCCAAACTTGCCAAAATACTCTCGAAATATTGCTTCGTCAACAGATCCAGCCAATCCACCCACGAAAATCTTCTTCGTCCGCTGTCCAGATGCTGCAGCTTGCATATCTTTACTAACAGGAGATTCTTCTTTTGGCAAAGCCTTTTTGGCATCCACTTCTCTTCTGTCAATTGTATGTTGTTGTGACACAACCTTGTCAACCACAACAGGGTCAGCAAATATGACAAAACCGAAACCTCTCGGCCTTCCTGTGTGTCGATCGTATGACACATATGCATCTTGAACTGCCCCAAAGTTTTCAAAATACTGTCTGAGTTTTGCATCATTGGTTTCCCAACTCAATCCCCCAATGAACACCTTGCCATCTTGATATCTCTGATTGGCAGAATCTGCGGATGCAGAGCTCAACTGCCCTGGGCTTCCCTGGGATGATGTGTCAACTACTAGTGTGCTATAATTACCATTGACATTCGTCTCTGTCCGAGGTGGTGGAGTTGCCAAGGAATGTTGTTCCTCTAGCACTGGTTGCCCCACTGGAGGACCAGGTGTCAAGACGTCTTCCTGATCTCCCATGCTGGTATTCTACTATTATAACTGTATAGATAGATACTGTAACCAACAAAATATAACAATATCACTGCTTTGTGCAACGTCTGTAGTCAGTCAGGTCTACGTATTATTCAACACATAGAAAAGCTCAGCAAGGGTCAGTTCTTTTCCTACAATGCTCTCTATACATATCTGCACCACCAAGAATATATTATCTTACCCTGCTGTCAATATAAATCACACGGAATGTCCATAAAAATGGTTCCAGGACCAAAGCTGTACCACGTTGTTACGACTGGGTTCGAGGTACATACGTCGTAACATCCCACGAACGTGAAGCCTCGTATCTCAATACCGCGCTCAAAAAATCATAAAAATATTTCATTCATGATTACGTCAGCTTGATAACGTTTTAATGGTCGTCCCGTGAGTAGTAACGCATCTCTAGTTTAAATCACAAGGAGACAAGACGAAATACCATACCTTTTCTTCCAAAGAGCGTCTATGACTACTACTGTAATTATCTAAACTAACTATTGTATCAATAAAGACGTATAAAGGAAATGCTGTGGAATTCAACTTGAAAGCATCCTCACGTGACTCTACCTCGAGAACGCGTCACGTCCAAGATGGCGTGCTTTGGGATGGATTGTGACCTCCCATTGGAGACCCTCTTGAGTGGTACAATCCTGTCGATCCCACACTAGCGTAATGCAATGACGCTATATGTTTGGATTTTGAATTTCAATTTCTTAACTTAGGTTTTCACCCTGTTCAGGATCACACGTACGTACGTACGATCGTACGCGAACACGCACATACGTGCAAACTCTTTCAGTCCTCATCACTTTGTATTCTTTGCTGCTGCTTTTTTGCTCACAGTCTTGGCTTTGCTGTTCCTAAATTTGTGTGGATCCTTCTTACTGAGACGTTTCTTATTTCGTTGACCAGTCCCTCCTTCCCAGAAGCGTGTGTTCTTACCCTCTGGTCTCGATGAGGTTGTTGTCAACTTTTTGGAACATCCTGAACATCGACTATCAACGCGTTGCTCCAGGCTGCAAAAGCCACAAACCATTGTGTTTGCCCATTTCATCTCATGCCCATCTGTCAGCTCTTCATGACATAAATCGCACGGATACCTCCTACCACAGCATGGAAATCGAAGCCATCTATGTGAATGATGATAATGTATGCATGTACCAGTGTCGGGGAGTGGCTGACCCCTTACCAAGGCTGCATCATGATCATAGATTGACTGTGCCTTTTGAGGTGTCTCGGCTCGCGCGATTCCTTTCAATCGCTTCAAAGTTGTATCCGACTGATTCTTCACCTGCTCAAATATGATACGATCAAATCTATACGCTCCTTTCCTGTGACATATCCTGCAGCGCCTCTCATTCCACCTGCCGTGATGAAACTGGTCCTTGACAAGGCTTGTATCTGAGCAATGACACTGTACCTCCAAAGAGGTCCCTGGCAAAATATCCATTGGAGTACAGTCTACACATGCAAGAATGCAGAGAACATTCGAAGAACAATGGATGATACGAACCTGGACCGATACTGTTATTGGGTGGTTACATGCACTGCATACACTCTCTACGAGGTTCCACCGTTGGACAAGATTGCCATGTTGCATCACGGCTCGCGTTCGACAACGATCGCATTGTACCTCTATGCTAGAATTATGCAGCGTCATTGCATCGATACCGTCCATCTGAAGCCCATGGAGGCTGGTCACATATCGTATACTGAGTCCTGGGTTGGAGCCAGCCATTTCTGTGCCAGGATCCTCTTTCTTCTTCTTTTCCTGAGCTTCCTCCCATATCTGCACTGCTTCCGCCATGGCCTCGTCAGCGTGATTCATACAATACTTGACAAAATCTTTTATCTGAATCCTATCGTCAGTACCAACGAATGCCTTGTAGAGTAGAATCTTCTCAAATGCAAGGACAATCGGTGAATATTCCTCTGGAAATAGACACTCATCAGCAAACTGGATGCGACACACCACCGAGTCTTTACTTGGAAATGAGTCTGCTATGTATATTTGCAGTACTAATCTAGGATCGCCATCTCTGGTTGGGACAATATCAGACCACCCCTGAGAGGTTGGGAGCAAAGTCACAGTCATGTGGAATGATGCATGCTGAAGTGCTGGATACATGATATCCTTTCCGGCATCCAGAGTCGTGTGAAAAAAATCTATGATACATTTGTCAGATATTTGAGCTTTTACGTACGCTTTTTTTGCTGGGATGCACCTAAAATCTTTTCCAAAAGTTCTGGAAAGATATACTGCATCCTGCTCAAGACTTTTTGGAAGTATACCCTCATCATCCACCTTCCCCCGTGTTGTACTTGGGATCGATGCATCTATCTCTATTTTAGAATCGTTATTTAAAATGGCAATGCGCCTTACCGATCGTCCTGTACCTGGGTCTGCGACTTCATATGGCTCTATGAACTCCCTCCTCAAGCTTAGGAGGAGACCAAACTTCTCTTCCACAAAGCCACATAATGCTAGGAGACCAATAGGGTTTCCATCATGTTTATATGATCTTAAAAAATCTTCCAAGCGGCACTGAATTATATCCCGAAGGACTTTGGGAAGGTTATCGTTCGTTATCTGAACACCACAATGGAACCCTCCTGGATCCTCGTCTAGCTTGATCTGAATACACAACCTATCTACATCATAGTTCTCGTATGTTTTAGGTTTATCTATCGATATGGTAATTAATATTGGAAATGGAGAATGAGGCCCATCTTTTGTCTTTTTTAGGACTACATGCCCACCCAAATGGCTTTTTAAACCGGTCAGTTCCGCTTGCAGTCGTTTCCTGTCCTCACTCATCAATTACAATATAATTATATTGTTCATTTAACATTACATGATTATTAAAAGAAATTATTGCGAATTCCTGGTGATCATATCTCGTTCGAGATCCTCTGAGAGCTTTCCAGTCTTTTGGAAGCTTCTCATGTGAAGAATAGGAATACACCCTGCTTGCGCCATGGTTTTCCCATCAATACGTTCTTCATATGGACGAGGTTTCCACGGAGCAAGTTGAATAGCCTCTGAGTCTGTCGATACCTTGTTGCAAACATCCATAAGGGCAGAGAGGCTGTTCATTTTCATGTATGGGCAGGATGCACATCCACCCTCCTGCGAGCAACCCTCACCCCCAGCTGGACCTGGAACTATTGGAATTCCTCCTGGTAATTTTGAAGATTCTCCGAGAATGGTCACCGAGTCCGGAGATACTGGGAAGATGATCTCTACCTCTATGTCCTCACGGCCAGCATTTTGTAGCATGGCTTGGACTTTCCTAACAATAGACGTCACCATTCCGGTTTCTGTACCTAATACGACCTGTATTCTCTCTGAAAATGGCCTATCTAAAGATTCTGTTACTTTTGCTGCGATGAAATCCAAAATATTCTGGGTTGATCCTACTACACCCATTCCCCTCTTCCTAGCCTCCATTGCCAGAGTAAACATTTCACCTGGGACTTCGAAATGTGCTGCAATATATGCATCTCGGTATACTTGTTCAGTAATTTTGCACACGTCTCCCCCGAAGAGGTGATGTACGATGCATGTACCCTCTTGGAAATGATGCAATCGGGGCAAGAGTGACTTGATTGTGTCTGGAGTATGTAAAGGGTGTAATTCGGCTACTTCTTCTGCTGATGCTTCACTTAAAGACTCGAAAAGCTGAACTAAATTTCTTCCCATATATGTATCAGGACCATACCAGACGTGTGAATCAGGAACCTGGGCAAACGCCTGCAGCACTGTTTGGACAACATTGGATGATGTGCATGTGATGGTTGGAACAACTGCGTGAGCTGTTGCTTTTGTTCTCAAGCTCGTATTGATGTATACAACATGAACTGAATTTGGAGTCTTGCTCGCAGTCTCGAGATATTTCTCATATGCAGGACTCTCTGCAGCCTCTGCAAGAGAGCATCCAATGTCCTCATGTGCCATTCTATACACAGCTACGTCTGAATGCCCAGCTTCATCTAAAATTGCCCGAACGTTTTCAGACATAAAATCAACTCCAAGTACAGCAATTGTGGTACAACCTGCCTCGGCCATAGCGACTGCACCGTCAGCCATCACCAGAGAATCTGAAATTTTAATGTGTGGCCATTCTGCTGCAGCTGCACTAAGAACCCCCTGTACTTCAGGGTCCATATAAAAATGAGCTACAATACCAATCTTTTTCTGCTTCAACACATGAACGAGATCCTGTATCTGTTGAGTATTTGGTTCCAAAAATGTTTGCTGTGACTCTGCAAATGCTCCACGTGGGACAGTGGATGATGCTGAGACAACTAGAGATGGGAACAACGGCACACCTCCCATCAATATATTCACCTGCTTCTTCGCCGATTCAAGCATACTTAAAAAACCATTGGTCCTCGATCGCGTGAGACTCTCGGGACCCAAACCAAGCGACAAGAGGCTTTCAGGTTTCACAGCCAAGAGCTCCTCAACCGAAAGTCCTGTCAATGCTTCCGTCAGGACCGCACAGAGACCCCGGGTAACAAGAGCATCAGAATCCGCATGAATCACAACCTTATTATCAGAATCGATCTCTAATTTCAGCCACACTTGCGCAGTACAACCCATCACACGATTATTCTGTTCTTTCAGTCCTGAGCAGGAAGAAGAATGCGAGCCTCCAAGTTCCATCAAACTCTTCATCCTATCCATCTCAGTATTACCAATAAGTAATGTATTTTTAATGCGGGAGAATCTATCATCAAGCCTCGAGCACTCCACTTCACTCGACATGTGTGAGGCCTGCATTACAACCATTCGCTTCCATTGTGTCCCTGAGGACCCTGTCGACGTGCAAAATCTATGATGTATAACTCTACATTGGCCATATGGCAAGGAATGGTGGTATGGCAGACCGCCCTGCCTTCCAACATGTCCTGCCGTCAGAGAGGACTTGGTGACATTCATATTCTCCGTCTCTTATTGTTTCTAGAATACTCAATGAATGATTCTATAATAAAATTACCATCCACATAAGCCATGCGCGACTCTCTTGTATTGCGAAAAAAGAAAGTTCTGGAAATAGCTGAAAACCAAAAATCCGCGATATTTCACAAAATTTCCATTTAATTGGACTAATCGTCGTTTATGCGTAGACGAAACACAATTATATAATAATTAGTATACTATGGTATGTTTGCATTCGTAATTTCAAATCTGTCGCCGTCCTATCTGCATCCTTGGTGCTCAATCACGATGTCTCTATGATTCCTCGTGACAAGTCATCATACGTCATGACTGCAGCTGTAGACGTATGATATTTTATCATAATAATTTTAGAGTGAACGACATCGATTGGCGGTTCTCAGGTTCTGACCTGATGCAACTACCACCTGCGTTTCTGCCAACCGTTTCCTTGCATATACAAAATATTGACCACATTGTTGACGATATGTCTGTAGGTAGATGGTTTGTGTTAATTAGAGTACTGGAAGAGGTATTCCCCAGAGTATCACGTATTGACTGACCCTCTGGGAGACGATACAATGGTGGAAGCAAATGGTCTTGCAGAGAGTGCCGGTGGATTGAAGAGGGCTAGGTCAGAAGAGAAATGCGTTCCCAAGCAGTCGCAACGACCACAATTGAATGGTTTTGAGTCGCAGAGGACGACTAGGAATCAACGTAGAAAGTTGGGGACAGATTTAGATAGTCAAGGTGATGTGACATGTGTTGACTTGTCAGAATTGATTGCAAAATCATCTGGATGTAGCATGTTTGATGATATTGAAAAGGTGTTGGAAGATACTTGGCCTCCAGCGAGAGGTAATAATTTGAGTGTGCAGTTGTTGAAGGAAACATACCGTGCCCTTGATCTTGGGTTGTATACCAACAGGAAAATGGCCATTCCTGGTATGGCCATGATGTTTTGGTTGTTGGCAGGAAAAGCAGGAGAAGAGGCCGCATATGAAGCTGCATGTGCTGTTAAAAATGCTATATTGCCTAATGAATTGAAAGAACTTGTTGAACGAAGAGGAAGTAAAAAGGTGGAGGGGAAATCTCTGCTGAACAAGTGGCTTGGACCTGCGGTGAACAAGACCAAACCACCGACAGGGAAGGAGAAAGCTGCATTAAGTCTGGCAGAGAACGCTAAGAAAGAGTTGCTGAAAAAATATTCAGAGGACTTTATACAGTTTGCATCTGTCGGGCGCATGGTGATGGGAATCAAAGTTGGAGACCGAGTCACATTTGCCAAACTCCTGAAGACACAATTTCTATCCAACCAAGAAATTTCATATTTCTCCAGGCGGACGAAAATTAAAAAGGATGCAGTTATTGATGAGACAGGATCAGGTATTATCTGTAAATGTCAGACTTGCAGTGATGCACCGACGAAAAATGTCATGTCCCCAAAGGATTTTTTGGGTCATGTAAATGCCAAACCAGCAGAGGTTCTCGATTGTTTGAAACTGAAAGCATACAACCAATCATTCAAGCATCTGGTGGCGATCTTATCGAGTCAAGCTTTATCTCAAATTCCTACAGATGTGTATCCTGATCATTGCTTCAAGTGCAAACTTGGAGGCGATCTGCTGTGCTGTGATGGGTGTACAACGGCGTGGCATATTGAATGCACATCTTTGGACTCCATGCCTCCTGATGATATGCCTTGGCTCTGTGAGATTTGTGAAAAAGGCGGAAAAGTAGTGAATGAGGCTCCGTCAGGAAATAAAAGAAAGATGCAGCGAATAGTAAACAAGGCAAATGAAAACAAGAACAAAAAAGGCAGGAAGCAACAGGGAGGATATAAACCAAAAGCTGGAGGACGTCTTAGAATGATGGCTCCTGAGCGTCATGGTAGACCGATGAGGAATCTCAATCGTAACAAGCGTCTGTTTGAAGGTGAGAAAGGTGGTTTAATCAGTGGGATGAGGGTTCATTACAGGGCACGTGGAGAGAATATCATTGGTGGATATATTGTCATCAACCCCTCGGGCCAATCTGGAATTCGGTGTGATTGCTGTGATCGCATCATTTCGTGTTCTCAATTTGAGTCGCACGCTGGTCATGCACAAAGGAGACAACCATATGAGCATATTCATGTGGAAGAAGAAGGGGTTAATCTTAAAAAGATTGCGGCTCGCCTACCAGAGAGATCAGAAGGAGGGGGAGGAGAAGATGCACATGATATTTATTCTGATTTGGATGCTCTCATGGGAGGATGTACTTTCTGTCGTGAACCTGATTTCGAAAAAGAAGAATTCGGCTCGCGGACAATTATGATTTGTGACCAATGTGAACGAGAGTACCATGTAGGGTGCCTTGCAGAGAATGGTCTGGAAGACCTGGAATCACTTCCTGAAGGAGACTGGTTCTGCGACCCCAAGTGTGGGCATATTCATGGGCATTTTAGAGCATTAGTGTCGAATGGGGAGATAAATGTAGATATACTGATGTCTGACGTCTCAGATGACACTAAAATGCTGGTAGATAGTCCACAGATGGACAGCCACCCAGATGACAATGCTGATATTGGAGATGGTGGCATGAGGCGTAGTTCAAGAACATGTGTCATTACCCCCAAGTCAACAATCAAAGATAGCCCGTACAAATTAGATCTGGAAAGTTACACTTGGCAAATCTTGAATGGTAGAGATGGTACAGAACAGACTGACCTGGCGATTGAAGCTGCAACAAAGCTTTTGCAAGAATCGTTTGATCCTATCATGGATCTTGCATCAAATACTGATCTTCTACCACTCATGATCAATGCAGAACAACATGGTGAGTGGGATTATAGAGGTGTGCACACTTTGCTTCTCAAGTATATGGATACTCCAGTCGTTGCAGCCATTGTGCGAGCATTTGGGCCACAAATGGCAGAATTGCCATTGATAGCTACATCAAAGAGCCAAAGGAGAAGAGGCCATGCCAAGGTACTTGTGGATCTGTATCAAAAGCACTTGAGTCTTGCTGGCATACATCGTCTGGTTTTACCAGCTGCACACGAAACTGTTGCTGCTTGGAAAGGGGGCTTCCACTTTATAGACATGCCTCATGACCAGGTACGCTTGGCAAAGCATCAACTCAAAGTTCTTGTGTTCCCAGGAACAGAAATGCTTTGGAAGACAATTGATGGTATTGATCCCCCCTCTGGACACCATATTCTCAAGCAAATTCTTACAGAGGAAGAAGAGAATGATTTGATTTATGTCGCTCGTTCCATGGTGAACAAGATTGAAAAAGAATTCGAGATGTTGGCCAAGAGCAGAGTGATACTTAATTTAGATATTGACCAAGGGCAGGTGAAGCTTACATTTGATATACGATTACCAGAATCGCAGTAAATATATTGTTATTATTCTTAAATACTGTACTTATCATAGTCATGCGACGAATGGTATGAAACTCCATGTTGATTCTCTGTACAGGATCCATTCATTCCCAAAGAATTGATACAGCAGGGCATCTTCGATTGCTATTCGTTTGGACATAAACTTCCATAGAATTACCGTAAAACAGAGTGTTGATACATAATTTCCAAGCCATATCTGTGTTCCCAAAGCATAGATACAAAAACCCAAGTAACTTGGATGGCGAATGTACCCATAGATACCTTGTGTGACCAATACATGCTTTTCTGATCGTTCCATGGCCAGCTGGTGGCTAAAGTTTTCTTTTGCGGTCAAAATTGCTGTCTTCCTGATAAATTCACCCGTGAGAATCATCAGCATCCCCACGACTAGCCAGAGCATGCCCTGTTCTCTTGGCTTGAGGGCATGTTCTACAAGACCAAAAGCCATGGCTACCACATATGGGCCACTGAGAAGAAACGATCGAGTGGTACATTCCGACTGAAATCTCCTCGCAAGTATATATTCAGAGAGATGAAACTCTATGATGCACAGGAAGAGTATCAAGACTTGCATCATCGTCTGGTGTACCGGTTCAAACCACGCCAACAGCATAAGACTCGGTCACTTGAACTGCACCCATCCCATTAAATTTACCCAATATCGATTGCTATAAATAATTCATTTTGATTAGAATATATTTCAATCCACGTGGGTGGATCGTGGATTTAAAGTTTTGAGACGAATATTCGTGAATTAATTCATCCGTATTTTGTGTGTCACTAGGGAGCACTCCAAAGTTTCAAATTGAAAATTTGAAAAAGGGAATTAAAATATCCAGGGCTTTAATTAAATCCTGTATGAAGATCGAGGGCTACCTAAATAGCTGAATAAAGCTGGAGCCGGAAGAAATGCTATTCAAGCGGCTGAGATGCTGGGCAAACTCATGATTTGCAAGTGGACGTACAAGTGCAAATGAAAGGGCAGTTTGATATCTGTACGTGGCAAGATCAAAGTCCCTGCCTCCCAGATTGACTTAAATATAGATGTGATCACGTGTGCAATTAAAAACTAGAAAGTGTTATGGCCTCTGGAGTGAAGCAGAGGGCAATACAAAGCCTCCCAAAGTAAGTTCAAGGTTTGTCGTTGTGGTCTTTTCCAGCACTGTGAATTCATTGTTTTGTTTCAAAGAATCAATCACAGAGAGGCGAAGAAGAAAATCATCTCCATATCAATTATGGTCGTCTCATGGCTCATTTGTCAAGTGACTGTGCGTACGCATTGTGGCTGCTTCGACAGATTGGCAGTATGAATGCTTACATGGTCAGCTTTGCGTTGACAAAGCTTTAAAAATTATACCTTCAATGCGAAATTAAAATGGGTCTTGGTATTTTTCATGGAAATTCGGATCAAAATGCTACCACCCCTGGAATCTTGTGGGCGTGTTGCAGATGCAAATGATAGATGATGGATTGTAGAGCCGTTGCTAGCTTAGAATACTGCGAGCATGGCCAAGCTTGCAATTGCAACAGCTTTGAAGTTCTGAACCAAACCATTGCTTGAGGCAACAGATTCAAGATCTGCTGACATCACAGATTTCTCAGGAGTGATCGTTTCAATTGAGCGACCATTGAGGGGCTGGGTTGGGCGGGCAGTGCCAGTCTCCAACCCTTGACTTTCGGCGACGGATTTCAAAGCATCAATCTCAGCTGCAGTGGCTGAAGCAATCTTCTGAGAAACAAACCACAGTACGCCCTCTGAACATGGCGGGGTTGTCAAACTTCCGTCAAAAGTGTACATTGGAGCATCTGGGACATACGAGGCCAGAGGGACTCCTGCCACGGGATTTTTTGTTTCAGACTCGGCAGTTGGATCATTCTCCACAGCAATATCCAGCAAGGCGTTATTCTCTTTACCCTCGTTGAAAGTGACTCCTATCACAAGAAGTTGCTTCGTCTCTGGATTCTGATGCACAAGGTGAGAATCAAGTGCAGGGGCAACACCATCAAATGTTTCTTCAGAAGGTGCGTGGAAATGTATCTGGAGAAGCTCAAACTTCTCGCCGTCAAGAGTAACATATGCCTCTCCCTCTGGGAAATTCAACTGGGGAGAAAACCCGTTGTTGGATACCATGGCATCAATGCTGCTTGGATAGTTGAGAACAAGGCTTTCCTTGGCAGCTGGCCACTCAGAGGACGTGTTGAAGTTGATGGGCGATTGCACCTGACCCAGTCCACACACAGAATCAGGGAGCGAAGCCCATGCATCAATATCATTATGATCCCATGATCCTTCACCTCCTGCAGCGGAAGCGGAGATGAGGAGTCCTGAAAGATATGGATAAGAAAGGTGAGTATACGGTGGCTCAGCGGCCTTGGATTCGACGTCTTACGAATCGTGATTTATCATAATTTCATCTATATTAAGAGGACATGGTGCATTGGCATATTTCGTCACAAGAAAACGATTACGTTGAGGAAATCTGTCAACAGGCCTCCTGCGTTAAGCGTCTGGGGAGTCTGCGACGTACCTGCTGCGACGATTGAAGCGATTGCGGTCTTCATTTTTCAATAAATATTCTGATAATGTATTGTAAATAATTGTAGAGAGCGTAGACTGCCTCTGCTCTTCGACAAGAAGCCTTCCGGATCCAAGTGGTTCCGCATCCATGGGGATGTCCCATCCGGGGAATACTCCTACTATTTCCTACTATTTTTTCTTTTGATTTCCCCTGCGTGTCGCAATTGCGACATGTGTTGCAACATGTGGTAGAAGGTACAGGATTCATAATACAATATTCGTAATACTCTCTATAATAATACATTTCTATATTGAGATATATCAATACGTATGGTAATGCCCAGGCGAAGATCGGAAAGACACGTGCACTCACCGAGGTGCTCCACTCGAGAGCTCTCGAGGGTCAATTTTCGACATCTTCTGAATGCTTCTCTGCGTTACTATCACTTTATTACGCCGTATATATCGAAAAATAAGATATGTTAGTATTATTACATACCAAGGAAAGGCACTGAAACGCTCGGTGGCGAAAGTCGAATTTCGACTGTGCCACTACTTTTCAGTGACGAATACTGGTTTTTCCATTATTTGGTCATCCTTTTGCCCACCATGTTGTTGGCCCCCTCCTGTCCCACTGGAAAACTGATTCTCTTTCTCCTCTTCTTAGATGCCCTCAAGAAAAAAAATGAGTATCTCCTTTTGAGGATTTCCTTTCTGCTAGGTGAACAACCAATGAAATTGGTTGCATGGAAATCAGCCAGACTGATGGTACATCTTGATATTGTACCCTCCAATACAATTGGTACGCCAATTCCGCAAAAACTAAATTTTCAAGGACATTGAATCTGAATTACCAGAGGCACTGGAAATGGGCAATACTCTCCTGTATTGAGTATCGCTTCAGCTCTTGAAGATGCTGGGCAAACTCATGATTTGCAAGTGGACGTACAAGTTCAAATGAAAGGGCAGTGCGATATCTGCACGTGGCAAGATCAAAGTCCCTGCCTCCCAGATTGACTTAAATATAGATGTGATCACATGTGCAATTAAAAACTAGAAAGTGTTATGACCTCTGGAGTGAAGCAGAGGGCAAGACAATACAAAGCCTCCCAAAGTAAGTTCAAGGTTGATATGGTGCTAAATAAATAAAAGATGCATCATGCAATGTAAGGTTCTTTATTCAGGAGTTTTCCTAACCCAATGCAGTCGTAAACCCAGGATACGCTCATACAGTCTTGGCCTGTGCCACCTGACACACCTGGGGTGAGAGAAACATACTTCATGTCCTCTGGACGCTCTTCTGGTGGATGCTCCACAACAATGCCACCCGCAAGTTCAATCAGGCGCACCAAGTCTTTATCAGCCCTCTCAAGAGAACCGATGACAAATGTGAAACCGTCAAAAATTCCTCGCTTTCCCGCCATGCCTCGCAGTCGAGAGTTCTCTGGAAGACTCCATACAATGGAGTCTTGACCATCCAATCTATGACCGTGGACTTGATAGTTCTTTTCTTCTACTATGGCACCATTGTTTTGGTTTGAAGCATCAATCCAAAGATATGAAACCACCCAACACCCTACCGTGCATGCCTGTAAGAACGCCGGGGTTGCCCTTGCAACAAGGGCAGAGTCTGTCCCAACAACAACATGTGTCGTTTCTCTTGTGATTGCCTTTTCCACGGAGACTTTGTCAGCAAATGTAGAGACAAAAGTATCAACAAGATCTTGAATATGTGCTGAATCTTCTATACTGCTCATATCCACGACCATTTTTATTGGTCCATCTCTTGATCGTGGTTTTGCCTTCCACCACATTCTCCGAACAGTCTTTGGCGGTTGGGGCTCTTTCACCCTGATGGCCTGATTCATCGACCGCTCTTTCAGAACTTGGCGTCCCCCTATACTACGTTTCCGTTCGACTAGGTATTGTTGCTGCGAAAACTGAGACTCATCCTGTGAGTCTGGTACCACAGACAGCTCTTTTTGTATCATCTGTCCATCAGGTACCATCTCCTCCTGACACATCTGTGCCACCGGCATCGTCCGACAAAGATCCAAAACAGCTTCTATGAGAGCCACTTCATGCTTCAACTCCTCAATGCGAGCATGCATACCATCATTCAATGGAGGAGATGCATGTTGCTGATGTCCATCCTCTTCTTGATTTTCACGTGGCTCTTGCCTTTCCACTTGATCGTTTTCAGATACTCTTTTTCGCTTCTTTCTTTCCTCTATACGAACGTGAGATAATTGTTTCATCATCGCCGTAACTTGTCCAATCAGATTCATCATCAGGTGGTTTGCCTGAAGATCATTCTTCCATCCTGGCTGCCTACATTCAGGACACACAGAAGATACAATCCCCTTTCCCTCCAGAGTTGACACCACACAATTCCAACAAAACGTGTGACCACATGTTGAAAATGTACTGGGATTATTCATTAGCTTATGACAGAGACTGCAGGTCAGTGTCTGAACAACATTGCACAGTGCCAGGTATGTATCCTCAAATCTTGATACTGTTTCGGACGCCTCGCGTCCAAAACTATCCCTTGACATTTTATATCAACGTTTTATATCTTATATTTCACTAAATAATATGAGCGTGACGGGATGAGGCATGGCTGTTTTGGTGTTTCAAAATTGAAAAACGACAGGTGTCAAATTCCGAGTCTGGACAAAAATCTATATACCACGTGATTCCACCAAATGTTTTATTGAAATTTGGTATGAAAAGTGAATAGGTTAAGCGATGGAGACCATTCCTTTGAAAGATTTTCAGCGTAACAATTCTGTCGTACTGCTACATGTACGACAAAATAGTCATTTTTATTTTCATTCATGAAATTTCATTAATTCAAAGCGATATTCTGGAAATACTTTACATTTAATGCTATTATTTACAATGTACGTCGTATCATTGCATTGAGGGGGTAGTTGTAGCGTAGTTTGTCTTCGTGTCCGTTTTGGTCTGTTGCTGGAAGGTTTCAAATGTCCTGCTCGTGTTGGTTGATTCTTTCATCATTTCTTTATTGCGCCATATAAACATCTAAAAACTTGTATAAGACAGACATCTCCTTAGAGACTGCGAGAAGAAAAGCATGGGGACTGCTGGAAACAAAGGGTTGGTTCTCGAACTGCAGAGGAGCTGCATGAATGGGTATTTCCCTGGAGACACATTTGCTGGATTGCTTCACGTGGCACCTGAACGAAATGAATCTGTAGGATTTGATGCAGACTATCATCTGGAAGAGATAACGACAGAGTTCAAGGGCATTGAGCGTGTGGATACTTCTTGGGTATCAAAAGAGTACAGGAAAAATGTGAAGCAACTTAACAAGGACTCGCGGAGGGTTCAAAGATGTGTAGTCGAAGGTGCACTTCGAGCTGGGGCTCGAGGAAATTTCGGAGAGGATGCATGTAGGGTATTTTTGATTCGTTTCTCCATCCCTGAGTGGATTCCTCCATCATTTAGTGGTGTTGTTGCTCGGTACTCGTATCAACTAGATATTTCTGTCAAATTTTCAATAGCTGGGCCTGATAACAGATCTAATGGACATACCGTAAGCCTACGAGAGAGCATACATGTGTGGCCCCCCGCGTCTCCTGATCCTTGCCTGTTGGGAGATGCGTCTGTATTTGCACAGACTGAGACAACTGCGACGTTCTTGGATACCTTTGGTGATGATATAGAGATTAAGTGCTGGGAGGTTGGTTTTGGAACGACCATTGATGATTTGGTAGAAAATGTAGAGATGTTGCAGCAAGAAAGTCTGTCAACACCATATAGCCCTGCGTATCAGGGTGAGCGACTGTCAAGGACAGCATCGTTAGATACTAGGCCGAATCTTTCTCCAGGAGATGTGCTTAAAAAACGGCTCTTTGATAAATACCAAGATACTACAAGTGCAGTTGATAGGAGGGATATGATGGTTCATATTCTCCCTGAACCAACAGAAAATGCAGAGATTGTTCGGCAGGAGAGTGGATCAAAAAGCCCTCTAATAAATCCGAAATCAGAGCAACGTCAGAGATACTTCGACGGGCTCCCAGAGTCATCGTCTAGTTTTAGATTAAGAATTGAGGATATTGTTTTCGCCAAGATACATTTGCATTCTTCTGGTGAACAGGAGCCTCTTTGTCCAGGCAAGTCTGTGGTGGGAACGATTGAATTTACCGAGAGCCCAGACGTGGTGCGTTGCGTCAAGTATGCTGTCGCACTAGAAATAGAGGAGCAGATAGAGAACGAGTGGATATCAAAGGGTAAAAGTGCTGCATTAGGAGGCAGGTTGCATCAGACCGTGGAGGAGAGCGTTCATATCAGCCCAGACACGGTGTCAACATGTTTTTACGTTACCCTGCCACCAAATGCAACACCTGACTTCAGGTCTGATTTGATGTCTCTCCAATGGGGTCTCAGATTTTATTTTTACATGACCATTCGAAACCAAAAATCGATCAAGACTCTTGAATGGAAAATACCTTTGAAGATCCGGCCACCCTGTTCTTCTTTTGTTTGATTACCAGTACAGAGATCGCTTGACTGTCAAACAATTGGGAAGAGTGGAAGACGATGGCACGTTCGAGTGGGTGGAACCCAGAGCTGCAACACTCCATCAGAATCACCTTCTGGAGTCTCTGAGATTCATATGTATAGGTATATATATAATATTAGACTTTGACCTCTTCTTCAACAGGAAGCTGTTTTTCTAAAGTCCTTGCCTGCCAATGGCGAATCCATTCCCGGGCACCTTCTTTCCCTTCATAGGTAGTTTCCATTGATGCTTCTTCCATTGGAGTCATGGATGTCGCTTGCTCTTCCTCTGCATCACGTACTCTACCACCAGCGCCTCTCTCTGTTGCTGCAGCAACTCTTGGGTCAGCAAGAATTTCTTCTTTCCTTTCCTGGGATACCGGAGCAGGTGGTGCCACCGGTGCTGGGAAAGGAAGCAATCCCAAACGAGTTCTTACTGTATCTTTGGCAATGTTTAAGTAAAGTTTTTGCACCTGTTGGTCATTCATGCTCTTCCCTTGTGCATCAGTTGCCTCACTGCGCCTGATCTCTACAGTCTTGCCCTCAGCTGGGAAGAAACTGAGAGTGGCATCCACAACCTGAGCGACATCAGACCGGGATATTTTACCAGTAACTTTATCTCCTTGTGACATTTCCAGCAAAGAAGGTTCAGCTTGGTCAGCATCATCACTCATTCCCGTTGGTCTAATTACTGTGTATGGAAGGCCACAGCTTCGTACAGCCAACTCCCCATCGTATTTATGATTCAAAATACCTCCAGGGTTCAACTGAACAATTGGTATTTCAGCCTTTCTCTTGACTTCATCATCGCCGACGAGGGCATTGCGCTCAACTCCAGCAGAAGAGATGAGAACAATTTGAGGTTTGGGAACTTTGCAAGCCTTGATACCACCCTGGAACTCGATGCAGAATTTTCCTGATTTATACGCTGGATTAGGAAACCCGTTGAATGAGAAACGTGAGTACACGAGTCCAAATTGCTGCACACTTTTAGGGTTCAGGGCTGGGCCATCTGGAACTGATCGTGCACGCTTGACAGGTACAAATTCATGCCATGGAATGAATACATCACCCCATTCTCCATCAGGAACATCAAATGTTGCCTGGTATGTATCTTCAGGTTCATTCAGGTCATCTGTTTTGACATTGAGTTTGAGAGTTTCACCAGAGCCTTTCACTCGGAGAGATATTCCGTCAAAGTCTGACAAGTCCACAGAATTTGGGTATGATCTCTGGCCACAGAAACCTCCTCCCTCAACGATGAGCTCCCCAGACCATGTGAATCCATCCGATGATTCATTCAATGCCAAAGTACTGTCACTATTACCCCCCATAATCACATCATCAAGTTTCTGCCATTTTTCCAGGTCGCTGGCCTCTTGCATAGCCAAGACAACCATGGAATCCCTTGGCTGCTTTGGAATGAAGCTAGCAGCAGCCTTGGCAATAGCCTCAACACCCTTGGAGTCGACCTTTTCTGGAGTCATACCATCCAAATACCCCATATTACCCTCGCTGTCTCGTCCAAATACGGCACCCGTGGCGATCACAACTTGAGTTGCTCCTTTAAAGATATTTGCCGAGAGAGTCTGTGCGTTTGTAACATCCACACCATCCTCAACGAACAAAATCCCAGATCCACTGTTCTGTCGTCCCTCCACTACTCCAGACTCTCCAAAGATTTTCAAAGCCTTGCTGCGATCACGAACAGCGGCTACCACTGTTTTGCCACTGCTGAGCAACTACACAGACAGAATATGTAGTCTATGAGGGACAGATCACATTGGACAAGATACTCACATTCAGCATACCTTGGTGACGATTTCCCGTCCAGATCTTCCAGATGCTCCAAAAACGAGAACAGCATTTTCTCGACGCAAAGGTTCCTGGACATCTTCAACAGGCGTCGACTGTCCCTGCGGGTTCGCATCCTTTACCTGGGTTGCTTTGAGAGCTTCACTGGCTAAAAATGCGAGAGATCCAACAACAAGTACACCACCACCAACAATCGCTTCAATTGGAGCATTTTCAAACCCGATTGCATTAGAAACATGAAGTCTTTGGCGACTAGCTTTCACATTCTTGGGGGACATGTGGACAAAGCCTTTGCCACAAACTTTCAAATGCAGAGATTGCACCATAGTTTTCTTGTAAAATATGTAGAATATATTTGGAAAAATAAATAGGAAGTTAAATGTGCTATCAAATCAGGTCAATTCAGACAGATAAAGCAAGATTACCAAAAGTATCCAATCCAAGAAATCCTGTCTCCACCTGACAAGAACATGTGCACTCATCTTGATGGAGCATCTATCCATATATACCATAAGAAATATTGCTAACTACATTTACACACATTAAAATACACCAGCACGAATCATGATGGAACCTGCTGCTGCTACAGCGGCTGAGATGGCAGTAATTGCAGCCTGTTGCGATTCAACAGTCCGAACACCTTCTGTGCAAATGCTAACAGTGAGGTTGTGTGTGACAGTGTTGCCATGAATCTCAAGTCGCTTCATTTCCTCCAACAGTAAAATTGCTCTATCATATTTGTGGAATCTATCACAGGCAGCTAGAAGAGCATTGTACAAATGCACAGATGGCTGGACTTGTGCATTGATTGCCCTGTCATACACACCAACGGCTTTTTGAAAGTTACCCCGAACTGTGTAGCCAGCAATCAATCCACAATAGGCATAATCTTTTGGAGTATACCCAGCATGAAGCATGTCTGAAAAAATTGACTCTGCTCTTTTCACATTCCCCGAAAGACCATGCCCTGCTACCATTGTCTCGTACGTAATATTGTCTGGTTTATCAATATTTTGAAAGATTTCCTCTGCTTTTTTCATCTCCCCAGCCTTCGCAAGAGCAGACAATGTGATATTGGCGAGTATTGTATTACCTTTGAATCCAAGCGACTCGCACATCGATAAGAATTCTAGAGCCTTTTCCCAACGACCGGCTCGTTCATAGGCATACATCATAGATCCACAAATCACTTCATTAATTGCGACACCACGGAGCATTTTCTTGTTTTTAGATGCAGCAAGCCTTTGTGCATCCATATTATCCTTTTGTAAAAACATAAATATAGCTTCAGCATCTTTCCAAAGCCCTTTCAACGCAAGTTGCTTGATTAGCAAGGAGTATGTATACTGATTCGGTTTATTCTTGCGTCCAAGGCTGCCATTATGCATTTTGTCGAATAACTGAGAAGCTTTTTCTAGTTCTCCATGATTCGCATATGCAGAAATGAGTATAGAGTACGTTCTCACGTTTGGATATATATCCTTCTTCTTCATCCATTCCATAAACTTCTCTGCTCGTAGCCAACACCCATTCCTGGCAAGTGCATCAACAAGCGCAGTGCACGAAACAACATCAGGAAACACACTATTGTTCACCATTTCATCAAACGTACGAACAGCTTCTTTCCAATCTCCTGCTTCACCATATGCATGGATAATTGATGCATATGCATGTCCAGATGGCTTTGTACCACTAGACTTGAGTTCCTTCCAAATTGCAAATGCATCGCTATATCTCTTTCCATTTGTCGCTGCTTTGATAGCAGCAGTATATGTATGTACACTCGGAGAAGAGTCCTGCGACGACTGGACGTGCGAGAATGTTTCAAGTGCCTTGTCTACATCTCCTTTACGGTCAAGAGCTTCAATCAACACAGCTGTTATATGGTTATCCAGCTTATCAGGGATGGATGTGTTTGCATGATTCCACACCGCAAGTGCATACTCAAAATCACCTTTTATTAAAGCGGCTTTCATCACAGATGTATAGGTATATACAGAACAGCAAAGACCACCACCACCAGAAGCTTTGCTCCGTGTCATCCATTCATAAATATCTAATGCTTTCGTCACCTGTCGATTATTTGTGCAAATACGTATTACAGAAGCACACAGACGTTCATCAAAGTCGTGTCCATGCTCTACAAGCCAATCAAAGAGAAGAATAGCCCGTTTCCATGTTGCTTGGTGCCTTCCTAGTGTCAGAATGACCTTGTCTAGAGACAGGTTATGTTCAGGACCCAGCCGAACTTTCCCCTGGTCTGGCAACGATTCTTCTACATTTGGATTCATTAGTTTTTGAATATACTGTGGAAGAGGTACGTGTTTCATACCATTTCTCTTGGTCGTATCTGCTGCAAGAACTGACTTGTTGCAAGTATAATTGCTCACATTTCCCCTACCAGAGGTTGATGCCGTGGAATTAGATCCAACTCTCTGAGTTATAGCATAATTATGCAGTGTATGCCTGGAGATTATCCGACTGGGACATCCACCCACAAACAACCATGAGGTCGGCATGGCGTTTTCACAAGTAACAGCACCTTTGGCCCTACTTTGAACTTAATCGAGCGATTGATACATTGTATTTCAAAATTTATAATAGAATAAGAGTATACATTTCAAAATTCCTCTGTTAGAAAAAGACGTCTGTGGATGGGATGAAGCAAGGTCCTGATCAGAGACTGGATATATCCAGTAGCTAATGAGTAGTTTCAGTAGGCAATAGAGTTTTGATTGCGGTACTTCTTGGATGAGGAATCTTACCATCCTCCTTCTTCATCATGTACTCATCCAAGTATTCGGCTGTCAACTTGTTATAAAACTTGCAGAGATCCAACATACTGCCGAGTTTCTTTGTCATCTGAATGACATGCATGGATGGTAATACCTCAATATGCCTCACAGATACTGCCATACCATGTCTAGATGTTGTTGCGACGACGAGATCCATCACTCCAGTATCCACATCAAAGTTTTCGACAATACCTCCTAAAGCTACTGCGCCTTGCTTGATTCTCACGAATACATCCTTGATGTTTGCTGTCGTGCTGAACTGGATGTGACCCTTAGAGCTCTCTTCTTCATCTTCAAATATTGGACTAAGGCATACATTGCGGCTGATCAATTCAAATGCGTTCATTTTGGGTGCTGCTCCTACATTATTCAGCATGTCCTTTCTGTGAGGCTGTATCACCTCCCCGGGGAGGATCTCAACCATCTCAGAATACCACTTGTAAAATTCATTTGTATTTCCTGATACTTTCTGTACGTCAACTATAGCAACCCCGTGTTTCAATCTAATGACCAAGATTTTGGCATGGATGATACCCTTGAGTGATTTCATGTATATCCTGAGCGAATCTTTTGTCCTCTTGACTACCCTACCACTCCCAACAGCCAAAGTTGCGTTTTCTATTTCATTGAATACAGTGTCGGGAGGTGCAAAGGTTGTAAACTGCGTGTGGCGTGTAATCAAATCATCCTTTTCCTCAAAAATGGCAGAAATATCAAAAAAGTCATTGATAAGCTCAAATGCATTCCATTCTCTCTCAGACTCCGTAACATCCTCTACAAGACCTTGTAACCTTGAATTCAATTCTCTCGGGGAGACAGCCTCAAAGTCGCCCAAATCATCGCCGGCAACAGAAGGAGAGTCATCCATCAACGGAGAGCCTGCAATCACACCTTTCAACCAATGACTTTCCATCAACTGCTCAGCAGTTGGTCGTCTTGTCGCATCTACCTGGAGCATTTGCCGTATCATATCCTTTGCATCATCCGATATCCACGTTGGCATGGTGTATTCACAATGAACAACTTTTTCAAATAGATGCACCATGTTGTCCTCATCAAATGGAAGACACCCTGCGAGAATAACATACAAGACAACCCCAAGCGACCAAATATCAGCAGCGTATCCACTATATGGTTTCTTGCTAATAATCTCTGGTGCGGCATAATTCGGTGTTCCGCACACAGTATTCATCAGATCAAAATACCCATCATCATCTCGAATTGCCCCAAGCCCAAAGTCGGACAATTTAGCCTGCCCTTCCGACGTCAACAACACATTCTCAGGTTTCAAATCTCGATGGCATACACCATTTTTATGACAGTATGCTACTGCTGCTACAATCTGGGCAAACATCGCTTTTCCATCATCTTCCTTGAATGGCCCTTGCACTGCAATTGTATCAAACAAGTCACCACCAGTCACCAGCTCCATGACCAGGAATATTTTATCCTTGGAACTCATGATTTCGTGGAGATTTACAACATACGGGTGTTTCACTTTCTTCAGAATGCTAATCTCCTTCTTCACTTGATCAACCATACCCCTTTGTATGAGGAGCTCCTTGTTCAAAACCTTGAGAGCATATGCTTTCCCAGTCTCGCTATGCTGCGCATATTTCACTTTCGCGTATGTCCCTTCTCCAATTGTCCTTCCAACCAAGTACTTTCCAACACGTTTGGTCAAGTGAATGTTCGACCTAGTCTTATGCAGGCTTCTCGAGCTCGAGGAGGACGACCGAGACGCTTCCTGTGACGAACGTCCCGAACTACCATTCCATCCTGTCTTATCAAACTCTTCTGACGAGGAATTATCAGCTCCCATGGTTGGAAATTGACTCTTTTCACCCAAGAGTAAGATATGTTCTCAGAGAGAGGAAACAGAGTTCACGAGCATGGTACAAGTGCGCTCCCCTGCTTCGCCATCGACGATAGAACGGATACCATTGTATGTATTATATTACTGTTGAATATAGTAATTTCGATGAATTAATGGTTTTGACCTTGTCCTGAAGATTTTCTCGTGGTTTATTCGTTTTTTCATTCGATAGAATTTTTTCAAGGTTAGGTGTTTTGCCATGTCAATATCTCAGTCATGTAAGCATATCTGAGTGGATTTATTCCATTAATAAAATATTTTACATCATATATGTACATTCTGGTCATGCATTGAGTCCCACCCTGGAATGCTGGTCTCTTTGATTTCATGCATGGCTCTGAATTCAACATTTGCATTTGGCAAGAGAAGGTCATGATGATTGTAGTGTTGTAATCACACCATCTCGATAGATTTTGATCAATCCATACGAACCCATGTCTGATTGAAATACTGATGGTATTGTACTCAAGGAAATAGAACAAGGGTGTGGGAAGGAGCCAGAGCAAGTAGTAATAATGGCTTCAGACAAATCAGATCTACCATCCTCGACGTCTCCTGCCTTATCATTTCGAGTAATTGCAAGGTGTGGTCGGGCGAGATCGTCTCGGATGAAGGTGCCGCATTTTACATGTGAGACTCCCATGTTCATGCCAGTTGGGACTCAGGGGTCTGTCAAGGGGCTCACCAGCCAACAGTTGGAGGATCTGAACTGTCATATTATTCTTGGGAATACGTACCACCTAGAAAATAGACCAGGCTCAAATTTAGTCGATGAGATGGGTGGATTGCACTCGTTTGTACACTGGAAACGCGGGATGCTGACAGACTCGGGAGGCTTTCAGATGGTGTCCCTGCTCCACCTGGCAGATATCACAGAGGAAGGGGTCACCTTTCAATCCCCAGTGGATGGACATACAATGTTATTAACACCTGAACATTCTATAGCGGTGCAAAATAGGCTTGGTGCAGATATCATCATGGCATTGGATGATGTTGTTCCAAGTACAGCAGCAGATCCAGCAAGGTTTGAAGAAGCAACACACCGGACAACCAGGTGGATTGATAGATGCATCGCAGCTCACTCTAGACCGAACGAGCAAAGCTTATTCCCCATCGTTCAGGGTGGATTAGATCCTAGATTGCGAGAAATCAGTATGCAAGGTCTGATAGAACGAGATGCTCCTGGGTATGCTATTGGTGGCCTCGCTGGGGGTGAGGACAAGACCTCGTTTATCCGTGTTGTCTCACAGTGCACTGCGGGACTTCCAGAAAATAAGCCAAGATATGTCATGGGTATAGGATATCCATTGGATATCGTCCTCTGCTCTGCTCTTGGGGCAGATATGTATGATTCAGTATACCCGACAAGAACTGCTCGGTTTGGTGTGGCATTGGTACCAGAGGGAGTATTACGACTGAAACAGTCTCCATTTGCATCTGATCTACGACCAATACAAGAAGGATGTAGATGTATGGTGTGTAAAAAGTACACACGGGCATACCTGCACCCCCTAGTTGCCAGGAACATCTCCTTTGCAAGCAATCTACTGACATATCACAATGTTGCCTTTATGCAACAGTTGACCAAGGAGATACGACAAGCAATCGAAGATGGCACGTTCCCTGAGTACGTGAGAGATACAGTATATCGACACTACCCTAAACATGGAAGTATACCGGAGTGGGTAGAGTTGGGATGTGAACTGGCAGGAATTTCACTAGCGGAATGAATCAAATCATTGGTTCCTACGGTCGGCAATCTCGCTGTCTGTGCTCTTGAACAACAGCTCACACTCTGGAATCTTACCACAAGGGCATCTCATGATGCCTGGGCTATACACCACTACTGTAGAGAATGTCTGTTTTTGAGATTGAATTCCGCTGTCATGAAATATCTTGGACGGTCCAACCCATGTGGCAAATTCAATGCAAATCTATGCTGGCAAATTATCATAGTTTCTATATATTTGACGCGTTTTCTAGACTCCAGTAGTATATGTAAAACATTTACAAAATAATAGCCAACAATATACAAAATGACTGCACATGTCAATCACTCTGTCATCTCAAGGAGATTGCTCCTGTTGGGTTGGTGTCTGGTACTGGTGCTGCTAACGCGGTCAGAGGGGGTATCCGCTAATACGTGTGCCGAGGAGGAGAAAGCATGCAAAACACGCTGTGGAACTGGCTCTGAATATGATTTTGATTGTGATGACACTCAGGATGGAGCAAGGGCATTCAGCTGCGCGTGCCAATCTACATGAGAATGTTCAGAATTGGCTATGTTTCCCTCTGGGTTTGATACACCACTCACATTCGATTCCTCCGCATCATCTTTGGAAAGAAACACGGTGACCCCTACAAATCCATCTCAAGATACTTCGGATTATTGTACGAGGGAAAGATCGCTCTGTGCCGCTCTGTGCGCGAATGGAACTGAACCTGACTTTGACTGCAAAGATGAGACGGCAAAGGATGGGTCGTCATCCAGCCAGGCAAGTGCGTGCGCATGCAAGACGAGCAGCTCTTCCTCAAAAACATCTATTGATTCAAATACGAGTGGTGGTGTTCCAACTCTTCCAAAAAACGGGACGTGTGAGACTAGCAGAGTCTCCTGCCAACAATCATGCCCGGAAGGATCAAAAGCAGAGTTTACATGCGAGAGTAGGTCTACCAATGATGGCAAAGCACTCGATGCATTTTCAGGAACATGCGTGTGCCTTCCTCTTGACGCTACGCAGGATGGACCATTATCTGGTCGTATTCAAGCAAATAACGAAGTTCCTACTGATGCAGGATTTGCATCAGGAGCAAAGTATGCCATACAATACATGATGGCAAGTCTCATCATGCTCCAGGCAGCAATGGGCATTGAACCTGATGGTGAGTAGTCACTCCTGCTACTGTCTTTCTGATATATACGAGTCAATACGTGCTCTCCATAGAGAGGTACTCCAGTTTGTGAAAGAAGCAAACCTTTGGGCAGACAACTTAGAATGAGAAATGCCCATATGTGATTACACCTTCTATGAACATTCAGTCGTTATCATTACAAAACATTTGTAAATATATTCTACTATTGCAATATAGTCGCAATGTCATGCGTGGCTCGTGGATTTACGTTTGTTCATGCTTCCAACGCAACAGGACCTGTTCTTCGACGCCCAGATGGGAGCACAGTTACCATTCCGGACAATGTATGCTCTATATATGATACATATATCATCCTAAGACGTGTCATATTGATGTTATATGTGACAATGTGTTTACATGCAGGGTGGTGTCTTGACTGTGGGTTCTGCAAAGAATGCTAGCATTCAAGTCATGCATGAAAAGATTCTCCCCGAACATTGTGCCATCCGTCTCAAGTCAGGGAGACTCTTTTGTCGGTGTACTATTGACCAGACAGATGACGATGCTTTGGGATTGAATATAGGCATTCCTTCAGACACACATGTGTATCTAGAAGGGTCCCAATTGAGAGGGGGTGTGGATTACATGGTCCCTCCAAACGCCAAGATATGCTTTGGTGAAAATGATAGTATAGAGTATGTAATTGCAGAATTTGAGGAAGTGTCAGGGAGTGGTCAGGAAGCCATGTCTGAAATGCTCATGAAGGGCATGGTCTCTGGAGGTTCCAAAGATGTGCAGGATGCACTCAAGGATAAATTCCAATGATACCCTAGTTGATTACATGTTTTAACGAACTGTCTTAGCATCTCTCTCAACGCTGCTGTGGGTGCCTTTCTTCAACCAAAACCGAGAATCGCTTCTTGGAGTTCTACCAGAACTTGATGCTGCCTTTTCAAGGGTTTTCAACTTTCTATGTAAATCGGCAAAGGTTGGTCGTCGCACTGGATGAATAGAGAGGCACTGATGTGCAATCATCAGAAGCTGTTTTTGGCAATCAATTGCCACTTCCATGTCTGAAAATGATATATCAATGCGTTCAATCAAGTCCTTGATTAAAATCCCAAATGCTCTGACCTCTTGAAGCTCAAACATCTTGTTGTTTTTATTATTTCTTGTGTATGTAAACGATGCACCGTAATCACAGAGAATACTCTCACCGTTATGTCGTGCAAGCACATTGTGAGCATACACATCACCATGTGCAATGCACCGAGAATGCATGTGATGTAAACCACCTGCCACACTTGACAGACATTTCAGAACAAAAGAGATGGAAAATACCTGACCTGGTTTCCAGCGACATCGTAAAAGACTCTCGCTATTCGGCTTCTCAGCCAAAGGAGACCCGTCTACAAATTCCATGATAATTCCATGCATGCATGCTTCCCCTCCATCAACCTGTGCTAAAACTCGCGCCAGATTCTCATCATGCATCATGCATGCAATCTGTATTTCATCCTGAGAATGTCCATCTGGAGACATTTCATCCTTTCTAAATACTTTATAGGCAACCTTCTTCTTCCTATATTCGGCCTCAAAAACCTCTCCACTCGCTCCATCTCCAAGTTTTTTCCCAATGTGAATGTCCTTCTCTTGTATGATGCGTGTTGCGGTCTTCATATGAGAAAGCCGTGTACCACAACAAGGATTCCCTGCAATACTCAACCAGGACAAACTGTGCGACTCGAGTAATGACTCTGGCATTTCTGTAATGTCACAGCATGCTACTCTCAACAGCTCCAACTTGTTCAGGGAGCCAAGTCGCTCTGGCAAATGAGTCAATTCATTATGCGATGCCTGGAGCTTCACCAAAGACTGACAGTCACAGAGTGATTCTGGAAGCGCAACCAGTCTATTCCCAGTCAGGTACAGCTGCTCCAGGTGAGTGAGATTGGAGAATAGGCTCTCAGGGATCTCCGTGAGTTGATTATCTTTCAGGCCAAGCACCCGGAGTGATGTGGGTAAACGCACACCATCCAGTGAGTTGATCGCGTTACCCATGGCATTTAGCGACACCAAGGATGTCAATGATCCCAATGTCTTGGGTACATGTACCAGGCAGTTGTTGGAAACATTCAAGGTTTCAAGTCTCTTAAGACGGCCAATCTCCGAGGGCAACGATGTTATGCGATTCCCACTGACATCAATTGTTGTAAGCAATGTGAGATTGCCAATTCCCCGAGGAAGAATCCGCAGCATCGACTGAGTCACCCGAATTTCAGTAACCTTTGGAGTCCACAGACACGTCGTTAAGAAAGTCACAACAGCTCCTCCAACACCGTATTGAACCACATCCTTGGGTGATGTGATTATTATTTTCTTAGGTGTACCAGTCAGTGCTGAGGCAGTCATAAAGTACAAGGTTCCAACGCCGAGGGCAGCGATGGTTGATTGTTGTTGAGACATCAACAAGGCCTGTGTTGCCAAGGACCGAGCATTCTCGTACGATTCTCGCACAACACCATCGTAATCAAATACACTTGACATTTTTACATATTAGAATGGAAGTAATGACGTTGTCGATCCTCGTATGACAGTTTCTGTTCTGAAAGTGGAGATCCAACTCTTAAGAGTACCAAGCTTGAATCAAGAGTCTTGATCCATCATCTGATGGAATACAGTACATATCATGGATGAATCCAGGACATTGTGATGTCAGACTGTGGTTGTGACACTGCATCGTCGACAGGTTTTGAGACAGTATGGCAGCCTTGGTTCACCATCACTCATATTGCTCCGTACTCCAGTACCTATATATTCATCTGTTTCACAGAGAGACGCATCGCATTCTGTGGAACCTGGTGGAGTAATATCATTGCACCCATCTCCGCATCGACCACAAGAGCGAAGGCAGAAGGCTTCCTTATACATCCATGTACGGAAGCATTTATCCAAGCTTGCTTGTGTTTCGCAGGAGAATATTGTCCCAGGAGGTATATCACTACGGTAGTATTGTCAGGGGATGTATATACAGATGTTTCATGATTGATACGTGGTCCATTCAAAAGAAGAAAGCAGAGAAGAAGGGACATACCTACAAGAAAATGTTCTAAAGCGCCGATCTTGCTCTCTACAGAGAGTTTCATTGTAGAATTGAGACGAGGAAATGCACGCCTGTTGTGTCTCCAGGCCAAATGTCTTTGAATCTACATCATCTACCTCTTCCGCTCTGGCCCTGCATCATCATATACGTGGTACATGAGGAACGTCACGATATTGTTGACCCTCACCATGGTCAACGCGTGTTTACTCTGACAAGCAACACGTTGCCGCAAGTCGTAATACAATCACAACAATCCTCCTATAGTGCACAATATACTTTAAGAACCAATAATATGTACCTTGTGACGCACATGGCTACCAAGAGAGGCAGGAGTAGTCTCAACGTCACTGCCATGTTCGAGTCCAATCTCGACGCGGCCTGTAGATAGACCAGTCCTCCTGATCACGAATGGTGAGAGTTACAATATACTTTTGAATTTTGAAAACTCGTAGGACACGTATGCACGTTTCTAAAAAGAAAAAGAAGGAGAGTAATGTACGAATTTCGAAACAGAATCTCCAACGTTGGAAATTCCAAGGTACGTTGAGTCTCAAGTCCAAGCTTGTAATACACTTCATTTCAATCCCGACTCCTATGAACGAGTGTCACATGTCGCTATAGCAAATGCAGTGATGATAATGATGATGAAGGACTATCAACACGCATTTTTTTTGAGTTGGGAACATCCGGCTGCTCATCATACCGGCTGCTCTTGTGCTGTAGATGGAGGATTTTCCCGAGCTGGTGCTGCTGCTGGCTTTTTCCCAGAAACCATGGACATGATTGCGACCACAAGAGATGCAGTGATTGAAAACCAGGAGAACCAGCAGAATGCACAGCAGGCCTTCATGGTACTTGAACTGAACGCATCATCTGCCAGCATGGTTGTGGTGATGATACTGGTGAACCAAAAGATCCAGAGCAGGATGACAGAAATCAGCTCCATGATGCCCAGAAATTGCACATCTTTTGCAGTTGGCCCAGAACCCTTTTTGGATATGACATGCATCCCGATGATCAGCATTGAACACAACAAGAGTGAAAGTATCGCTGTAAACAGGGCAATATTCACATACGATTGGGGATGTCCATAAAAGTTGATGTTCTGGACAGTCACCCCAATATTTGTAAATTCCACCTCTCCATCACCCCAATCACTAATCACCCCAGCAGCAGTTCCAAGCACAATAATAGCACAGAACATCTACACACAAGAGATATAGAATACTACAGATACTACATGATCAAGAAGGCTGACAGGGCAGTCTTCCACAGGGTCGCAATCAACAGTCAGAAAAGCATACCTGGATGCCGAAAATGATGGTTTTAACAAATTGCATGGGAAAGCTCCCGCCTTTTTGTGCTTGCATAGACATTGTATGTTCGTTTTGCAAAAGGTTCAGAGATATAATGCCACGTCGTCCGATCTGAAACTACGAGGATATCGTATGAAATCCACGCTATCTCCGATTCTGTGTGATAGTAATGTAAAAGCAAACGACTGTTCTATGAGTGTTATTGTGATGCATCACTTGAATGAATCAGGAATATATTCAGAAATCCACCCAGGACACGTATCAATACCCGATGCAAGGTCCCATCAAACGATACGTTTGATGGGAGGTTAAGATCATCAAACGTAGACGTTCGCTATGAGTCTACATTGTTAATCAACCTATGAACTCGAATACATTATTTTACATATAATGAGATCGTCAAGGTTTATATCAGATTTACGATGGGTTCCGAAACATGCGAGACAATGTTCTGTGACACGAATTCAAAGTCTGGATCATGTGATGTCTTTTAATTCATGGGAGACTGCTCACTGTCTGTGTGTGGATGTTGGGGATTCAAGAGATTGTAGGAATATAATGGTTCCTTTATTAGATCCTCTCTGCTTTGGGGGATGTAGTCGTGGGGTTCCATTCGTGACTGGGATTGAGCTTCATGGGTTGGAGGATGTCAACACTCTGGAGAGCGTACGGGGATGCACGACTGGTGATATCGGGAGCGATCGACTCATGGATGAGTATTATGAACTTCGTTTTGTTCTGCATGGGGAAGGGTTGATGAAGTATGCTGGGGACGTGGGGAATGATGTGGCAATACATCCTGGGGATGCTGTGTTGTGCAAGCATGGTACTGTTTCCTTTAGAGCATGTGGAGTCTCCCCTGTGGAAGATGTTGATGTACCATGTCGAATGTCCACGTTTGTTGTATACATTCCTAAGATTCTACTAGAAGAGAGGAAGAACGGGGATGATGACGATGATGATGTGTTTGGGGAATGTACTCGGTTTGTTCAAGAGACACTATGGCCAGGAGAACCATGTGCCTATAGGATGGCAGACGTGGTGTCTCCTGATGTCCTGGATACCTTGCTGTGTGGTCCCAAAATGGTGGAGACGTCTCTTCCTGTTTCAGATGTTATCCCTAGTGATGATGAAGAAGGTCTCGAGCAGTATGGTGGTGATGGGATGCAAGGGTTCCCCGCACTGAAAAAGACCCTGACAGATGTGTCCACATACATGTTGCCGAATCAAACAAATAGGCTGGCGTTGATGTTTGATCCATTTGCAAACACTCCGATTCCTTTTGTATTTGGAGTCGAGATTTTTGAGCCGGGACACAAGACGACACCCCACATGCATACGGGGGCATATGAAGTGTTTTTCATTCTCTCTGGCCATGGCCATGGGTTCTGTGGAAACAAACGTTTCCCTGTCGGTCCGGGTGATATTGTAGCATTCCATCCTGGGAGTACCCACGGAATTGATAATGATATGAAACAACGAATGTATTGTATAGAAGTTATGCTTCCAGATGAAGATTTTGCAGAGTTTGTACGAAAGGGCAGCATTGACAGTTTGGGTGTGGACGACTTGTGTATTTTGACCAGAATTGGATGTTCGTAGAACATAGAATGTGTTGCATACAAATGAATAGGTATAAATTTGTGCTTACATCTCTCTAGGTAGAGCAATGAAAAATCATGCACAGGTTAGTTAACCTGCTCAGCAATGAGGTCAGCGGCCTCCTGAACGGTGGAGATTTTCTCGGCACCTTCCTCGTCGAGCTGGAGGTCGAATTTCTCCTCAAGAGCCATCATGATCTCGACGGTGTCGAGGGAATCGGCTCCAAGATCAACAAACTTGGACTCGGCGGTAACCTGCAGTGAACACCGAATGTGTCAGTCAAAATACAGCCAATTGGTTTCGGACGAGCGATTCCAGTCTCCAATCAAGACATCGAGATTTTCAAAGTACTATTTTAGAAACGTACAGATTCAAGATCAGTTCCGAGCTGCTCGGCGATGATCTCACGGACATCGGCAAGAACCTCAGCCTTATCCTGCAAACACACGAACCACACTGACCATGAATTACGAACATCATGCATGTAATATATGATTTCAACGTACCACAGCCATCACAACGAGGCGCTGGGCGCGCATTGCGCGTGGGGCCTTGGCCTGCAGGGAAGGATAATACACGTGTCAACAATGTGCGTCATGTACGCGTGATACTTGGACCATCGGGCGAGAGATTCCAAGAATAAAAATATAGAATGTCGAATGGTGACCCATCGGCCTCATTCGACACTCGTTTTAGACCGTTCGACAGCATACCTGAACACGGAGGGCAACACCACGGCGGGCGGCGATAGAGGTGGTCATAGATGCCTGCATTGTTGTCTTTTGCTATGTAATATATAAATGAATTAAAGTGAGTGATGCATCGAAAGCAAGTGGGCAACTACAATAGTCCGCCGCGAGGAGTCTGTCATCTCGAGATGCATCAGCGAGACGCAATCAGAATGTTGGGGTTTCAGCTATTTGAATGACATACAGAATTCTGGACTGCAAACAATGCATTCCATGTTCTAGAACCGAATGATGTACGAGTGGTTACACATATACACTGCATTCAGAGTTTTTATAAAGATGTATGGGGTACTCACAGATAAAGACCTGTACAAAAAGAAAAAGGGGGTACTCTAGGGATTTCAATTTGTCTGCAAATTCACCAGGGCAGACATGGCATCTACTTCTGCACTGGCTGCAATAGCTGCCTTTTCCTTTTCCAACGCCTGTAAAAGCAGCAGCTTGGCCTCTCTCTTCTTGGGGTAGTTCTTTGGCAGATTTTCCAAAGGCATGCTGGTATCAGCATGCTTCTCAGGGAAATCTCTATGCGTATTCATATTCTTCACCTTTACTGGCGGAGTGATGGTGTCCCATTTTGAATCGAATCCTAGACCAAGCTTTGCAGCTGCAATAGCACCTGAAACGCCATTGCTGGCAGCTCTTTTTGGTCTCTTACTCTGCAGTCCAGTCTCTTCCTGACTTGGTGCATTTGTATCACTAATGTTGGTTATTCTGCGAGGTTTGGCCCCTTTGACGCGATATAGAGGAGATGTTGCAGTTTCTTCATTCTCTACAGGTTGCTGTGGAGTAGCGTCGTCCTGGATGTGGGATACCAAGGCTGATACTGATGGTTCCATTATTTCCCTGTCATTCATCTCCTTGAGTACTCCAGCCACGACAGAGATCTCTTCCTGGGTACTTTTCTGTGTACCGTCAGCGACGACATGAAAACCCTCGCCATGAGTGTCAATTCCCTCATGTTCTTCGCCACCTTTATCGCCATTCTTCTCTGGTTCCATATTCTCCCATGTCTGAATTGCCTCTGGTTGTTCCCTTGGATCCTCTTCAGAGTTGAAATCTGCATTGTGACATCCAACACATTGGCAGATGGTTGGATTACACTTGACTCCGGCATTATAACACTCGCAGTACTTTTTCAAACACTTTGACCTCTTGCATCGGCATCCCTTCTTATGACCATCAGCCTTGTCAACCTTTTCATCAAACGCAGTAGGATCTTTCATGAGGATTCCAGCACGCGCCATATTGACCAAATCTATATTGTCTTCTGTATTCTTGCATGCTTCACAAGAGCACCCAGGTGCACAGTATCCAGATGCTGCAAAACATTCACAGTACATCTTCAGGCATTGACTACGCTTGCAATTGCAAGATTTTGGGCCTTCCGTGGCAGGTTTTCTGGGTCGAGCTACTGCTAGAGATGCTGCCCTGGCAGCTTTCATTGCAGCAGTGGTTGGTTTGGCTCGTGAAGCAGCTGCTGATCTCCTAGATCTCTTGCTCCTGCTAGGATGCACCTGGGTGTATAGATCTTCTTCTTCTTCTTCCTCTTCTTCTTCTTCGTATTCCTCCTCCCCCTGGTCTTCATATTTAGGAACACTGTAGTCATTTTGTACCTGCTGATTGTACAACTGACTGAGCACCTCGATGGCCATTGGGGTTGATGCCACCCTGCCAGGCGTGTGCTCAACTCTCCTCATGCCTCCCGGGGTGGCATGACGAATCGATCCAGGCGTCACAGCAGCTTGGGCCCCATGCACCAAGGTCTGCGCAACTGCAACATCCTCATCATCGTGATCATTCCGATCATACTTGTTCAAATCAACAGGGGTGTGAGGCAACAAAAATGTCAACTTCTTCTCTGGACCATGACCCACCCTAGTAGCATTGGTCCTTTGCCTTGCCGGCACATGCATAGTCTTGGCATCATATTCTTCCACACGATCCCTTTCTTCTCGTGCCAATATTTTGCTCGCCAGAGGCGTCACCTGTGCCTGAGCTGCTGTATGTTCCCGTTCAGCATTCTGCCGAGCCATATTCTGTAAAAATGCTTGCTGCATTTGCATTTGCTGCATCATCATCATGATTCCAAGAGCACCTTGTTGACCATATGATTGCATATACTGAGGGACTTGGTCCATCGGGAGCGCTGCCGGAACACCAATATTTTGTTGCATGGCTCCACTCAATGAGGTAATGAGGGCCAACTGGTTCGTCAACGCCTCCGACAAGTTCCCTTCACTTCCACCTTGAGAGTCAGTCCCATGTACAAACCGTTCCTACACGCATCACCATGACAATGGGAATCAGGCAGGTGGGACAACTCGTGTCACATTGGCTCGATGAGTCAACAATGACTTCCATACACAACAGAAGCTCAATCACGGTCGAAAGGGCAGCCATCGACGATATATCATCATATAAAGTCAAATTATACCCTCCTCCCTGATGTATATCTCGAGTAGAGAGACCGCGGAGGTCGCTATGACTTTTGATTTCAAACTAACCGTCCGAGTTCAAAGGACGTCACCTAATCAAACAGCAAACCATACCTGTAATTCTTGCAACCGTTTAATAGCTACATTAAAAGCATCCGCAATATTATGGGAACCTGGCCCCGTCATGGTTTCTTCAACTGGTTGTGTCGCGATGGAATGACACCCCGAACGACCCCGTCAATGTATCTTGTACTCGAACAGACACTGTTCGTAAGATGTTTAAACAATTACTTTTCAAGTATACTGTGATGATGATAGAGATGAAGATACTTGTATAGTGATGGACAGTTGATGTGATTTTGAATCTCTTGAGGCATCAACAATGGTAGTTGGTAGTCTCATCCCATCCAGGAGATCCTTGGATGGGAGAGAAACATAAAACAGTTCCAACAGACTCTCAACCACCTCATATGAGGACCATGCATGGTGGCCGCAGTGGTGGTATACCACTACGTCGAGTAAAGCACGATATTTTTAATGTATTAGCAAGCGCTTGGGGAAAATAGTGTTTGGACTTGTCAACAGAGGTAAACATTAAAGCACATACATTTACCGAGCATGGGAAGAATTGCAAAATTAAATTCGTTCAACAAATCCTTGCATGCAAGGACTCAAGTGACAATTGTCACTTGAGCAGACAATGTCTATGAGATCTAGCCAAAATCATTCATGATAAAGCTGTAGATTCGATTGTTTTTTCCTTTGCTATAGTTCAATGTACTTCCTCCAATCATATCGGATCGCTTTATCAATCCTGGGGAAGTCAAGTAAGCATTCAGGATCCCATCCTTAATGAGCTCCGAATACAGGAGATCTATATTTAAGTTTACTTTGCTTGAAAAAACCTCAGTCAAGACTTTGAATGCTCCTTTCCTATGCATTATGTAGGCTAAGGTGCACGATGTCGATTTGACAGTCTTGATTCCCTTTCCAGCTTCCACTTTCGAAAGCAAAGGGTTTCCTATCTCTGCTAGGTAAATTATGTCCCAGTCCATGGGGACCCTTGTCAGAATCGTCGATAGTTCTTGCTGAAGATGAATTTGGCGATTTCTAGATGAATCATCTTCAAGAATAACAGCCATATCATACTCTGAAGATGCAAGCTTGAGGAGTGCTTTAATGTGACCATGGTCAATTGATAACTTCATTTGTGCAAATCGATCACCCCTATTTGCAAACCAAAACCTAGGACCTCCAAATAACATTCTAAATTCATCTACTGGAAAGGTTTGTTCGACATCAACTCCATTGATAAATTCAAACGAAATATCCGAGAACTCGGATTCAACTCTTTCCCTGCGATCTTTAAACTTCCTCACACTCAATATCCATATAGGGATTTGACCAGTGTTCTGTCTGATATATCTAGGTAACTGCGCTTTCAATCTTTCAGCATTGCTCCAGAAAGGAATGTCCAATAATGGCTTCTGGAAATGTCGACTGTTCTTTATCTTGATGAGGAACAGAACTAATATTAACATAAAAGGTAAAATCTTATGCCACCCTAAGGAACGAAATTGCCTTCTCCGCAACATTGATAGGATCTAGTGTCTCAATCCCATCCATCAGGAGGGGGTAGTTCTCCGGCGCGAGCGATCGGTCTATTTCTTTATTTCGCCTCAGATAGGAGGGTAAACTCTTAATTCGTTATTACAAGTATTATATATGTGTGTTGTCGCTACATAGTAAAATTTTGAATCAAAAAGAAATTCAAAACGTATTGAGGACCTGCGTGCTGCATCATCGTAGAGGCCTGACCACAAGGCATCATGTAAATGAAATATACCTTCAATCGGATCAGATAGCACCCAGCAAAGACGTGTTTGACTCCCAACAACAGCAACCACCACCCTCTCTTTCTGCATCAGACTTTGTATGTATACGAGTTGAATTGCCCAGTAAATATATATAACACACGGTATTCATGTAAATACACGCTATTCATGCAATACGGATGCCAGAGATGGCCAATCCAAGGCCCTTACAAACGAGTCTGTTTCCATGTCTGGAGTGACATGGTGCTTCCACATGGTAAATTCTTTGACTGGGACTCGAGTCAGCGTGTATTTGGGTTCAGTAGAGACCTCACCTTCCGTGTCTTGGGATGACGGTACAACATCATCACCTGTTTCATTCTCATGGCAAACATACATTGTATACCCAGAGGGGATTGGAACGTCAACACCTTGAAGCAGTCTTCCTCTAAAATAGGCAGTCTTGTGACAAGGACCCTTCTTCTCACCATCACCACCACTCGCATCTGTCTCTCTATCTAAAGATGAGTCTCTAGGTTTAAAATATGTGTCAACATTTGCAGGTCCAGTATAGTCTATTGAGCAATCACACAGGTAGTGGACGGGTTGTCTTGAATCCTCTCCTTCCGTGGGTTCACGGCACTCTATCGGCACAATCATCCTTCTTTCTTTACCATGTACTATTACCAGGTGATATCTAGTGTTTTATTTATTTACTAGCAATTACCAGTGTCATTATACGACACGCCATCATTTATTTTATTTTCAAGTCTAGCAATCATCACCATCACCAGCAGAAGAAGAAGAAACAGAGGAGCGTGTCCAGTAGATATTCTCTTCAAGGAAATCATATGTGACGTCTATTGAGTGGTGGAACAGGATGTCTCTGGCAAGTGGTCGTGATGGAACGATACCTCCAGGATTGAGAGGGAACAACTGAGAGTAGTAACTTCTCCTGCAATCATCAATGTCAATAGTGTCTGCCAAAACCCGTGTGTTGCCACCAGGCAAGGGTACTCGTGCACATTCTAGAAACCATCTATGTAAGTTTGGATAGTCAGAGAGACGGTGGGTACACTTGAACAGGGATGAGTATACAGCATCGAATCGAGCAGCAGTAGCAAATACTCTGAGATCTACATCTGTGAATTTCTCCCCCAGTAAAAATCTCTGCCTGGAAAGAACATCATCAAGCTCCTGGAGCGTCTCACGTAGAGTCGCATGTGCAATGTCATATGCTCTTTGTTCTGTTGAGAATCCACATTTATACACGCCATTGTTGAGTCTGTCAAATATTCTACTGTTGAACGAGTCAATGTCTGGACAGAGAGATGTCGGTCGAAGACATATGTCACTTGTCAAGCCTTCCACGTGAATCTCGTCAAGCATTTCTACTATATCAGAACTCTCATTGCTTATTATTCTTTTTGACACCGTATCAACAAGCAGAGGTGCCGTGCACCGACCCTTGAATCCACCATCCATCCCACAAAGCCCATCATAGACCTGGCGTAGGTCAGAATATCCAAAATATGGGTCCACACTGTCAAATACCCAGCCCCCTCGACTGGCTCGTTCAGGATCATCTACAAGAGGTACTATGTCCACCACTGTACCAACCAGACCTCGCAGCTCTGCTGCCATTGCCACACGATGGCACCAAGGACATGGATTCCCAAGAAAGAGCACATAGTTGTGCTGGGATGATCCCAATGGGACCACCGGAAACTCCTCATCTCCTATCCGACGTTGATCAAATACATATCCAGGTCTTACGTACATACCGTCCTTGCTCTGAGGAGCAAGCTCATTCATAAAGATTTTCCATACCAGGTTCCATCCAAACTTGGCAAGTTTGACAATCGCTCCTTGAGGCACGAGTCGCCCAGTCTTTTCTAATACTCCGATATTCCGTTGTATCCCATTCTTTTGAGCATATATTCTCGTCTTTCTATACGTGGATTGAACCACGGGTCCTCGTGTACCAACCCTTGAGTTGTACATGTGATGTTTTGCACAACCACTGCCTGGTATTACTTGCGACATCTCGTCACTCTAGTCATCCATCCATGTTCATTTAATGCTGTACTTGATGTATGTATTTGATACAAGACATATGACATGACAATTTCAAATGCATTCAGTGTCGTCACACATGGAGCGTACTTTACATAGGTTTGTTGATGGATGCATTCATCATTCGGCCAAATGGCCAAATGGCCATGGTCAATGGTCCTCACAAGGATTAGCTGAGAAAACTGAGAGGCTAGACTGCGTCTTCTACGTTGATGAGTTCCACGTGTGGTTCCCATGACAGTCCATGCAGTTGGCCGAACTTGTGCATCATCCACCTCAGTTCTACCCATGGGATGGGATCTACGATCGCGATCGGATCGATCAGATCGATGCAAAGATTCTGCTCTTGTTGTTGATTCTGATCAACATGATCACATGCACGTGAACCATATAGTTCACCACATATTATTATCGAATTTGTTGTACATAGTACAAATACGTATCATAAAACACCAACGAGTGATTTCAAATCGCCATCATGCTTCCCGCCAGAGTTGTCTCTATTCTACTCAACGCGCTGCTCTGCGTCTCGCTAGCAGCTGCCCAGGTATTCCTTTCTCATCTTTCCATGCGTGTGATTTCATGATTGATATTTGACATGATTCTTTGTGCAGGATGATGCCCAAGACCGCTTTGCTTTTGCCATTCAAGGGGCAAAGATACAGAGTCTGACAAACACGTCAGCCACCATCCAATTCAAAACCGGGCCCAATGCTATTCGCTTGCCGTTTACTGTGTTTTGCTCTGCCAAGGCCGGGAATGCTGGGTGTAAGTCTCCTGCTGCCGGAGTTTCAGCAAGCGGGACTCTCCCAAAGATACCATCACTGGTAGAGGCAACTGTCACGGGGCTCAACCTTTCAGAGCCACATGTATGCTTTGTCAGGGCCAAAGTGGGCAAAAAACAGAAATGTGTGTCGTCTGGTATTGCTTGGGATGTCGCCTGCCCAAATGCACAGCAGTCAATTAGGCAGCTTGCCACAAGTGGTCCAAATGCAAGCCAGTTTACTATATTTGGCTTGGCATCAAGAGCAGCAAACTTGTCTACCGTGGGTGTACGAGGACCTATTGCCGTTTTGTCTCCAACAAATCAGGCATTCATCCAGCTTTTTGGTCAGCTTAATGTGACACTGGATCAGTTCCTTGCAAACACGACGCTTGTCAAGACTGTGGTGGAGTACCAAGTCATATTGAATGGTGTCACATGCACTGCTCCTCTTCAAGGCACGTACCAGACATTCCTCCCAGGATATTCCATCTCTGTTGACAACAATGTCATCACTGACGGTAATAATCAAGCCATTCCAATTGTGAGGTCTTCCCAAGCCACCAATGGGCAGACATTTGTCACCAATACAGTTCCTGTTCCCTTTGCATTGACATGATGATGCCTGCTGTCTTGAAACGTTGCATGCCATGTAACAACACAACATGTATGTATGTATGTATGTATGTATGTATGTATGTATGTATGTATGTATGTACTTGTTCATTTTCATGAACGAAAGAGTTCATCTTCATGAACTGGTGTCCTAGCCATAAGCAGTGGCTTGGTATATTATACACCTACTGTCGCATTGTCGGCAATATTTTCTAATGTTCGTCAATGCATTAACTGTATAGTATGCAAAGACAGTCACCACTGTCACGATCACCGGTATATCACATGACGAGGTCAACACATGTCTCTTGCCATGTCCACATGTCAACGGGACATGACAAGAGAGAAATCCCAGATCATTCTTCTGATACTAGTACTCTATCCATGAGATTGTATTCCCCATTGGATACATGTGATATCGTGGACATGTGCAAGACTGTGTGTACGTTTTGTCTTTTCTATATTCACACAAGGGTGTGACCAACCTCATGGTTCTCGTATACTGTCCATGTAGATGATGGGAGAGATTACATTCCTCGTACGATAGAGAGATACCATCATATGGATGATGTGGATTTGTATGTATGCGAGTCTTCCTCACCAGAGGAGGGTAAAAAAACATGTGTCTCACTCTTGTGTGGGACTTGGGATGGTAGCACATACCGTGTATGGGGTGCCCGTACCCATCCTGAATATAGAGGAAAAGGAATCATGAAGTATATGATGACGATGCTGTATACAAAGGTGGCAGCAGAAAACGTGCAGTACCTGATCTCCACAACCATACTGGAGAATGCAACCATGAGGAACATTTTCAAAAGTCTGGGATATGGCGAGCATGCTGTAGTCTATGGTTGGCCAGATTCAAAGCACGCGCATCATATAGATGAACTTATGAATGATACCGAGTATATACAGTCGACAAGACTCGAGTATTGGGAGGTGTGCTCCAATGCACATGTGCTCTGTGATGCCTTGTCCACCATTAGAGGTGGACAGGGTGTTGATCGTGTATGGCTTCCTGGAAGCTACGAGACTGTGTCTGCAGATGGAGAGACAATTCAACGTATGATGGAACAAGAACGAGTATATATTGCATACAATGCGACAGATGTTGCTGTAGCAGTTGTTGCAAGATTGGAAGATCAGTTAGATCAGCAGATTCTCAGTATTGTTCATGCGCAAGGGGCATGCACTCTGGATATGTTGCATGAATACCGCATGTCAACAAAAGATACAATAGATACTATAAAGCGTATATATATGGACACATGTGGAGGGGGGGCACCATCAGATTCTAAGCTCACCCTAGGTCTATTTGAATATATAGTACTCTGTAAACAGACATGACACAGATATGATATGGTTCCTTTGTTTGTTTGTTTGTTTGTTCCTTTGTTTGGTCATTCGTTCCTAAAATGGTATAGGGTTTGCCTTCATTCTGTATCATGATACGACATCAAGAGCAGATGGCAGCGCAGTCTTTGTATTCGTATCGTCTTCAATACATTCTTTCTCTTCTTTTTCTTCTTCAGAATCTTCATACTCGGCAAACAACCCACCATGGGGCAGACCTGCAGGTGGGGCACCTTCTCTCTCTACACTACAACTACTACTCGTAGTACTATCATGATGATGTGTATTTTGTACATCCTTCTTTTCACTAATAGCAGCAATACCCGCCTGCAAGGCAATCCTCCCCTTGACACGCTTCCTCGCATGCCCCATGGCCCGGGGCCCAGCAGTAGCCAGTCCCTCTTCCTCCGACCTATCACGTTCAAGCAGATCAGCACGACGCGAATGTGCCACCATCTCTGCAAACATCTGTTTCTCAGATATAGCCTTACGCTTGAGAGCAACCATCCTCTTTTCTTCTTCTTCCAGCAAAAACGCAGAGTCATTTTTATCCAGAGCCCCTTGACCAAGAATGTAATTACCCCGCGATTCCTGAACAGCCTCTATTTTCTCTACATGCCGTATATATTCTTCATCATCACCTCGAATACCAGCAGGCATCATGGTCGTGTGAGAAGACCTCGCTTTCGGCTTCCCTTGGCCATGCTGCTGTCGTCGTGGATGAGTTGACATGGTGTTTGTTGATACAAGATATTAATCGAGTATCTTGTCATTAATTTTACTACTAGACTATCCACGATGTGGTTTCTCTTCTGATATGTGCAACCTTGCTCGTGGTAGTGATCCCGTGCTCCCTCTTAAGAGGAGAGAGACAGACAGACAGACAGACACAGATCTAGATCTCTAGAGATGTTCCTACCACTAGTGGTATCAGTACTGATATCCCTCTCTCTACATAAACAAACAACAAGAATCCATTCATCAGCAAGTATCTCTACTGATATACGTATCATCAACAACAACAGGCGCAGACCATGGTGATGGGTGGCAAAGTATTTTGCCAGCAGAGTCTGCTGACCACTCCACGTGGCATAAACCTCGGGTGTCATCTCGGTATTGGAATAGATGCATACAACCCCAATCGATCCCCTATATTCTAATTGAAAATCAAAATTATATACCATACATTGTCATTTCGTACATCTTTGTGGTGAAGTATCTCACTGATACGTTGGTATCGTGATTCGGAGCAAGATAGATTTCCTCTGGGAATTCGCAGCCACCTCGTGTCTGACACTGTATCAGCTTCTTCGTTGCTGATATCTTTTATACTAGGTATGTGTGTATCTGCATCTTGATTTGGGTTTTGTACGGATGTGGTGCTCGAGTTGCACTGTCGGCAAAGATCTGAGGAAATCCCGTTGTTGACTTGGCTCATCCGAGACTGGGGATGTGGAGAACTCTTCGAGCAGGTGAAACGACCAAAGATATTATCTTCGAATGTTTTGTGCAGCTAGAGATTTATATAGGGTGGTACACCCCGACGCGCTTCTATTGGGACGCAAGTCAGTGTTGGTGTTGGTCTTACTACGTTATACGACACGTGTTGCGGAGCGGAATGGCTGGTCTTGAACAGAATTCAGAATATTCTTTCTCTAGGGACATTGTAAAGAGGAAGAAACGAGACGGATCATGTCTCGATTTGGTTGGGCTTGCACCACCACCACTGGAGAGTGGTGATGTGGATCTGTTGATGATGGGAACCCTTGGAGGCCCTGCGAATACCGATGAAGATCTAGTGAATGTACTTCTCTCAGCTCCTTCCTTGAAAACAGCTATGAATGATGACTTTCACTCGGATGATGGAGAACTCTCTCGGTGCATGTCGGTGCCGTGGGTTCTTGATGATGAGGTGCTCTTGCCGTGTCTTGATGACATGCAAAAGACAGAAGTAGCAATCATAAAGAGAGATCGAAGTACAGGGAATTTTGTACTGATATCTGAAGATCCAAACGATATGAAAACTCCATTCGTCGGGCAACAAGACGCTGCTGTTGCTGATAGAAAAGGGGACATGACTTGGTCCCCATCCTCTGACGAGTCCTCAGATGACTGCTTCTCAGGGGAACACCTTGACATGGCCATGGAATACAGTAAGAAACAGTTTAAACTGGCATGTCTAGCTGGGTACTTGAAATCGTTGATGGCGACCACGAACTCATCGAGGCATGTTGCTTCTGGAGTTCCTTGTATCACACCAAGATCGATTGAAGAATGTTTGGTACCTAGAAGATATGCAGCAGATGACCTGGCTCAGTGTTTCTTTGATGTAGCCAGGATTACTGGCTCCCCATGATAATATATAGTAGTAGCTGAAACAAGCTCTGTATAGTACACATGATATGAGTATATATTATAATCAATGTAGATTGATTGAATGAATAATGTACATTAACGAGTTGATCAACAATCCATCTTTCATCTAGATGGATGACTCTACCCATATGGGTATGCATGACCATGTAATAATGCACTGATACCATGTCCATTATTACTACATGTAATAATAATATAATACTAGTAATAGTTTTACCACACACACATAGAAGAAGAACAACAACAACAAGAACGAATGAGTCATCTTGTTGCTCATCAGCACGGAAAGAGCAAAGTTCGAGTTGGGAGGGTTTGGCGAAGTTTGGACAAGGGTAAGTTTGTGTGTGTGTGTGTGTGTGCTCGTGTCACTGTATATGATTCACAATCGTGAATATATATCATACTATTCTGCTTCTACGGCATTATATAATAGAATAACAACAATACTCGCATACATTGCAGATGTACCTCATCAATTTTCTGAATGGGAAGTTGACACGGTTTTGGAGAGTGATATGGGACACGCCTACGTGACACCCAGCAACAAGGGTATGACTGCAACAGACACACAAAAGAACACTGTGTACTACGTTGCCAAGCAGATGAAGTCATACTGTACACCAGAAGAGTTTGCCATTGCTCTGGCAAGGCATTTTGTTCGGCAATACCCTCTGGTATTCAGAGCAAAGGTAACTGTCAAGCTTGCTCCCTGGTCCAGATATTCTGGGCAACACCACCATGGGTTTATCCAATCTGGCTCAGAGATACGTAGTGCTCGTGTTATTGTTTCAAAAGGAGGAATAATTGAATCTGTAGTGGCAGGTGTGACTGGTTTGAAAGTTCTCAAGACCACTCAGAGTGGATATGAGGGGTTTCTCCATGATGAGTACACACTCTTGCCAGATACCAGAGAACGAATACTAGCCACATCCATGTCCTCTACATGGAAATACTGTTCTAAAAAGACTGATTTTGAGACAGCAGAGTATGATGTCATGTATAAACATGTCTTGGATGCATGCCTGGACAGATTCTTTGGACCCATGTCTACGGGTGTATACAGTCCCAGTGTACAATACACGTTGCATGAGATGGGAACAAAAGTGATTGAAACCGTGCCATTGGTATCAAGTATACATTTTTCTCTTCCAAATCTTCATTTCATACCATGTGCACCTGTGAATAGTCCTGGTGGGTTTGAAGATGATGTGTATGTAGGAACCCAGGAGCCTCATGGTACCATTGAGGCAGTGATTACCCGAGGACGTGATTTCACTCCACACTGTAAATTATAATGCGTTGCTGGTAGTCGAAGGAGTGATTGATCAATCATGATTGCATGATAGATTTTAAAAAAAATTAATTTATCCTACCGTCACCTCTTCTACGTATATATCCCAAGGTACGAATCAAATCTACACAAAAACAAACACATTTACACATATATTCACCATGTTCATCATCGATTGGTACGTTGTGTGTTGATGCCTGAGAGTGTGATCCATGAGCTTGTGTGATCCATCAGTCGATGGGTAATCGACGCAAGCACACGCACAGACAACCATGTCCATCCTTACAAATATAACAACCATATCGTAAAGATATCATGCAATGACACGCATCCTGACGTACATGCTGCAGGTTTTATGGCGTGTTGAACAGCCTCGGCTTGTACAATAAAAACGCCAAGATTCTCTTCCTTGGGCTAGACAATGCTGGAAAGACAACGTTGATGCATATGTTGAAGGATGAACGGCTGGCACAGCACCAACCAACGCAATACCCAACCTCTGAGGAATTGCAAATGGCAGGAATTAACTTCAAGGCCTTTGACTTAGGAGGGCATGAAATTGCAAGGAAAGTGTGGAAAGATTATTACGCCAAGGTTGATGCTATTGTGTATCTCGTAGACTCTGCCGATAGAGATCGTTTTGCTGAGAGTAGGGTGGAATTAGACTCCCTCTTGTCAGATGACTCCTTGGCAGATGTGCCATTCTTGATCCTGGGGAATAAAGTGGATCTCCCTGAGGCTGCTGCTGAAGATGAAATTCGTTATGGACTTGGATTGACAAACCTGACGACAGGAAAGGGAAAAGTTGATATGAAGGATTCAAGCATTAGACCAATTGAGATTTTCCCGTGCAGTGTTGTGAGACGTATGGGGTATGGAGAGGGATTCAGATGGATGAGTCAGTATATTAAATAATTTAATTTGAATATGTAGTAGATTCCATGTAATCATACCACATGGTGCATCTATTGGTTTGGAAATACAAAACAACAAGAACAATAACGACAACAGTACTGTGCTACTCTGGAGTGAGTCTATTTATTCAGCATCCGACGCTGTCCTGCAGTCAGAACAGGTTTTGGAAGTGTTCCATCCCTACATCGGGCATCACACCACTGTCCAGAAGAATCCACACAGTGCACTCTCATATCATACCGTTCCAATTCTTTCTGACAGAATACACAGGGAACAGCACAGCCAAGGCTACCATCATGCCGATATCTGATGACTGATATATTTGATCCAAACTTTCGTCGAATCCATGCCACCATTTTATGAGAAGCAACACCCTGTCGTCTCGCCTGCTGCACCCAAGAGTCAAGCAGTCGCCGTTCGGCACAACACCGATGCGTTGACCACACTAGCCCTTTCGTATCCAGGGAATACATTTTATTGTAGTCCTTTGTGCCGGAATTTGCCTCGTTGAAAATACTCGTTGCATTCCCCAAGAGGGAAAGAAGACTGATGCTCGACATTCATGCCGAGCTGATTGTGCTTCAAAGGGAGTGCGTAGACGGTCTTCTGTAGCTTATTTGCCATTATATCAATATCTTTCTTTCTTTGATGCTTGAATACTCGTATATAGAGAAATAATAATGCACATGGTACAGACGTGGGCAGGTCCTTGAAGACATTTTCAGCAACATTTTACACAGTAGATAGATACCTCTACATTCTTCGCAAACGATACTCTTCTGTCTCTCTGTATGATACAGTACCCTCAGTACGATCAGTAATCTGATCTGAATCTCATATGATTTGTAGGAACCCATATCGCTTCTGGTTCTACCCAACAGATTGCCCTGCTGGAAAGTACCCAGGTACTCTGCCTGATATACAGAGCGACATTCTTCAATCAAGGCAAATACGTGTACAACACAGTCCATGTAGGTATGTCCTCTTCTCCCCCCGTAGTAGATCATACGTATGAAGATCTTGGTCCCGGACTTCCTTGCAACAAGCTTGTTAATCCCCTTAAGGGGATTCATCCAATATATATTGGTCCCGGACTCTCTTAGATTGTCTCTCGGCATTTTCCATTTCATTCCATTCCACGCCTGCCATTCGTACATCAATAAAACGTACATAATAATGTAGAACAGACTACTTCACATTGAATGTATCCATCGCTGAGACACGTCTGTTCTGGTCGTAGACTAGGTCAAAGTCCTTTCGTCACATTCCCAATCTGCTTGTGTACAGCACCTCGTCGTTTCGTATCCAAGACTCACGCAATGTCTGGTACATCTGGAATTATTGTAGTATCTGATCTTGATTGGACCATGGTGAATCATCACCAATCTCCAGATCACACAGATTTACAGACATTTAATTCTACCTGGAAAAAGATTGTTGAGAAGAATCCGGATTCCATGCTTGTATATTCTTCTGGAAGATCTCCTATCTTGTATGAGGAATTAGCTGGTGAAGTTCCTCTACTCACACCTGATATCCTGGTGTGCTCTGTGGGGACTGAGATGCTCTTTCTCAACAATGCCTCAAAGCAGAGTATTCATGATGCATGGGAAGAGTACCTTAATGGTCAGGGATGGAATAGAGAAATTGTTCAAGGTGTTGTATCGGATATGGCATTTGATGGTTTAGAGATCTCACTTCAGCAAGAGTCTGAGCAACGGCCTCATAAAGTATCCTACAAGGTTCGAGGGGAGGATGTGGGGAGACTCGTGGATGCCATCCGTAGTACGTTGGAACGTTCTCATGGTATGCTTGTAAATGTTATATATTCTGGAGGAGAGGACCTGGATGTGCTTCCCCTGAGAGCGAGTAAAGGAAAGGCACTGGAATTCTTTCTGAAACATGGTCATGTACATGATGCACCAGTTCTCGTCTGTGGAGATAGTGGGAATGATGTGGAACTGTTTCAGGTTCCTGGAGTGTATGGTTGTATTGTAGCAAATGCACATACAGAGCTACGAGAATGGTATGAAACGTATGGAAAGGAGAATGACAAGATGTTTTTCTGTACCAAGCAAGGTCCTGCTGGAATTGTAGAATGCCTGGGCCACTTTGGTTTTATCACACAGCCATGAGATGGAATAATTCAAAAGAAGAAACATGGACATGTTACCAATACTCGCTTTCTATCATGACTACATAATAATCTACTACATGTAATAATAAAATCATACATCACATGTCAGTCAAATCAAACGAGTATACGACGATCCTAGCCTAGCCTTTCGTGCCCGCTATGGAGCATACCACGAAAGGACACTTGCAGATCCGTGATGAAATCATTGCGGTGCAATCCATCTTTGGCGATGATATCGTCACTGTATGTGAGGATGATATAATGCATGTGGAATTTCCCAGGATCGGGGCATCGCCATCGATATCCATACGGGTGGCGTTTCCAGAGACGTACCCAGGGTCCAGTCCTCCTGTGGTGGAAATACAGAGTTTGGTATTGGATACATCCATGGTGGAGATGATGATTTGGAAACTAGAGAAGGATATGTTTGTTCCTGGAGAGGAAGTGTGCTTTGAATGGTTGAGCTGGGTGAATGAAGAATTTGAACAATGCACTACTGGGACTCTTGATGCACATCTGTGCATCAAGCATGATGATGCTGAGGATCTTCCACAGACATCACCACGAGACAATGATCATGATCAAAATAAAATAAGACAACAGCACGAACAATTCATAACCAGTCAATGGGATATATTTCATGGTGAGGTGTCGGAACTAAAAAAGAGTACATTCCAGGGACATGTTGCTCAAGTGTCAAGTCTCCAGGATGTGGAACATGTGATGGAGTGTCTGCTTCAGAATAATAAAATACAGCATGCCACTCATAATATCATGGCGTATAGATTCTATATGGATACAAAGAATGGGACAAGGACACTGCTCCAGGACTGTGATGATGATGGAGAAGCTGCAGCAGGGAAGAGACTGTTGCACTTGTTGCAGGTGATGGATGTGCAAGGTCTGATTGTCATCGTTTCGAGATGGTATGGAGGTGTCCATCTTGGTCCTGCGAGGTTTCAATGTATCAATAATGCAGGTAGGACTGCTATAGAAGGGTTTCTTCTCTCCATAGAAGAAGGACACGATGCAGGACTTCAGATGCAGAATCAATCCAAGAAGACTCATAGAGGAAGAAAAAAGTATTAAAATTGAGTAGTAGAAAACGAATGATGAATGTTGGGAATAGAAGAGGCGAGGAGGATGTTCGAATCGCAGGGATATCTTGTGTTGAATGAATGTCTCTTGCAAGACGAACAACTCTCTGAACTTGAAACCGTACGTATTTCATGGTGGTAATATATATCGTATTAGTATCATCATATATTAGTATCGTACATCATAGGAATGTGGGAGGATTTGTGAAGAAACAGAGTCACCACGTTTGGACTGTATTTATGAACCAGTGTCACCAGAGGTGTTGAAGAGGTTTCCTCGTGCACGGGATTCTTTTGACGAATATGCTCGTCTACGATCAGTATGGCCCTGTTCAGACCGTGTCGTACCCACCACTCTGCTCTCTGAAAGAATACAATCCATCGTGCATGCTGTGATACCTGAAGATGCTCGATTGTTCAATGAACAGTATATTGTCAAACCAAGTCATTCTGGATCAGCTGGTGCGTTTGGATGGCATCGAGATTGTGATAGCCTTTCTGAGATGGGCATACGTCCTGAAGATGTCATGTATGTATCCTTGTGGATAGCTCTTGATGATGTGACTGAAGAGAATGGCTGTCTTGTTGTGCGGCCAATGACGGGGTCGGAGGAGGTTTGTATAGAAATTCCACGAGGATCTGGAGTATTGATGTCGCACCTCGTGGAGCACAAAAGTGGTCCTAACAAGACACAGTTTCAGAGGAGAGCATGGATGCCGCAGTTCTCCAGAGGTCCTATTCTGCATGCATGCAGTCTTGAACCAGTAGGTCTTTGTTGTCGTCTTGCGAGCAATTGTAAACTATTGTAAATTACAACCACTACTATTTTATATTGTAATCTCTTGCTGTGCTTTTTTGAAGGCAAGGTCTAAATCATGGATCAAGTCATCAATGTGCTCTATTCCTGCAGATATTCGAATTAAATCGTTTGGTAATCCACGCGCTGCTCGGACCTCTGCAGGAATCGATGCATGACTCATAAAGCACGGCATGCTAATAAGACTGTGCACATTCCCAAACGACACTGTGATTTTAAACAGCTTGGCATTATCACAGATGATTTTAGAGACACGTTCGTCCCCTGTTGTGAATGAAAACAAGCTTCCTGCACTGCTCGCCTGTGATACGTGAACGTCATGTCCAGGGAAATCCTCCAGTCCTGCATAGTTGACAGATGTCACCAGTGGCTGTTTTCGTACCCACTCGACAAGTTTTTCGCAGTTTTGCACCTGTCGTTCCATTCTTAGAGACATTGTTTTCAATCCTCTGAGTAACAACCAGCATTCCATGGGTCCGAGACCAGTTCCCTCTGCATTCTGCACAAAGTACAATCTCTGGGCGAGCTCTGGATCCCGCACTGCAAGGACACCTCCAGTAACATCACTGTGGCCCCCGATAAACTTTGTGGCAGATGTCATACTTATATCAGCTCCCAAGTCTAAAGGCATCTGGTACAACGGCGTGAGGATAGAATTATCAACACATATCAATGCACCGACACTCTTTGCATACTCACATATACGTTTGATATCACAAATCTGCATCCTGGGATTGGTGGGCGACTCGAGCATCACCATTTTTGTCCTTCCCGGAATGATTGCTTCCCGCACGAGATCAAACTGTGTCGTATCCACGTTTGTCACATCAATTCCCGCCGACGGCACCACCCTCGACAGAAGCCTCGACGTCCCTCCATACAAATCATCCCCTGCCACAATATGATCTCCAGCAGATACCAACCTGGTCACTGCAGCCAGAGCTGACATCCCACTGGAGTACGCATACGCCGCATGAGCCCCTTCCAATCTCGCCCATGTTTTCTCAAGTACCGTCCGTGTCGGATTACCAGACCGCGAGTAATCATACTCACCATTCTCCGTGGCATTGGGCTGTCCAAACGTTGCAGTCTGGAAAATAGGAGGCATACTCGAGTCAAACGGATCCATTTCTCGAGATCCCACGCTATCCACCATCAATGTATCCCGATGCAATATTCTATCTTCTTCCAGAGAATGTGCTACCTGGGAACATCTACCAGAAGAACGTTGCATTGGCATTGACATGTTCATACCCAGGGACTGGTGTCGTACGATCGTACGCTGCATTGTCTCTCTATTTGAGTACTCGTAATAATAATAATAGTATACCTACTATTCTTAATAGTATAATACTCCATGTCGTCGTCATTCCATGGAATGTATATGAACAAGACTGACCAAGTTGTTTTTGGGATGTGGTCATACCATGTTTCAATTGTCCATGGCATCTACAGGGTACATGTATGTATACATAGACAGACAGATCATGATCTGGTTCTCTCGCTATAGCATGTACCTATGTGGCCAATATTGGCACATTAATGTGTCTCATGATCTCATGAGATGCAACAAAAGAGGGAGAGAGACAGCTACTGCTTTAAATAAAATACATGTATTATCGTACTATTAATGGTTCATTTGATTACGACAACGTATTAGTGTCACAAACAAACAGAGGTAGATACTAGAATAGATGATGGGGGCGTGTGGGCAAAGTAGCCACACGTCCTGTCGACAGTTGACATGTGGCTCTGTCCGAGGATCACTCTTTCTGTCACAGTATCCATCACACTTGACACGAGTAGCACGTAGACATGATATACTATGGAATGGTATTGGGTCTCCAAGACACGGGCTGAGGAAATCAGTGTCGACCTTTGCTCAACAACAAGAGTCTGTCGAGTCGTCAGTGTTGGAACAGAAGGATGTCCCTACTCCTCGTATCAGTACCTTGACGATAGATGAACTTGTATCTTTGATTCCATTGCATGCGGGGAATGTATACGAACGTGTGCCTGGAATTACATCTGCGGGAGACCTGGCCCAGGGACTCTGTACGAGTCTGGAAGATGGTATCTCTACAACGAATGGGATACTAGACGTGGAAAAGAGACGGGAAATGTACGGAAGTAATGTGGTAGAGAAGCCTGGATCTCCTTCAATACTTGATCTGCTCATGGATGCCCTACAGGATTTCACAGTTCTTACTCTGATTGGTGCTGGGGTGGTGTCCATGGCTCTGGAGCTCTGGTTGGCTGCAAAGGAAGGGCGGGATGCAAACATTATTGAAAGCGTGAGTATTCTTCTGGCTGTTTCTGTCGTCGTTCTTGTAACTGCCGGAAATAACTGGCAGAAGGAGAGACAATTCCAGGCATTGGAACAGGTTCAGAGTAAATCATGTGTTCGGGCTGTGAGGAATGGCAAAGAGATGCAGCTTCCTGTGGAAGATGTGGTGGTGGGGGATGTGCTGATGTTGGAAACCGGGGATATCCTGTGTGCGGATGGGGTTCTTATTCGAGGTTTTGATGTCAAAGTGGATGAGTCGCATCTCACGGGGGAGTCTCAAGAGGTTTCAAAGGATCCCAGAATGGCACAGGCATTGTATGGTGGCAGCAAGCTGCTTTCTGGTGTAGGGTTTATGGTGGTGACTGCCGTCGGTACGAACTCGCAATCTGGGATTATCGCTGATCTTCTTGTATCTCCTTCTATCTCCTCGACATCATCTGAGGAGACGACGGCTGGTCTGGATGGAATGAATATACCTATGAACAGAGAGGAGACGGTGCTGCAGAAACGGCTTGCCATGTATGCATCCAGGATTGGCGTCTTGGGTGTCGGGGCTGCTGTGATGACGACGCTTATAATGAGTGCAAAGTTTTCTTTTGAAACATTTTATATCCAGGGACAGGCCTGGAACATTGATTTTCTGGAAACATACCTTGAATTTTTCATTACGGGGGTCACGATATTGGTTGTTGCCATACCTGAAGGGTTGCCACTGGCAGTGACAATATCCCTGGCATATTCGGTCATGAAAATGCTGGAAGATAATAATTTAGTGAGACACTTGTCTGCGGCGGAGACAATGGGAACTGCAACTGTGATATGTACGGATAAGACTGGCACATTGACTCAAAACATCATGTCTGTGAAAAAAATGTGGCTTGGAGGAGTCATTCATACCTGTTCTCAAGAGTTTGATGCCATTGAATCGGCGACATGTGGGAAAAATATTCTTACTGATGCTATTGCATTAAACTCGACGGCGAAAATATACACGGATAGTGATGGTGTGATACAAAAGAGTGGTAACAAGACTGAAATTGCACTCTTGGGAATCATTCCGAGTCTTGGGTCATGCGTGACATATTCCATGGATTACAAGAGAGCTCACTCGGATACATACGATGCGTATGTTATATATCAACAGCCTTTTACATCAGAGTCCAAGAGAATGTCTTCTCTGGTACTGATACAGTACCCAGATGGATCACACAAGCTCAGGTTGTACACCAAGGGTGCTGCAGAGGTTATTGTATCTCGATGTGTGAATGCCATGGTGGGTGATGATGATGATGATGATGATCATGCATCAACTCCTCTTTCTTCAGAGGATAAAGAAAATATACTACATACAATGCATGGGGATAGCTTGAGGCTGCTGGCCGTTGCATATAGAGATCTAGATGAAACGCTGTCACATGAAGAGGTTTCCATGGTGACTAGAGACTCATGTGCCACAGATACTCTGCTCTATCAGGATACTATTGATGCGTTTGAACACGATTTAACACTTATCGCTGTTCTTGGGATTGCAGATCCATTGAGACCCGAGGTGAAGGATGCCATATCAAGTTGTGAACGTGGAGGAATATCTGTCCGCATGTTTACTGGTGACAACATGGTGACTGCTGCAAGCATTGCAAGAGATTGTGGGATATTGAAATCTGGGGATGCTGAGAACCCGGAGGCTGTCTTAGAGAGTAGTATGTTTATTAGAAATATCATGGGAACGAATGACGAGGTTGATGGAGACAAGTTTAGGGAGAATTGGAAGGGCCTCAGAGTGTTGGCCCGCTGCAGTCCATCAGACAAGTATACTGTTGTGGAGTCACTCAAGAGGTTTACAAATGAAATAGTCGCGGTCACTGGCGACGGAACAAATGATGCACCGGCATTGAGAATTGCAAATGTAGGATTTTCAATGAATGATGGAACACAGATTGCCAAAGACGCTGCAGATATCATCCTCGTGGACAATAACTTTGCCTCGACAGTCAATGCTGCGTTATGGGGAAGAAATGTATACTCTAATATTTCCAAGTTTTTGCAATTCCAGCTTACTGTGAATATTGTAGCATTAGTAACAGCTGCAGGAGGGGCGATAACTTCCGCTGAGTCCCCTTTGACGACGGTTCAAATGCTGTGGGTGAATTTGATCATGGATTCTCTGGCATCTCTTGCGCTGGCAACAGGCTCTCCTGATCCATCCCTGTTGGAGCAGAAACCCTATGGAAAGGAGCATAATTTCGTGGATATTCAGGGTCCACTCCCTAAACATATAATGGGACAAGCGATATATCAATTGTTGGTGATTGCGTGGCTCTTGGGACCTGCTCCTGATGTTTTAGGAATTCCAAGACATAGTCCAGGGGAAGGCGCAACCATCCACCACACCCTGGTATTCAACACATTTGTGATGATGCAGCTCTTCAATCAACTCAATGCCAGACAAATTAGTGACTCAGTCAACATATTAGATAATCTAGAGAATGAAACGCTGTTTCAATGGATTGTATGTAGTGAATTTGCTCTGCAGTATCTCATAGTTCAGTATGGTGGGATCATCACGTCAACTATAAGTCTGAATCTTGAAGAATGGGCAATCTCCATAGGATTTGGCATGATATCTCTTCTCCTTCGATCCATCATTGTATTTATATTGTAATAGTGTATACTATCCACGTGAGTGGGTCGGGGATGCTTGACAACACCATGGCAGACATTTCAGAATTCCAACGTGACGCTTCTGGTGATCATTCCTGTGGCTCGTGCCCATCATCGACTGGCATGGATGAAATACAAAATAGAACAAAAATGCTCTCGGAACAGTTTGATCGATTGAATACAAACTTACTTGCAGACACTGAACATTTGTTGGCAAATCTTCCCAAGCAAGACATGACGTATACACGCTGCGATTACGTGCGTGATATATCTGATAACACTTCATGTCAATATTACCTGCATTATTATGCAGAACTGTATGGATTGGTTCGGTCTGCAGAAAAGTCTGTCAGAGTGGCTCAACGGTCTTTGAAACTGGAGCAAGGTCCTGGCCGTGTTGAATCCATGTCTCAGGCGGTTGATCTCATCAAACAATGCATGTCATACATCCATGCGATGAAAGAGATTGAAGAGCAGGTAGATATCAAGGAGATTGCTGCTGGTGTGTGCTCTCGAGCACGTGAGGTGGCAGGGACTGCAAAGAGTGTGATTTCTGCTGGAATTCAGGAATGCCTTAAAGAGTCACAGTGGCCACCGCCGCTGCTTCCGTCATCTTCTGATGCATCGTCTTGGAATGGATTCGAACAAGCTGGTGACGATGTATTCCGAGAACTGCAACAACTTATTGTCTTGATGATAGCGCTACAAATGGCTGTGGAGCACCAGTCTTTCTCCAACCTGGATCCTCAGCATGCACAAGATATTGTCCTCTGGCCTGCGATTGAGTTTGCGACTGCGATTCAATCATGGATAGGATCTCATTTTGCTCCAAATATGCCAACTTGTAGGATAGAAAAGCCAGAGTGGTTGTTCTCTGCTGTCCAGTATGCAGTCAAAATGTGTTCCCGGCAGGTTGATATCTTTGATGGATGTATCGAAGCGCATAATATTCAGCAGTATTTTAGTATGGGTATTGAGATTGGTAAATGCGTGTACTTGGATGGGCTGTATAGAATGGTGAAGGGGGTGTACCTCCCCTTGATGTTTGAAGAGCGTGATGCATCCTATGTGCTGCATTATGTGGATGAGGCCATTGCATTCGAAGGAAAATATCGTGAGATGCGTGTTGATCCTTTGATATCCGATGATGTAGAAGAGTATAGTCATAGAAAATCGATGATAGAAATCGTATTTGAGAATGGAGACTGGGCATCACAGTGGCTCAACTATGAAGGAGAGGAGGCCAGGCAGAGAATGTATAGTATTGCCAGTGATCCCCTTGGATGGAAACCCCATGCGACGATGGGAGAAGGTATAGCATCATTACATGAGTTTTATCCCTCGATGATGATATCAAATGCTACTGAGATCCTGATTGATATGTTGGGCAGGACAAAGTACATTCATGAAGGCACTCATAAACTGCTCTGGTGTCGCAGTGTGGTAACGACAGCTGTAGAAACTCTGACCTCCCACATGCAGTCTGAACTGGTGAGAACCGAGCAATTTGAACATCTCATAGATGATATTGGTATGCCAATTATGAGTGGGTGTTTGAATGGATTGCATTACCTGGAGCACATGTTGACAGAGCCCACTGGCACACTCTTGGAGACATTCATCTCCTCCCCAGAAATGGACACATTCTTGGACAAACAAGCCAATACCCTCTCAGTAATGCGACGTAAATGGACAAATACTATTGTCTCCATGTCGATGAAATCCATCTTTTCGAGTTTCTTAGAGTTGTCCGAGGAAAAACATGTCGAAGAGGGTCCTTCACCTAGGATTATCCGACTACGGAATCAGATATCAGAACTGCTGAATGAATTCTCAAGACACCTGGATCAGGTCATCTTCAGAGAAGTATGGAAAGGCATTGCATTATCAACCAGTGAATCGTTCCTAGATGATATCCAATGTGCTGACAACAAGGATATGTCTGAGAAATCTCTCAGAGATGCCTTGAACGTGCTCATCTCTGCATTTTCATCCTTTACCAGCAAACCTGAGGCATATTTTAGAAACTGCTCTATGGCTCTTGATTCTATTTTTATGTAATAATACATATATTCGTGGTCTTCATACGGTATTTTCGTATGACTGGACAAACTCTGTTGACACGTTCAAATTTCTGACAATGACTGACCAATCCTCCATGACCACACAGGATGCTCAAAAACGAGCAACGTTAGAATCAGGAAGAAAAAAGGTATGATGTAAAGCTGATCAAATCTCTAGATAAGAGAATTCTGAATCAAATCCTTGTTGTACGTTAACAACGATAATGGCAATATTCTATGCAGCTTGAAGAATTTCGTAAGAAGAAGGAGGCTGCTCTTGCAGCTCGAAAATTAAGTACGAATGAACATCCATCGAGTGGGAATGGGAATGAGAGTGACTCTGTTTGGAAACAGAGGGAAGAGGAACTTCAGTCTCAAATAAAACAGTTGCTGGCCAGTGTGGATGAGCTTCATCGGTCCCTGAATGATGAACGACACAACGCCTCCGAGTTAGAACAGACTATTACGGAGCTTCGGGAAGAACTGAGTGGCGTGAAACAGGTACATGATGATGGTTTGAAACAAGAGTTGGATGAAAAAGCTGCAGAGGTTAACACCCTTCGGGAACGGATAGTGGATCTTGAACGGGAGATTGTTCAAGCTCAGACTGTATCTATGAATGATGCAGAAGAAACTAAAACTCGATTGGAAGAGCTGCAATCGTTGAATGACGAGTTGACGCTCAAGGTGCAACGGGTGTCTGATCTTGAAGTTGAGAATGCACAGATGAAGGCAGAATGTGAGAGCTTGCTCGCGATGCAGCAGGAGCTGGAGCAATTAAAAGAATCTGTGACATATAGAGAACGTGAATTGGAGAGATTGGAAGGAGAGCTGGAGAAAGCTGGGGCAGAAAAATTGGCCGCGGTGGCTTCCCTGAAGGAGGAGTATGACGTGAGTATGCAACAATTGCGGGATGAGTTTGTATCTGCTGCTCAGACAAAAGATGACGAGACAAAAAGAACAGCTGAATTAGAGTCTGAACTAAGTGATTTGATGGCACAGTTTGAAGAGATGCTCCAGGAAAGGGAGGCTATGGAGAATGAGAAGCAGGGTCTTTTGACCAAGTCTGAGGAGGTACAGGCCCAGCTTGAAACGCTGGAACAGGAGCTGATTGATGCTGCTACTATCGCTGAAGAAGCGATGAAGAAGAAAGAAGATATTGAACAGCAGATTCAAGTCATGTCAGAGCAGAACAATGCCTTGTTGACACTCAAGGAGAGTCTTGAGACTGAAAACAGGAGTCAGAGAGCTCTCATAGAATCATTGAGGGAATCGTCGACTGGTCCGGCGCAGGCTTTGGAAGAAGCTCTCGAAGAAGAGAAAAATCGAAGTCGAAGTCTTGAAAAAGAAGTAGAACGTCTCAGTCAGATGGATGTCATGTATTCAGATCAGATATCAGATTTTGAATCTCGCTGTGAGGTTGCAGAGGGCAGGGCAACAGAGTTGCAGAGGGTTGTTGACAATTTAAGAGAGGAGGAAGCATCGCTCAAAGCAAGATACGAATCTTTAGAGCAGAAGTCGCGCCAACCTGATGATAATGTTGTCAAGGAAAGGAATGCAAAGTTGGAGATGGAGCTTCAATCGTTAAGGGCAAGTATGCAGTCAAAGATTGCTGAGAAGGATCAGCAGATAAGTCAAGCACGGCTCGACATTGAAAGTATAAAAGAACACCTCAACTCGGAGAAGCGACGCTCGGCACAACTTGAGGACTTTGTTGCCCGTAGTAAGGAGCAGCAGCAGAGTACATCCTCCTCCCAGGCAGGTAACAAGAAAATGGATGATGACCAGGATATGGAGGCTGCGGCACTCTCTGGAGGTAGTGCATTCAAGCCACTGGTTGGTCTTATCAGGAGCTTACCTCCTCCTCTTGGGAATAATGGAGTCTTGGCAAATCTGGCCCTCAAGGTTGACAAGGCAGTTGTTGCATTGGATGCAAGACCTCAATACAGAGCGTTGCTCCTTCTGTACCTCTTATTGGTTCACATATTCTTACTTATCTAGCTCCTTATTACACACGAATTCTCAAATACGGATATAAACAATAGTCATAAAATCACACGTATTATTAGTAATAGCACGATCACCTCACTTGAGGCATCGAACGTTATTGCGCTTACCCTGGCAGCACTTGTTGATGAGAACAGAAGCATCTAGGTTGATGAAGCGAGCCTTCCCTCTGATTCCCATGTGTTTATATAGCTTTGAATCCACTCGTGAAAGTATGGGATTGAGCTATATACTCCAGGAAGTCCAACTCTGCCGCACCCTATACCCCAACTGACGACTCCCAGAAGCTCTGGTGATTGTGTCCCATCTTCATTCTGCTTCATGTGTATGAGAGGACCACCTGAATCTCCCTGGCAGGCATCCCTCCCGTTGATCAGGTCACCCGCACATATCATGTTATCACTGATTCTTCCATTTCCAAGAATTTTATTGCATTCTTCACGTTCAACAAAATTTACGTCAGCCTCCATCAAATATGGAGCAAGAGATGTGGAGGACTCATCCTGGAGTCCCCATCCAGCAATTTTTAATGGAGCAGCTTTTGACACAACGGTACCTGGCGCTGCCAGAGGAATAGTTTCGATGTTTTTCAACGCTTCATTTAAGAGCAATACGGCGACATCATTGTCATGCGTGGCAGCGTTATATCCACCTCGAACAACCGACGCCTTTGTACCCATAGAGTTTGATGATCCGTCCTCAACATCTTTTGTTCCGAGAACAAACGGAATATCTGACCCTCTCTGCCTCACCGGTTCAATACAATGTGCAGCGGTCACTATCACCTGTGGATGCACGACAGAACCTGCGCAGTAGTGCTGATCTCCTACCCTCAGGGACACAAGGAATGGATAGTCATTAGGATCAGCCCGTGCACCATTGATGATTCTGGACTCAAAGCCCGTCGACCTCATCATCGAGTCATCGTTATCAAGAACAACATCGCCGAAAAATGCGGTGACTTGTGAAGAGCGCACGGGCGCATCAATGGATAGTTGCTCAGATTTCAAAACTGTTCCATTTGATGAGGAGCTACTTGTGCCGTTCTGTATGCTAAGGGCGTCAATAATATCATCCCTATCTGATTGACCCTGCACGATGGGTGAACATCCAACCAGTAGAACAACTAGTGAAATGAAGAGAATTGATTTCATATTCATGCAGCTATGATTCGACAATGGTTCTGAGTCAGTTGCCGTGGTTCGTGACACGACCGTCTCGCCCAACTGCTGTGCTACCTTGAGAATGTGATGCTCTGCACGCAGAGAGCTGAATTAAATAGTATCTTCTATATCACATTAAATTAATAAATTCTAAATCGTCGACATCTGCGTGTTTTGGGCGCGTTCTGAGAATGATTGGAGTCGATCGTTCGAGAGTTTTCGTCGGCCCAATGAAGGCGCCCATTAACTGGCGCCTAAGTGTCTCAAAGGAGGAGAGAATACAATACAGATAGACAGATGTAGTATATTTTACATACCCATACGAATTCATCTTATTAAAAAATTGCAAGCTGCACATGGATCACGAAGGAGTACACAATC
>PJEL010000233.1_pt1 | contig 67315 bp, 77 predicted proteins | sample 1853271 | NCBI WGS metagenome assembly PJEL01 (sample SAMN08108733, study PRJNA415343) | Invertebrate metagenome, whole genome shotgun sequencing project. | host: Globobulimina | place: Sweden: Gullmar Fjord | collected 2015-08
GTTGGTTCATGGCTGGGCAAACAACAACTGGGGCTGGAGTGGCAAGTAATAGCGTACTTGCTAAATTATTGGCTAAACCTGCTCTCATGGTTGCCAGCATATCGGCTGAAGCTGGCGCAACAATAACTAGGTCTGCCCACTTGGCAAATTCAATATGACCCATTGCCGCTTCGGCGTTTGGGTCTAACAAATCTTCAGCAACTGGTTCGCCACTAACTGCCTGCAAGGTCAAAGGGGTGATAAAAGCTTTACCGCCAGAAGTTAAGACCACTTTTACTTCAGCGCCTCGCTCTTTTATTCGGCGAATATATTCCGGCATTTTATAGGCCGCAATTCCGCCACTGATAATTAATAAAATGCGTTTATGGTTCAGTTCTGACATATATCGGTCGCTTTGAGTGGTTGTTAACCTAAAGCAGGCTATATTTTATATTCAAATTAGGTGCTTACTTTATCGGTTTTGAAACCATTTCACCATAAAAAACTCACATCAATGGCAAGGAGGCAAAATGTCGATACAACAATGGCGGTTATCCGACCGACCAAGAGAAAAATTACTCAATCAAGGAGCTAGTTCATTATCCGATGCAGAGCTTTTAGCAATATTTTTTAGAACTGGCATATCGGGAATGGATGCAGTTAGTTTGGCTAACCATACGCTTCATGAATTTGGTTCGCTCAATGCATTACTGAGCGCTAACGTTGAACAATTTACTGCAATTAAAGGCATGGGGCAGGCTAAGTTTGTGCAACTTCAAGCCGTTTTGGAGCTCTCAAATCGATATTTTAGTGAGGTAATGAAGCGCGATACATTATTAGATTCGCCACAGGCGGTTCGCATTTATTTACATAGGTTATTAAGAGATGAGCCTTATGAGCAGTTTGTATTGGTGCACTTGGATAATCAACATCGTGTTATTAAAAGCGAGGTATTGTTTAAGGGCACGATTGATTCTGCTGCTGTTTACCCAAGAGTGGTTGTAGATACAGTAATTAAACACAATACAGCCGCTGTTATTTTTGCGCACAATCATCCATCAGGCATTAGTGAGCCAAGCCAATCGGATATAAGGTTAACGGAAAGATTAAAAGACGCGCTGTTACTCATTGACGTGAGGACTCTAGACCATTTCATTATTGGTAATGAAGAAGTGGTGAGCTTTGCTGAAAGAGGATTGATCTAACTTTTTGAATCACAGAAACGTCGCAAAATAATTAACAATAAACGACGCCCCTTATTACTAGTTTTATTTTATGAGTGCTAAATACTTTTGGGTTGCTTGTTCAAGTCCAAATTTTTCACTCACTTCATTGATATCTATTGTGGGAGGTGACTTCAGTACTTGATTTATCTTATCCGCTAGCGCTTTATGATCGCCGGTTGGCACTAAAAAGTCAGCAAGGTTACCGGTTAAAATTTCATTGGGACCAAAGTCACAATCTGTGCTCACAACAGGTGTACCGCATATAAGGCTATCGATCAGGTTCATCCCTAAACCTTCAAAGTCTGAACTTGATACTAAAGCTTTCGCATTTTTAATCCAAACATAAGGGTTGTCTTGAAAGCCAGGTAGTATTATCCGGTCTTCTACTCCATGTTTTGCTGCAAGTTTCTTCGCTTTTTCAACATATTTACAGAGTAGTACTAACTTAATATCAGTTGTTTGAACTAAAGCTTTAAATAAAATATCATGACGTTTTTGTTTGACGACTCGTCCTGCATGAACCAAGTATGGGGCGGTTGGTAAGTCTGGTATCTGTTGCTGAGATAAAGAAACAACATCTGTAATATCAGTGGGATTATAAATGGTTGTAACGCTTGCTGGCTTTATCCATTTACTTTTGCGAGCTTCCTCTGCAACGCCTTTACTTACGGCAACGATGTGCTTGTTATTGTAAACACGCTTTTCTCTCAATTTCCGATAAAGTTTAAAAGGACCTAATTTTGCCTCGCGTTTCAATTCTTGATTCATTGCATTATGCAGAACGTAATATACATTTTTAAATAAGCATAGATCTATGACTTGGCTTGATGGGTCTAAGTTGACCAAGTGAAGATCAAACGGTCCACGCTCTTGAGATACTTTGCTTACTAATGTCTGCATGTCTTTTGCAGTTTGTTTTATGTGTTTCGAATTTGTACTTTTTCGATGGGACAAGTTCTCATAGAGGACACTGTAAGATACATTAGCATCTTGATATTCAACTCTAGGTTCTAGAATAAAGAAGTGCACGTAATGGCCCTGCGACTGGAGTCCTTTTGCCAGTGTTAGCATTACTTTTTCTGCTCCACCGCCGCCTAAACTATCGATAAAAATCGCAATATTCTTAGTTGTCATTGATGCCATCTTATTACAAAGTGTATATTTTTATGAAAAACGAATTGACCTTATAATATAGTAAAACCAACTATTTATAATTGAAAAATTAAAAAAAGCTTGTTTACGACATTCATCAACCTACAATATTGTTACACACTTAGATATTGCCTCTCACTTTAATCGGTTGTTTGAATTCATGAAAAAGATTAAGTACCTGTTTATTTCTCGTATTTCTTCACATTATCGCTACTATCAAAAGCTGGTTAATTGGATAGGCCCGGAATCTAAATTAATTAAATTAAAATCAGTTTCATTTCCACGACTTTCTCAATATAAAAAAGTGACCCAACTTGATTTGGATGAGCTGGTAAAAGTTCATGTAGAAAGAAAAAAAGTTCGGCATGTTTGGCTTGCAAAAAACCAAGTTTTATTGGCCCTCACCAATGGTTTTTATAAATATTTAGAATTTTGTCGAGCAAGTTACTATTTCAAATTATTTAGAGATAACGATATTGAAAACGTTATTTTATGGAATGGTATGAAACAGCCAAACAAAACACCTTACGAGGTTGCAAAAGCGTGCGGTATTAAAACTCAGCTATTTGAAAATGGATTATTGCCTAACACAACCGTTTTAGATCCACAGGGTGTAAATGCGAAGAACTCTTTACCTAGAGATCCTGATTTTTATTTAAATTGGAAATACACAGGCGATCTTGACCAAGAGCTTTCTAATGAGCTTGTAGCTAGAGAACCGCATAAGAATAGAAAAGTTCATGAGCAAGAAATTACATTGCCAAAAAGATATATTTTTGTGCCATTTCAAGTCCCGAACGACACTCAAATTATTTGCCACTCGCCTTGGATTAAGTCGATGGAGGCCCTCTATGCAGAGTTAGAAGCTTTGCTTCCAAGTATGGATGAGTCGATTAAATTTGTTATAAAAGAGCACCCGTCATGGCCTCGAACATATACGAAATTACATGATAAAAATCCAAAAATTGTATTTGCCAATAACAATGTTACAAAAGAGTTGATTTCCAATGCGGAGGCTGTGATTACCATAAACTCTACTGTTGGTATCGAGGCGCTGTTGTTAAATAAAAAAGTATTAACATTAGGTGACACTTTTTTGAATATTAAAGGATTAGTGTTACATTGCACCTCAACAGAACAGCTGCAACGAGCAGTTCAAAATTTACCGCATTGGAAGTGCAATCAATCACTCAGAAGTAATTTTCTTAATTACTTGAAGTTAGAATATCTGGTTGAGCAAAGTTGGAACAACATTACAAATTTTGAGCGTCATGTTTCAGCAATATATAGCCGACTGAAAGTACCTTATGAAAGTAATTTTTGATGTTTTGCATTTATACTATTTGCCACAATACATTCCCGTTGTATCAGAATTAAAAAAGAGAAACTTTGAAGTAAGTTACCTTTTTTATGAAAGTGCCGACTTACTGTTAAATGAAATAGCTAAAAAAGTATTAAATGACTTAGATATTCCTGTCCATTATGTACACAAGTGGGAAGGTGCAAAATTATTCTATGAAGCTGAAAAAGCTGATTGGATAATTTTTGGAAACTCGGTTGCTGACCTAGATGATATCCACCGATATAGCAAATCTGCTCTGATGCAGCACGGAATTGGACCAAAAAGTTGTTATTATGATGTGTCTGAAAGTCAAACAACTGTAAGGTTTGTTGAGGGGCAACATCGGTTATCAAGGTTACAGTCTTTATACCCGAATGGTAATTTTGTAGATACTGGCTTTGCTAAATTGGATCCCATAGTCAATGGCGAGCAATTTGAAATTGATTTGCAGTCATTAGGGTTAGACCCTGCAAAAAAAACTATTTTATACGCTCCCACTTTTTACCCAAGCTCAATAGAGTGTTTTGATAAGTCATTTGCTAATCAGTTTTCTGACTTTAATATTATTGTAAAACCTCACTTTTTTACTTTAACCAAGCGTAAATATCAAAAGCAAAGGCTTTTATTAGAGCACTGGTCGAAGTCAAATAATATTTACTTGGCTTCGGTAGATGATTTTAATTTGGTGCCATTTATGGCGCTAGCAGATGTTTTAATATCGGATGCGTCATCAGCAATATTTGAGTTTGCAGCATTAAATAAGCCGGTAGTTTGGTGTGATTTTTATAAATTGAGATGGAGCTATCGAGGTGTTTTTAAGTTTAGGTTTAAGCAACGTTTAGATAGTGATATCCAATTCTTCAACGAAGTAGCAATAAAGGCAAATAGTTACGTAGAGTTGTTAGAAAAGGTTGAACAGTCGTTTTCATCGCATTTAGCGAAGTCAAATAAAATAGCTGCCGTTGTTGAGAAACTAGCGGGTGCAATTGACGGAAATTGCTCCATTAGAGTCACAGATTATCTAGAAGAAAACTCATGAAAAAAATAATTACGTTTGGCACCTTTGATGTATTTCATGCTGGTCATGTAAAGATATTAGAACGAGCAAAATCTTTAGGTGACTATTTAATAGTTGGTGTATCGTCTGATGAGCTGAATAAATCAAAGAAAGATCGATATCCGATTTACTCCCAAGAAGACCGGCTTCATATTGTTGAGTCACTCCGTTGTGTTGATTCTGTATTCATTGAAGAGTCTTTGGAGTTAAAAGGACAGTACATAAAAATGTTTGATGCGGATGTATTAGTTATGGGAGATGATTGGAAAGGTCGCTTTGATCATTTTTCTGATATTTGCAAAGTACATTATTTCGAACGAACACCATCTATATCTACAACAGAAATCATTGAAGTAGTAAGATCGGGTGCTCATAGAGAAGAAGGGTAAAGGTCATTGATTTATTAGGCCTTTATTAACCGTTAAAGTGGCGAAGTGAATTTAATTTGAAATGAAGCCAGTAAAAGTGATCTTTTCTTTGTACTGTTGCCGAAAAAAAAGTAGAATACGCGCCACTAAATTAGTCACTCTGACGTTATATTTTCCAGATTTTGATTGTAAAAAGACCAATATCGAGTTTTTCGAGGTGCGAACACGAATTAACTTGATCTTTAGCGTCAAATTCTGTATAAATTGCGCCCTTTCAAATGCCCGGGCAAATAATTAGCCGTAAGGGTTAATTAGATTGGCGTCAGAATTTAAGTTTTGGAGTAAATTGACATGTCAAAAGTGTGCCAAGTAACTGGCAAGCGTCCTACAGTTGGAAACAACCGTTCACACGCTCGCAATGCTACACGACGTCGTTTCTTGCCTAACCTACAAACTCACCGTTTTTGGGTTGAAAGTGAGAAGCGTTTCGTTAAATTACGTTTATCTACTAAAGGTATGCGTATCATCGATAAAAATGGTATTGATTCAGTGCTTGCAGATATGCGTGCAGCTGGTCAAAAGGTTTAAGGAACTAAATCATGCGTGATAAAATTCGTTTAGTTTCAACGGCTGGAACTGGTTATTTTTATACAACTGATAAAAATAAGAAGTTAATGCCTGAAAAGATGGAAATCAAAAAATTTGATCCAAAGATCCGTAAGCACGTGATCTTCAAAGAAGCTAAAATTAAGTAAGCTTTAAATTGATTCTATTGAAACTTTTGCAAAAGTTTTAAAAACCCAGCCAAGTGCTGGGTTTTTTGTATCTTCAAATCCCTCATTCACAGCTTTTCCTTAATTTTCTTCCTATAAGTTGCTAATCTTTAAGAATCTTATTTAAAAAGAAGAATCAATCTTATGCGTCTTTCTCAAAAAGGCTGGAACAACGTTCTTATTTTCGCCTGTTTATTTATGATTATTCTGTTTAACTACACGAGTAATATGTTTGCTACAAACTCAGAAAAAATGGCAGTTGAGCCTTTGGTGCCAAACTCTAAGCTAGTACAAGCTATCGACTTTAGTGGCATTGAAATTCAAAGGTTAGGGGCGAGTTGGCGAGTGTTGAGTAAAATCCCTACAGCGACTATCAGCAATCCTGAGGAATACGTAGAAACATGGGTTCAACAACCTCTTGAACAAATTGAGTCAGTGCCTTTAGTTTTAGACAGCGCGGTTTCATTGCCTGTTGTAGTTTGGTTAGCGGGTAACGAAGAGGGTTTAATTTTTGAATTTGTCATCGATCATCAAGAGCAGTCCGTATACGTACAAAACAAAATGACGGGAAATTGGTATGCGTTAAAGTATTCGATGCTACCTCAGTTTATCCCAAGAGAGCTTTTAGATGCCTGAATTACCAGAAGTAGAAGTCAGTCGGCTAGGTATATCACCTCACATTACCGACCAAAAAATATCAAAAGTGATAATCCGCAACCCTAACTTGCGTTGGCCTGTTCCCGATGATGTGAAAAGCGCAGAAGGACAAGTGGTTGACTCAGTGAGTCGAAGGGCTAAATACCTGTTATTAAATACCAAAGTAGGTAGTATTATTTTGCACTTGGGAATGTCAGGTAATTTGCGAGTCGTTGATAAGTCGGTACCATTATTAAAGCACGATCATATTGATATTGAATTTGGCAATGGCGCGGTACTTAGATTAAACGATGCTCGTCGTTTTGGAGCTTGTTTATGGCAGGAGCCAGATACAGAGCATGAATTAATGGGAAAACTTGGCCCTGAGCCATTAACCGAAGACTTTACAGATATTCATTTGTTCGAAAAATCCAGAAACAAACAAGTTGCTGTGAAGAACTTTATAATGGACAACCATGTTGTGGTTGGTGTCGGTAATATTTATGCCAACGAAAGTTTGTTTAAGGCTGGTATACATCCCAATCGGGCGGCAGGGAAGATATCAAAAAAACGATACGAAGTTCTTACTCAACATATTAAAGAGACTTTGGCGAATGCCATAGAGCAAGGCGGTACAACGCTTAAAGACTTTATACAAACCGACGGTAAACCGGGCTATTTTGCGCAAGAACTTTTAGTTTATGGGCGCAGCGGCGAAGCGTGTGTAAAGTGTGATCAAAAGCTAAAAGAAATAAGATTAGGACAGCGCAGTACCGTATTTTGCGGGCATTGCCAACGATAACTAAGTGGGAAACGATGGAATTTTTAGATACGCTACAAGCTACTTTTAACGAAGGTAAAACAAAACCTCTGTCATGGCGGAAGTCGCAATTGTTAGCATTAAAAAGAATGTTAATGGAAAACGAAAATGCAATATATGACGCGCTATCTTCTGATCTTCACAAGTGTCAATTTGAAGCTTACGTTTCTGAGTATCAATATGTATTAAAAGACATTAAGCATTCTATTAAGCAGTTAAAGTCTTGGAGCAAACCGCAACACGTTTCCACACCAATGTTAGCGCAACCTGGTCGAAGCTTTATACGTCCAGAGCCATACGGTACTGTGTTAATTATGGGAGCATGGAATTATCCATTGCAACTAGTTTTAAGTCCTATGGTGGCTGCTATAGCCGCTGGTAACTGTGTTGTATTGAAACCATCAGAACTTGCTGCGGCAACATCAACACTGCTTGCTACTTTAATTCCTAAATATATGGATGCCAGTGCTATCGCCGTTTATGAAGGTGGTGTTGAAGAAACTACAGCGCTATTAAAACTCCGATTTGACTACATCATGTATACCGGTAGTGAAAACGTTGGGAAGATAGTGATGCGTGCGGCCAGTGAACATCTAACCCCTGTTACCCTAGAGCTTGGTGGCAAGAGTCCGTGCATTATTGACGCCGACGCAAATCTTAAAGTGATGGCCGATCGTTTGATATGGGCAAAGTTTTTAAATGCCGGGCAAACCTGCATAGCACCAGATTACGTGCTAGTTGAGCGCAAACACTCAAAAGCGTTAATTGAAGCTTTAAAACAGTCATTATTAAAGCAGTATGGTGAATCTGCAAAAGAGTCGCAAGACTATGGCAGGATCATTAATCAGCGTCACTTTGACCGTATATCTGAATATGTTGCTGCCGAATCTGACACGATTGTGCATGGTGGACAGGTTAATCGCGATGAAAAGTATATTGAACCAACACTGATGTTAAACCCTGATTTAACCAGTGGTGTGATGCAAGAAGAGATCTTTGGACCTGTGTTGCCAATTATCGAAGTGGAGTCGCTACAAGAATCAATAGATTTTGTTAACAGTCGTGAAAAACCATTAGCGCTATATATGTTCAGCAACAATGAAAAGAATGTTAAATTAGTCACTCAGCGAACGAGCTCTGGCACCTTATGTATCAATGACGCCGTTATATTCATGGTGAACCATAACTTACCATTTGGTGGTGTAGGCAATTCGGGCATGGGGAGTTATCACGGTAAATGGGGATTTGATACGTTTAGTCACCTCAAGCCAATTATGCATCGTAGCTTTTGGGCTGATGCACCAATCAGATATGCACCTTATACATCGCTTAAAAAGAAACTATTTAAATTAGTGGCTAAATTGTAAAGATAAATGGCGGGGTAACGGTTTAATTAATATGACGTTATTTCTGCTAAATCGTCTCTAAAGCCGTTGTACTGGCAGTATACGCTGTCATCAAAACGGGCGATGATATTGCTGGTACAGTATCGCTGCGCAACATCCGCATCAATATAAATAAGATCGCCCGCATTACAAGGATGCGGGCTTTTTCTTACGTAAACGTTTTCGCATTGAGTGTATTTAGGCTCATAATTTTTCGTTGAAAAATCATTTACTTTAACTTCCCAAAGAAAAACAACGGTGACCGCAATAATAAGTGCAGCAATAACACCAATTAATGACTTGTTCACTGTTGTTTCTCATTACGTTTCATTTTGTTAAGCGTCCAATTTCGCAAAATAAACTTTGGCTGCGGCTTTTACTTTTGGTGCTAAAAGGAACGCAGAAAGCATTGTTGGTATAGCCATTAAGCCATACATACCAATCATGAAATTAAACACAACGTCGAGCGTTACAATACAACCAGCAACGATAGACAATAGATAGAACCATTTATATAAGTGGGCATTTTTGTCACCTACCATAAAGGCAAAACATTTTTCACCGTAATACCAATAGGTAAACATGGTTGATGCAGCTAAGAACAGAATTTGAATAGCGAGCAGTATCTGGCCAACTAAACCTAGTTCTTGACCAAACACTTGCATGGTCAGCTCAACGCCTTTAACACCTTCAACGTCTTGCCACATGCCAGATGCTAAAATTACTAGAGCAGTACAAGTACAGATTAATAGCGTATCGATCATTGGACCTAACATGCCAACCAAACCTTCTCTTATTGGCTCGTCCGTTTTAACTGCACCGTGTGCTAAAACTTCAGTACCAATACCCGCTTCGTTTGAGAAAACACCGCGTGAAACACCAATAATGATGACACCTAAAATACCTCCTGATATTGCTTCAGCTTTAAAAGCTTGTACAAAAATACTAGAAAATATGGCCGGTATCTCAGGTAAATGGTTAAACAGAACTGCAAGTGTCATTAAGAAATAACTAATAGCCATGATAGGAACTAAACGACTCGTTACATAAGCAACGCGTTTTAAGCCACCTAAAATTACGCCAGCAACAAGGGCCGTAATCACAACCGCTATAATGGCATTGAACATCATTGGGTTAGTGACCCAACTATCTGGAACCAATTCTTCTCTAAATGCAGCTGTTAATTGGTTAGCTTGAAACGATGGAATAGTGCCAAACAAGCCAGCAAATGCGAACAATAATGCAAGCGGTTTCCAGCGTTTACCAAGGCCTTCCATGATGACGTACATTGGACCACCATGAACGTCTCCATTTTCATCTGTTTTACGGTACATAACACCAAGTGAACAGGTGAAAAATTTAGTGGAAACACCTAATAATGCTGTTAGCCACATCCAGAAAACCGCACCTGGACCGCCAGCGGTAATTGCTAGTGCTACGCCACTAATATTACCCATGCCCACTGTACCGGCTAGCGCTGCCGATAATGCTTGCGCGTGAGTAAGGTCACCCTTTTCTGAGTCATGATCATGCTTGCCAGTTAGTAAGCTGATGCCATGAGACAAGTAACGGAAGGGAATTAACCGCGAGTATATTGAGAAAAAGATACCGCCGCCAACAAGCCACACTATCATTGGCATTCCCCATACAAAATTGGAGAATGCGGCTGTTACATTAATTAACCATTCCATCTAAAAATCCTAAACGTTATTATTATTTTTTCTGCTTTTTTGCCAAACATAAACTATCCACAGAGTTAACAGTAGCAGTGGAATACACATAGTTAGCAAACTATTCCAACCGTACGACTTTATTACCCACCCAGCGGAGAGCGATGCTATGGCTTGGCAAGAGAACATTATTAAGTCATTAAACCCTTGCACTCTAAACCGTTCTTCTGGCTCGTAGCTCTTGGGAAGCAAGGATGTTGCAGATATGAACATAAAGTTCCACCCAACACCTAACAGTACCAATGACGCCCAGTAATGAACATACTCTTTTCCTAAAAATCCGATCATTAGGCATAAAAAGAAGATAATAACGCCAGAAATGATCATTTTTTTGTGACCAAAGCGCTTTACTAAAGAGCCAGTGAAAAAAGAAGGCAGGTACATGGCGATAATATGACTTTGAATTACCCATTTAGTATCGGCCATATCAAAGCCATGATGAACATGCATACTGATAGGTGTTGCGGTCATAATGAAACTCATGACACTAAATGCAACGGTTGCAGAAATTATGGCAACGAGGAAGATTGGTTGGGAGATAATCGTTTTTAACGACCTAGCTTCGCCTTCAACCTGGTTGGTGGCTTTATGAACATCCACATACTTTGAAAGAAGTAATAAAGCAGGAATATAAAGAAGTGACATAACCGCAAAAGAGCCGACAAATTCAATGTCGAAAATATCCTTTCCAACATAGGCAATCTCGGGCCCAATATAAGCGGCAATTAGTCCTGCTATTAACATAACAGAAATGGCTTCACTGGCATGTTGCTCTTTCACAGATTCCATAGCGGCAAAGCGGAACTGCTGGGAGTTTGCAATCATAAAACCGAAGTTAAAGATGGCGAAACAGAACATCCAAAAGTGCTGTAAGTAAATGGCATAACTAGTTATTAAGCAGTTTATCATCCCCCAACTCGCAGCAAGCAAAAAGCCTTTTTTACGACCAATTGTTGCGAGCAGCTTTACGGCGGGCAACATATAACAAGCAATACCAACAATCATGCAAGCAATAGGGAGGGTTGCTAAAACAGGAGATGGGGCGAGTTTTAATCCAACAAAACCACCAACAAAAACAACAACAGGGCCAATAGAGCCCATTAAGGCTTGAGCGAACATCAGTAGCCAGACGTTCTTATGCATGTTTGAGAACACAGGAATTCCAATTTGAACTAGTATTAATAGAGAAGGGCAAACCTGTTAAGTTAGATTCAACCATGTAGTATGGTATGACTATGTGAAAGTTTCACCTTTAACGCAAGAGGAAAAACATGAGGATTTTTAATCTTTTATTTATCGCAACTAGCTTGTTAGTGTCTTTTAGTAGTTTAGCGAATGAAAAGGCGGACAAATCTACAGTTAGCTTTGACACCCCTAAGAAGTTTAGAGACATTCGCGCGAGTGATGAAAGTCAAAAGCGGTTTACTTCTCGTTTACAAAAGAAACTGTATGATTATGTTCAGAGATTATCGAAAGACTTACCTGAGGGACATTCACTAAATATTGTTTTTACGGACATTGATTTGGCTGGACGAGTGGAATACAACTTCACCATGAGTAGAGAAATCAGGGTAGTAAAACACCATGATTGGCCGAGGTTAAACTTTAAAGCAGAGTTGCTAAAAGGCGGAAATGTCATAAAAAGTGAATCCGTAGAACTTAAAGATTTAGCATTTATGGATCGCTCATTTGTCGGGTATTCGTCAGGTGACACACTACGCTATGAAAAAAGAATGCTTAAAGATTGGTTTAGAAAAGAGTTGTTGAATAGCATTTGAACATTGAACATTGAACATTGAACATTGAACATTGAACTAATTAGAGGGAGTAAAACCTAACCGATTACTACTCTCTCTAACTAATATATCGCGAGATATTACTTAATTTAGCTACAAGATGCTTCACGAACAGAATTGATAAACACATTCTCAACAGGGACATTGCTCATGCCGCCAACACTTCCTGTATCAACAGCTTCAATTGCATCTACTACGTCCATGCCTTCAATAACGCCGCCAAACACGGTGTAGCCATAGCCATCATTCGCTTCGTCTTCGTTTAAAAATGAGTTATTTACGGTATTAATAAAAAACTGAGAGGTAGCAGTGTTAGGTGCTGATGTTCTTGCCATTGCAAGTCGACCACGGTAATTCTTTAATCCGTTGCGAGACTCAATATCAATAGCGTTGCCTGTTTCTCTTCTATTTAGGCCAGCATCAAACCCTCCGCCCTGGATCATAAAGTTTGGGATCACTCGATGAAAAATTAGATCATCATAAAAGCCTAACACAGCGTATTTTCTAAAGTTTTCTGCAGTTGTTGGTGCGTATTTTTCGTCAACCGCGAGTTTTATAAGACCAAAGCTCGTTGTCATGTCATAACAAGCATAATCGCCTCTAGATACGTCGATGGCTGCGGTGTTGTCATTGGCTAATACAGGATAGTCAGGAGCGGGTTCACTGTTTGAGTCATCAGATCCACAACTGATTAGTAAAGTAGCGGATAATACAGAGACTAATAACGTTCGAAGCATAGGTCTAAATTCCATAAAAAGTTATTTATTTTCATTTGAGTGTACGTAGTTCATACAACCTTCACAAGCCCATCTACCATAAAAAAATAGCTCTGTTATTATGAGCATAATTAAAAAATAAAATAACGGAATTTATCATGCAACAGCAAATTTTAACGATGTTGACTATGCAAGATGAGATGAACACAAAGGTTCATCCAGAGTGGCGCAAACAGGGCTTTGCTTGGCATAGAGCTATGTGGGTTGAGTTGGCAGAAATGTTAGATCACTACGGTTGGAAGTGGTGGAAACACCAACTGCCAGATGTTGAACAGGTTCACTTAGAACTAATCGACATCTTTCACTTTGGCCTAAGTGCTAGGTTGGTGTCTGGAGAGTCTGTAGATGTTATTGCAAATAGTGTTGAAGAGTTGCTTAAAACACCAAACAAAGAAGCATCGTTTGCCGAAACTATTGAAACTATGGTTGCTAACACGCTTGCTACAAAAGGTTTTGATGTTGCTACGTTTGCAGGCTTGATGGAGCAAAGTGAATTAAGTTTTGATGAGTTATTCCGTCATTACGTCGGTAAAAATGTATTAAACTTTTTTAGACAAGATCACGGTTATAAAACGGGCGAATATATTAAAATTTGGAATGGCAAAGAAGACAATGAAGTATTAATGGACGTTTTACGTTCAACGGATGCTTCACAAGCTGATTTCAAAGACAAAGTTTACCAAGGTTTAAAAGCGGCTTATCCAGCGTAGTATAAACTGCATAAAAAAAGCGCTCAATGAGCGCTTTTTTTATTTATAGCAACAAAGTAATTTGCTGCTATAAAACGAGTATTAACTTTATCTGAAGGCTAACGATTACTTAATCGCACCTTTAAACTCACTTAGTGTGCTATGAAGCGCGTGCAGTTTTTTCACTACGCTTTCAATTTCATTCTTCTGCATCGCTGGAGTTTGGTTAGACTCTTTGATTTGTAAAATTTGCTCAGCGGTTTCTTCTAGGTAAGGCATAAACTTTTTAGCCGAGCAGTTAAATCCTACTTCTTCCTTAAAGATATTGCCAAACTTACCGTGGCCCTGCTTTTTCAATTCATCTATAGACTTATCGGCGTCGATGGCTTTGCGATATAACTCTTTTAAATTCTCTTCAAGACTAACGATTAAACTTTCCACTCAAGATTTTCCTGCATTTTCCGATAACTGATAGTGGCTAGTTTAACCGAAATTAACTAGGCTAAACAGCGAGACATCCAATTTAAGTAATTTTATTGGTACCTTGAATAAACAAACCAGGAGAAAAACTGTGTTCGTTTCATCATCAAGTAATGGAATCGCCTCACAAGCAATGGAAGGTGGCGAGGCATTGGCGGCTAACTTAGCCAAAAATGCACAGGAAATTGAAGGTCAGGCCGCATTGCAGCTATTAGCAAGCACGGCTCAACTTCAACTTGCAACGCCCTCTGTTGGCAGTACAGGTGGACTAATAGGGACTACAATTAATATTACCGCATAACGTAATGTTATTTGGCGCAGGCTTTACAGCTCAATGCGTCATCGTAATCCCAGATTGTTAGGGGAGAGTTAGAGGCTAATTGGCGTTTTACTGGCCTCTCCCCCTATTTCTCTCACTAATTTAGGCATCAAAAAGCCAGGTAATTCTACTAACATTTGACCATAAACTCGCTTAGCATCAGCCTCGTCAATGTTAAAGTGACTCGCACCATCAACCTTATCAAATAAATGTAAGTAATAAGGCAGTATCCCAACCTCAAATAATCGTTCACTCAAGTTAACTTGTGTTGCAACGTTATCATTTATGTTCTTGAGTAAAACGGCTTGGTTTAACAAGGTGCAATTAGCTTGCTTTAATTTTAGTAAACCATTGGCCAATTCAGGCGAAATCTCATTTTCATGATTAATGTGCAAAACCATAATGGTTTTTAATCGAATGTTTTTAAGAATGTCACAAAGAGCTTGTGTAATTCTTGATGGAATTACCACCGGCAGTCGAGTGTGGATACGTAAACGTTTAATATTTGGAATGAGTTCAAGTTGCGATACAAACCATGAGATGGCGTCGTCTTTTGCCATTAGCGGATCGCCACCACTTAAAATGACTTCATTTATTTCAGGGTGATCCTCTAAATATTGTAAATGTTGTTTAAGTTGCGACTTATTTACCGAGTTATCTGCATATGGAAAGTGTCGTCTAAAACAATAACGGCAATTTACAGCGCAGCCGGTTTTGAACATGATAAGCACTCTAGACTTGTATTTATGCAATAAGCCAGGTTGCTCTGAATTGTGCTCATCAAGTGGGTCGGTAATAAACCCAGCTTTGGTCTCAAACTCCTGAACACTAGGCATCACTTGCTTTAGCAATGGATCGTCAATATCACCTGGTGTCATCAATTTAGCGAATGGTTTTGGAACACGCATCGCAAAAAGGCGTCGGGCATCGCTGTGTTGGTCTATATTTTCAGTACTAATTTCTAGAAATGACAGCAAATCATCCAGGCGTGAGAAACTTTGTTTCAATTCTTTTTGCCATTGGGACTCAACAGATAGGTTTGCTTGTTGTATCATTCGTTTCACTTATATTTTGGTATTAATCTACTTAGAGGATGACATGGCTTCATTCAGCACAAACCAATTTAAAGCTGGCCTAAAATTAATGATCGACGGCGAGCCTTGCAACATTTTAGAAAATGAAATTGTTAAACCTGGTAAAGGCCAAGCCTTTAACCGAGTTCGCATCCGTAAACTGGTTAGCGGTAAAGTTTTAGAAAAAACATTTAAGTCTGGCGAATCAGTTGAAGGCGCAGACGTAATGGATACCGATCTTGCTTATCTTTATACAGATGGCGAATTCTGGCATTTTATGAATAACGACACGTTTGAGCAAATTGCTGCTGACGATAAAGCCGTTGCCGATTCAGTAAAATGGTTAGTAGAAAACGACGTTTGTACGCTAACACTGTGGAATGGTAACCCAATTGCCGTAACACCGCCTAACTTTGTTGAGTTAGAAATCACCGAAACAGACCCTGGTCTAAAAGGTGATACTGCTGGTACGGGTGGCAAGCCAGCTACATTAAGCACAGGTGCAGTAGTACGTGTTCCTTTATTCGTTCAAACGGGTGAAGTGATTCGTGTAGACACTCGCAATGGCGAATATGTTGGTAGAGCACAAAAATAATTCTAAATAAGATAAATGCATACCTTTAAAGGTGTGCGTTTAGCTTTATGAGTTAGCACAAATAAACATGTGCATAAAAATTAAGAGTCGCGTAGTGGCTCTTTTTTTTGTTTATAATTTAACGTACCGGATTACAAAGAAGCATAAATATGAACAATAGCACCTTTTGGCAACCTAGCAGCAACATCGAAACTTTAAAGCAACGTGCCGCCTTTATCTCTGATATTCGTCACTTTTTTGCACGTCGCCATGTTGTAGAAGTGGAAACACCACTGTTAAGCCAAGGCACTGTTACTGATGTTCATTTAGATGCATTTGATACAAACTTTGAACACGATACGTCAGGCGAAAATAAAACACTTTATCTTCAAACGTCTCCAGAGTTTGCCATGAAAAGACTGCTTTGCGCAGGCTCAGGTCCTATTTTTCAAATAGCCAAAGCTTTTAGAAATGAAAGCGCTGGGCGATTTCACAATCCTGAGTTCACTATGCTTGAATGGTACAGGCCAGACTTTGATGAACATCAGCTAATGGATGAACTTGATGACTTGCTACAACACCTTCTCAAGTGTGAGCGCGGATTAAGAGTCAGTTATCAGCAGGTTTTTATAGATAACCTAGGAATAGATCCGCTGCAGGCGTCATTGGAAGAGTTAAAGGCGGCAGTGTTATCGCATAGTCCAAGTGACGATTGGGTTGAGGCAGAAACGAACAAAGATACATTGCTGCAATGGTTATTCAGTATCCGAATTGAACCTGTACTTGGTTTTGATTCAATAAGTAAAAATTGGCAGCCTTGTTTTGTTTACGATTTTCCATCCTCACAAGCGGCATTAGCTAAAGTGAATCCAGAAAATGAACAAGTATCCCACCGATTTGAGCTTTATTTTAAAGGCATAGAATTGGCGAATGGTTACTTTGAGCTGCAAAGTGAAGCAGAGCAGTTGCAACGATTTGAAAAAGACAATCAGCAACGACTAAGCATTAATAAAGCAGCTAAACCAATAGACCAAAACCTGATAGATGCACTTACGGTAGGCTTACCATCTTGTGCGGGCGTTGCCGTTGGCATTGATAGGTTGTTCATGCTAAAAGTTGGTGCAAAATCTATTGCGGACGTCATTAGCTTTGATGTTTCTCGCTGCTAAACCTAAACCTAAACCTAAACCTAAACCTAAACCAATCGATAAATTCGTTTTTAATGGCCCAAATAACCAAATAACCAAATAACCAAATAACCAAATAACCAAATAACCAAATAACCAAATAACCAGTTAACCAGTTAACCAGTTAACCAAATAAACCCGACAAGGTTTGTTTAAGTCCGTCTAACGTAATTGGTTTAGTAAGTTTATGTTTAAAGAGTTTTTCATTTTCGTGAGAAAAAACATCTGCAGTTAGTGCAACTACTATGCTAACTGGATCATGTGCTTTTATCAGCTCGGTTGCTTCAAAGCCATTAATATCAGGAAGGTTAATATCCATTAACACTAAATCAAACTCATGATTCTTATACAGTTCAGCGCTTTCTTTTCCTAAATCCGTAAGGGTTACGACGCAGTTTAAGTTTTCTAACATCGCCTTAATCAACACTTGATTTATCATGTTGTCTTCTACAACTAAAATACGAAGTCCTTCTGGGATCGGTTTTTCAATACTTGGTTCTGCACTTTTAGAAGCTACTTGCGGTGGAGCTAGTGGAATAGAAATACTAACGTGAGTACCAACATTAACTGAACTTTTTAGTGAAATTTCACCACCCATTAGCTCAACCAAACCAAGCGTAATACTCAAGCCTAAGCCTGTTCCTCCAGCGCTTTTTTGACCTACTTGATGGTACTTGTCAAATATTGTCGGTAAGTCCTCTTCCGCTATACCAATACCTTGGTCGATAACGTCGATAAGTGCTTGATTATTTTTAATCTTTAAATTGAGTTGTATCGTTGAATCGGACGGTGAAAATTTTATGGCGTTGTTCACTAAATTAATGATAATTTGTGAAAACTTACCTGCGTCGAGGTATACGTCAAAGTTACTGTCCGACGTATATGAGTGAACAATTTTAATGTTACTTTGTGAAGCTTTAACATTAAGCATGTTTAACAAGTTGTCTAGAGTGTCACATATATCAAATTGATTAGGCTCAAGTTCCATTTTACCCGCTTCAATTTTACTTAAATCTAATACGGCGTTAATCATCGACAATAAGTGTTTCGAACTGAAATCTATGTTTTCTAAGTAGGTTTTAGCAATAGGTGTTTTTAAATACTCATCGGCATTATTCAATACTAAATCAGTGAAGCCTAAAATTGCATTGAGAGGAGTACGAATTTCATGAGACATGTTAGATAAAAATTCAGTTTTGAACTGATTCGCCTGCTCTAAACGTTTTGTTTTAACTCTCAACTCAAGTTTACTAATAACTTCGCTGCCAAGGATTTTCAATGCCTTTCGTTGGTGCTCATCTAACTTTTTAGGCTCTCGGTCAATGACACACAAGGTGCCAATAGGAAGGCCATCAGGAGAAATTAAAGGCATGCCAGCGTAAAAGCGAATATCTGGATTACTAGTGACTAATGGGTTGTCAAAAAAGCGTTCATCTTTTGTTGCATCTTCAACTTCAAATACCTCATCTTGAAGAATGGCATGGCTACAAAAAGCGATATCGCGCTCCGTCTCATTTGCGCCCAAACCTACTTTGCTTTTGAACCACTGCCGGTTTGGGTCAACTAAGCTAATTAAGGAAATCGGCGTACCGCATATTTCTGAAGCTAACTCAGTCAAGTCATCAAAAGACTTCTCGGCCTCAGTATCAAGAACTTCATATTCCAATAGCTTTTGTATACGTGCTGATTCGTTTTTGTGCAGAGGTGCGGACTTCATTTACTGCGTTCCTTATTCAGAACAGTTCGATTGCTTCATCATTAGAAGTAGTATTGAGTTCTTTTTTAAATATTTCAATAGCTTCTGTAATACTAGCACCGTTCATTACTGCCTCATACATAACAACTTCACTATCGATGCTATAACTGCTTTTAATTCTAGTCCTCAAAGACTGCCAGTCGTCAGGGTTATCAAGCTTTTCGTTATCGCTAAGTATTTCAGATAATAAAATTAAATTTTTCTGCACATGATCAAGTCGCTGAGCTAAACGATCATAAAATTGAAAAGCAACAATAGCCCCGTTTACCTTTTGGTACATTAATGCCGCTTCTTGTTTTAGTTCAGCAGGGCACTCGGATTTATTTTGCATGTTTAAACAAAAGCTTGCTAAATCTTGAAAAGAATCGCCAATTTGCTCAATGGAGTTTTCGCCATCTAGCATTCCAGTTTGTATTTGAGCTACATTCAAAGCTAGTAATCTAGCGGTTTCAGAACGAAAGCAAAGATCCGGCTTAGGCGTCAAATTAATAGACATACACGCTCTCCTAGCTAGTAGGTGTTGGTTTAAGCTGCTCAATTATATTAAAAGCTTGTCTTGGATGATTAGCAAATATGCCATTGGCCCCCACGTTAAATAACCACTCAATTTCTTCAGTGTGATCGACCGTAAAAACAAACACTTTTAAACCAAAAGATTGGATTTTATGTATCAAAGCTTCATTTAAACAGTCCATATCTAGATGGACGCTATATAGCGGAAAGTCCTTTAGCAACAGCTCAATATTAATTGGGTTTACCGCTAATAATAGACCAAGTTTGAGATCTGGCAGGTGTGTTGCGATATTTTCTAAATAATGATGGTTAAATGACGAAATTAATAGTCTTGAACGGTCAAAGTTGTGTTGAGTACAAAGCCTTGATAATTCTTTTTCAAATTTATGAATAGACTTCAAATATTTAATTTCAATGTTGAGCGTGAAGTTAAATTGGGCGCAGTATTCAATTAACCAAGCGAGCGTTGGTAATGGCTCGCCGTCATTACCTTTTATTGTCGCTAAGTCATAATCGGTGAGTTGCGTAACATGTTTATCAATATTGAGTAAACGAGTTAACCAACGGTCATGGAAAATAACGAAGTCATTCTCGGTTTCAAAAACGTCGACTTCAATGCCATCCATCATCTGATCATTACAGTGACGGATAGCGACTTGACTGTTTTCTGGATGAATTGCGGACTCACCTCTGTGTGCAAACACGATCATAAAGAGTGGTCGCTACTTTGCTGGTGGTGAACTGGGCTTGGCTCTCTTTGTTGCTTGTGTTTCATAAATTGCCGCCGCTAAAATAATGGAACCTCCACCAATAGTAGCAAGTGCAGGCACTTCAGCAAGAATTAAAAATGCGAAGGTAATTCCATAAACCGGTTGTAAGCAACCAACCAAAGAGGCTGTTTTTGCAGAGGTCAATGAAATAGCAGACGCAAATAGAGCGTGTGCACAAGCGGAAAATACAACGGCAAACAAAACAAGTTTGGCGATGGTTTCAAATGTTAGATCAAGCGCTGGGGTTTCTGTAATTGGAAATAACAAAAGGGCGGTCACTACAAATTGAAAGAACATAGATTGGCCGCCAGAGTAGTGACTAAATTTATGTTGTACTAGGATGTTTCGAAGCGCAAAACAAAACGCAGAAATTAAACCACAGCCTATGCCCATCAATGTATCGTCACTTAATGACTCTCCACCAAACCATAAATCTGGGAATAACATAGCCACACCAAACAAAACCGCTAAACCCAGAACCATATCTTTGTTGGTTGGGCGAGTTCGCCTAAATAACGGCTCAATAAAAACGGTCATCATTGGGTAGGTGAAAAGCGCTAACATGGCAATAGCAACGGTTGTAATTTGAATCGCGTAAAAGTAGGTGACCCAATGGATAGCAGCCAATGTGCCAATCGCTAAAGCGGTCAGTGCATCTTTTTTTGACTTAAGCGTTAAAGATTGTTTTTTATAACGAATGAATAAAGCCAAAAATATAACGGCAAAAATGGCTCGATAAGCCGTCATATCCAAAGCGGGTAAATCAATTAATTTGGCAAAAAGCCCGGCCCCACCTAGTAATAACACACCTAGGTGGAGTTGAAGTAAACCTGACATAAAGGTTTAGCTAGATTTTTTAGTTGCGAACAATTCGCCTAAACGAGTTGTTGAGCCTGCTTCAACATCGTCTGCAAATTCAATAGCGTCTTTTCCAAATAGGCAAACAACTGTTGAGCCTAGTTTAAAGCGGCCCATTTCTTCGCCACGCTCAAGTTTCACAGACTTTTCGCCTTCCGCTGGATAATCCCAACGGTTCACAAACTTACCGCGAGGAGGTGTGATTTCACCAGCCCAAACAGTTTCAATACTTCTTACAATAGTGGCGCCTACTAGTACCATCGCCATTGGACCAAGTTCAGTATCAAACATTGCTACTACACGTTCGTTACGAGCAAACAAGTTAGGTACGTTTTGAGCCGTTAATGGATTAACAGAGAATGCATCGCCCGGTACGTAAATCATATCAGTTAACGTGCCAGCTACAGGCATATGCAAACGGTGGTAGTCGCTAGGAGCAAGGTAGATACAGGCAAAGTCTCCGTCATCAAATTTCTCTGCTAAATCTTCATATCCACCTAGTAATTCTAATGCGGTGTAGTAGTGATTTTTGGCTTGTACTAAACGACCATCGTCAATTTTACCTAATTGACTTACTGCGCCATCTACTGGATGTGCAATTTCGTTTTCGCCATCAACAATAGTACGCACATCTTCAGCCAACTCACGGGTGAAAAACTCGTTAAAGGTTTTGTAGTGTTTTGGATCTGGATATTTAGCTTCATCCATATTGATGTCGTAAGCTTTGATAAAACTTTTAACAAAAAACGTGGTAACAAAACCTAATTTAGCTTTTGCTAAGTAACCGACAAGCTTGGAAATACCATGTTTAGGCAAGGCATATTGAAAGGCTAATTTTAAATTGTCGTATTTCACTGTATTTTCCTACTGTTTTTTGTGAACCGGTAATTGTAACCGACCCATCTTAAATTGAGAATTATTTTGCGTCTTTTGACTGGTGACGAAGGGTGATTTCATCAACGGTTTGTAATATTCGGATATAACTTTTATAGCGTTGTTCACTCACTTTACCGTCTTTTATCGCCTGCTTTAATGCACAACCAGGGTCATTTTTATGACTGCAGTCTCTAAACTTACATTGCGTTATAAAGTCTGAAAACTCTACAAAACCAGCCAATATTTCTTCTTGGCTTAAATGCCACATGGCAAATTCACGAATTCCTGGCGAGTCAATAACAGCACCGCCATTCTCTAAACGATAAAGCCTAGAAGCGGTTGTTGTGTGCTGACCCAAACGGCTGTTCGTTGATACAATTTTTGTTTCTATATTTACGTCAGGCAAGATTGCATTCGTAAGTGATGATTTTCCCACACCAGACTGGCCAACAAACACGCTAGTGTGACCTTCAATAAGTTGTCTAACTTGGTCAATGCCTTCTTCTTCAATGGCAGACAAAGTAACCACTTCGTATCCAATAGAACGATACAAGGCAACGGTATTTTCAACTACATCGCGATTGCTGTCGTCTAACAAATCCATTTTATTGATTAAAATGATTGGTGTAATGCTCAATTGCTCAACGGCCACTAAGTAACGGTCAATAATGTTAGGTGTTAAATCTGGTAGCAAGGCAGAAACAATTAATATTCTATCAATATTGGCTGCCACAGGTTTTAAACCATCATAAAAGTCCGGTCGTACAAACTCACTGGTTCGTGGCTCAACGGCTTCTATTACGCCTTGGAAATCTTCGTTGTTAACATTATAAGGTCGCCAAACAACGGAATCACCGCATACTAAAGAGGCTACGTTACGACGAATGTTGCATCGGATCATGCTTTCGTCTTCTAACTCTACGTCGGCGTGTTGCCCATAACGCGTAATAATTCGGCCAAAGGTTTGAGGGCCTAATAAAGCGTCATCAACAATAACTTCTGGCTCATTGTTTTCAGCGTTCTTGGCCTTAGCCAGGCGCTTACTTTGGTTAGCCTTTATGCGACGTGTCTGTGATTTGGATAATTTCTTTTGTTTTGCCACTTTTGCTCTATGATTTAGTTATTAAAACTTGTGAAAGTCATTAAAAAGAATAACAATGCCTTTATAGTATACGTAACCGACCTTGATAAAAAGGAATCAGTAGGACCTTATATGTCTTTTAGTGAAAATAATCTAGTTTGGGTAGATTTAGAAATGACTGGACTAGAACCAAGACATTGCAAAGTTTTGGAAATAGCCACCATAGTAACCGACAGTGAATTAAATATCATTGCTGAAGGCCCAGAGCTAGCTATCCATCAGTCGGACGAAGTTTTAGATAACATGGATGAGTGGTGCATTCGTCAACACGGTAAAACTGGCCTTACTGACCGCTGTAAAAAAAGCACAGTAACAGAAGCGCAAGCCTGTGAAATGACTATCGATTTTCTAAAGGATTATGTGCCAGCTGGTGTTTCTCCAATGTGCGGAAATAGCATAGGTCAAGACCGTCGTTTTATGCACATTCACATGCTTTCTTTAGAAGAGTTTTTCCACTATAGAAATATAGATGTCAGCACAATTAAAGAATTAGGCAGAAGATGGCGCCCTGAAGTTCTAGACGGCGTTCAGAAAAAAGGTGTTCATTTAGCGTTAGACGATATTCGCGAGAGTATTGCTGAGCTTAAACATTATAAAGACACCTTCTTTAAGCTTTAATTTAAAAAGAAAAGCGAAAACCCAAAACCGCAATGTTAGATGTGAATCTCATGCGGTTTTTTTGTATTAGTCTTGCATTGACTCAAGTTCAATTTCAATCGCTCTGCAACTTATCCAAACTTCATATAATGACATTAATAACGACAGTACCAAGGTTAATAAGCTACCGCCAAACATTAGCGATCCCACTTGAGGCTGTTCCAAAAATAACGCCAACATGGCCAATACACATAACAGAAAACTCAATACACCACAGGTTTGCATGGATCTGATTAAATGCAATCGACTCTTTAAGTTAGTGATTTGCCTTTTGACGACTACTTCTAAACCTTTGTTATTTCTTTGATTTAGCTCTCTAATTAACTGAGCAAGCACTAAAAATCGATTTGTGTAGGCTAAAAGCAATAAGGAAATGGCAGGAAATAAAAGGGCGGGGGTCGTTAGGGTCATTAGATAGATCCACAAAAAATAGGGTTTAAAAAGCATACAGATTGTATCAGCGAATTTACAATAGTTTTTGGCTCAAAAAGTAGTTATTTTTAAACACAAAAGTTGCTATTCTGTTTTGAATAGAGTCTAGCCTTTCATGGAGAGCGACCATTGGCTGTAAATAAAGTGGACGAAAAAGAACTACTTAAGGTAAAAGACGAACTGGCAAAACTGCAAAAGTCTTTAGCTATAGTAGAAAGTGATAAACAAGAGGCGGAGGATGCGCTTCTAGAATTATCGCAGCACCTGACTGCCCAAGAAGAGTCACTTGAGTTATTACACACCAACTCAAACTCCACTATGGCAAGGTCCACGTCTTCTGATAGTGAGCTAGACAGCCTTTATGCTCGACTTAAAAAATCTGAATTGGAAGCTGAAAGTTTATCTGAACAGTTATTAGCAAAAGACTTATCCATGAGTCAGTTATTTACTGAAATCGGCGACTTAAAAGATTTACTAGAACACTATCAATCAATCGAATCCAATCAAAACCAAGAGTCATCACGCCAGTCAGAAGAGTTTCAAAGCCAACTTAGTCAACTACAAAAACAATTATCAGCCATGGAACAACAAGGCGAAGAGTATCAAAAGCTGTCTGACTCTGATAAAGCTGCGATAGCCAAACTTCTTACGGAAAAAAGCCAAACTGATGAACTTGTTGAACAGTATAAAAATGATCTCGAAAGGGCAACGGAGTCTTTATCTAAGCAGCAGAAACAATTAGATGAGCATATTGAGCTTACTAATAATCAAGTGCTCACTACTGCAGAAATCAATAAGCAACTTGCCTCGCTAAAACAAGAAAATGAACATAAAACTTTTGAGTTAGATACCTTACAGGCTGAAATCGACGGTTACAAAAGTGATATTGAAAAACAAGCGGATGTAATAACCGATACACAGATGGTGAATGCGTCTTTGACTGAGCGGGTCGAACATTTAGAAGAGAGCCTTGAAACTGAAACTCAAGCTGCTACAGGATATAAGCTGCAGTTTCAAAATGCAGAATTATTAAATACAGATTTAACGAGCAAGCTAGAAACATTCAATACACTTCAAACTGAGTTGGAATCAGCCCAACTCAAAATATCGCAGCTAGAAAGGCGTAATGCTGAGCTAATTCAAGCTCAAGTAAAGCAAGAACAGTCGGTAGACCAATCAGTCGTTGAACTTGAAAACAAAGTTACTGCATTAAACGACTTACTTGACGACGAAAGCAGCAAGCATAAAAGCGAAATAGCGGTATTGCGTGAACAGTTAGATAATGAAAGTTTGGCACTGAAAGCCACACGTGAAGAGAAAGAAAAATCAGAGGAACTGTTTACAACTAGCCAAGCCGAATTAAGGTTAAGTCAAGCGAGTGCCTCCAAACTTGAGAGTAAAGTCAGTCAGCTTGAAGATACCAATCAGACAACAATAGAAGCACTGCACAAGGCTGAATCTGAACTAGAACAGTTAAAAGGTGAGTCAGTAAAAGTTGAATCTGAACTAGCACAGTTAAAAGGTGAGTCAGCAAAAACTGAATCTGAATTAACACAGATAAAAGCTGAGTTAGTCACAACGTTGGAGCAATTACACCAGGCAACATCCGGTTTGGATGTTAGCCAGTCAGAAATGGCGTCGCTAAGACACTCAAACGCTGAGAATGAAAAGGTCATTGCGGATCTAAAATCTAGCATAGCTAACGCAGAAAAGAGAGCCACAAAAGCAGAAGAAAGCGCCGAAAGAAAACGAACAGAACTTGAAGCTAAGGCTGCCGCATCGGAGGCTAAGTTAAGTGAAGCTGAGAAAACATCACTAGAACTTGAGGCTAAGGTTACCGCTTCGGAGGCTAAGTTAAGTGAGGCTGAGTCTGAACTAAGCAAGGTGGAGCGTGCATTCAATAAGCTCGAGAGTGAACTTGGTAATGCAAAAGATAATGCCGCTGAATTAGCCCTTAAGCTTGAAGAGACTGAGAAAAAATCAGTAGAGCTGAGTAGCAAAGAAACGACGCTGAAAGAACAACTTAAGTTGGCAAGTGAGTCGGAATCAGAACAAATTTCTATGCTCAAAGGTGAAGTAGCCGAACAGCAACAAAAAGTGGATGCTGCGGAATTACGAATTAGTGAGCAAACAGCCAAGCTAGAACAGGTAGAAAGTCACCAACAAACACATACTAGCCAACTACAGAGTGATATTGAATCGACTCGTTCACAACTAGCTTTGGCTAATGATCTTGTGGTGCAAGGACAGCAAAAGGTAAGTGACTTAGAATCTGAACTGCATCATTATAAAAATGCAGTAGATGAAAAAGAACAGATAATATCAACGTTGTCGCGAACTGATGAAGCAATGTTGTTATTGGAAAAAAATAACCTAACTCTAACAAATGAACTGCAAAACATTGGTGAAGCGAAGCAAGAGCTTCAACGCCAATTAGATTATGCGGAGCAAAAAGCAGCATCGTTGCAAGCCCAATTGTCGACATCTCAAAGTGTTAGTACAGAGCAAAGTGACCAATTACTAGAAACGAATATTGAGTTTAATGACTTAATTGAGCGGCTAAAAGTAGAGAATGCGCAATACAGAAATGACTACGAAAAACTTAAAGTAAGGTTAGATGACTCACTTGAACAATTAGCGCAAGTTGATGATGACTTAATTAAAGATCAGCATAGGATGTTAGAACTTGCTGACGAGTTAAGAAAAGAGAAAGAGCAACGTCATCAATTTGAACATGAGCTAAACTTAGTCAATGAGCTTGAGCAACAGCATAGAGAAGAGCTTGAGTCTTATAAGCAAGGTCATATTGAAGAAAGTGAATTAGTGGCAGAAGCTGAAGTGAACCATGCAAGAACAGTTATTCAGCAGTTGCGAGCTGAAAACAATCGTTTAAAATTAGACTTAGATGAAAAAATTTCAGATTTAGAAAGCCAGGTTACCGAGTATCGGTTAAAATTCAATTTTGCTCAGCAACAATTAGTTGAGCAACAACAGTTATCAGACTAGCATACGTAAAGTAATTGCTTATGATTTAACAAATTGAGACATTATTTATGAGCCAAAACAAGGCGAACAACTTTGCACAAATCCGTGCACTTCCGCGTAAGCAGCAAGGTATTCTTTCTCTTATATTGCTACAACGCATGTTACCAAATTATCAGTTATTTACGGCCGTTACCGAATTCCCTCAGCCTCATCAAATAGAAAATGTAATGAACAGCTTATGGGAGCGTTTGTTAGTTCATGGCAGTAAGCTTAACTTCGTTGCCCTAGAAGAAAAAGTAGAGATACTGACACCAGACGAAGCTGACTTCGAAATGTATGGCGTTTACCCAGCTATTTATTTTTGCACAGGGCTATTAAATTATATAGCCGGTCAGCAAACAGAAGATGATTACGACGCAGTAGCCATTGCGAAGATATCGCAAGGTTGTATTGTTCACCTCATTGAATACCAAGCTGGTGATGTAGAGTTAGATAATAGTGCCATTAGAGAGCACGAGTTAATGGTTAATGAAGTTGAGTTATTAACTGAGTTAATAAGTTGGCTAGAAAGCTTTGACATGAAAAAGCTGTCAGCAAACGAGATTAAAAAGCAGTGTATTGCTAAGGCTTATGCAGACGGCGTGACGAACATTGGCATCGCGGTTGAAGAGTAGGTTTTAGAGTTAGAAGCAGTGTCACTAAGGCACTGCTTTTTCCGTTTCCGTTGTCTGCTATTTTTCCTTGACCAAGACCAAATTCACCAGTTTATGCACTAACGGTGAAACAATAAAAATAGTGGGAAAGGCCACTGAGAATGCAAACCCCCAGGCTTTTAGCCACATCAAAACAATCCCCGGAATTAATCCAACATTAAAAATACTGATCACCAAAGACATAATGCAAGACATAATCAGTGCCATAAAAAACGAAAATACAAAACGATGATACTTTTGACTAATCACAGGAGCCCCAAATAGAATAATTTATTAGATTACAGATTACAGATTACAGATTACAGATTACAGATTACAGATTACTTGTGCTTTCGCCAGCGATTGTATTTTGCGTGTACGCCTTTGGTTAAGCTGGTGGAATAACCTTCCACAGCATCTATACCAGACAATATACCAACAACCAGTATTGATAGTTTTACAGCAACAAGAGAGTCAACAACGGCAACACAGACACCTAACGCGGCTAATGCCCAAATAGTGGCGGCGGACGTTACACCCGTTACAACACCTTCACGTGTCATCATGACCCCAGCACCCAAAAAGCCAACACCGGTGACCACTTGACCAATAATACGAGATGGATCAGAAGCGTCATTAATAACAAAAGTAGCAATAGCCACAAACATATAAGTGCCTAGCACTACTAATGATGACGTTCTAATGCCAACGGGTTTTCCGCGGAGTTGCCTTTCAAGTCCAATAATTGTGCCGCAAAGCAAAGCCGCGCCAATTGATTTCCAGCTAAAAGGGTGAATGGATAGTATTTCTGTTAATGTCATAATAGTGCTCTGAAAAAAGGCGTTATACACGTTAAACTAATTTTAGCCCAATACTTTCTAGTAAGTTTACAGCTTCAAATCTTGAGAAGGTTGCGCCTTCAATGTCATTTTCAAATAAGTTAATTGAATAATCTACGGCTTCGGTAAAGTTAGCGTTGGTTAAAATGGTTTTATTAAATTGGCTATTGGTAAAGTCAGTAAAACTAAAGTCTGCGTTTTTAAAAACACCTTCACGAAAGTCAACATCGTAGGCTTTGCATTCTTCTAATACCAAACTAGGTAACTCTAAGCCAAAAAATGAACTGTCATTGAGCACGCACTTTTCAAATTTTATTTGTGCTGACAAGGTAATATTTGGCCAATAAGCTCGCGTCCAATCTATACCTAGCATTTTACAATCGGCAAATAAAACATCTGAAAACTGGCAACCACCTACTTTTGATAAGCTTAGGTTGCATCGGACAAAATGACACTCAATAAATTTACAGTCTTCAAAGTTTACGTCACTAAAATTACAGTCGGTGAATGTACAACCTTCAAACTCACCTTCCACTATAAGTCTGTCAGACATGTCTAAGTCGGTAAAATAATCATCTAAATAATGGGCGTTGCTGTCTATGTGCTTGGTCAAAATATTACCTTTTTTATTAAAGCGGTTTATTTAATAAATACAGAATTAAGGCAAAGTACTCTTTTTTTGATTTGAAACCAGTGCTCAGTGTTTGGTAACGGCCGTTAATTATTAACGTAGGCACACTATTGATACCCTGTTGACGAATGAATTGAGTTTTTTTACTACGGCTCGCATATTCACCTTTAATAACAAAACTATTGATGAGCTTTGATACTTTTTTTGTTTCAACACCTAAACGATTAAAAATGGAGTTTACTTGGCGAATAGAGCTGAGCTTTTGCTTTTTTACGTGAATAAGGTTAAAGACTGAATCAGTAAAGCGAGCTTTTAATTTTAAACGTTCAGCCACAATTAGCGCTTTGCTTAGGTATTTTTCTACTTCAACATTCTGGCCAGGCATATTCTCGACATGGTTATTTATAAACGCAGTACCTGGCGGCAATGTAGATTTAATTTCTCTCATGAAGCTCTCTTGCTTAAAACAGTGAGGGCAGTAAAATGAAAAGAACTCACGAACTTCAGGTTTTTTAACGTCATAAGGTTTTAACTCTTGATAATGCACGCCTTCTTCAAATTCTGCTCCGTTTGATTGGAATGCAAAAATCGTAATTAAAAGTACAAATAAACTTGTGAGTAGTTGAATGTTTTTTGACATGTATTTGACTTTATAACGGTCCATGTAGATTCCTTTGTATCGAGTTATCAATAATATAAAATGATTGTTGCAGTAACGCGATGATTATTCAATCAGTAGCTTTCATAATATTAAAATAGGACGCCGCAGGTGAGACTTAGCAATCGTTTAAGCACAATTCAATCAATTGCAGAGCATGCCCATAAACAATATAACTACGACTATATTTGGGATACCTGTTGTGACCATGGGCAGCTAGGGGCAGGTCTGTTAAAAAACGGCATAAGCAGCAAACTCTTTTTTGTTGATATTGTTCCTGAGTTAATGGCTAGTTTAGAGCAAAATCTTAATCAGTTTTTCCCCAATCAGAAGCATCAATGGCGAGTATTGTGTGAAGACGTTTCCTGCTTGCCCTTAAACGGCGTAGAAAACCCAAGTGGCAAACATTTAATCATTATAGCGGGCGTTGGTGGTGACTTAATGCTTGAGTTTATTACCCAACTAAACCAACAATTTCCAGACTTGTCGTTAGACTTCCTATTGTGCCCTGTGCACCACCAATTTTCATTACGCAGTCAACTAAGGAAAATGGAATTTAGCTTGCGCCATGAAGAGGTGCTGGAAGATAACCAGCGTTTTTATGAAGTACTTTTAGTGACATCAGATAGTACAAATCAGTTACCGCTGATTAGCGTTGCAGGTGAGACTTTTTGGCAATATAAAACGGTGAGTGAGCAAAAGGTGCTTGAACGCTATTTATCAAAAACAATAGAGCATTATAAACGAATGCAAAAGGGAAACAGTAAGCTTGCCGACAGCGCGCTTGTTGCTTATGAAAGTGTAAAAATAGAAAAGGCGTCACTTCAATTTACTTCAAAATAGACGCCTTTGTTTAGGACTAATGTTTAAGACTAATGTTTAGGGCTAAGGTTAGAAACGGTAGCTGACGTTACCGTAAACAAAACGGCCATCTAAGCTGTAAGGTGTAAATGGACTGTAGGTAAATATCTGATTAAAGTTACTAAAACCGATGTTGTTTACCGTGTCTTGAGGGTATTGATCAAATAGGTTATTTGCACCTACAGATACCGTCCAGTTCTCATTAGCTTGATACGAAACTTCAACGTCAGTAATCCACTTCGCCGCTAACACTTCATCATTCTCTGGGTTACTTGAAACATCAACTACTTCGCCATATCGCGTTGCTCTAAGCGTGGTTGACCAATCGTTATAATCCCAAGTTGCCGATAAATTAACTTTGTTTTTTGGTGTGCCTTGTTCAAATCGAGCCACTTCTCTGCGCGCAAAGTATTGGTAACTATCACCAAGTGCCGCTAATTCAGCTGGATTGTCCTTAATGTGTGTTACTTCTGTATCGTTTATATTTGCTGCCGCATTTAACGTTAAAGAACCAAAGCCTGCTTCACTCAAACCGTTTAAATCAAAGCGGTAAGTAGCAACAATATCAACACCTTTAGTTGTAGAGTCGATTGCATTGGTAAAATAGCGAACGCTTTGTGCGTTGGTTTCACCTGCTTGTTGCAATATATCCACAACTGCAGCACCGCTTAAGTTTTCAGATAGCACTATGCGGTCATCAATTTTTATCTGATACGCATCAACGGTGAAGGTAAAATCGTCATAAGTATAAATAAAGCCTGCCGTTGCGTTTACTGACTCTTCAGCTTCTAACTCTTGTGCTTCTAGCGCTACTGCTGCGTCGTCAGTCACTGGGAACAAACCCACCTCTTTAGGAATACCGTCTTCAAAAACAGTACTAATAGACTTGTATGAGGTTTGCGCTAGTGACGGCGCTCTAAATCCAGTGCTAATTGCACCACGAATCGAAAAGTCATCGGTTACGCTATAACGTGTGGCTAATTTAGACGTGAAGGTGCTACCAAAATCGCTGTAGTTTTCAAAACGGCCCGCTAGGACCACATTTAAACTGTCTGTTAAATACGTATCTAGCTCTGCAAAAACAGCAACATTGTGACGGCTTTCGTCGGTTGCGCTATCAGGAGAAAAACCCGATAGAACTTGCGCGCCACCAGAGGCAATTGGATCTCCGTTTGCGTCAGTAGCTGTAATGTAAGATGCTTCTTCGCCCACTTCAATTTGGTAATTTTCGTGTCGGTACTCTGCGCCAACCGTTAAATACACAACGTCAGGCAAACCTAAATCTACCGAGGTATTAGCATCGGCATTTAATACAATCTGTTGATATTTTAGAGCGCCATTGTCAAATGATGTTGGGCTATTTTCACCAAGGGATGTATTTAAACTATTTGTGACACCTAACCCAAAGTCATTAAGTCCGTAATTCGCACTTACGTCCCAAGTCCAATCGTTTGTATCGCCATTAACCCCAATGGCAAATGCGTAATCTTTAACATCAGAGACTATCTGTGGCAAAAACCCATCGGCATAGATTGACTCAACATTTCTAGAGTCTTTAGCACGGCGATAGAAACCGCCTGAGTTGCCTTCACGATCTGAATAACTACCAAATGAATATAAATCAACAGAGTCAGATAAGGCGTAACCTAAGTTGTAAAATAAAGCCATATCTTCAATGTCGGCTTTACCAAAGCGATGGTTATAACGATCAATTGTTAATTCACGAGGATCTAAACTGCCATCCGCTAAACGGTCGTATTGCTCTCTTTCGTCTATGCCTGAACGATTAGTCGGTTCGTTGTTACGTAGCTCTAAAGACACATTCACAAAACCTTTTTCGCCTAGTGCAAAGCCACTATTTGCGCTAAAGGTGCGAGTTGCACCGTCATTGATTTTTTTGTCAGAGCCTTTAGTAAAATCAAGATTACCATTTGCATCAACACCCGTTTCAAGTAACTGAGGAGAACCAGCCATTTGTGAGTCGTATTCACCATAGGTTAAGCTTACGCTGCCACCCTCTGAAGCATCTTTCAAAACAATATTGATAACGCCGGCAATGGCATCAGAACCATATTGTGCAGCCGCGCCGTCGCGTAAAACTTCTACACGTTTAATTGCTGAGGTTGGGATCATGTTTAAGTCAACCGCTGAACTACCACGACCAACCGTGCCACCTAAGTTAAGTAACGCACCTGAATGACGGCGCTTACCATTAATAAGAACTAGAGTATGATCGGGAGCTAGGCCACGAAGGACAGCTGGTCGAGCGTGATCTGTGCCATCAGCAAGAGTTGCACTAGGATAGTTAAAGCTTGGGATTTGACCGCTTAAAACTTGGCTCATCTCTAACAAGCCTGAACGCTGTAAGTCTTCACCAGTAATAATGTCTACCGGTACCGTACTTTCGGCTACGCTGCGAAGACTGCGACGAGTACCTGTTACCGAGATAACTTCAACATTTTCTAACAGTGCGTCTTGCGTTTCATTTTCGTTGGCTAAAGCAAATGGTGATGTTCCTAAAGCGCTTGCAATAGCAAGACTCAGAGCCATCATTTTAGTGGAGGAATTCGTCGAGCTCATATATTGGTCCTTGGATATTCTGCGTATTCAAAAATAGGTGCGGCATCATATCCAAGGTGAATATCACTGACAAAGACCATTCAGCGATAACATATTACTAACTGGTTTTAAGCTAAAACCTTGATTTTTGAGTAACAGGCATTAGTCGGCATAACCACTACCAATGGCTCGAAAGGGCATGTCTAGCTCCAGTTCAGGCACTTGCAATCCTATCCACGCTGGAAATGTATTGCTATTTGGGCCTGGAAATAAAGTGTATTCATTTTTCCAAGGGTACTGCATTACCGCTGCTTCTATTTCTGGAATCAGCTTTGATGCTTTAGCACCGCTAATGGTTAAAAATGCCTCTGGTTTGGCGCCATACCAGTAACGATCTGGCGTTTTAGTAGTATAGGTTCTAATAGCTGGGCGGCCTTCTTTTACGCCCCAACCAACCACTTCGTATACAGTATATTCATCAGCGCCTTGTTTTTTTAATGCAAACCAAGAGTGAACGGCAAACCAGCCGCGCCAGCTAAAAGCGTCAGCTGCATAAAATTGAATAATCGCATCTTGAGTCAGTTCCGGGTTTGGCGCTAAACCTGCTGGCTCACGACTTGTTTCTCGCCAGTTTTTGGAACTACAGGCGCTTAAAAGCACCACAGTAAGAATAAAAACAATGAGCTTAACGTTCATTTTTATAACCTTTACTTATTAAATATCTAATTGGTTTACGGCAATATCAGACTTTCGATCGCTCGGACTCCATAAGTCCTTTATTAGTAACTTATTCGGTTCAGAGGCAAAGGTAGTGAACAGCCTAACAGATGCTTTTTTATCATTGTTGCTCAACAGTTCTTTTTCTAGCAACCTACGTTGTAATTGGGCTGCAACAGGGGCTGCGGTATTTATTATACTTGCCTTGCCCGCGACGGCTTTTTTTATAAGCGGAGCTAAAAAAACATAATGAGTGCAGCCTAAGGCTATTTGATCAACGCCTTGGTTAATTAATGGTGTTACATATTCATTAACTATTTGCTGAGCATATTCGCTAGTAAGATCATTATTTTCAACTAAATCTACAAGCTTAGGGCTGGCTTGAACTCGCACATCTACATGGTCGACAAAGCGGTTTACAAGAGCTTTAAATGTGTCGCTATTAATGGTTTGTTCTGTTGCTAGTACACCAACAATGCCCGATTTACTGTTTAATGCAGCGGGCTTAATGCCAGGCTCTACACCTATAATTGGAATATCGAAGTTGGCCCTTAATAACTCAATGGCGTTAACCGTTGCTGTATTGCATGCAACAACAATCGCCTTACACTGTTGCGCAAGAAAAAACTGAGCGATAGCTAAACAACGTTCTTCAATGTCTTTTTTACTTTTATTACCGTAAGGTGAATAGGCTTGATCGGCCACATAAATCAAATGTTCATGTGGCAAAAGCTCGCTAATGTCTTTGGCAATTGAGAGGCCCCCAACGCCAGAGTCAAATATGCCAATGGGTGCGGCATTTTTTTTAGACATAAAACGTGATTAATCCACCAAAATAGAGTTGATTTTGCTTTGATCAGTGAAGTGGCTATAACTTGTAATGGCCGTCATCACTTTGTCGTTGCTCATTAATTCTTGCATTGCAACTTGACCTACAAGTTCAAAACCCTGCTCAATAGCTTGTGGATTAGTTTTATATGCGGCCTTCATTTCTGCAGAGCAGTTTTCTGTAAGCAAGCGTGTTATTAATGAGCCAATAGCTTTGTCGCTATTGGTATAATTGGTTGCCGTAATATTTGAAAAAGACTCAATTTCAGGGTGCGCAGCCATGGCAAAGAAAATCCATTTTGCTAACTTCTTCCGCTCTTTGCCATTTAAGTTGTCTACTAAACAAGAGGCAAATTGTTGTGTGGAATTATCGGCTAGGGATGCAGGAGCAACGCTTAAAAGGCCAACAAAGAGTAGTGATTTTAAAATTGTATTCATTATTTTCTCGTTATTATTTTTTTAGTGAACAAACAACCGCTTTTGTTATAGAGATTAAGTCTAAAGCAGATAGCTCAATTTCTAAACCTCGTTTTCCACCACTGACGTATATTTTTTCAAACTCGAGCGTGTAAGCTAAAACTAAGGGTTTTATTTTTGTAATAAGCTGTTTAATAGCCGGTGTCATTTTAACGATTAATTAGGATTCATTGACTAGCTTTATAATGCGTTTGTTTCTTTCCGACAGAGGCATTGCCTTAAAAGGGCTCACATTTGCACCACCTGTATTACCAGATGGAACAAGACCCACAAAGGTTTTGGTTGCTGCGCCAACAATTCTGAAGATTTGCCCTAGCGCTTCTTTCAGGTCATTTTGAGATATGGCCCACAGAAGCATTTTTAGATGGGACTTAACATGCAATACTGTTGAGTGTTGACCCAATACGTGAGCATTCTCAAGTGCATTAAATGCCTGGCGGCTATCACCTTCACGGGCGAATTTTTTTGCCGAGATAAACTCTTGCTGTACAAAAGGCTTCATTTTTTGGTACATGTTATTTCTCACAATTAATACCGCATTTATTCAACTTATTAGATTATGGCGAGGGTGGATTTCTGTCAATGTTCTATTTATTTCTAATTTGACCATTTGAAAAGTAAGGTTTTTAGGTCCGTCGAATAAACACTAATATACGCTGAACAGCTTTAATTTCGCTATCATCTGGTCTAAAAGTTAAGTAACATCATTAGTCACGAAATATTTCCTTACAAAATTTGTAACGCATTAAAAGTAATAGCAATTTACCAACCGGTTGCGCTATCCCAATGGAACCTCAAAAATATTATGCTCAATTGGCTAACGACGCTTTTCTCAATACCCCCAGATAACATGTTGATGTTTGGTACCTACAGCAATTGGATGGTGGTGTTGTCGATCTTTATCGCGATATTTGCCTCGTTTATGGGCCTACAAGTATCAGCTGAAGCGGCTAGAGCTGTTTCTTTTAAACGCAAACAAATAATGTTGTTGATAGGAAGTATTGCCTTAGGTGGTGGTATTTGGAGCATGCACTTTATTGGCATGTTAGCGTTTAACCTTTGCACAGACGTAGAGTATGGCTGGCAACTAACCTTGTTGTCTTTACTGCCGGGAATAGGTGCTTCTTGGGTGGCCTTAAATCATATTTATAGTAATAAAAATGGGCCTGTATCTTTACTTATTGGTGGCGTGCTTGTTGGTGCCGGTATTGGCACAATGCACTATACCGGGATGGCCGCGATGGAAATGGCTTCGCAACTTAGGTACGACCTATCTACATTCGCGTTGTCTATTGTTGTTGCAGTTTCGTTAGCCGTTTTATCACTTTGGATTCGTTTCGGCTTAAGTAAAATTTGGCATAAAAAAGGCGGCGAATGGCAGGCTAATTTAGCGGCGAGTGCTGTAATGGGGCTGGCGATATCTGGCATGCATTATACCGGAATGGCGGCCGCGCGTTTTGTGAAGCCCCCAGGTTTTGAAGAAAGCTCTCAGCCCCCTGAAACGTCAATTTACTTAGCGCTTGCGGTATCAGGTATCACTATTCTAATTATCTGTTTAGTTATGGGTATTAACATCGTTTACAAGTATCGCGATATTTCACAGCGTGCGCTAGAAAATGAGCGACGTTTAAAAGCCACTATGGATACTGCCGTTGACGGTATTATTACAATAGATAAGCGCGGTACGGTTACGAGTATTAATAAGGCCACTGAACATTTGCTAGGGTGGTCTGAAGCTGAGCTTGTTGGTAATAACGTCAAAATGTTAGTACCGGAGCCTTTCAGAAGCGGTCATGATGGCTACATACAGCGTTATTTAGAAACCGGTGAGGCTCGAATTATTGGCCAGGGACGAGAAGTTCAAGCCCGCCACAAAGATGGCGAAACGGTTGATATCCGATTAGGTATAGGCCATGTGAAACTAGCAAATAATGATTTTTTTGTTGCGTTTATATCTGACATACGTCAACGCTTAAAAATGGAGAATGCACTTCGTGAAAATGAAGAAAAGTTTCGCTCTCTTATTTCTAATATTCCAGGTATTGCTTATCGATGCTTAGATGACGAAAACTGGAGTATGGTATTCATTAGTGATGCCGTACAAGCAATTACTGGTTATGCCGCCAACGACTTTACCTTGCCGAATCCAACCGTTAATTACTCAGACCTAATTCATCCGGACGATTTAGCACGTGTGAATGAAGCTGGCACTACTAAAGGCTCTTTTAGCATTGAATACCGAATCATCCGAAAGGATGGCACAGTTAGGTGGGTAATGGAGCACGGCGCTTATATAACTGAAAAGCAAACAGGCGAAGTGTGGCTGGACGGCTTTATAATGGATATTACTGAACGTTATCAAATGGTTCAGGAATTACGTCAGGCGAAAGATAAAGCAGAACAAGCTGCTTCAGCCAGGGCAACCTTCTTAGCCAATATGAGCCATGAAATTAGAACTCCAATGAACGCGATTATAGGTTTTAGCGACATTCTCCTTGATAGCGAAATGGAGAATGAGCAACAGCGCCACTTAAAAACCATTAACAACTCTGCTAAGTCATTATTATTCTTACTGAATGAGGTTTTAGATAGCGCCAAGCTTGATAAAGGAAAACTAGATTTAGAGATCAGAACGTTTTCACTGGTTGAAGAAGTTGACGCTGTAATTTCAACTCTCTGGCTACAAGCTCGTAACAAAGAATTATCTTTAATTACCGAAGTGTCGCCCGAGCTGGAAAGCTTATACTCAGGATCTCCTGAGCGTATTAGGCAAGTCCTTACCAATATTGTTAATAACGCGATTAAATTTACACAGGCGGGTGAAGTTAAGCTAACCGTTGCGCCAATTAACGGCAATCACATCGAGTTTGTTGTAAAAGATACAGGTATTGGCATGAGTCCAGAGCAACTTAGCACTGTGTTTGAACCATTTACTCAAGCAGATGCTTCTATGAGTCGTCGTTTTGGCGGCACAGGCTTAGGCACCACTATTAGTAAACAGCTGGTGGAATTGATGGGCGGAAAAATTTCAGCAAATAGTGAGCTGAATAAAGGAAGTGAGTTCCGATTTGTTATTCCGCTGTCGTCTTCACAGGAAGTAAAAGAAGAAGAGAAACAGCATATTACACTGCCACCTCAAACCATTTTGGTGGTTGATGATATACAGCAAAATATAGATTTATTGTCGGTTCTGCTTACTCGAAATGGTCACAAGGTGCTTACCGCACGTGATGGTCAACAGGCATTAATAAGAATGGAATCAGAAGCTAATATTGACTTGGTATTAATGGATGTTCAAATGCCGGTAATGGATGGTTTAACCGCTTCTATTGAGCGTCGTAAAATAGAACAACAACACAATATTAAACCTATTCCAATTGTTGCGCTTACTGCGAGCGTTTTAGAAGATGATAGGTTAGCTGCAGAAGCGGCTGGCATGGAAGGTTTCGCAAATAAACCTATTGACTTCTTATTGCTAAATCAAGAAATGGCAAGAGTCTTAAAAATTGATGTTTCTAACACTCAAACTAAAAGCTCAAGTACTCAAAGTTGTGCACTTATTGATGAGAAAAAAGGGTTTTCGTTGTGGGGAAGCAAAACTGAGTATTACCAACAGCTCATGTATTTTGTTAAAGAGCAACGTGTTGAGTTTAATGAACTACAAAAAAGCGTTGATTCCAGCGACTGGGCTACTTTGAGTGCGTCGGCACATAAACTAAAAGGTATTTGCGGTAATTTGTCTTTGATTAGTTTAATGCGGAACTTTGAAAAACTAGAAGTCGTTTTAACAAAAACTCCAGAAGAGTGTCGAAGTACAGTAGATTCGATAATTAGCTTATTCCATCAAGTAGAAATTAAAGTGGCAGAGACGATAGAAGAAAAAAAGGCTGAGGCAACCAAAGATATTGATGTCCCTTCTTTAACTAAGTTGCTTAATCAAATAGAAGCCTCGGTGGCTGAAAATGAAATAGATGAAAGCCTTTTGGAGACACTATCTGAATTTAAGAGCAGCCAGTACCGTGAAAATGTAAGTGCAATTACTGATGCCATTAATGACTTTGAATTTGAGCAAGCCCAGCTGCATATTCAAACACTCTTAAGCAAACTACACAGTCAACAAAAGGAATTGTAAATGTCTAAAAATGAACAGCCTAGTTTGCTTGTCGTTGACGATGAGCCTGCAAACCTCAGAGTTATGAAGCAAATTCTACAAGAGGACTACCGTTTAGTTTTCGCTAAAAATGGTGCTGAGGCATTGCGTTTGGCCGAGCAAAAAAAGCCAGATTTAATTTTGCTCGATATTATGATGCCAGACATGACTGGATTTGAGGTTTGCGAAACCTTAAAGAAAAACTCTAGTACTAAACAGATCCCTATAATTTTTGTTACTGCGCTCGATGACGAAACTGATGAAACCCTTGGGTTTGAGTTGGGAGCAGTTGACTACATCAGTAAACCAGTTTCACCACCAAGAGTTAAAGCAAGAGTAAAAAATCACTTATCACTTGTTCAAGCGGATGTGCTGCGCGAAACCAGGTTGCAGGTTATTCAACGCCTAGGTCGTGCTTCCGAGTATAAAGATAACGAAACTGGCATGCATGTAATGCGTATGAGTCATTATACACAGGTGTTAGCGCTTGCTTATGGTTTGGGCGAGTCTATGGCAGAAAACTTGTTGAATGCGGCACCTATGCACGACATTGGCAAGATAGGTATCCCAGACAGTATTATGCTCAAGCCCGGGAAGTTAACTGATGAAGAGTTTGCCATCATGAAAACTCACCCTCAAATTGGAGCGGAAATTTTAGGTGGCGATGACTCAGAGTTAATCATGTTAGCTAAATCGGTTGCGTTAACTCACCATGAAAAATGGGATGGCACTGGGTATCCTAATGGCTTAAAAGGTGAGGAGATACCAATTGAAGGGCGCATTACCGCGTTAGCAGACGTATTTGATGCGTTAACTAGCAAACGCCCCTACAAAGATGCGTGGAGCGTTGAAAAAACCATGGACTATATGCGCGAACAAAGTGGACGCCAATTTGAGCCAAAGCTCATAGAGCTTCTAGAACAATCACTAGGTGACATTCTAGAAATAAAAGCACAATTTTTAGATTAATTGAGTTCGCTTATGGCTTTGATAATGACCGCTGGATTTTGAAAGATCACCATGTGATCGCTATTTTCCAGTGGAATATACTGTCCGCCAGTTTTCTCACTTATAGCTTTACTCCAATTTATACCTTCTTGTTGCCATAAGGTTAAACGGTCTACATATTCCTCTTCAGCTTCCGCAATATCAATGGACTCAAAATCGCTATCTATAACGGTGATTGGCACGGTTAAGTTGATATCATAAGAGTAAGCGATGGCTAAATCATCGTGATAGTTAATCACTTCAATAGCTCTATTCAGCTGATTCGGAATGTTGGCTCGGCGCTGACTTATTAGATTAAAGTAAGGCCAGTCCATATCTTCTGAATATTCAGGAGCAATTAATGCTTCTATTTCTGTTTTTTCACTTTCAATTTTAACGAGTGTTCTTTCAGTCCAATTACCTTGTTCAATGTGAGGCATTAAACTTTCTTGAACGTCTCGATACCAGGAAACAGGGTAGTCTTGATATAAGCTGATGGAATGCGGCTGCAATACATCGGGATCAATCCATACCAAACCAGTTAACTTATCTACCATGGTTGAGTCTGAACTGTTTTGCCAGGTGTGAGCAAGTAAGTTACCACTAGCAAAACTGACCATTATAAAAGCCTCTTCGTTCAAAACGGCTAAAGTTTGGTCGAGTGCAGGAGCAAAAGAAGCATAAGCCGGTTCAGCCACCAAACTGCTAAATCCATTGCCAAATCGTTCAATCGCATGTACTCGGTGAGTTTTGGCAATGAGAGGTTGTAACAGCGAAAACCAAGCGCTATCGCTGTGATAATTTTTATTGAAACCTGACAATAGAATTACTGCAGGTCCGTCATGCTCAAGGCCCATACTGCGTACGTGAACGTCTAAGGGGGAGGTTTCGTTTATTCTGTATAGGCTAGAAAATTGGTCTAAAGGGGTATCACTAACGGAATCAAAAAAATGGAGAATTTCGTTAGTGGAATTAAAGTTAGTAAAGTGCCAAGAGTGTTGTCCTCGCTCTAAAGCAACAAGCTTATTAATATTTGAGTCGTTCTCAAATATAAGCGTCGACATATCTTCACCAATATCTACTTTTACTTCTGTCTCAATGTCGTTTTCTTTGGCAATAATGTTAATGGCCTGTTCACTGGAAATTAAGCCAAAGTTGGAGTGTTCTAAACCCATAAACGGTAAAACGGAGTCATTTTTGCCATGCACCATCAGATAGTTTGTATTGTTTTCAATTCGACATTGCTGTGATAGTTGTTTTGACATTGGTGAAGCAACTGACGCGAGTGCAGTAAATTTAAGGCTACTGTTACACATTAAGTTTTGAACAAACAATCCACCTTGAGAGAATCCAGCCCCATAAAGTTCGTTTTCGATGATGTTATATTTGCTTTTAACATCAGCAACTAACGCTTCAACAAATCCTAAATCATTAATACCTAAGCGGTGGGGTTTATTGCAATCACAGCCTTCATTCCACTCTTCTACTTGTGATTGTGGGTAGACAACGATGTAATCTTTTGAAGTGTTCTCAAAGTTAGATATATCTCGCATATATGTTGCGTCTTGCCTAGAGCCGTGGAATACCAACAGCAATTTATAGGCTTTATTTACGTCAAAACCAGTTGAAGGCTTTGCTAAATAATAGATGCGATCATTAAGCTCAACCTTAGAAAGCGAATTAGAAGCTTTGTTTGAGTTCTCTAGATTGAGATTCTTTTTCGGCGAATTGTCTGTGCCATTGCAACCCACTAAAAATAATGTGATGGCGAATAGTTTTAAAAATAAGTATATATATTTACGCATATTGTTTTACTCTTTATCCAAACGAATGCTTACCAAAACATAGGAAGGTAAATCGGCACATATTTTCAGCTTATGTTTATGTTATGTTAATGTTATGTTTTTATTTTCTTTATATTTCAATTGGATGGAATTATTTAAGTGCTATTGATTGCTGATGTTATTTTTGACGACGGTCAACGAAAGTTAATAAAAGGTGAGCTGTCTCGTTCGCTTGAACCTAAAGTTTTTAGTCTTTTGGTTTTGTTGATTTCAAAAAAGAGTCAAATTGTAACTCGAGATGAACTCATAGCTGAGGTCTGGAAAAATCGCATTGTAGGTGAGGGGGCAATTAATCGTACTGTATCTTTGTTGCGAGCTCACTTTTTAGCGTTGACCAAAATTGATATTATCGAAACAGTTCCTACGCAAGGTTATCGCCTTGTTGCCAATCTAGATGAGTACACAGTAAGCCAATCATCTGACGTTAATAAAACAGCACAATCAAAAAAACGTTTTAGATATTCGTTCCCATTTGTTTTTTTAACTTTGCTGGTTGTCGCATTTTTAACAACCGTTATCTTTCTACAAAAAAGCGAATCTGTGGATAAAGCGCCCGCGGCTAGTTTAGAATTATTGGATGGACCGCTCGTTGGTTTGTCAGGTTGGGAGTATGGCTTATCAAGTACAATTGATGGCAGTACATTACTTTTCCATCACGTTGGCAGTGAATCTATTGGTAATGCTGATAGTGTTCGGCGAGTGTATTTGTATAGCACTGAACATCATACAAAAGAGTCTATTTTAGAAAACTCAATTTCCGCTATTAGCCCGTCAGGTGAGCATGTAATTTACGTTAATTATGAAGCGCAACAATGCACCTTTTCTTTATATACCGTAGCGAGCAAAAGTAGCGAGTCGTTGATACCTTGTGACGAATCTCCATCTCATCTTATTTGGGGCAATAACAATACCTTCTATTTTAATAAACGATTCAGTAAATCACACCCGTATCAGGTATTTAGTTTTAACTTAGATACGTCTCAGATAACCCAAGTAACAAATCCCAGCAGCGCTAATAATACCCGAGGCGATTTTAACTTTTCGTTTAGTAATGTAAGCAAGATGTTATCAGTGGTTCGTTATCTTGATGAGCAGACTTCTCAAATTATTTTGTTTAAAAACAACAGCCAAGTCGCTGAATTTGACGTCAGTTTCGGCATAAAGAGTTCAGCCTGGCACCCAACAAAAAAACAGTTATTTATGGCAGATACATCCAATATATATTTGTTGGATTCTAAGACTGGGATTTATACAAAGATAAAGCAGCTCAATTTGGATGTGAAGTCACTGGCAACCGCCTACAGTAATGGAAAGCCGTTGTTATTAGTTGGAAATGCGCATGTAAAGAGTAGCGTCATAAAACAACATTTGGCGGATGGTTATCGCGAGGTTTGGCAAAAAAGTGGTCAGACGGAAATGCTCCCCAGAGTAAAAGGTAACACTCACTTAGTATTATCTACTCGCTATAAAAACCATCAGTGGTGGCAGGTAGATAAAGGAGATGCGTCAATTATAAAAGCTGAATTGCCCTTTGATTTAAAATTTGTAAGGTATGAGATTTCAAGTGATGGGAATTATATCCTTTTTACTAAAAATGGAGTGGTGTATGAGTTGGATATTGAAACGGGTCAGTTAACTACATTATTTGATGATCATGAACACAGCTACGTAGTAAATTATGACACTAATAATCAACAGAGCCTTATTTACAGTGGAAATCAGAGCGGGCAGTGGCAACTTTGGCAATATGATCGAGATACTAATACACATACAAAACTAACAAAAAATGGTGGATATAGCGGCTATGCTGTTGGCGAGTATTTATATTATTCTAAATACACAACGGATGGGCTTTGGCGAAAAAAGCGTTCCTTAAACAACGAACAGGAAGCACCAGAAGAACTGGTAATAAAAGACTTTAGCAGGGTTAATTGGCTTAACTGGCAGGTAATCGACACCAATATCTATTTCTATAGAAAGGCATCAGGTGTTTGGCGCTATAATTTGGACGCAAAAACCGAGGAGCTTGTATTTCAGGCTCCTGCAAATTTTGTTCATCAATACACAGTTTCACCAGATCAGAAGTCAATTTATTGGGTCAAATTAGAGCCGGTTGAAGGTGATATATTTCAATATGCTATTGAGTAATGAACAGGTTTATTTGCTTACGTTATCAATAAACCCTTCTTGCTCCATGTCTTTAAGTACTTGAGAAATAGCCGGGGCTAATTTTATGTGCTTTTTGTGAATGTAATGATAAAGGCGTTCGGAGGCTAACGGTGGTGTTAGCATTTTAACGTTATGACGGGGTCTTTCATTTAGCTCTTTTAGTGCATATTTTTTACTGACAACAACCACATCTAGTCTGCCTTTTTCCAGCATATCAAATAATTGCTCTATTCTGGATACAGGAGCCACGACCATTCCCTTCGTAGCTTGTTCAATCGCTTTTACGCCTCTGCGAATGCCAATTCGATAGGTGCGGAGTTCTTGCCAACTTTCAACTGTAATACTTCTATTGGTTACAAAGGCCGCAATTTCAATGGTATTTATTGGAACAGGAAGTCTAATAAGGTTGGTATAAATATCATCTATGCCCTTTTTCCGAAATACCTCACCGTCGACTATTCCTCTATTGGCAAGCCTCAATGAGCGTTCAGCTGGAGTAAAAATGATAGAAATAGGGATGTTAAGTCGCGCGTAGGCTTCTGTTAGCACCAGTTCGCTAGCGGTAAATTTTCCCCCAGAGCTGCTCGAAAATATTAATGCAGTTTGAGCCGAAGTATAATTGGCAAACAATAAGATAGTGAGCAAAATAAACTTAAGCATAATTTGCATTCACATACTCGACAATAAGAATAGGTTTTAAAAGCTTAGACTAAAAATCAAACTCAGCATGAATTTAATTGGCTAAGATGTCACTTTTAAGTAGCCCAAAAAGTTGATCGCTTTTCCATTCGCCACCTAGAATAAAGTTGTCTCTTAAGGTACCTTCATGAACAAAACCACACTTTCTTAGTAGATTAGTACTGGGTAAGTTTCCCTCTGTGACGGTCGCTTTTATCTTGTGAAAGTTAAACTGGTTAAAGCACAACTCAATCATGTATTTTGTTGACTCAAAGCCGTACCCTTTTCGTTGAAAATTAGGGCTCAATAGAAATCCAAGTTCAGCTTGTTTATAAGGGCTCCACTCAGCCAGCATGCCCGTTAAGCCAACGGGAAGATCTGACTCTTTTTCTCTAATAACAAGTGTTAGCCAATGCGAAGATGTTGGCTCCCAAGGATGTAAACGAGACTCAAAGCGAGCCCTAATCTCCTCTTCGCATTGAGCGTCACAAACATATTGAATAACATCAGGTGTTTCATGTAATAACTTGAAGAAAGGCCAATCAGACTCAGTCAGTTGATGATATGTCAGGTTTTTAGACTCAAGTTTCATGTTTTTCTTCCTTTGTTTTCTCAAGAATCATATACGTATGAAGTTCTGGATGCTGAGCCAGCTCTAAATGTTTTATGCTGCAACCAAGCTCTTTAAAAAGACTTAAAAAACCGTTTGTGCCTAGCGACGAATAATAAACCTCAGGCCCCATATAGTCGTCCGTATGAAAGCCAGCTTCGCTGGTTGCTCCAAAAGAAAAAATGAAAATACCACCAGCATTTAAACTTTTTATTATTTTAGTTAATACCTGTTTTTGTTCGCCAAGCGGTATATGCCAAATGCTATCCCAAGCAGTAATGAAGTCATACTTTTGAATCAATGAATATTTGCATATATCAGCATGAATGAAGTTTACCTTTGGGTGTTTTTCTCTAGCAAATTTGAGCATTTTTTCAGAAATGTCTAATCCGGTAGGGCTATAGTTTTGCTCTAACAAAAGTTGGATAAAACGTCCGGTGCGGCCACAACCTATATCTAACGCTTCGCCTTGGTTTTTTGAGAAACTCAGAGCCTTTTTATGCGCATCAATGCCATTGCTCATATTAAAAACCTTAGCATCCCAAAGGTGGGTTATTTTATCGTAAGCTCTGCCTATGTCTTCAGGTTTCATGATCTGCCTTTTTTGCATTCAGCTCGGCTATTAACTCTACTAAGCGAATAATTTTTATGTTGGATAACTGCCGGTAATCAAAATAAGGGCACACGATAATTTGATGCTCATGATTAATCGCAAACTCATTGTCTAACCATGTTAAGCCGTGAGGCAAGTTTAGTGAATTAGCGTAAGTTCGGCCCATAATGATGTGCACAGCTGGTGGTGCGGGGGCCGCAGGTACAGCAAAACTAGGCGGTGTAAACATCAGACTTGTGCCACTCTTTAGTTGCAAGAGCTTTTGATCGCGGTAGTCTTGCCAACAATGATATTCTTTTGAGCCTAGGCGTTCTGAGGCGCAGGCAAAAACAAGTTTTGCGTAAACATTAAAGACTTTTCGCCAACCATTACCGCACGCTTGTCCACAGGCATAAATTTCACCTTTTGACATGGGGTGAACATTGTCATCACTGACCTTAAAGTCAAAGTCAAAGTCTGGTCGGTTGCCAATATACACGTTAAATTGAGCATCATTATCGCCAAGTCCAATAAGAGTGGTTGTTGCTTTAGTCATATTAGTTACTGTAGCTCATATAGTCTCTCGTATAATCTCTCATATGGTTCTTCGCATTGTTCTCATCACGCATATTTAATGCTTTTACACCGAGTCCTGCGTATGATGGTCGCGCTTTGTTTAAACACAAGCTAATTTGTTCTGTCACTTCTGGAGTTTACCTAATATGGCCTTAAAGCCAACCATCTATAAATTTAAAATTGCATTGTCAGACTTTAACAATGATCACTACGACAGCATTCAGTTAACGGTAGCGCAACACCCTTCAGAAACAATTGAAAGAATGATGGCCAGAGTAGTTGCGTTCTGCATTCAAAGTGCCAACGACAAAGAACAGCTAATGACATTTACAAAAGGGTTGAGCTCAGTAGATGAACCAGACATTTGGTTGAAGGGCCTGGACGATCAATTACACCTTTGGTTAGATGTTGGAGAGCCAAGTTTTGAACGAATGAAAAAAGCATCGCGATTAGCAAAACAAACTGTGGTTTATACGTTTAATTCAAAATCAGAGGTTTGGTGGAAACAAGCACAATCTCAATTATCTACCATTGCCGTTGAGGTTTATCAGTTTGATTGGGAAGAAATTAAAGCGTTAGCGTCACACGCGAGTCGCACAATGGATATTTCATTAACCATCAGCGGCCAATCTATTTATGCTGCCATTGGCGAAGAGCAAGTAGAGTTAAACTGGGTTCAACTTCAATAGAGGAACCCAGAATAAACGTTTATTTACCTAACATTCGACTGATAGTACCGTCTTTGTCCATAAACTGGTGTTTAAGCGCACCAGCAATGTGAAGTAACAAAGTGACAATAAGAACATTCGCTGCAATGCCATGAATATTAGAGCCTAGGCCGCCTAGCCATTCTATTTTTTCGCCACCGCTAATTAACTCAATTCCGAACAACTCTATAGCTCGACCCCCACCAATACTCATCAAGAGACCAGAAATTGGCATTAACAATGTGCCAAGTAGTAAAAGGTGGTGAACGGCTTTTGCTAATAACGCTTGTTGTGGTGTTAACTTAGCAATGCTTGATATAGCACCTTCTTTTAAGCGCCAAGCAAGTCTTAGTGCAGCCACAAATAAAACAATCAGCCCCAAAGACTTATGTATGCCTAACAATTCAAACTTTTCTGGTGCTCTAGGTAAATCTTCTACGTACAAGCCAAGGGCCAATACGCCAATAAAAAGAAGCCCAGTAAGCCAATGAAACGCAATGGTTGGTTTTGATAATTTATTATTCATATTGTAAATACCATATAAGTTGTATGGTTATAATTGTAGCCAATAAAAAACAAGCTAAACAGGCCTAGTGATGTAAAACTATGTAAAGTTTAGAAACACAAAGTCAATTAAGAGTCCTCTAAACACCATACCGCAAACTCATTTCCGCTGGGCTCTATGAAATGGAAACGACGGCCACCAGGAAATGAAAATATTGGGGTCGATATTGTTCCACCAAATTTCTCTACGGTACTCTGAGTGGCTTCTAGGTTTTCAGTTTTAAGAACTAATAGGGCGGCTCCTGCTGTGGCGTTTGATACTAAGTCAGATTTGTAAAAACCCCCGTCTAAGCCTTGGTCGTTAAATGCAGTGTAATCTGGTCCGTAGTCAATAAAGGTCCAACTAAAAGCATCTTCAAAAAATCGTTTAGTGGCAGGCAAATCTCGAGAGGGAAATTCTACATAGTTAAGCTTGAGGTTGTGACTCATGTTTTCCTTTCCTTATTTGTATTTATTTGTTGTTTAGATTAAGGCTGATAGTTAATATTTTTCTAACCTGACAGCTATTCGCTATTATCTTTTTTTTCATGAAACTGTATAAGCAGTTTGCCCATTTATCAAAAGAATATAACACCATAAGATAAGTTCATACCAACTCAACGGAGAACGCCACATGACACGTTTATTAAATATTCCGACTTTCTTATTAGTGAGTGCTATTTTCTCGCCATCAGTGCTAGCAGAAATTGTAACCTCAAAAGTAGTGGCAGCTAGCGATATTAAATGGGGCTATTTAAATCCGCTTAGAGGCGATAAAAGTCCTGGTGCAGCTGACTTGTGGGGTAACCGAACGAGTGATACTGCAACGGGAATGCTAGTTCGTTTTAAAAAGGGTTTTGAGTCGCCGCCACACATTCATAACATCACCTATCGCGGCATTGTGATTGAGGGCTTGATGCACAATGACGACCCAAGCGCGGCAAAGATGTGGATGCCGGCTGGATCGTTTTGGACTCAGCCTGCAGGTGAAGACCATACAACCGCGGCCAATACCGAGACTAATTTAATTTATTTGGAAATAGATTCGGGGCCATATTTAGTAAAACCGTCTAAAGAAAAGTTTGATAACGGCGAGCGCCCGTTAAACCTGCACAGAGACAATATGGTTTGGCTAAATAACAGTGCGCTTGTTGATATAAAGGCCAATGGCGTTAAGTTAACAACATTGTGGGAAAGCACAGCAGACATGAACGGCTCAATGATAAAGCTGCCTGCTGGTTTTGAAGGTAAAATTATTACTAAGGCGAGTGAATTTAGAGCCGTAGTGATTGCTGGCTCAGTCGACTATAAATCTAAAGCTAATAAAACGGTACAACATTTAACCCCAGGCAGCTATGTAGAGTCTTCGGGTAAAATGAGTCACGAAATTACAAACTCTAGCGACACAGAATCAACTATTTACATTCGTACCAATAGTAAGTATCAAGTTAAATAGCAGCTTGAAATACAACTAAAAAGGTTTTTCCAAAGCGGGTGATTACTTGTCTACGTAGCACACCTTTGTGCTTGCAATATAGTCATGTAAGCACCGCTTTTCACGACCAAAAATGAATAGCGGGTTAACAAGTCCTGCAATCACATTACCTACAGAAGGAATAAGCCCAATTAATTGCATAGGAAGCATTCGCAAGAAATAAATCCTATTTAACGGTGCTTTTTCTCCATCTAAGGTTTCTATTCTAATGCCCATGTAGTGTTTACCAATGGTTTGTGCGTAATAGTACAGCAGGTAGCCATGGATAATAAACGTGATTACGACTCCATAAAGGAATAGAGCGGCTATTACTGAAAACTCGGGATCTTCTAGTTTATCAAAACCAATGTAAAACATTACCGGAATAGTGGCGATTATCGCAATGATGGCATCCACTACTGCAGCGGCAAAACGGTGGCCTCTGGACGCTAAGCTTGGATCTACGTCTGTGGTCTCTGACTCCTTGGTGCTAGCCTCTTCAGCTTCTTTTTGCAAAATGAGCTTATCAATCATCCTTGCTCTATCGGGAAACTGCTCTCGGTCAATAGACTCAGCAGAAGAATAGAGATCATTTAATGAATACTTAGAAAAGTCTATTTCGTTTTCCATTAGCGCGCACTCCCTGTAACAATGCTATTTATTCATTTACCACTGGCTTTAGCTTAATCGTGATTTTTGTAATTAAAAAAGCAACCGCAGTCCAAAAGGTGATGATTAGGCCATAGGCCAGAGCAGATTGAGGCGACGCTCCAAACTCTCCAATTATGAAATGGCTTTCACCCAAAAGCTGTGCAATACCAGTCCAAAGAACAGGAATATTGATCCAAAGTAAGGCTGGTAACATTGAACCTTGGACGTCAATTAGTGCTAACAGCAAAGGGATCTGAAGAAGTAAAACAGTAACAATAAAGCGTTTAAGAAATACATTGTTGGATAACATCATGACTCCATGTCAAAAAAGGGTGAATGAATAATCGTCTCTGCAGATAGCTACAAGTACAAAAGACAATTTAACTATTTGAAATTAATTACGATTAAAACCTGTCTATTAATGATTAAAACACAAAAAGAACAGAAAATGCACACTAAAAATCTAAAGACTATATTTGTTATTGGTATTATTGCCGCCATCGCTTTTATTTTAATACAGCCATTTTTTGGTATGCTCACGCTTACATCTAGGCATGCCTCCGCCTATGTGAATATAGGTAACTACAGCGAGACTGCAGCTTTAATCTTATCTTGGTTTGTGCATATTTCTGTTTCGGTATTTTATGCCTTTATTTCGAGTGTAATTTTTAGCTTCAACTCCTCTAGTGCCTTCAATACAGGGCAAGTGGTAATATTAGGTTGGCTAACTACATTAACCGCAACGCCAGCTAATGAATGGGTTGTTAAATTTGTTACTAAAGGGCGGTGGACTGAACTATCTTCACTATCAGCTTTAAACACACAAATAGGGCCAAAGCTGTGGTTACACATTTTGTTTTTTGCATTGGTTGTTGGTTTATTAATGACAGCAAAGCGATTTAATAGAGTTAGGCTTTAATCGTTAAAGGTAGACTTTACGTCTATCCCAACATTGTCTATCTCAATAGCTATCTCAACGTTTATCTCAAAACCTAACTCAGGGTTTTAATTTCTTTCGGGGTTAGATAGCGCCATTGTCCTTCCTCAACATCAAGTTTTACATTACCAATTGACTCTCGGTGAAGGGAAATCACTTTATTGCCAATAGCAGAAAACATACGTTTTACTTGATGGAACTTGCCTTCGGTAATGGTCAGTAACACTTCCCGTGCAGTTAGAACTTCTAAGGCTGCAGGGCGCGTTAGATTTTGCTCGCCTTGTAATTTAATACCAGCTTTAAACTTTTCAGTCGCATTCAAGGCAATGCCTTTGGACAAGTTAACTCGATAAACCTTACTGCACTCTTTATTTGGCGATGTAATATTAAATGACCAACGTCCATCATCAGTAATTAAAACCATACCGGTAGTGTCAGCATCGAGTCGGCCAGCAATATGTAATTCAGACGGGTTTTCAACACTGAGATGGTTGAATAAAGAGGGGTATGCTTCATCTATGTTGGAGCAAATAGTACCAGCGGGTTTATGCATAATAATATAACGAAAGTCTCTAGCTTTAAGTATGTCGCCATTTAGACGTAGGTCATTATTTTCATGAACTTGAGTCGCCTCATTCACTTCAATAGCGCCATTAACGGTGACTTGGCCTGCCTTAATTAATTCAACTGCCTCTGGCTTTGTTAGCACAGTACTTTTACAAACAAATTTATCAAGGCGCATTGCTGTTACTCTTAAAGATCTTTTGGTTTATCGTTGCCTGAATTCTTCGCTACTTTTGCGATATCAATTAACCAAGTAAACATATTCTCAAATGCATAAATACATATTACAAATATAAGAAACACCCAAATAGAAAAGCTATCAAAGGAGATTAGACTTGTTTTAGACATATCAATAAGTGCCAACTCAAACAGCAAAACAGCAGATGTAACGGCTAATACAATGATACTCGCACTTTCTAATATGCTTCTTTTTTTCATAAGCTATCCTTTTCTTTTATCGTGTTTGTAACCAATGATGGTGGTTAGTTATTTTTAGCAGGTCGCAAGTTTTACCGCTTTTGATGCATGGATCAGAGTTGTATCATAAAGTGGCACGTTTGTATGCTGTTGCTGCACGAGTAGCGATATTTCCGTGCATCCTAGAATGACGGCTTCAGCACCTTGGTTATGGAGTTTTTCTATGACTTGAATGTATCGCTCACGAGACGTTTCTTGGATGTTGCCTAGACAAAGCTCAGAATAAATAATGTTATGTACAGCGCTTTGGTCTTCACTACTTGGCACAATCACTTCAATCCCGTACTTATCGCTAATACGATTTTTATAGAACCCTTGCTCCATAGTGAACTGTGTACCTAATAAACCTACTCGTTTAGCGCCATCCGCTGCTAATTGTTCTGCGGTCGCATCGGCAATATGAATAAGAGGTATAGAAAGAGATTGTTCTATTTTTTCTGCTACTTTATGCATGGTATTGGTACAAATTAGAATGAAATCTGCACCTCCAGCCTCAATATTTTTTGCCGCGTTCGACAAAATGACAGCGGTGTCGTCCCAACGACCTTGGTGCTGTAACTTCTCAATTTCAGCAAAATCGACACTATAAAGACAAATTTTGGCTGAGTGTAAACCGCCCAATTGAGCTTTTACGCCTTCATTAATATTTTTGTAGTAGCTAGCCGTAGATTCCCAACTCATGCCACCTAACAAACCAATTGTTTTCATAAAGAACTACTCGTGATATTTACGAATGACCGCGACTTTATTACCTTCTAACTCAAGCACTTCCATCATAGTTTGAGAGTACTCAATAGGCTGATTATTTTGTGGATGAACGCCTTTTGCGTAATTTTTGTAACGAATAGCAATTGCGGAGTTATTGAATACAAATACGTCTAACAATGTTGCTTCGTATTTGTCATGAGCACCTAAATAAAATGTCATCCCTTTTCTCATCGACGCTTTCCCGTCCGGCAACCTAGAATCGTCAACTACATATGGTAAATGTGAGTGACCAATATCGTCTGTTAACAAAAAAAGGTAGCTTTCTAGCTCTTTGCTTGTTGCGTTTGGCTTTTGGGTTTCCGTCATGAGTTTAAAGTAGTGATGAGCAAACTTTTCTAAGTCTAACTCTTTGGCAAGTAATGAAAACGAGCTACAAAATAATAGGGTGAATAGAATTAGGTGTTTCATTAAAACTCCATTTTAATTTATGTTTTGTTTAACAGTTAACTGCTTTTTACTCATTAAAAAGTAATAGCGGATATTTAACGCTTTAGTTAGTTTTAACATTTAAGCCTAGTTTTAATATTTAGGCTTAGTTTTAACATTTAGGCTTAGTTGCTAGTTAGCGCTTTAATGCTTTTTACAACTAGGTCTCGGTCTACAATATGTAGATGATGTTTTTCTGACTCAGAATATACAATCCGACTATTAGTGGATAAGCTTTTGAAATATTCTTCGGCGTCAGCCTCTAATGAATCCATGCTTTTAGCTATTTCGTCTGGCACAAATGGCGGATCATAACGCTTGTCTGTTTGTTTTGATCTTACGGTTATAATCGGTTTGTCACCAAAGTTAGCGGCATTAGACAAGATTTTATGGCTTTTCATATGATCAACGTTTTCAGGCACTCTTTTAAACATTGGGTCGTGTACACTTTGTTCAAAGCTATAGAAGCTTTGCAGTTTTTTGTTTTCTGATTTGAAGTTCTCAGGCCAGCGAGTACCCATGGTATAAAAGTAGCCAAATACAGGAGGATCAATTAAAACAGCGCCAAGTACTTTTTGAGGGTAAAGGTTGTTGTAAGCGCTAATGACGTAAGATGCATATGAGCCTCCGGCAAAGTAAAAAGGCTCTTTAACATCGGCAGCAGTCAATAATTTATTTAACCTAGTGGCCATATCATTTACTGTGAAAGGAACGGGACCTTTTTCGCTTTTACCTAACCCTGCGCGGTCATATAAACAAATACTATAATCATTTTTTAAGCGGTCTATATTTTCTAACCAAACTCCATCAGAGCCAGAGCGACCAAATCCTTGTTCAAGGATTAATTGTGGTTTGTCGTTTTCATAACATTCGAGATAAAGCTTAAATCCGCCAACATCATATAATCCTGCTTTGGTTGGCTTAAGGTTTAGCTCTGTCGCTAACGTAGCAAAAGAACACAAATATAAAATCACACTAGCCAGTAACTTCATACAAACTCCATTTAATTTATTTAACTTCATGATTATTTAACTTCATGAAAAATTTAAATTTTAATCAGTTAACCTTAGCAACGTATAACGCATAACGCGAGTTACTTCTTTATTCTTAACTCCAAGGTTTATTTAGGCGGAATAGCATAAGTGCCTACAGCGTGAGCGACAGGCTCAGAGGAACCGTCGGAAAACAATGATACTTCACCGATAACTAATAACTTGCCAACCTTCAACAGCTTACATGTCGCTATTATATCCTTGTCAGAGGAGGGCTTACGTAAAAAAGTGATATTTAAGTTCGTGGTAACTGCAAGTGCTACCAAACCAATTTCACCAAGAATAGCGACATAGAGTGCAGCATCAGCAACTTCCATAAGTACAGGCCCTGATACAGTCCCACCTGGTCTTAAATGATTCTGGTTTATTTCTTTTCTTATCGTTGCCGATTGATTATCAATACTTTCAATTAGGAAATCAGCTTGGGGGAAATCCCGTTTAAAGAAATCCATCAACTCTTCTTTTGTTGCCATACATTCTCCAATGTTAATTACTACTCACCAATCCCAACAAAACCGACCATGCGAGATATTAAATCGCCATCTTGCTCTACAAAATACTGACCAAGTTGGGTTTGTTCAGTACCTTCAGGGCCGAGTCCACTGAATGCAACTGTGACGCGAGTTACGCCAGCAATAGAGTCGGCTTTTATAACCTTTGCAGACCATCCGGGTGCATGTGCACTGAACATGCCTACATAATTATTTAGTGATTCGATTCCATTGATTGTTTCAGGCGTTCGAGGATCATCATATTTAATAGCCTCTACAACAGAGCTATTTATTGTAGAAAATCGAAGTTTTTCATCCTCAATTTGCCAGGCTTTAAAAAATGTTTTAATACAATCAGACATAACTGGTTCCTTTTTAAGTGGTAATAACGCTTAACTCCAAAGTTATGACGTTTATATGTTAAACCCAATATATTGAAAATACTTGAAGTGTCAGATATATCACTTTACAACTGATGCACCCCAAGTGACCTTTTTACAAGATGTATTTGGTATAAAAGGCATTAACTTATTTCTTTGCGCAGAAACATCAACTAAATTTAATTTAACCTCAGTTGTTAATGTAGTCGACCAATAGCCGTTTTTATCCGAGTAATTAATGTAATCCTCTTCAAACCCTAGTTGTTTTGCTTCTGAAACAATATCTGATACTACTTGTTCTGACTTACATTCAATAATGAAGTCTATTGAGTGTACTTTGTTTGGATTAGAACCGTTTTGTACCAATAAATTAATTAAGCCATCGTCACCTTTCATATAGTTAAAGGAAGAACTAATAGTTTTCTGGTTATTAGCAGCACAACCTAAAATCAATGATGGAAATAACAAAATTAATAATTTACGCACGGTATTTACCCTGTAATTTAATGTTCGTCTAATAACTAATGCTTTAATTTTTGTACTTTAATACTTTCTCAACAAAATTGCCTTTATTTTAACCTCAATACTATTTTGCAACAAACCAGTTTTGTAGTAATTTTAATCATGTTTAGAAAGCGCAGTTTTGCCTATGTTATGTCGGTTTGGTGACATTTGACTTCCAATTTGTATTGAAGCAACTATACAAGAAGTACAAATTAATGAGGAAATTATGAAGAATAAATTACTTGTCGCTCTGTTAGCACTTTCATCATTTACTGCTTACGCAGACCTTGAGATGTGTCGTAAACTTACGGTTGGCTTTGGTGAATACATGGAGGAGCTTGCTCCTGAATATGAAGCGAATGAAGTCGCTGTTACGGCAAAAAAGTACGCACAAGATCTTGAAGATTTATATAGGAGTGATTTTGTATCTTATGGACTAAGATATAGGGAATATAAAAAAAGAGGAATGAATGAAAAGGCTCAAGAAGTTCTAAATAATTTTTCAAACAGAGTTGGTTACGTAGCAAAAGACTTTGAAGAAGACACGGAAAATAGATATAAAGCTAAGATTACACTTACACCAGATGAGTATGGGAATATGGAGGTTAATTGGTATATTGCATACGGGCAAGTTATTAAAAATGATAAAGCAGAAAACTTCAAATCAAGAGAAGATCTATATAAAAATATTTACTCTGATAGACCTGCAATATTTAACGCAGATAAAACCTTAAGAGGAGTAGAGTTAAAAAATTCTAAAATGGTAGAGTTCGAAAGTCTTGAAATGATGAGCGTCTATATAAATAAAGAAGTACATTCCAAGTGTAAAAAGTATTTAGACTTTGCCGAAACAAAAAGAAATCTTCATAAAGCCACAATATCGGGTAATCCAAAAGAAACACTTTCAAAGTCATTTGTCTACATTGTAAGAACAAAGGATAAAGAATATTACGGTGGCCCAGGCAAGATGTCATTTGGTGTAAGATCTTATTATTATAGTAACGTTACTGAAGCTTTGAGTATCTATGAACAAAAGTAAGGAAGTTACCTTTATATTCAATGTTATAAGTTGGGTAACTTTCCCATAATAATACTGTGTTATAGCTGCCAGAGTATTTGAATACTATTCACGATATTTCACAACGGAATAAGATTTAGTATTTCCTGATTATTTTGACTTTTTTACACAGAGCCGAAACAAAGAACCAGAAGTATCGATGTCTTTTGTATTTATATTCCACTTAATTACCGTACCGTCAATAAACTTAGCTAAGCCAGCAACAGGTTTACCTTGGAGTAAGTCATCTAGAATACCATCGACTTTATCACTAGTGTAAGTTCCATACGAAAGAGCCTGATTCATTGGGAGACCATTTAAAGAAAGTTGTTCTGCTTTTAAGTGCTCTCCAAACGTAGGTAATATATTTGGAGAAACATGCAAAATTAAAGCGTTGGTTTTTATTTTCTTTGCATTAACATGATTTTTACCAATAAAGCTAAAGGATACGGTGTACCCAAATTGACTGTTATCATCAGTATGAAATGAGTCAGTTACACTCATGTCACAATACAAGCTCGTATATCTAAAGTCCCACGAGCCGGAAATTGCATAAGCGTTTGATACAAAAAGCAAACTGATGAATAAAATACTAAGTTTAAACATGTCTTACCTACATAATGGCTTTTTTTAAGGACTGAAAATAACTCGTATTACTCTAACTACAAAAGCGCATTTAGCCAATTTTATAAGCCAATCAGAAAGTTAAAATAAAGGCCTGACATACCAACAGTTGTAAACGCTAAAAAGCTGATAACGGCGGTTCTTTCAGGAACCGCGTGGATTACCAGTGAAGGCATTTCCTTATTGGCTTATATACACGAGCTGCTAAGCAACGTTTGATACTTTCTTCCAAATATAAAGCTACTTTATCTTAGAAGTAAGTGTATACCAATCCGATTAGGTACAACTGTGCAAACAAGCCAATCATATAGAAGTAACTACGTGGACTTGGATTTTTATTGGTGGCGATAGCATAAAACAACGCCATATGAACCAAACGCGCGATAAAAAAGACAATAGTCACATTAAGTAAGTGCTGTGGTGTTACGCCCACCATAATTGCAATAATTACGCTGAGTATGAAAACAGGCACGTTTTCTAGCGAATTTAAAAATGTACGATTACTTCTAAAAACAAAAGAGAAATGATCTAGCTCGGCGCTTACAACACCCGGAATGTATTCACTTTGTTTTCTATGGGCAACAGTCGCGATTAACTGTTGTATTAGTACCATGGCGATTAGCGATAAAACGACAAACAGTACGTGGGTGTATTGTTCAAACATGTAGGCTTCCTTAATGAATTTAATTTGCATGCAAAGTATGCTAAATTAATTACCTGTCCAGCGCAACTAATTTGTATGCAAACTAAATATGAAGCAATTAAATCTCTCCAATCAATTATGTCATCGCTACTACGTTGCCTCGAATGCAATCACTCGTGCTTATCGTCCTTTTTTGGATAAATTAGACATTACCTATCCCCAATATGTGGTTTTAATGGCCTTGTGGGAAAAGGATAATGTTGACGTAAAGTATATTAAAGACAAAACCCATATAGATGGCGGAGCTTTATCGTTAATACTTAAAAAACTCGAGGCTAAAGTGTTAATACAGTTTTGCGCTTCAGATAAAGACAAACGTATTAAGTTTGTTAAATTAACGGATGCTGGTTGGCAAATGCAAAAAGAAGCCAGCACCATTCCTGAGCAATTAATGTGTCAGGTGACCGACATAACGAGTGAAGAAGTGAAGCTCCTTAAAACATTGACTGACAAAATTATTGCCAGTTTAATCTAGCCAATATTTGAGGCTGTACGAAGGCTTTAATTTTACGTTTTTGCCTTAGCTGATAATGTTTAACCATCAGCAGTAACCTGCTTGTTACCTGATTATTATTCGATGTTTGATATTTTTTCTTTTGAGATTTTGGCTTTTAGAGAGTGAAATAAAGAGGCAAAGACAAAGGTTGTGAACAATAAAAGTGAACAAAGTAACTTTATGCCGATACTCTCACTGTCTATAAATGCATTTAAAATTGCAGAAAATAGAACAAATCCAACTAAGTAATAGCTATGAAGTTTATTCATGATAACTCCTTTTTGCATATAATCTTGCTCACCTGCACAGACTGCACAGGGTGAGTGGTAATTTTTAAGCTTTTGTTATTCATTGGTTTAATTGAACGATATTGCTTTGCAATATGAGCTATTTTTCCCAGCACCCTTCTTACAAACAGCAACGAAATCATCTTTATTTATATCTGCGTCCTCGAAACACCTCTTCTTATTCTGGTCTAACTCTTGAGTTAATCGGTCTCGTTTATTTATCAAATTTCGTTTGAACTCTTCAAGTTTACTAATTATTAGATCTCGTCTATCGCTATCTTTGTTCCACTTTGCTACTAAAGTATTGTAATTATTTCGAGCAAAGTGACATGCTTCACTCCCCCACTTAATATTAGGATTGCAATTGTAGGTTTTTTTCTCAGCGCTTTTTATTTCTCGATACAACTTTTCTCTGTCATCATCATAATTAATTAACCTACGGTGTTGGGCTTGTGTTCTTTCAAGATCTCGTTGGAGTGAGTCTTTATTTTGGGCTACCTTTTTAAATATGGTTACACATTCAAGTAGATCATCTTGAGAAAAGGATTTTGCATGTAATGTAAATGACAGAAAAAAAGATAAAACTAATAAAGAAATTTTTTTGGAAAAATTCAAAACAAAAATCCTATATATTTAAATAAATTTATATAAGTAGCACTTCAATGTTTACTTGAGTACTTTGTTACTTTACCGTTGGTTTTAATCTGACGGCATTGATTGGGTCTTCATCAGCAGGCAGACCCTCCACTATGGAATCAAAAATAAGCTTGTTCTCTACAATCCCAAATGTATGCGCGGACAGATAGCTTCCAGAGCCTACAGAACGAACAACGACGATCACCTCTTGTTTCTCGTCCCCATCAACATCAGCCAGTATTACTTTCTCGACTACTCCGTCGCGAGACCGGACAAGGCCAGAGGTAAAAAATGTAGTTTCGTCTGGGGTCTCTGCGGCGTCATAAAGCCGCACACTGAAACTGCCAAGGGAGCGGGCCTCAAAATCTCCCTCTGCAACAACAACTGTCTTTCCAGTTGAGTGTTTTATCTTTGACACGAAGCGCTCTCTCTCCGCCGCCGTGGCTGGAATGAAAAATAGAAATACCAACAACGATACCCAGACTTTCATAATAAGCTCTTTTTATCAATAGTCATAAATTTTAATGATGCTTAAGATCTAAGGGCATCTTACATGCCAGCGTTGGTCAACCCCCGCCTCAATACACGCATCGGCTGCATCAAAAATACCGGGGACATCAACGGCACAAAACCTTTCCAGATCGTCCGTCATCGCCCTCAATTGGGCAGCCTAATAGAAGAAATGAGAATGCAATTATTGGTAATATATATACTATTTTCATGAAAGCTTGCCTCGAGATTTGATTACTCATAAACCTAGCTTTTAATAGGAGTTTGCGCAAGTTGTGAGCATAACACCCTCATAATGAGACGATTTACTTGACTATAATTAGTGAAGAGTGAGCGCTTCCCAAGTATCAATAGTGCCAATTTTAATGCGTTTGCTATACACGATTGCATTTAACTAACCATATAGAAAATAGGGTATTTAAAATGAAGAATATACGGAATATGTTAGGGGGCGAATAACTGAATAGCTAATTATGGGAACTCTCAATAAAAGCATGAATGCACACCGAGCCCTGACGACAAAACTCCTAACTAAGAGTTACGTGTACGGCTTTATTCACTTTTTATAAGCCTAATCACTAAATATATACATTAAGAAAAATGCGATCAATGTAAATAAATAACCCAAAAATATAAAAAAGGATTTAGGGTAAGTGTCACCAACTTTGAATGGACTCCAAGGATTCCATTTTTTGACTAAATGCCCGGGAAATATAAAGCAATAACAAGCTCCAATCATAGCCAAATAAACGTAGGACTCTCCTCTCGCTACCTTGCCACCTAGGTAGCCCGATTTAGCTTCACCTAATTTTTGAAATCCTAAAAAGGAATCTGAGTTACCAGTGACTATTAGGATGAAAAAGATGGATAAAAGTATACCGAGTATTCTGTGGATCATAAGGCCTTGTAACTGTCTTAACGAACAGAATGAGTGAGCTTAGTTGTTTTGTTAGGTGACATTAACACTCCGGACTTTCCTGTAGCGCATAGCAAGAATTGTAAGAATGCCACATAAAATACCGGTGCTAATTGAACCATGCAAACCGAAAGAAACTACAAGTGGGCGCAATACAAGTAAATGAATAATGAACGCTGGTATGAGTGCAATAGCGAATACTTTCAATTTAACTGTTGCTTCAAAAGGTGAGTTGCAGCGTGGACAGGCTTTTTTCTTTCCCCACTTATTGGCAGCTTTAGAGAAAAAACCTATTTTCTCTTCACAGGTTGGACACTTAAAGAATTGTTCGTTTGGTTCAAAATTATCTTCGAGTGTTTCTGGGCTACTTTTTTCCAATGGTTGTCGCGAATTTAATTCATCTTTTATTTGCTCTACTCGAGCTGGATAGTTTTCTCTATCTATATTTGCTAGAGCATCTTCTAGCTCTGCAATTGAATACTCTGAATAATTTGGTTCCATATGACTACTATTCCTTTGCACGCCTAGTGCCTTTTTTGATTTCTAAGATGACTCTGAACTTTCGATTTGAGTCAGCGGGAGCTTTTGCCCTTTTAAATCAACCCTAAAAATAGAGTGATTTTCAATTAATAATGCCTCACTTTCACCGTCGGCATGGTTAACATCAACCCGAATAACTTTTTCATTAAAGTCAAAACCAATATGTTTTGTCAAAGTATGTCCAACGGCTATTTTTTTCGCATCATATACTTTCAATAATCGTTCGACATGGCTTTCACTTGCTTTTTTACCTAGCCCATAGTGACTCATATCTTTAGCTAAGCCCCGATAAAACAGTAAACCGTTTGAACTATGCAAAATATCCCCTTCAATATTTTTTACAATAGTTCCTGTTGTTACAAAGGTGTCTTTTGCTAAATTGTCGATGAATTCTAGCGTTGGCTTTTTACTCAGGACTTCAGGGGATATACCACCGTGAACATATAGAATATCGTTTATCTTCAATAAAACCGGTTTACTACGTAACCAGCGGCCAAGCACTGTTTCGTCAGACCACAATTGGCGTTGCGTCATGCTAGTTGCGCGATATGTGCCAAAATACTTTTTTGCTACCGATTTTGTTCTGCCATCCAACAAGTAACGTTCATGATTCCCGAGAACATAGTGGAGGCTACCTCCGGCTTTATTCGCCTCAGCTTCAAGTTTGTATAGCAACCAGAGTGTTGGCACAACATTCGTGCCTCGGTCTACCATGTCGCCAATTAAAACCAGATGCCCTTTACCAAAACTCCAATCTAACGAATCTTTTATTACGCCATTGGCAACGAGTAAATTAACAGTAGCGTCGAAGTTTCCTTCGAGATCAGAAATAGCCAATACATTTTCAGTTGTGGAGTAATTCAACTTAGAACGAGGATATGAGTGTCGTAAAGGCACTTTAAATTGAGTTTGAGATTTATTGTCTACAGTGACTAAAAGCTCACCATGAGCCGGTGATTTAGTAACGTTGTTAATTGACTGTTCGGTACTTGCAACCCTTAGAGCTAATGGTTTATTCGAGTCCACAAAAACATAGGGTCCATCATGCTTAACGAGTTTATTTTGATATTCGATAAATAGCCATTCATCGGTGCTTTTGGAGTAGCCCAAATAACGTCCGTCTGTGATCCTAATACCAGTTCCGCTATACCAGCTAAATCCCGCAAGCGATATAACCAAAGTAAGAACTACTGTAGTCACAATATATAAAAACTTTTTCAAACTAAAACTTCCTTGTACTAAAACTAACTGTTATTTGTCATGGTTAATTTGCTTGTTATAGTGCCAAATACTACATTTTTATAGATTTAACGCCTTCTTTTAGTAAAAGCACATCTGCTTTAAATACTTCAAGTGTTCCAGGTGTAGATTGAGAGTTTCCGATAACATTTACGAAGCAACGATAAATATACTGACCATTTTTAAATTGGTAGTAATGGTTCCCGCCACTACCTTCAAAAACGACTTTTCCTTTCGTTAATACAAGATCTGGTTTTTCACTCGTCTTTTTATCAATTGACCAAGATGCATAACGATAATTATTTTTTCCAAGATCATCAATTCGTATGAGGTAATTATCTGTTTGCCATTCTAATATCGGTTTTTTGAACTGGCTTAGACTTATATGCAGTCTTCTTTTTTGTTCATTGATGATCGCGGCTTTTTTTGCCTTCTCTAATTCTGACTCATAAGTTACCGCCCAAATAGTGCCGTCAATATCTAGCCATATAGTACCGCTCTTAAACATTATCCCACGCCAACCCATTTCTCTCCAATCTGTCTTCGGGTTTGATGACACTATATTTTCAATGAGATTTGAGTCAAAAACTTCATCATAACGCTCAATGAATTCGTTTTGATTTGTAATAGGCGGTAAAGGTTTTTTTCTAGCAAGCGGATATCTAACAGTTTGAGCGATGGCCTTTCTGTCATTTGATTTAAATAATTCAATTAGTGAAGAAACAAGCTCATCTTTACTTTTGTCTTCAGCATTACTGACCCCAGAAGCTATTAAGAGAGAAATACAAAGTAGAGTTAACGAAATATATTTGTTCAAGAGGCACTGTTCCTTCATGGCACTATTACACCTCAATAAGAGGCTAAAAATTAATTGGCTATTTTCTTACCCTATTGGTTTGTTAGTTTTTCCCTGGGGCTAAAAGTGAGATCAGGCCGTTCGCTAGAGTGTGTCGCCATCCTATATGTGAATGCCCACTTTTATACTGATAATAGTCAACTTGATAGCCCTTAAGTTCTAGGATGTCGCGTAATTGGCGATTAACACCAACTCGACCAAGGCCAAGATCATATAATCCTACATCCAAATAAAAATTAATCCCGAGACTTTCTGAATGCTTGTAATCAAGGAGCAGTTTGCCTTCAAATTCAGGATATATTGGCCAATTCTCACCATCGATATAATAAAAAGAGCCCGATTGCGACAATACATTGCCAACTATATTAGAGTGACGAAATGCTGTATTCGCCGCCGCAAAACCACCACGACTTGCCCCCGACACAACTACATCTGAAGCGGAATGTGAAATATTATAATTTTGTCTGGCCCAATTAACTAACTCGACAGCGACAAAGTCGGTTATTTTTTTGCTGACCAAGTCCGCTGAGCGATTACCTTGGTTGTTTATGAAGATAGCAATGGTAGGCGCAATTTTCTGTTCATGAATTAAGTTATCCAGAATAGTCGGCATCGGTGTCCAACCTTGCCAAACAGCACTTTTTTCTGGGCGTGCTGAGTAGTTGTCCCCATCAAACTGAAGAACTAAGTTATGTGCAACTTTAGCATTATAATCCGGGGGTATATAAATCAAAATGTTACGTTCTTCATTCATAAACTTACTGTAAAGTGTGACTTCCCGCAGTTCACCTTTAGGTACATTCTGATTCGCTTTGATATAGGGCGACAATGGTGCCTCTGGACCAAAGACTGCACCATCATAGATGTGTTCCATTGAGGTCAATGCGACTCCATCAACCTCCTGTGTTTGTGTACGTTTAAATTCGTTGACCCCATAGTTAAACCAAGCGTTACTAGGGATTTCCTGAATACAGAAATAGATATCACTATTACCTATTTGCTTGAACCGTAACCCATAGAAGTCTGGCCCACCTGATTGCAAAAGATAGTCAGTTTCATGACTCCCCCTTGCGAAATATGTCACGATGGCTTTCTTTGGGTTACCTCGCTTTAGTTCAACAATATGTTTTTCAGCTAAAGCATTATAAAATTTAATGAGTGAGTGTTTATTTTTTCTATAATCAAGCCACAGTTGATAAAGGGTTTCTGTTGGGTATTCCTTTTGAGCAAGTTGTTTTTGCTTTGAATTTATTTCATTTGCGCTCAAAGGTATTGTCAAAAAAAGAAAAAACAACACAATAAATTTATTCATTAGGAATCAATGTCACCTGTCTTTGTTATGCCTTTGCTTTAAGCTCATTTATAGCCTTCAGTAGGGCAACTCTGTTCTTTGATGATTTTATCCATTTGGGTAGCCGGCTCGCTAAGGAAGCATTACGCCAACCCAATTCTTCATCTTCTTCTCTCTCTCTCAGATTGGCTGAAACGTAAGATTCCAGGATCTTTAAGTGCTCCTTATTGAATGCCCATAGAGAATTTCCAACACAATTAGTTCTCAACCATAAGTCAAAACCAAAGTAACCATCAGTTGGATTTTCGGCATTCCAATAGAATGTACGCCCATTTGATGATTTATCCATTGTATATCCGCACTCAACACAAGATGCTCGGACTTTATCTTCCCCGAGGGGAATGACTACAGCTTTACTTGAGCATTTTGGACAAACAATCAAAATTGGGTCGGTTTCTGTAGGCTTGCTAATTGTAAACCTATGTTCTCGCCCATCTTTAAATCGAATATTACTCATTGTTCCCTCGGGGCTGGTCTTACCCACTAAAAGTGGACACCTAATTATGCGTTCTGCTCTTCATACTGCACTGGACTTAAATAGCCGAGAGTGGAGTGTTGCCGAACGCGGTTATAAAATATTTCAATATACTCAAAGATACTGGATTTCAGCTGCGGTATCGAGCGGTATTTTTCACCAAATGTAAGCTCTACTTTAAGTCGACTAAAAAACGACTCCATTACCGCGTTGTCCCAGCAATTACTACGTCGACTCATACTTGAGATACCTCCAATAGACTGAATTAAATCAAGATATTCGACAGAGCGGTATTGAACGCCGCGGTCAGAATGAATGATGATCCCGGGCTTCACATCACGACGCAGGATGGCCATGTTTAGAGCGTTTGAAATAAGCGATACCGTCATATGGTCATCCACATGCCATCCGACAATAGCCCGAGAGTATAAATCCATGACCGTTGCCAAGTAGACCCACTGACCATTTAAACGTAAGTAAGTGATATCAGACACCCACTTCTGGTTTGGAGCGGAGGCCATAAACTTACGATTAAGGACATTATCCGACACATGATAATTAGCATGACTAAAACGTGAGTAGCGAAACGCCTTACCATTACGGGCTTTGAGATTTAGCTCCTGCATAACCGTAGCGACGGTATTTAGGCAGCATTTTACGTTGGCGTTTTTTTATGCACGGTATAGCCTAGGCGCGCCATAGCGCTTTTTGAAATGAACAAACATATCGCGCACTTTATGTTGCAACTCAATATGGTGTTGTTGTCTTTGACAAGGATGTCTCGTTACGAAGCGGTAATACCCAGAGCGCGAGACTACAAGCGCTCTACACATAATCGTGATACGAAACTGACCTTTAAATGTCTTAATTAAGGCGTACTTTACCCTTGGTTTTTCGCAAAGTACGCTGTGGCCTTTTTTAAGAATTCGTTCTCTTCTTGTAAGTCGGCCAACTGACGTTTCAGTTTTTTTACTTCATCGGAATCTTGTTTAGTGAATTGAACGCCTTGTAACGTACTGAACTGCTTATCAGTAAGTCGATTGAACTGCCTGCGCCAATTATAAATTTGCTGCGCAGAAATACCTAACTCCTCAGCAACAGAAGCATTAGTATTTTCAGGTAGGTCAGCTCGACGAATGGCTTCTTTTCGAAAGGCTTCGGTATAAGCTTGAGTTTTCTTTTTCTTAGTCATAAATCACCTCTTATCTAACTATAAGAGATGTCCACTATTTTTGGGTAAGTTCTGTATATAACGCCTGGTTAAGAGGCGAGTTTTAGCTTGCTAAACTGTTTGCCGAAGGCTCGTGCAAGCTTTTACGAGTGATCTTCCCCCGTAAAAATGGACACCATCCATTTTCAATTTACCGCCAATTCAAACTCAGCGGGTGTTTTATATCCTAAACTCGAATGTAACCGCTGTCTATTGTAGAAGT